>LKMJ01003213.1_pt1 | contig 15197 bp, 21 predicted proteins | sample 643391 | NCBI WGS metagenome assembly LKMJ01 (sample SAMN04112250, study PRJNA286221) | soda lake metagenome | biome: soda lake; feature: Kulunda Steppe; material: water; isolation source: sample PL-Br10 brine of Picturesque Lake | place: Russia: Kulunda steppe | collected 2010-07
CCCCACTAATGACCTTCTCCCTCGTTTGATGGTGGAAGTCTACCTGGTGCTTGCACCAGATGTAAACTTCTTCCTTAATTCACGCAAACAGGGGATACCTTGTTAGCGTAGTCTTTTCTTTTCTTTTTCTTGCTCTAGGTGCTTCCTTCAGGTTAGGTTACAAAGCTGTACCTGCCAAACGAGGGCAGCTTAGCTGAAGCCAAACAGGCCTGCAACCGAAACCAAATAAGGCACGCTAGGTCGTGACCTGAAATCTAGGCACAGGTGCTTCCTTCAGAAAGTGCTGGACTGCGGAGGTCATAGAGGCGTGTGTGGGTCTACGGGCGGCAGAAACATATGCCAATTGCATTTAGGCTGTAACTCCCCTTCCCCTACAAGACTTTGTTGTGGATTGCGTGAGCGCTTGCGTTCGGTATGGAGGGAGTTGGATGGTGCATCCTAGAACACATGCTCAAAAACTGGCTACTTATCATGCATGGATGGCCTTGCCTCTCAAACCAAGCAATGTACGGGGCCCTCCCCATTTGATGCCTAGGTACCTAGAGCTGGAACTAAGTAGGCATATGCTTTGTAACACTGCTCGTTTTCGTCTGCGTGCCCATACCCTGAGAGTTGAAACCGGTTGTTGGCAAATCCACATGAGGCTCTGTGACAAATGTGACCTGCATGATGTCCAGGACAAAAAGCATGTCCTTTTTTTATGCCCTTGCTTAGGAATGTGCTGTTTGAGAAGGAGATTCGAAGAACAATTTGCTGATTGTACTGGTAGGACTTAGATTGGAGACACAGGCGCTTTTCACTTTGACAACATTGGAGCTGAGGATGTGAAATTGTTTCTCTTGAAGCAAATATACAAATCATTCCGTTTTCTTTCTGACTCAGTCTCGGAGACTAAGGATACTTTTGTCTGGCTGGCAGTGTCCAGCAAGCCCAGCAGTCAACCCATCTGGCTGAAGGTCTAAACCTGTTGTAACTTCACTCTCAGCAGCGCAGCAAACTTGGCAATTTCACCTCAGACAACATGGATTACTTTTTGGCTGGCGATAACCAGCCATAAAGCAATCGGCTTTAAAACCTGGCTAATGGTCACCCTGACTTGCAAACTGCACATTGAGACCTCATACAGATCCTCAGGAGAACAAAACTAGACCAGCCCGGAGAACGCATTGTTCTGGCTTGTCTACGTGTTTGCTAACTGTCGGCATTGCTGCAGGGATAATTCGTGAATTGATCAGCCTGAAGACCTGGCTGAGGCTTCTTAAGGTCAATCCTTGCAAGCATGTCAGTCACAGTGGCAGCCGCACCTAGCACCACTGTGCACACACCAAGCGTGAAGGCTGCCAAGGCTGAGAGATTGCTGCGGACTATACACACTCAAGACATGATTCCGACGAGGCCGACTGTGCAGCTTCATACTCCTGCAAACACACTTTGTCATGTCTGTAGTATACAATGCGTACAGTGCACCACTCATATTTTAGGGTTTTATCGCAGGAAGACCAACAAAAAACACAGCAGCTTCTCATGAGGTACTTTCTTGAGCGTAACGTGTACAATTGTGGTTACATCAACACGCCAAATTCCTGCAAGGTTAAGTTACATAGCTGTACCTGCCGAACAAGGGCAGCTTAGCTGAAGCCAAACGGGCCTGCAACCGAAACCAGCATAAGGCAGGCAAGGTTGCATTCCTGCAAGGGTAGCTCTTCAGGCCTGTTGGCACACGGGCCGCTCGTGCTGGGCATGCCCCCTCCCTTAGTGCTTACTGCCATGTTTGCACCTGCACCCTAGCTGCAGGCCCAACTGGCCGCGGAGCTCATGTGATGCATTTACCATTTGCCCTGACATTGCGTGCTTGGCACGGTGCCTGCCACCCCCTCCCCCCCTTCAGGCCTTCAGGCCTGACGCCGCTTCTTGTGGAGCTGATTCCTGTGGGACACAGGGAGGAGCAGCACAAAGGGAGCGGCCCGTCAGTGCCGCCACTGTGCAGAAGCATAAAAGAGAGGAATAAAGCAAGGGACTCTCCACACAGGTGGTGCATACAAACTCAGGGGGAAGGTTGCAACTGGTGCAATCACAAGCTGCTGTCAGCAATGCTTGGTGGGGAAGAGAGCCAAGCCACATGCTTGCACCGTTGCAGTTGCTCAACAGGCTACCAAGGGTCATAGACTCGAGCACCACTTCAGCTGGAACTGCTGCCCATTGGCTGCACATGCCCAATGTCTTAATGCCGGAAAAGCCATTTCGGGCATTTAAACATTGGGCTTGTGCACCGTGGGAAGATGCACAAGGCATGATGTAGCCAGGCTAGCATCCCTGCTTATGACTTACGTGTAGCCATGGACATCTTCTGCCGTGACTGTGGCGCCGCCTTGGGCTCCATACTTGCTTGTCAAGAATTCCTTGAACCTGCAAGCCGCAAAGCACCAAAAAAAACTGGATCCACCATACGTAGCACGCCACAGCCCTGACCATTCATGTGTGCACATGTATGTGTGTGGGACCTGCATTAGGCACGGGGTGCAGGTGTGCTTCATGATTTGTACCACTGAGCTTCAGTTGCAAGCTGCGATGCACTAGCAATGGTGTGTGCAAAAGCACACGTACGGAATTCCGGGCTTTGCAAGCCGTGTGCGATGAGCATGTTTCTCCATTGAACACAAGGGTTCTTGGTAAGGTTCACACAGCTGCACCTGCCAAACGAGGGCAGCTCAGCTTGAGTAGGAGTGCAAGCTGTGGGTGCCTCTGCGTGTGCCTGTGTGCCTCTGTGTGTATGCCTCTGTGTGTGTGTTTTAGTTAGTGTGTGTAGTTAGTGTGTGTGTGTGTGTGTGTGTGTGTGTGTGTGTGCATGTCCCACTAAGCATCAAGTCGGTGTCTGCTGGCACCTGGAGCTTGGTTTGGCTCTTTATGGATGCCCTGCACAGCTGAGGTGCAGCAGCTGCACTTTCCATAAAGCAGCCGGCTCTAGTCCACAGTGCTGCAGCCGAGTCAATTTTTAGTGTAGCTCTCTCCATCTCACAGAGCGCGTTGACATGCAACCTAGAAGGCCCTCCTCTGCCCACCTACCAATGCTGGCATTTTGTGGGAGGCTTCTGATTATGCTATTTATCCATCCATGCTATTTATGCTATTTATCAATCCATGACCAACATCCTATGCTTTTTATCCATTCATGACCAACATCCTTCAGCGGCAGCAGCCAGCCTTGCATATGTGGGTTTGCACCCAACTGCCAGCAGCAAGCTCTGAGCTGCCGGAAGCTGCAGCAAAGCACAGGCGGCAGAGCAGAAAAGAAAGCAGGAGCAGGACTGGTGCCCGCCAGAGGGGACGGAGGATCATGAGCAGCGGGGTGTAGAAGCCCGCAGAGCACCCTCCTTGTTGCCGTACGTATGTTCCTTTCTTAGCCCTCACCCGTCAATGAAATCGCGGTAGTGCGCAGCCACCTCCCGTTGCTGGTGCGGCTCAAGGGTGTCAAGGAGCTTGTCGGCATTGCTCTCCTCCGCACCCCTACACCCGACATAAACGCATAAGGCATCCCACTGAGCATCAGCCCAGGTGCATCAACACGGAAACAGAAGCTTCAATCAGGCAAGGCTGGGCAGGAGCATGTGTTTTGTACTGTGAGCTTATGTTTTGTACTGAGTGGCCGCCTGTCTGCAGCAAATTGCAAATTGTAATTGGTAATTCTGCCGTTTCTGGGACAGTCAGATTAATGTGACAGCGCGTCGGGAAAGCATAAGGCAATGCTGGCTGAACAGCGCAGTTCGCGGGGACGTCCGCCAGTGGTCGCGGCTGGGCGAACGGTGCACTCAGGCACACGGCGTCCCTGACCTGCAGGTACCGCACTGCGCCCCTTCCCGCGCCCCGTGTGCGTGATTTGGTGCCAGGTTTGTTTGTGTTGGCGTTCTTGTGACAGTGGCGAGCGCAGGAGGGGCGGGAGGTGCGCTGTGCTGGACCCCGACGCGCGTGCTTGCAATTGATACTGACGCCGGTCGGTACGCCCCCCGCCCATTCCGCAAGGCGCCCCTCACAGCACACAGCGCACCTCCCGCATTGCGTGCGACAGGCATCAACATCAACATTGGTGTGCGGGGGAGGGGGCGGGGGCGGGGCAGGGGCGCTGGTGGATGGGGGCGTGGTCAAGGGGAGGCAGTGTGCGCGCGCGCGTACATGCAAGCACACCCCCATTTTTAGTGTCCCGCATGTGCAACATAGAAGCCAAAGCATGTGCTGCCGCTGCCCCCCCCCCCTTCCCCGGCACGTACATACTGTAGCACAGTGACTCAACACCTATACTACTCTACTTTAGGTGCTTTCAGACGGACGCACACAAGCAAGCACACGCACACAGACACACGCCCAAGCACATGTGCTTACTGTGCAGGGACCGAACAACCACAAAACTAGGGACAAAGGGTCATCAAAGCATTCAGGCAGGCGCAGCTTGTGGCACTCATGTGCAACATTTCCTAGATGCGCGACACCACGTACGTGCACAGACATGGCCAAAATATTCTCATATGCACCTTCTGCTTGCCATCATTTCGACCAGCTCATCTGCCGTGTATGAGCGATCACCGTCGATCTCCTCCTCCTCCTCCTCCTCCTCTTCATCTGTGCATATGTGTAGGTTTTGCTATGCTCTGTGTGAGAAACCCATGAATCATGGTGTGTGAATAAGCAGCAAGCCATGCTTTAAGTGGGCCAGCAGCCGGTAATAACTTGCCTAAACCAAACTGTGTTTGGCCAAGAGCATGATTGCTCTTTTTCAGAGTGAGATGCCTGTGTGTGTGCTGCTATTATGGTTGTTTGTCTTGTTTGTGATGCATTAAAGTGTATGGACACTCGAGCATGGTTTGGGCAGCACGCCAGGCATCCATCTTCAGTGAGGATGCCTCATGCACGTGTAACACAAGCAGTGTTTGATGATATCCCCACATGCCCCCCTGCCACCAGAAATCCTCAGTTTTCTCATCAGCAACACCGCCACATCCTCCCTCCACACCTGCAAAGCCATATTCTTTGTTGTCGCCCTCATGCCGCCAGATCAAGTGGTTTGGTTGATCGGCATCTGTCACGTCCACCAAGCAGTCTGCAAAATCATAGCATGTCATGCGGGTGTGCAAGTGAACAAAAACCTGAGCAAATGCCCTGACACTCAGCATGGTTCCGCCGAAACATCACAGCTGAGCGGCAGCTGCTGTCCCCTTCTGACTTTGAGCCCCTGAAAAACGTGTGTGCACTCATGAAAATGGCCTCTGTCAAATATAGGCAGCGCAGAGATTAAATAAGTGTCAGCAAGACACATCCCTTGCAAGGGACAGGACACAGGCCCAGCGCACACCCACGTGGTGACGTAAACATGACCCGGCAGCATTCCTCGTTGAACGTCTCAAATTGCTCATACCTGGACGGGAACAAATGCGCAAAAAATTGCTTAGCATAAATTGCATCGAGGTGCAAACAAGCTTTGCTGCAAAGAATGCCAGCCAGCATGGCATTGCGTGCTGTGTTGCACGGCAACTTGCAGGGCACCCCATGGAGGCTTTTCACCATCTTCAGGCCTATTGAGCACCAAATTTGCAAGTAATTAAAGACGGGGCTAAGGGATCAATCCACAGAGACATTCGGTTCATAAACTAACTCTGGCAAAGCCCTGCAGCAACACTTACAAGAGGTGGTACGCCGGCTGCGCTGAGGGAGGCGCTGCAGGCGCAGCAGGCCCAGTGCCTTCACCTTGCCGCGAGCAAGCTAGGTCAACCGGCCCACCAACTTTAGCAGGCCACCACTGCGCAGGAGGAAAGGAGGCAGTAAACAGCATGTTTCATTCCGAGATACTAGGGTTTTCTGACCAGCCAGCTAGAGCATCGGCTAGAGCATCCAGCAAGAGGATCCGTGCATGTCTACAAACTATCACTTACTTAAGGATCTATATTTGCACGCAATCAAGGCAGGAGACACCTTTTACCTTTGTCATGTGCTTGGTCTCCTTCTCTCCTGTGTCACCATGCTCTGTTGTAATGTCTACCTCCCATCTGACTTGGATCTTCTTGCCTGTGTGGGAGTGCAGAGATCAAAGGCACAATCAGTGCGAGGTGTGGGCACAAGCCCCTCAGCTGTCGTTCAGAGGTCTTGACCCACCCTCCTCCAAGCCAACCTCTTGCAGGTTCAGGCCCACGATCTGCTCATCCTCCTCATGAGTTCCTGCTTCTGGCTTGTCTATCACCTGGTCAGTGACCGAGCTGTTGGCCCAGGGCAGAACGGGCTGAATGATTTCAGACATGTTTAAAGTATAAACCGAGCAGCTAGGATTTAATTTACAAGAAAAAAACAGCCGTCAGCGAAACAAAAAATTAAATCATATTCAGCTGTTGACGAATTAAATCATATTCAGCTGTCGTCTCTCAAACAAAAACCTGCAACCGTAAGATATATGTCTAATGAAGAATGAGAAAATGTTCAGCACAACAAAGTACTACGATCGTGTAAGTATAACTGACGGGGACACATTACATACGTACGCTAGCCATGCATTGACAGTTGATGTGTTGTGCAGCGTGGACACAGTTTGATTGGTGGGGGGTCCCCATGCTTGATAAATAGGGTTCTATGTGTACAATTGGATCACCCAGTGGGAGAGATTCCTGACAACAAATTGTGCTGTGAAACGAGGAAACACTTGGGCCCTTCTGGGTTCTGCAGCTCACGCAGTGCGTACTCATACAAACGACCATTTAGAGTTGCCACCAGAATATTCACCTGCGGTATCAGCAAGCAAAATTGCAATGGACATGAATGAGCTACTTTAATTTGGGCAGACATCACACAAGAGCACCGGAAGATGCAGCGAACCATCCTGAGAGATTCCGAGCAACTGATCAAGGTTACACATGATACTTGAAAGCAAACGAGCCATTTTGAGAGAGGCCAGCGGAGGCAGAACACGCTTGAATATTAATGTACAAGCAAACGAGGCGGGTCTGAGAGGGTCTGCCCATCTCAATCTGTAGCTTAAATTCTGCACTTGACGTAAGAAACTTGTCCATGGCATGAGCATCAAGCTCAGCCCAACCCACCTCCGTGCTTGGCCCATGTTGTGATTGTACAGGCCTGACCCGGCAAGTAGCAGGGCTGCCTTGGCACGGGGGAGGAAGCTTTAGGTTGGCGATGCTCCGAGGGGGATCGACCTGAAGTGCAAAAGTCACCATGTGCTCAAAAGGATTAGCGTCCAGGATTGGCTCGATCTTGAGAGGACAAACCACCAACTTCATCTCAAGGCAGGTGAAATGTGGTTTGACCCTGCGCACAGCAATAAGCAGAAGCAGGAGGGAAATGCACAGCGTTTCATGGGAGCTCACTTTGGAGAAGCTTTCCACCCTGGTCCACTAAATCTTTGCAAATTGAATAACAACAGTGCAACTTCAATCCCCTTAAAGACCAAGCTGTTAGGCAATCTTGTCATTCAATACTTGGTCTTCCGGCATTGGCATCCGCAAATCATACTTGTATCCAAGGGTTATTTCTCAGAGGGGGCTATCTGAGCAAAAGTCTGGGCATGACCCTTTTTTGATGTAAATTGTATTTTTTTCGTATAACTAGGCTACTGGCAGAATTTGGGGTGAAATGGACGCCCCCGGTGGCCTGGGTGGGTGCTCAGCCTCTGTTTTTGGCCTATTTTGGCTTTAACAGCCCATGAATGCCCTCAACATGACCCAACCACACGTCTTTTTACACCCAAAACATCATTAACACACTTCTATTTTGTTGCAAATTGATATTGGATGTTGGAACTGAGGTTTGGAGGGGGTCGGATTTTGACCCATTTTGGCACCCCTTTTTCTCAAGACCAAAAATTGACATCTCACCAACCTCTAGGTGTTTTCACTCCAATTCTTTTGCAATGATGTTTGTTTATCACAAGAGCACCAAAAAAAAAAATCATGTAATTTGGTGCTGTGGCTGATCTGGTGTGGACATCTGGCTGTGAAAAGTAGGGTTCACGCCGCGGCCCATTAGGCCTGGTCTCAGTGACGGGTGGGTACCATTCAAGCTCAAGTGCTGTGAAAAGCTTGCAAGCAGGGCTACCATCTAACGCTAAGCTGGAAAGGTACCCGTCACAAAGACCATGCCCTGGGATCATGCTAAGACCATACCCATTTTGGGCCTCAGATAAACCCCTCTGGTTATTTCTAGGGATGGCTAATTAGGGTTTAGCGAACCCTCGTCTGTAGAGCCTCTTTTAGCCTCTACAGAGCCTCTTTGGCATCTTGATCAGACATTATTCACCCATCCATGGTTTTTCTTATACCCCAATGCTTACATGAAGACGCATTCAAAAGCATGCAAGTATCATGTCATGGCACCATGTTAAGGGTATACCTGGCATAATACCATTTGATACAACACATGCGGTACAGTATGCATTGCTAACTTCTCTGAAAGCACCGCCAAGAAGCTTGCGGGCTTGATGTTGGCATTGCTGGAATAATCTTTGTCCGTGCCAAGGCGGCGTCTGCATCTGCATGGTACAACTTGTCAGCCTTGCGCTCACGTTGTGTTGACGTCATAATCATCATGGCCATCGACATGGCCATCGCAAGGGCAGCAGTTCCATACTCAGGCGAAATTGACCGTTACCTAACGGTGGCATGCCCTCAGCCACCAAGGCGCGTTCCAAATCACTCGGCGGAATGCACTGAGCGGCCCGCACTCTACCTCCAAGTAGCATGCCCACAATGTGCACACTCACCATGTCTGTCATGGGTGACACTTGCATCACCGCAGCCAGAAGGCCATTGGCTGCGCTTGCGGCAGCTGCCGCCGCCGGGTGTCTTCCATGCATGGTGCCGCACATCAGGGCAGTGCAGCTTGGATCTTCCAGCCTGCGGGGCCACCATGAAGTAGGTGTGGCAAGGAAAGCGGCGGTTCCGTCTCAGCCCAGCTGCGCTTCCATGTGTTGCTGTGTAATGTGCGCTGCTGCTCAAGTCCCCACACCACAAACGTCAGAACGGGTGATGGGGCCATGCCCTCAGTGCGTGCCGCTTACCCTGTGCCTGGTATTACCCTCACACGCGCACCTAAACACGTGCACCGTGCCGTGGCTGCTGCTTGCACACAGCAAGGGAGGGTCCACGCTGTCTGGGCTGAAGGCAAGGTCGTGGATGGCTGCAGGGTAGGTACCGCGCCGGAAGGTGAAGGCCTTGGCACCTTGAGGCAGCCTGGGAGCAATTAAACATGCATGCACAATAACAGGGTTGGAAGGCAGGTTGTGGATGGCGGCAGCGTGCTACTCGTACCAAACGCCTCCATTTGAGGATGTTTGCTCCACACATGGCCGCTAGAAGGTGTGCACATGAGATCACTTCAGCCACACCCAGACATGGGGAGACGCAGCTCTCTGCAGGCGCTTGCATGCATGCCTAGGGCAGGACGGTCAGCGAGCCAGCAAGGTGAAAGGTACCAGCCTCTCCACAAGGAGGAGCCACAGGCGTGCGCTCAGGGTCGCAGCTATGACATCCAGCATTGGGCCCACTGGAATGATTTGAGCCCACACACACATGCACATGTAGAAGACTGCCACAGAGCAGTTCCTGCAGCATACATCACAGCTTGTCCTTTTTTGTGAACTCGTGCAGGCCTACAGGGGGCCTCTCAGAGACGATGAAGCCTGCGCGCCTGCCTGTCCACCAGCCTGTGCACCAGAGACAACATGGCCGTTGTGCGTGCTAGCTCTTACGCACGCATGACCCCACGTCAAATATGTGCGCTTACCTGTGCACACGAATGACAGTGCCTTTTGTGGAAGCGCTTGCGAGTAAGCACGCGCTCGCGTTCCAAGCCAGGACCGAGAGCCGCGTCTTGTGTGCTGCAACTTCAGCCAGCACGTCACCCCCGTTCTTCATCAGGTCGTAGACCCTGCGGGCACCATGGTGCAGCAGAGGGCACCATGGTGCAGCAGAGGGCACCATGGTGCAGCAGAGGGCACCATGGTGCAGGCTGCGGGCACCATGGTGCAGCAGAGGGCACCATGGTGCAGGCTGCGGGCACCATGCTGCGGGCACCATGCTGCGGGCACCATGCTGCGGGCACCATGCTGCGGGCACCATGCTGCGGGCACCATGCTGCGGGCACCATGGTGCAGCAGAGGGCATTGCGAAGGGCGCACAGTTCAAACAAGCAGGGCAAACACCTCATGCGTCGTTTCTGCCCTTTATTTGGGCCCGGCTGGTAGTGATGCACGGCAGCCATGTGGGTCATGTGCTCTTGACCATGAGCACCATCGGAGCATCAGAGGCCCAGGTAGCAGGCTCAAACAAGGCATGCACACAGGCGCAAACGTGCCCGTAAGGCACGGGCATACGCACAGTTACAAGCACGCACATGTGCACACTGTCACAAAAACGCCCTCGGGGCACGGGCACACACACGCACGCACCTGAGTGTACCGCAAGTGGGGTCAAAGGGCAAGGCAAGCAGGCTGCCTCCCTTGGTGCCGCAGCTCAAGCATGATGTGCCCTTTGGGTTTGCAGGGCTCTCTATGGTGCGCAGGTGCTCCAAGGTAAGCAGCTCGTACACAAGCGCCCGTGTCTGCAGCACCGCAACCAGCCTGCGTGCACGCCCATCAATGTGGCTTGCCATTGTGTCTGCAGCACCGCAACCAGCCTGCGTGCACGTCCATCGATGTGGCTTGCCATTGTGTCTGCAGCACCGCAACCAGCCTGCGTGCACGTCCATCAATGTGGCTTGCCATTGTGCTGCTGAGGTGCCACTGCCGAAGTCAGTGCAAGCAAAGCGTGTACAGAAGTTCTGGCCTCTTGCATGCACATGCACTGCTGATGGGAGATGCGTCCACAATCGAGCACATGTCACTCATGCTACCCCGCTGAAAATTAAAATATCCTTTCTGAGCATCCATCCACCAAGGCATCGGGGTGAAAAGGTCCTTTGAAATTTACCTGACATGGGAGGTATGCTGCCTTTCAGGCGACCATCACACTGCGCACGCGTGCTGTGCTTGGATCCGTGCACCCTGATGTGGCAGGTGCCCATTGCTATGTTTGCCAGGCACGCGACTTACTACTGTACAATGTCTGCACCTGTGCTTGCTGATGTGCACGGCCAGTACGCAGGTGGAGTAGCTGAAGTCCTGGAGGGTGCTGCCATCCCGTGTGTCAGCAATTGTCAGCTTGCGTGGGGTAAGGGTAGGCTGTGCCCCACTGCCAACATATGCCAGGAGAGAGGTGCGGAAGGCCATGAGACCCAGGCTGCGTGCAGGCGTGTGCAGGCATGCATGCAAGCCAATGTTGCGCTGATGCTGTGTGGGACATCGCTGTGCCAGTGTCTATGATTTTGAGAGGTGGTCGGCCCCACACCGTCACTCCTGGAATCCTTTGTACCGCTTTAAAGGCAGTGGCCCAGTTCAGATTGACAGAAGGGAAAGGGTGAACAGGGGCCCATGAGGGCTGCATAGCATGCGGGCTTTGTGCAGGCAGCATCAAAACATGTCCCACATGATCCCCAATGCAGTACCCTGATTAAAGCCAGCAGCAGGGGAGGAATTGGCATTTCCAGGCAAAGACGTATCTTGCAGAACTCATGCCTCTGACAACATATGGCTGACAATGAGAACATTGATCTGCAACCAATACACTCATGCAATTTCTTTGCCACGAATTGGCAGAAAGGGTTTGGAGGTGATCAGCTGCAAGTCAAAACACAAGTTGATACCGCAAAAGGCTGGCACATGGCGCCTTGTGAACGGATGTGGCCTTGACATAAGCGGATGGTTGCAACCAGGTTTCCACATGGACGCAAACAACAACGCCCTGGTGTGAGGTTTGCCTTTGGAAATGAATGGGAAGGTAGCAATTGGCTGTTGAGCCCAGGCCTTTAAGTGCTCCCTTTTCATCCGTGACATGCTGCGTGCGTGTGGTGGTTGCTTATGTGCTGGTTGTGCGCAGGGGCTCAGTGTGCGGATTGATTTCAACTACCTGCAGCTGACCCTCAAGATTTTCCAGGATAAAGAGACAAGCCTGATCTAATTAGGTTTACCACGCATATGTAAGCACAGCCAACAGGAATAAGTGCCTGCAAAAACCCAAAATCGCATGCAGATATGCCAGCGCAGTGTCGTCAAAGCATGCAAGCGAAATTTGTGTCGACCATGCTCCTCAAGGCCTGTGGAAATTTGACTTCAATCTTAATAACTTCTTCAGGCTTGATTCAGTGGGTAGGGAGCAGTTAGGCAATCAGGCTTCCAGATAACACAGTTTGGCTTGCAGGGGTGCAAAGGCAAACAGAGCCAGCCACACCATGATCCAGCTGCACCACTCACCTGACTGACCCGCCCACATTGTGCACGTGAATGCAGCTGTTCCGCCTGAGGCAGTAAACAATTACCCCTAAATTCTGGGTACCCAGGCAGATACAAGTGTCATCCTGCATGTGTCATCAACACATAAACGCTCCGCTCGTGAATCTAGACTCTGCACTGCCGAATCAGCACCGTGGTCACACTAACATACTTTGCCAGAAGGCTGATGTCAGTGGTGCAGGCCAATATTTGCGCATTTGTTTTCGTGCAGGTGCAGGCGTTTGTGTTTGCATCCGTACAAGCACTGAGTCCTCACCTGGTTGAAGCTCACAGACAACACCTCTGGGGTAACCACCTGCACGTAGACTGGCGGACATGGTGCTGGCACGCTAGCGAGCCAATGCTTTGCGTACTTCTATATACCATTCACCGCACCTGTTGCTGGGCACATGACCATAAGCGCAGCGCCATACTCTCATGCTCACTGTCTAGGGCTTTGCACGGAACGATTCAGGGGTTGTTGCCGAGATGAAATGGTAACGTCATGTGCATAAATAAAATTGAAAGGAAATGATTGCGCGTAGAATGTACAAGGAGATTTAGCTAACCCCTAGAGTAGAATGGGGAGCGCACCCAGCCAAATTGACAACGGGGACCAGCGCTACAAAGATGTGCTTGACTTCATCAAGCAAACCTTGGATGAGTGCACAGAATTCTTCAGGTGTTGGCTCTTCGTATTGTAGGCTGGGTTCACAGCTGCCCTGTTCAGTCCTTGACACGCGCGAGACAGGCACTTGTTGAGGGCACTTGTAGGCACTCCTACTTACTCCCAAGTTAAACTCAATTGCAATTTCTTCTGTGCAGTGGCACTTGTTGGGAGAGGCCCTCCCCGGGCAGAGGCCACATTGTGTACTATGTAAGTGTGCACGGGCACATTTACATGTTGCGCACGTGTCTGCAATATAAGCACCAGAGCCTGACAGAAACAACTCGCCATGCAGCTATAAGTCAATCAGGTTCTAGTCCCACGGAGTGTCCGCAGCCCCCTCCCAAATTGCGAGCCATGTGCAATGCCTGTGTGTTTCAGCACGCACTCGCATTTGCTGTGCTCATGCCTTGGCATAAGTCCTTGCACGAGCTTTGTTTTCCTGTTCATTCTGGCATACTCTGCTCTTACGGTCGTGGAGGCCGGTTCATGGCAAAAATTCTGCCTGTCACCTCGCAGGATGGGAGGCAGGATTGCACGAAATCCATCATCTTCCCTCCCGGCTTCAACCTCATGCACAGAGGGGTATTAATTGGTGCGTCAAGCAGTCGCAAGCCCGTTGTCCGTCGCCCGCTTGCAATCTGTTCTAAGAGCGCCCGTTTTCGACCTACCCTCTTCTTCTTTTCGCAGTGGGTTACGCCCTGTTCTTCATCTGGCTGTTCTTTGGGATTGCCATATGCTCAGGTGAGCGTTGTCGACCACAAAAATGGCTGGGATCATGGTGCCCCGGGATGCAGCTTCTCATGCATGCAGCCCAGCTTTCAGTTTGCCGCTCCTGGACTCACACCTGCCTCCCTTTTGCTCTTTCACCCTGCAGATATTTTCTCTGAAGCCATTGAGGTAAGCTGACGCCGCGTAGCAGCCCTGCTTTAAAGCTTTCGCAACTCCAGTTTGCCAAAAGTGTGTCACTGCGATTGCAAGTGCAGAACATCACGAGCCACACCAAGAAGGTTGTGAAGAAAAACCCCCGGACAGGCGGTGCGTGGCAGTGAAGCACGTTTGGTGGAGCACGCAATGCTGGGCTGGTACACTCCTCTTAGCATGGCAAAGCTTGGCACCTGCTCACATCAGAGGCACCGTCCCCTCTTTGCAGAGAGCATCATTGTGGAAGAGAAAGTATGGAACTGGGTTGTTGCGAACATCTCGCTCATGGCCTTCGGTACATCCGCCCCAGAGATCCTGCTTTCGTAAGTGCGAAGCATGTTAAGTTATGGTTGCAGGGCGGTTGCGACCCAAGCTCATCAGCCAAGAGCCATGAGGCGTGGCTGCCCATTCTCGTGATCAGCAGGCGTACCATGCCACGGACCGGGCGCGCTTTTGAAAGGAAGAGTGGACCGGCTGGACTTGTCCAGACTTGGGTGTCCGTCAGGCATGCATGCATCTGAGGACTCTGTTATCAACAATCCATAAACGACCTGCCTTTGCATGCCCTCGTGCCTGAATGGGTCCACATGTCACCCCTGATGTGCGTGAATGGGTCCACAAGCCACCCATGATGTGCCCCTTGTGCCCGTTTGCTCACACACCAGGATCGTGGAGACCTTGACGCAGCTGGGATCTCGAGGCGGGCAGCTCGGAGTTAGCACCATTGTGGGCAGTGCCGCCTACAATGTAAGTGCAGGTCTAAAATTTTGGGTAGGTTAGGCGTGTTGTTACGGACAGCGCCCCTCCCCTCCCCTCTGCTGGTGCGCCGATGCATGTCCCAGGTCACCCACTGGTGGCATGTGCCATGCTGCTGTGCGCACTACACTGTCTGGATTGAATGGGCCGGCAACCCTTCTGTCTAGCAAGGCTCCAGCTCTATACTAAGAATCGTAGAAGATGTACGGCACAATGACACTGAGGGCAAAATTTGTCTCATTCATGTTATGGACGCAGAATCTTCAGACCTGCTTTGCAGGAGCCTATTGCCAAAAGAGGTGCTAGGGATAGAACTGGGCCTGCCTGCTGCTGACCCATTTCTCTTATCCTTTGCTGATTTGCTTGCGCAGTACTTTCTCATCCCAGGCATTTGCTCTGCAGCGCTCCCGGCAGGTGTGTGTGTGTATGTGTGCTGAGAGAGAGAGAGAGAGAGAGAGAGAGAGAGAGAGAGAGAGAGAGAGAGAGAGAGAGAGAGAGAGA
>LKMJ01003214.1_pt1 | contig 15195 bp, 17 predicted proteins | sample 643391 | NCBI WGS metagenome assembly LKMJ01 (sample SAMN04112250, study PRJNA286221) | soda lake metagenome | biome: soda lake; feature: Kulunda Steppe; material: water; isolation source: sample PL-Br10 brine of Picturesque Lake | place: Russia: Kulunda steppe | collected 2010-07
CTCCCCCTCTCCTCCCCCTCCTCCCCCTTCCTCCCTCCCGTCCAACAGCACCTCCATGCAAGTCTACACTCAAGCCCTCACCTGCTGAGCGCACCAGCTGCGCGCACACCGCAGACGCCTGGCACAGCAGGCGCAGCAGCACGACCGCCAGCAGCTGCAGGGTGGACCCATCATCCGTCCCCCAGCCGTCGCCAAAGCCCTCGCCCAGGCCAAGGCTCGGACCAGAGCTGCTCGGGACAGGTAAAGTCGGGCTGGGTGTGGCGGGCGGCTGTGCCACAGGGAGGGGCGAAGGTGCCTGGCTGGGCGTGGCGCCCGGCAGCAACAGCGCCTGGACCACCGCCATGAGGCGCGGGCACCTGCGCTTGCACGTGTGTGCACGGGCATGCTGTATGTAGGCATGCAGGTTGTCGCGCATGTGTGTGCACCTGTGTGTGGGGGTGTGGGGGATTGTGCGTGTGTGTGTCTTGCACATCAGAGGCACACCAGCAGGGTGTGCGCACAGCAGGCGTTCCCCATCACCAACTTGAGTGCCGGAAGGGAGGCAACATGAAGGACAGGGGTGCATGCGTGTGTGCATTCGTGTGTGCATGCGTGTGTGCATGCGTGTGTGCATGCGTGTGTGCATGTGTGTGTGCATGCGTGTGTGCATGCGTGTTTGCATGTGTGTAAGTCACTCCCCACCACTGCGTCACTGCAATGAGGATTCAAGCTCAAGAGACAGGGCCATCCACTTGCAAAGAGAAAGAGAGAAAGTAGGCAGGAAGGGGAGGAGGGGAGGAAGAGAGGGGGGAAGAGAGAGGAGGAGAGAGAGACGTAGACATACACACAGAGATAGACAAAGAACGAAAGAGAGGCACAGAGAAACAGTGGCATCTGAGCCCCAAGCGCGTGTCTGCTGCCGCACCTGAGTACTGCCATGGCTGCCTCCTCACTGTGCACTGCGCATGCGCACAGTACGCGCAGGCAGTGCGCTGCAGGCGCCCCCCGCAGCTGCTCCACCTCCAGCAAGTAGCGCAGGCGAGGCAGCACCTGCACTCAAGGAAGCAGGCGGGGCAGCAAGACGCACAGCATGGATGCAGAACTGGCTGGAGATAGGGCATATGTGCCTGCGGCTGGAGCTGCGGGTGAAGCAGTCCCTTAACCCAGAGTAGCAAGTGGAGTAGCCCAGATGCAAACAGGCAAAGCACCTCAATCCTGCAGACCAAGAGCTTACAGGATCTCACATCCCAAAACGAGGATAGCAAGGGGGTCACCCATGTACTCACACCTTTTCACGCTTGGTCACACACACACACACACAGACTAACTCGTGAAAGCATGTGTTCAAGTATTCACAGACACACACATGCACAGACAAACACACCGAGTATGCAACTCTCAAAAGCATGTGCTGAGCGCACACACACACACATTTTGGCTTTTGGGCAAGCAGGTTTGCACATGAGCCCCCATAAGCCCACAGGCACGCATCCACCCACCTGCATGCGCATGAGCCCTGCCAGTGGGTCGATTGCCCCCACATCCTCCGGCGTCTCCTCCTCCCCATCGGCCCCCGGGACTGCAATACCCACCCCTCCGGCTGCGGGCCCCCCTGCAGGCGTGGCCACAGCGCGCCGCGCCTCCCACGTGCCAGCAGCCTGCAAAGTTGGTTTCAAGCGCCAACCCAATTCTTGGATGCTGCGCGTGCCCGCCCCGTGTGAGCAGCAGGGGAGAGTGAGGGAGCCTTGCATGGAGCACCATGCAAGCAGGCACACATGTCACGTACACACACACACTCCAGTACATGCACATGCACAATGCAGCACACACAACGCTCACCCTGGCCTGCACACTGACCTCAGCAGGCGCACCCACCTCAACCAGGCCATGGCCCTTGCACCACACCTGCGACCAGCAACACTTGCAGTGTATGCACTCCGCAACGCAGCAACCACACCCCCCCGCCCCACCTGGGGCCTGCTCACCATACCCAAGCAATGTACACACATGCACAAGCCACACCCGCACCACGCCCACAGGCGACACCAAACCCCCCGCCCACCTGGGGCCTGGACACCACGCCCGCCCACACGCAGGGCCAGCCCAGCCCACTGCAGCACAGCATGCCCTCTGCGCACAGCGCTTCCTCGGGGCCTGCGCAGGCAAGGGCCGCTGCCGCCGCCGCAGCCGCGCCGCACACCTGCAGGCACGTACAGATGGGTCAAACAAGGAATCAAACTCAGGCTCTTTTGAGCCTCGGCCTGCTGATTGTGCCAGGAAGCGCATGAGTGCACGGCAGGGCTCCAGTCTTTAACTTTTTATACTTTTCAATGCTAGGATCCAGTGCAAGAGCTTTTGTGCGGGGCGTGTTCGGATGCACAAACTATTCAGAGCCAGGGGTGCGGCGTGCCGGTGCCTTGTGCCTGCTGCTCCTGCTATCATGCCACTGGGAGCACTCCATTGCTCCATTGCTCCATTGCTCCATTGCTCCATTGCTATCATGCCACTGGGAGCACTCCATTGCTCCATTGCTCCATTGCTATCATGCCACTGGGAGCACTCCATTGCTTGCAAGGGCATGCTATCATGCCACTGGGAGCACTCCATTGCTTGCAAGGGCATGCTATCATGCCACTGGGAGCACTCCTTTGCTTGCAAGGGCATGCTATCATGCCACTGGGAGCACTCCTTTGCTTGCGAGGGCATGCTGAGACACAAGTTTGCTTGCAAGGGCATGCTGAGACACAAGTTTGCTGAAAGTCAAGGCATATGCTGTGATGCAATTGTTCACAAGCAAGCAGCTTGACAACTATGCACCTCACAAAGCTCCTGTCCATGCACCCGCTGCCAGAAATTCTAGGCCACAACAAAACAGCGCAAATTTCCTGTCCACGCACACCGCAACACAAATTCTAGGCCACAAACAAAGCAATGCAAGGCTTCTTGTCTTCGCACGGCCCGCTACGTTCCTGAGACTGCGACCAACGATAACGTAAGGAAGCGCCTCACCAAGGCTTTTGCTGTCTTGGCAGCCCTGCGCAGCCACTGACGGAGGCAGCCAGACTCAAAGCCTAGCACAGCCCTGTGCAGCCACTGACGCAAGTAGAAAAGCTCAAAGCCTAGCATGGCCCTGCACAGCCAGCCGTCCCACCAAAGCTGCGGGGGCAGATGAAGAATCATTGGGCCGCAAAGAGGCTGAAAACCCTTGGTCCCTTGCCCACGAGCAGAGCCTAGCGCACACGTACGCAGGCACACACACCCCTGGGGCTGCGCCATGCAGACCGAAGGCCTGACAAGGAGCGCCTCGTCCCTGAAACGAGCACAGCGTGCGCACACGCACCCCTGGGGCTGCGCCATGCAGCAGGCCTGACAAGGGGCGCCTCATCCCTGAAACGAGCACAGCGCGCGCACACGCACCCCTGGGCTGCGGTCGTCCAACGCCAGGCGGATGTGCGAAGCGACGCCAAGCTCGCGCACAGCATAGTCCCAGACCTGGGCAGCGCAGCATGGCGCAGCACAGCACAGCACGCCAAGCATGTCACGCAGAGCAGGGGGGTGTTGAGCGAGGTTCGACACTGGGACTTCTTTCAGGAGCCAACCAGGAACTGGACCCACAGAGCATTTGTGCTGTGCCTGCTTTGTATTTGCATCTCTGCAGGTTGTTCGTGCTTGCAAAGGCTGGCTTCCTTCGTGTGCTAGGCACAGCTTTTGATGCATGCCATGCAGACGCTGCTCCGTTAGACATGTATGGGAGCATGCATCACGCACCTGCAGCCGCCAAACATGAGCTGATGGGCACATCACCAGATGAGCACGCGGACATTGGCCACAGCCACCCCCTTGCCCCCACCTGCACCCACGCAACGCTGTTGCTGGCGTTGGCCCTGCGCCGGCCAGCGCCTGCGTCCCCACTGCCAGCACCGCCTCCTGCGCTTGCGCCCACATTGCTGCTGCCGTCATGTGCTGTGATGCTGGTGGTGGTGTGCGTTTGGGCACGCGGCTGCGCACACCCCAGGGCTGCTTGCACGCCCTCCACCAGCCGGTTGGCCAGAAGCTGACCCTGCAGACCGTGACGCACGCGAGGTTGGGCGGTGGGTGCTGATCATCGCATGTGCCGTGGGGTGCTGTTTGGGCATATCAGGTGCCCTTCGAACATAGCTGCCAGGTGCGCCATCCAACTGCCCAGGGTGTGAGGCTGTGAGGTGGCTGGCCTGCAGATCCATGCATGCTTTGGCACCAAAGGGCGCATACCACGGCAAGCACACACATGGCAGTTGACCATGGAATGTGGCGCACAGGTTACAGAAGTTTTTGATTTGCATGCGGCCCGAACCACAGAGACATGCCCAAGCCTGTGTGCAGGCCTGTGCCGTAGTGACAGCCTGCGTGCAGGCCCCAGGCCCCTGTGCCGTAGTGACAGCCTGTGTGCAGGCCTGTGCCGTAGTGACAGCCTCCCCACCACTTCATTGCTCACCTGCACCCCATGCTCTGCCACGTTCACCTGCTATAGAATTGCTCACCTGCATCCCATGCCCTGCCACGCTCACCTACACAACCATGCCCACATGCAGTACAAAAGGCCCAACCACACCCCTACAACCCTAATTTGATCCAACCCCTGTGCTCCTAAGAGGGTGTAACCCCTGTGCTCCTATAGGAGGGTGTGACCCCCGACCACTGCTGCTGAGAGGCGCTGCGCATGCTGCCATTGCAAAAGGTGACGCCTTGAGGAGAACACATCATCATTGCAATCAGAAGGCTAGAAGACAGCGCACCATCGCTGCCATGGGCAGGTGATGCCGTTAAAACGTGACGCATCACTACCATGCCCACCTGCATGCTCCATGCTAAGCCCCTCCTTTTTCCATCCCACTTCCTTTCCCATGCATCCGCTGCTCCTCTCCACACCACCACTGGCCTACAGCTGTCCCAATCCTTTAAAGAACAACATTGCTATCACCACTCGGCATTGATTAATTCACTGCACACCAGCAGAAGTCCACACCCGTTTACTTCCCCTCTTCCCAAAAAACCCTTGCCACGGCATGCCCCACCACACGGCCCGTCCACGCTCCTTCCCACACGCAACACACACACACCTTTGGCCCCACATCCAGGCCCCCGCTCTAAAGAGCCCTCGTCACCACCCCAAACGTCCCTCCACACGGCCCATCCACGCTGCTATCCACATGCACCATACGCACCTGTGGCCTCACACCTAGCCCCCTGTACCCACAAAACCCTCGCCACCTCATGCCCCAATTCAAGGCTCATCCACACTGCTACCTACACGCACCACACGCACCTGCGGCCCTACATCCAGCGGCGAGGGCCGTGCCTTTGCCAGTACGGCAGCTAGCATGTGCAGCGCAGCAACACGGTGGTTGGTGAGGGAGCTGCGCGCCAGTAGTAGCAGCTCGCTAATGTTGTAGCCCTGCGGGGCGCTGCCCTCGTCCTGCAAGATGACAGCAATGGTGGGTTGGGAGGGCGGAAGGAGAAGGTGGGTGGGTGGTAGTGGGATGGAAGGCGGATGGTGAGATGAATGGAAAGAGAAGATAGTGGGATGGATGGATTGAACTGCACCAGCTGCCGCCATAGTATGCTGCACGCGAGCGTTTGGGCCTGCCCCAACTTGCCCCTGCTGGACGTTGACAATATGGAAGAGGGCTTGAGGGTTGCTGCACAACAAGTGCCGTTGACGCGGATGTGGCCCAGGCAGACGGTGGTGAGTTCAAGCTCACGTGAGCTGCATGTCGCTGTGGTGCAGTCAGAAGCTGGATGATGCACACACAACACGCAGCACATGCATGGCTTTGACATGGGACCAAGGCACCTTGACCACCATCCCATAAAACCACATGCCAAGTGAGACGGATCGTGCGGAAAGCCCAGAGGGCGAGGAACCGCCTGGTACCAGTTCTGCACAAAAGCCCTCCCTGCAGTCATATGCACATGTTTCGTCCTTTTCCTCGAGCAAAAGGTGCATGTCACATGCAGCATGTGCCCTTCTTGCACACACGCGAGCCTCCTTTTTCCCCCTCCCTCCCCTCCCTCTCTCCTTGCCTCCATCCAAACGCAGATGCAGCATGCGCACGCTTCCCCTCCAGACATAGATGCACACCTGACGCAGCTGGTCCCGTTGCAGCATGGCCTGCTCCGTCCAAACCTCATCCTCCGCCTGCACGCCCACTACCTCTCCTCCCAGACCAAATCGCAGCCGGGCCACCAAGCGCGGATCCACTGCTTGCTGCCCACCCTGCTGCTGCTGCTGCTGCTGCTGCTGCTGCCACAATTCCTGCTCCGGCTTTGCCTGCTCCTCATCCCCTTCCCCCTCCCGATGACCCAGCCCCCACCCATCCTGCAGCTGCTGCGCTCGAATGCGGCCGTCGCCCCCAAAGGGGGCACACAAGGAGGAGTTTGACAAGCAAGGGGGGCGCACGCCTGCGGCCCCTGCCCCTGCCCCTGCCCCCGCCCCCGACGCTGCAGGCACAGGCCGAGCTTGGCCCCTCAGCAGGAAGCCAGGCGCCAGCTTGTGCGATGGCGTGCCGCTCGCCTGGCCGGGTGCGTGCCCTGCTCCCCCTCGGGCCCTCGGCACAACTGCTGCCTCTGCTGCAGTTGCTAGTGCCCCTGGCGTGCCTGCCGCGCCTGCCAATCCCTGTGCTGACAGCGCTCCAGGTGCGGCTGCTGCTGCTGCTGCTGCCGCTGTGCTGGCTGCCTCAGGTGCAGGAGCTGGTGTTGTGCCTGGGAACGGCTGGGGTGGGGCCGCTGTGCACGCTGCAGGTTGCGCACCCGCTGCCGCCGGCATGGCGCCAGATTGCAAGGCCGCCTGGCCCGCAGGAGCAGCAGCGACGGCGGCTGCGGCTGCTGCAGGGGCTGAAGGGGCAGTGGCGGCGGCTCTTTTGCTCCTGTTGGCCAGGAAGGCGAGCGTCTGGGGGCTCATGCGCGAGCGCAGCTCCTCCACCTGTGTGTGCCGGCAGGTGCCCAGCAGAGTGCGTGCGTCAGCAGCGCGCGCGTTGGCGGTGCGCTGCGACACGCACGCTCGCATTGGCAGCGCATGCAACAAAGACTGCTTGTGTGCTAGATTTGTATGCCTTCCATATGCGTGTGACATAGGTTTGCAAGCACATAGCGCTGCCTCTGCACATCGGTAGTCAAATGCCTTGCAGCTGGTGCAGAGGGCACATGCCAGGGTACTGCATATGCTTTAGCGCAAGCAATAATGCTGAAGGTATGTGATATCCTAAGGCAGGCCAGCAAGTGCTGTGCTTATGGTTGGACAAAAAGTGCCGCAAGCACTTTGAACTTATGGTGCAGCACGTGCAGGGCATGTGCCGGTGCATATGCTGCAACAGCTCTTGCAATCAATTAGGTGATGCATGCGCCACTTGGTCGCGCACAGCTTGGCGTTGTGGCAATGCTTTCTCATTGATGTTGGGCCCAGGCAATGCGGAAGCCACTCCAGGCCACAAGGATTCGGATTGGTAAAATGCACAAGATAACACACACATGCAAACATGTTCATGCACCCACCCACCCACGTCCACATGCACGCACCGCGTCAGCCACCCCCTCTGCACCCATTGCAGCGAGGGTTTGCTCATTTTGCGCACTGACTCCTGCTGCTTCTGTCAATTCCGTGCTTCTGCTGAAAAGAGCTGCTCCAGTGCCTGCCTGGGAGCACGGGGCTGGAGGCTGCTGCGGTTGGGTTGGCACCCCCTGTCGGATCTGCTGCAGCTGTGAGGCGGCAGCTGTTAGGGATGCCTGGGCACTTGCAGCTGCACCCGCTTTCCGAGAGAGAGCGAACTGCAGGTGGTGTGGTGCATATGCAGATGCGTGTACAAGTATGCATGTGTTTGTATGCATGTGTTTGTTGGTGGCCTCCTTTGTCCTGCTGGAACTTGTGCAGCACGAGGCATGCACTTATGCAGCGGCATGTCATTGGCGAGCCCCCAAAATGGCAACCTTTTGCAACATGGACAGAAGGCATCGGCTAAGGCTGCACCACGGCACGCCTTAGCACGCAAGCGTGCATGTCCACCAACGCCCCTGTGCCTTTGGACGTCGCTTCTGTTTGCCCCTTACTTCAGACTGCTTGCTATGCGGTGCCCTTTACCTTAGACTGCTTGCGGTGCGTGGCTTGAGGGAAGAAGGCGACCGGAGCAGCGGAAGCAACAGGGGCAGAGGGAGGGGGGGCTGCCTCTGCGCTGCTGCCCCTCTCCTTGATGTCACCCAGCACATGGCCCACGTTGGTTGGAATGAAGCCTGAGGGGTGCGGGATGTGCATGTTTGGGTGAAGCCTGAGAGTTGCGGAGCGTGCATGTTTGGGTGCTTAAGCGCGTGCAGTAGTCAGAAGGTGCTCAGAGGCGACGGTGTACTGTGGGTGTTGTGTGTATGTGTGCAAGAAGTCATGACTTGATCTCAGGATCCCAGGCTATGCACGTTCCCCGTGGATCTGGCAAGTAGACATAGAGGATTGAGCCTCAATTAGGCTAAGCACGCTCCCTGTCCAGGCAAGTAGACATGAGGGATTGAGCCTCAATATGGGGACACCTTTCCTGGTTGCACACAAATCAAGGGAAACGCAAGTGTGCACGTATTGTGCAGTCCCTCACCGTCATATCATGGCCCATCAAATGAGCTTGTATGCACGTCACTGACCTGAAGCAATTGCTGGCTTGGAAGGTGGTGGTGTAGGGACAGGCTGGGCTGATGGCATTTTCTGGCAGGCATCTGGCGCTGATGGCTTCTTTTGAAGGCGCGTGACCTTGGTTGCAGGTTCTGACAGATGCTTGTGCTCTCTCATAAACTCCTCCTGTGTGTTGAAGTGACATGGCCAACATGTTCAGATGCAACGATCTGGTCGCAAAAATCGCTTTCCCTCTCAAAACAGCAGGTCTGCAGGGATGTTTTCCAACAGACATGCGTTGCATCCAAAAACATGCAAAGCAAATCAAATCTGCCACGTATTCAGGATAGATAACATGCAAGCAACCTGTTGGGCAAGCAGGTCCTCCTCTGAAAAGGCTGCAAGCGCTTTCCTGCGGTCCATTGTTCATGTAAACAAATAAATCCAAAAATTATTATGCTTTTATGTTTTGTACACTTTAATGTTGTGTGTCCTGCAGATCAGGTAAAAATGGGTAGTCTCCAGTTGCATCATGAACAAACAATAATGAAAATTCCGAGTACGTAAAGTTCGACTGAATATGATAACGGACGTGATCAGCGTTAGCAGCACTAACGCTTTGAAGCTCTGATTGAATGCAAGATCCATTTAAAACTTTAAAGTTTATTTCATATTTTTTCTGTAGTTAGCCTCAAGCGAGCTAGCCTCCATTATGAACGCCGCCCTCATTCTGGTTGCTGGTATTTGTACCCTATACGAAGCCTCGTTCGCCCAAGGTATGTGTTTGAAGGATCATTGCCAAATGATCGACTCAAAGACAGGAAGAGTGAGTGTTGATGCAAGCTTCAATGTTAACTTTTGCTTGTAGAGAAGCTTCAATGCTTGATCATAAAAAAGTGTTTTTGGTTTTCTGTGGTTGTGAGCCAATGTCGCAGTCACCAATGTACGGGCACCTTTCACGGATGTTGTGTCAACCCCAAGGGGCACAGAAGTCAGAGCGCCTTACACCTACGCAGGGGCTGGTGAGGCTATTTTGTATTTGCATCCTTCATTACGCCTGGTCCTGCCTTTCAGATCAGTGACATGCAGCTTTGGGGTGGACAGGCACGCCAAGATCAGGGACAGCTCTAGAGGATCATACCAGGGAAGATCTTCCCTGGTATGATCAAGCTTTTCCAGCCCCTCTTTTTGCTGTGTGTACAATATTTAACATGAAAAGCAGCATTCCACCAAATACCTCCGTACACCCGGGCGCAGGTCCGGGCGGTGCTAACGTAATCGCAGGACGCAAGCTGAGGGCTGAGGGCAGGAGGATGCTGGATGGTCAGCGGCCAAAACAGCAGTGCAGCGTCCAGAAAATAAAGCGCACTGATTGCATCAACCATCCAGCGCATGCATTTTTGAACTGTGTGCACTTGAACTGTGCACAGCAGAACCCTCAGATGAGTCAGGGCAAGTCAACGGTTGCGCCTTTGCAAGCTACCATCCAAAATTATGCTTGCTACTGCATGTGTCTATCTGCAGATTCTGACTTTTTCTGAATCATGAAAAATTTGTTAATTTGTTCCTTCATGCAGAGCACAAGAAGACCCTCACACAAGCCAAGCTTGACGCTTGGGAGGCAAAGAAAGCACAAGTGAGAAAGCCTCGAAACTGGGGGGAGTGGTTTGTGTGATGGCATGAAGAGTTGTAGCAATGCTGATAATGATACATGCTGTGGCAAAAAGCTGCGCTTGGAGAGGATGCCCAAGAGGTGTGCTCACAAGGGAGCTTGAGACGCAAGGCCTGGCATTAGCATACCTGTGACTCAGTCAGACTGCTGTGATATATAAGCGTGCAACTGATGTGGACTGCATTCCTTCGCATACTTTTCCCGGCCCCCTCACGTAACTCCCTCCCACAGGCTGCAGCCTTACTAGCCTACAAGGCGTCAGCAGCAGCTGATCACCACAAGTATGCGGATGCTGCAAAAGAAGAGGCACCTGTCAAGTCCCACAGGGTAGGTCTGACACTGGCACTTAAAGGCCAACTAGATTTGGAACAATTTTTTTTGCTGGTGGACAACAGCTTGCTCGGCTGCATACACACACAAAAAGAAAAAGAGGAAGAAAGAAAGCATAAAAGTCTACACTTACCAGATAAAGCGTACCGCACAGAAGCACACACACGCACACACCTGCATTACATGCATGTACGCATATTGCCATGGTGTTGGGATAGGGAGCTAGAGTAGCTCCAGAGCTGTAGCGAGCGCGGCTTTGTGTGCCGGTTGATGTACTGCTGCTGCTACTGCTACGTAGCAGGATACACCAGGTCCCCAGGTAAGCATAGACCAACTTGAGAGTGCATTCAATTTCCACTTGTCATTGCTTAATTGCACCCCAGGGAAGCTCTGTGGATGTGCAGGCGCCATACACAAGCGTTGACGTTGATGAAGATGGCAGCACATCCGTCCGCGCACCTTTCACCACTGTGGACGTTGGGGGGAAGAAATTTTGAAATAGCACTTTTAAGCTAGCCCTTTTCAGTGCTGCAAATATTTGAAATGATGATGTTGTTGACTTGCTTGATGGCTCCCTTCTGCTATGAGTCCTTACCATCAACAACGTGCATGTGCGTATTAAGGGGAATCTTCTGAACTTTTAGGTCAACAAGAACAACACCTTTTGCACTTCCCTACTTGGTATGAAAGTAAAATGTCACGCTTAGAGATTTCTGCACACCAGACAGACTAGTGGCATGACCATAACTATAAATACAGCTAGATCTGAACTCAACAGGATAAAATACTCCACTAGCTGCGCCATCCAATTTCTGGGTCACAATGCAGCAAAAATTTGGCACTGCACTAATCTGGCAAGACAACACAAGCAAAAAAGACATGTCTCGAACAAGTTAGTTCATTTATCAAGGCCCATCAGAGCTTATCAGGATGTTTAAATCTTCCGCACTCATATTTAGTTGAAAAGAGAAGAAAGGTTCAAAGAGAGGGGAACTTGAAAAAAGTTGAAGGAAGGAGATTTGATGTGTCTCGCCATATTCTGTCTTTGCCGAATTGGTGTCTGAGACTATGCGCTTGAGATTAGTCAGTTGGTTGGAAGTATTTTACTGAGCCCGAAGATTGGAGGGCCAATTATTGAGTTTTCCTATTTCTTAGCTTTGATTGTAAAACACTCGATAATCTAAACAAAGAACCAAGGTCAGTGCTGCAAGATGGCAGCGTAAGCTCGGAAGCTCTGGGGGTGGAAAAGGGGTGGCAGCCAAACCGTGTGAGTGCGTGATGGGGATCAAAAGGGTTCAGTGTTGATGACATGTTGCAGTGAAGGAGTGATGCAGCTCATGGTCTATGCAGTCGTGTGCTCTCTGTCGCATGAATATTGCGCTTTGGGCGAGCTGGGGAAGGTGAGGCCCCACGTTCAGCCTCGCTTCTCAATAACTCCTGTGTGTATGTCAAATTGTTGACCAGTCAATAATAGTGATCTGGCATGACTGATGATCAAAGGATTAATTTTTTTTAGGCATTTTCAGGCCCCAAATGATGTGGCTAAGAAGCGGCTGAAATTAAATCAGCCGCTTCTCAGCCGGCTAATTGCATGTCAGAGCGACACCGCACACGGCTGATTTCAGACGAATGGCTGAATCAGCCGCATTTAGCTGCAATCAGCCATGGTACTGTTGATGTGTTGCTTGATGACAAGTAGCACTTGCAGGCAAACAGTTAGTGGCAGATTGTTCAGTGATTGCTTCTTATGTCAGCTATTGGCAAAAGCTCAGAGATAAAAGATGATTACTTGACTGGGCGTTTTGCGATCTACAAATATATACTTTGTGCTGCCAATTCAATTATTGATTTGGGTTAGGCCATAATGACTTCACTAGTGATCATGGCATGATCAGTCAGTGCTTCTTTTGCTGTTTTGATTTCATGCTTGGGTTATGCCGTGACAACCTCAGCTATAGGACTCCCAGAAACCCCCTTGAGGCCCAGCCCATGAAATGTCATGAAACTTTCACCTTGAAGGCCTACCTGAAAGAAATAATCGGAAACTTTAAAACCAGAAAGTGTTCTTAGGGAATTGACAAGAGAACGACTAGAGAGCTTGTAGAGCCTAGTGGCAACCTCTTGTCAAAAATGAAGGACAAAAGACCTGCCAAGGCTGCCATGGTATGCCATCGCGCCACGCGCAGCATGTAAGACCATGCCACCTCCAGCTTCATGAGGGCCATGAGCAAGGTGCAAGGATGGTTGGAGGGGGTTGGCCCGCCAAAAAAATGGCTGCACTAGGGGAGCTGTTCAGTTGACGCAATTTGGTTGCTGCTACTGCTGTCCGACTTCTGCCAGCAACTTGCTGCATTGAATGCACTGCTTTGTTGCCATGCTGCTAATGCTGCATCTGCTTTAGCTAGCAGCTGCGCTGCCATCCTGCTGCTGATGCTGCTGATGCTGCTGCTGTATTGCCAGCGTACCGCCTGCTGCTGTTAGCTACCTTTTGCTAGTGCATTGCCTGTCGCTGCTCCTGTCATTGCTTCTGCTGCTGTGTTCTGGCACACTGCCTGCTGCATCTGCGTCTGTAGCTACGCCGCCATCCTGTTGTTGCTGCTGCTCCTTCTGCTGTGTTGCCAGTGCATTCCCTGTCGCTGCTCCTGCTGCTGCTGCTGATGCTGCTGATGCTTTTGCCAGCACACCGCCTGCTGCTGCAGCGGCAGCGACTGCGCTACCATCTTGCTGCTGCATCTGCTGAAGCTAGCAGCTGCGCTGCCATCCTGCTGCTGCTGCTGCTGCTGCTGCTGTGTTGCCAGTGCATTGCCTGCTGCTCCTGCTGCTGTGTTGCTGGCGCATTGCCTGCTGCTGCTGCAGGGGCTGCAGATGTGACACTGTCTCGCATCTGCTGCTGCTTTGCAGTTGTGTTACTTACTTTGCGGTGGCTTCACCAGCTGCAATGCTGCGTCCGCCACTGTTGATATGCGACACTTCTGCATAAGTAGCTGCTGCCGTAGCTGTGATGCTGCTGCGTCTTCCTTGCCGCTGCTGTGTTCCACCTCTTTGCATCTCAGCCCTCCTCTTGTCAGCGTTACTTGTGTTTGAACACGCGTAGGGCTCGGACCCCGCTTTTTTTTGGTGCATGCTCATTCTGGCTGGTTCATTTGAAATTTGCCTGGGGTACAACTTAATTGGTGTTCAAGGGAGATAGACATTGGCTGGTTCATTTGAACTTGTCTGGGGTACAAATTAATTGGTATATGAGGGAGAAACATTGCAAGAAAGCAGCCGCAGAAGGTATGCAGCACAATCCAATGATATGGCATTGCAGATCGCACTCAGGGAGGATGACGTTCCATAATTGTCAAGCTGATCACGAATTAAAACAAACAGTGTTTAGCCAGAGTGTCCTTAAGGCCCTGGTTATCGTCATGTCCGTGCCGGTGCTTCACTGATCATGGGACGTGGGGCAGGGGGCGTCCATCACGGTGGAGTGGAAACATCACACCCATGACATACCACCCGCATGGCTGCTAGCCTCTCAGTGCAAGAATCTGTAGAGTGTCCACACGCGCGGGCGTGGGAGCCAGGGCAGTCCGGCCGCCCAGCCTCCCACGCAGCACTTCCCTCGCCAAGGCCAAGTCCAAGGGCCACCTCTGTGCAGAAGAGCAGCCAAAAGGTCCCAGGCCTTCTCCTCCTTGAGCATCTTGCGGCGCCGCTGGCTGTGTGGCTTGGCCGTTACAGCCGGTCATGCAGGGGGGCTGGCTGGCGCTCGGTAGGTGCACAGGCGTGGCGGCCACGTCCGCCACGTGGATCTGCACAAAGGCACGTGCGTTTGTGGCATGCAGGTTACTACAGGCATGCAGTGTGGTGGGCGCATAGACCCTTCAGGACTCGGGCCACATGCCCTGAGCACCGCTCACACTGGCGCTGCCCGCGGCAACATCTGCAATACATGAGCGCCGTGCACGTCACACCAGCACATGCGTGAGCGGTGATCACAATTGGAGCAGTTTGACAGAGTCTAGGCACACATTTGCCTGTGCATGTGCATTGCAGCGACTGGTGTCTGCGCTTGCTGGCTGCACCTGCACTGCACACGCATTTGAGCAGAACGCCAGAACCTGGGGATGGGTCAATGATTTACGTTTCAACTCACTTGCCATACTCAAAAACCTGAATCGGCAAATTCTAAAGACCCTCCCAAAATAGGGCCCATGAGTGCACCTCTTTGGCTCTGTCCAGCATCTCCAAGCGGCCCCACATCACCCCTTAGATTTGAATTATATTGTTATGTGTTTAGTGAACTCAGTGGGTAGGGTGGGAGACAGCGGGTTACTTTGCGCGCGTCAGTGCCTCTCACCACCCCCTCTCTGAAGCTCACAGAGAAATGCGTGTTCAAAGACTATTTGACACATTTCAATTCGTTACAAATCAGTTTTTTGCATTAAAAATGTCAAACAGGTGAACGAATCCCCCTGCAAGGACCCTTTGGTGTGGTGAGGCACCATGTGCTGAAATGACGCTGGCACCATGTGCTGAAATAGAGGCACCATGTGCTGAAATGACGCTGGCACCATGTGCTGAAATAGAGGCACCATGTGCTGAA
>LKMJ01003216.1_pt1 | contig 15194 bp, 18 predicted proteins | sample 643391 | NCBI WGS metagenome assembly LKMJ01 (sample SAMN04112250, study PRJNA286221) | soda lake metagenome | biome: soda lake; feature: Kulunda Steppe; material: water; isolation source: sample PL-Br10 brine of Picturesque Lake | place: Russia: Kulunda steppe | collected 2010-07
CTTTCTCAACGGCACAATAGACTCTGCCATTTCATTTCGGACATTATGGACTATTTTTTGGCTGGCGAAGACCAGCAACAAACCAATCAGCCTAACGATCTGGCTGGCGGTTAACCCTTTAAACTTTGCATGGCTTCGTCCACACAACACCGGTTACTGGAGTCAGACTACTGGCTAGGGGCAAGTGGGGGGCGAGCGCCTGAAAAGAGCTCTGGGAGAAGAGCATGCAGGGAGGTGCGCACCTGGCTCCCATTGGACTTGAGACCACCACTTCTTCTGCTTTGTTCGTCTAAGCAGTGAGGAACAAGCTGATGATAGCGGAAGCATGCTAGAGGGATTTTATTTTCAGCTGATTTTACCCGCCCCCAAATAATAGCTATCCCATTTCATTATCCAGCATTTTGAAAAATCCTGCATTGTAAACAAACCCAATTTCATCCTATTTATTATCCCATCATTGATTTTTATCCGCCGCTGTAAACGCACCGTAACTCACGGCGTAAGTCATTCTTTACTTTTACATTGCCATTAGACGCGAAATTGGAAGAAAAATGCATGCCTGCCTAATTGCAACTGTTCATGTCAAGGAGGAGTGCTGATGTTTCAAGGACGTCCATTGTCCATGCACCCAATCCTTGTGGGTCCGTTTGACTGGAAGAACCAGTTACTTCCTTGTCAGAGATGAGTGCACTTTCTCACACATTTCACTTTCGCTGAGCTCGTCATATGTGTCTGCCTGCGAATCAAGATCACATGCATCAATCACTGAGGGACATGGTTTTCAGCCAATGTAGCAGCTACATGTGAGAGCCATTCCTAACCCCTGTCATGCACGTTGTTCCAAGTTTAGATCAAGCACCAAGTCTACATGAAAAACAGAGGTTCAGCTTTGGCGCTTGCATTAAATGAAATACATTCTTTGCCCAATGTGCTCTACATGAGCATCAGCGATTCAAGAGCATGGCAATGAGGCAAATCACAAGGGCAGACCCTTATCAGTTGCTGTGTGAGTCACTTGTCCTCTTAGAAGCGAGAAAATATAAGGCCTGTAGTGCATGCACAGCAAAGGCGACCGCATGCCTTCTGGTTCCTTGTGAGGTTCACAGCTCAAAAGGGGAGTGAAAAGACAACCACCCCTGGTCTGTGCGGATGAAGACGAGAAATTAATCCCTCGTGCGGCAACAAGCGCATGCAAGCAAGGCACCTGCAACTTGCAGTTAATTTGAATTGTCCAGGGTTGGGTCATGCGTCCATTTGCCCAGACCAATGCGCGTATGATACAACAATGCGCGTATTTAACGTCAATTCGTCCGCATTAAGGGGTCATTTTTGAGGGTCGAGGTTGGGGGGGGGTGGGGGGGCCCGTGGGCCTTCAACTGCCCCCCCAGCTACCAGTAACCACCACAATGCATTCTTAAAAGAACATGTACATTGAAAATGCAAAGAAAAGGGGGAAAGAGTGCGTTCATGCCATTGAGCTGAAAGACGAGTCCCAGGAGCTGGGCCCATGCACCAGCACAAGTAATGCAAGCTCGTCTTTGTAGCTGGTGCTTCCTGCCTCAGAAAGCACTTCCTGCACATCAATCCATCTTGAGGGTAAGTGAAGTGCACAGCGGATAAAGCAGTCCTGGAGCCTGTCCTGGATGAGATGAGAGCCCGGGCCCGTCGATGCATACGCTCAGCAAGGCAGCAGCAGCGCAGCGCAGCTCCAGCTCGACAGCACAACACCAGCAACTGCATGTAGCGCCTCAACACTGCCAAGGAGTGCTCCGCTGAGCAAGGCTGAGCAGGAACACGGGAAACGCCGGGGGGGGGGCGCATTGGACGCGACGGTTTTTCAATTCGCAAATTTAAGGCAATATTATCAATGCGTGAAATGCGATAAAATACGCATGACCCAACCCTGGAATTGTCCAATTACTCAGCCTTTCAACCATACAAGTCTGGGACGCACCTGCAGCTCAGTGCTGACTCCATCCATGAAACCTTTAATCAGGTCTTTTGTACTGGCGTACATCATCTTGGACTTGACTGTGCTACCTGAGGGCGCCCTACAAAGCCACAGACACATTTAAAGCAAAAACGATCAAGACTCATTACAAATATTTGTGCAGATCACATGGTAAATTGCACAAACTCCTGGTTGGTCTTAAGGAGACAACAGATGCTGAGTAAGCCAATTGATTAGGTGCACCATGATGCATTGATTGCCTGACTTAGTAGTTTGCATCAGGTTGGAGATGCATTTTCAGTATCCCCTCCTTTTTACTTTGAAACTGCCCTAGGAAAAGGCAGCTGCTTGCAGCTTGCTAGGCAGGTTTTGTCAGGGCAAAGCATGAGTTTTGTGACTTCATACCGCAACCAAGGTTGTTTCCTTTATTTTGTCTAGGGCTGTAATTTAGACATTTCACCTTTCAAAAGCGCAAATTACTCAAGTCAGAAGCAAAATTTGCAAAATAGTTGGTCGCTTTTTTGTTCAGTTTTAAGGATAGAACCAGGAGGGCCCTCTCCCTGGCAATTTCACCCAGTTTAGGTCCCTCTACCTTTGCTTATGCACAAACTATTCAATCCTACTGTATAATAAGTTACAGCAAGGAGGAGAATAGCAGGTTGAAGCTCTTTTGCTGAATTATGCATGATAACATGATGCATTGCAACAGTTGGGTGCCAGCTGGGATTGCCTGGAAACGATAGTGAGATGTTAAATGCAAGCTGCAAACGATGGAACGCAAGTACGACATAAATTGTCCAGGAAAATTGGGAGTCGATAAGGCCCTGATCATACTGGGCCGATTCACCCTCCAATTCAACCCCGCAATTCAGGGTTAATTTAGTTCGCCAGTGTGACAGCTATCAATTCAACCTCCCTGAAATTGCTCATTTTAGGGGGGGCTGATTGGAGGGAGGGCCAGATCAGCCCACCCCGGAAATTCCAAACTTGCGCCGGGAGGGTCCGGAGGCCCCTGCGGAAGGTGCGGATCTTAGGAATTTACCCAGGGGATTTCGATAGTGCCAGTGTCCTATGAAACCTTCTACTTAATTTTTAACATCTCCATAAAAGCTCAATATCATCAAATTTTTCAACATGCGGGGTCGAACAAGTTTTCCGCAGAGGCAGACTGGCTCGTGTAGCCTCAGCTGGAGTCAGCCAGTGGTGTGCCTGAGGGGAAGAGGGTTCAATGAATGAATCCACTCGGGACTGGTCCCCAAACAAGGACAGGGGCAGGCAAAGGGGAGGTTCTGAAGATGATGAGGACGAGGATTTCATGCATGAGGAGGGCGTTGACTCCCTCCCCCTCACAGCAGGATCACGCACACACTCAGCACAGCCCACAGGCGAGCCCAAAGAAGCGCAGCACCCAAAGCATGCAGCTCCACCTTTGGAAGCGCAAACGTGGCAAACCCTCCTATGCTGAGAGAGCATGCGCAGCCAGAGCAGCCGCCGCTGCCGCCGCCGCCGCCGCCGCCGCCGCCGCCGCAGCAGCAGCACCTCTCCCGTAAGTTACGTTACATTGCTGTATCAGTTGAACATAGGCAGTCAAGCTTTATCCTGTCAGGCCTGCAACCTGAACCTCAATCTAGACATTTCTTTCTGGTCGCCTAGTGCCATAGACATAGTGCTTGAGACTCAGCAGCCTGAGCTGCGGGGAAGGCATGCAGAGTTGCTTGAGAAGACACAGGTGTTGGTTTTATGGCTGCCTCTCAAGGCCCAAGCAGATGAAGGAAGCTAGGGTGATCCGCACATCAGGATTGCCATCCAGGGGACCGCAAGCTTCTGAGATTCAGTGAGAACCAGCACCATTATTGTCTGGGATCATTGCAACCCTTCACAGGCACTAGAATTTCAAGAACTGCTTATACAAGTTCTGAATTTTTACAGCTTGTTTTATCAGGCCACCCTGGATTGGCGTTGAATTCCCAGTGTGACTGCTTGGCAATTCAGCTTCCGTATTTTCCCTGCATTTCTGCAGTCAAAAATCTGATGCAAAACGAGCACATGGAACTTTGACCCAAGGAAAAAGCAGCAAGCTTCTTTGACTGCCCTGCAAGCTTCAAGCTTGAAAATGGATACTTGGACGATTCAAAATATTGGGGGGTTGGATTGGTCCATTGTGACCCTGGCTTAAGGCAGAAAAGGGAAAAATTGGGCCAAAATGGGTGCGAGGCCCATAAAATTCATGAATGCGAATCATTTGATAAAAATGGAACCGTTAACAAACGCAAACAAGAACGACCCAACCCCATCTGTCCCTTGTGTCTGGTGGTTGTATTTGCTACTCAAGAATAGCAGTAGCAGCAGCAGCACCACCACCACCAACAACACCAACACCATGACCATTATCATCAATTCCACTTCCAGCAGCAAATAATTTCAGCCAGAGAATGCCCCAGCTGACAATCTTGGGATCCGCACCGTGAATAGAGCCAACCAGTCCTTTAGCAGCACTTACAAACATAACGTACCAGTGCAAGAAGACCAGCTTGTTCTGAACTTTGTTTGTATCCGCGTTATTGTAAGCGAAATCATAAACTGAAGAGAGGAAGGAGGAGAATATTATGTAGCATTGTTTCCCAAAACTCAGTTTCAGGCTGAATGGCAACCCTGCAATGTACAAGCTACGGACCTAAAAATTCATGTGCATGCACAACAGTACTCAAGGACTGCATAATGCAGTAACTCTGCAACATACTTGCGTATCTGCACTGGTTTTCAGGCAGCGCTGCCACGAACTGGTCGAAGGATGACCCACAGGCGCCCAGCTGGTCAACTATCACCTGAACCACTCCATGAAACACCAGCATGTGCTTTTTATTTGGTGCTTCATAAAAACGTTAAGTGAATCATATTGATATTACAACTTGACACGCAAAACAAAAAAACACAAAAGCAAATAGGCTATTTGAAATAGATGCTGATACAAAGCCTCCAAGTGAGTTCTAAATGCCCACCTCATTGCCTGCGTCATCAATCCTGAAAGTTACCCAGCCATACTGCAAAATAAAGAACAATTGTATTCATGACAGAGGCTTTTTGGTAAAAGGAGGGGGATGCTAAGGCTAGTACTCCAGTGCCAAGGCTTGCCACCCACCGCCTTCCTGGTTTTGATGTGGTTGTAGACATTGATGCACTGGTCACTCAGGCCGATTCCTGACATTGATCTCTGCAGAGCATGCCAGATGAAGTTGCTGGTGAGCTATGTACAGACATGTTCTGTAGCCTTGATACTCAATCGGTTCAAAAATTGGTGTTTCACACACCAACCGCTTGCTTGAGCCTCACAAGGAGAGGCGATCCAAACGACCAAACACTGACATGCTTCACCAAACATTTGTTGGTAATGGTTGCTATGGGACTCTATTCTGGTGCCACGAAGATTGCTCCTCTCTACTTCTTTGCCTTGATCTGATCTTGTACCTTTCCTGCTGCAACGTCAGTCTTCCCCAGCTTGGGCAGATCTGGGGGCAAATCCACGGTGCCCGAGCCCCAGCCGCTCCCTGTGTGACGTGGTGCACCTGCAAAGAAGTGTGCAACGTTTGTACGGGATGGCTGCGCCCCTGGCCCCAAACGCTCCTAGAAATGGCCTCGTCCAACCTCTGTACCCGGGTTTCATCCCAACCTGAGAGCAGCCTGTGTGCGAGGAAAGTAGATTCAATCTACAGCTACTTGTTCTGCATCCTAGTTGATCAAAAGTGTCCTGCAATTTGCAGCATGTATTGGTCAACCAGGTTGCGGGTGCAGCCCATCTTCTGCTCCTGACTGATAGAGGCGTGGGCTCCCATTTTCCCACTCCCAGTTCTTGGCAACCTTGAATGGGAAATGTGGAAGAACCACGCTACAGTGTACCTGTGACCCAGACAAGGAAAGTTGTAGAACTTGCCTGGGGTGGATGAGCTTCCGGCTTGCGCTGGAGCTGGGGATAGTGGGGGAGGCGGAGCGACCTTGGGGGAGGCTGGCATGCTTGCGCGCAACATGCCACCTGATGTACTCCTTGGTGGGGGCACACCAGCACCGGCAACACCGCCTTGCAAGGGTGGGGTGGATGTGCGTTGTGGGGGGGCAATGCCGTTGGGGCTTGCAGATGTGCTGAAGTCCAAGGCATGCAAAAAGGAGTCACGGGCCTGTACATAGTCTTCTTCCCTGATGAAGCCTGCATCCAGGCCCGCCTTTATCTGCTGCGCCCTTAGAAACGCCAGCTTTATTTGATCAAAGTCGTCCTGCACCCAAACATTTGTGCAGGGGCTGTTCAGTGCTTCATCCCATCTGAAGGTGAAAGCAATTCAGACATCAGCAATCCAGAGTGGGTTGGGGTAGGTACAGTGGAGCATCGATTGCCCACCCACCTGCGTCAACAGCCCCTCAGCCATTGCCTGCTTTGCAGTGCGCAACACTGCCAAGTCTTGCATGGCTGCGGAATATTTATATAAATTAGGAAAAGACTGACACTTTGTTCGCCTTTCCGTAAAAATCAACAAAATCTTGTTCTCCATTGGAACATAAACAGCGTTTTCAAGTAAATTTTCGAGCACTTATTTAGCTGTCCAGCTGCATGAATCAAAGCCATGCAAGCCCGGCTTGAGTTTGGCCACCGCTCAAGTGCTGGCGCCTGCGCGCCCTACAATGCGAGGCAGGCAAGTGAAAGCAACCTTTAATGGATTGTGTTACCCCACATCTGTATTCTTCAGTGCTCGTTCTCACTCCTACTATGCTCTTCACATCTGCCAACTCTGAAAGAGGTTCCACCCTTTTGTGTTTTAAATGTGTAGGCTTGGCGTTCCCCTGCAGCACAAGGCTCTGGTGCTGGTGCAGATGGGGCAGCACACCTGTCACGTTCTGGCGCCCAGTTCATCTCCTGGGTGCTCAGGCCGCCCCTGCACCATGGCTCTGCGAAGGTTGCGTGCAAGGGAGCCTACGTTGATGAGCTGGGAGGCAGCACTGTGCTGACGGATGCTCCAGACAACCTGGACGCGCTGGGGAGCTCTCAAGGACGCTTGCCCCCTCGCGTCACCAAACTCCTTGCGCTTTTGGATCGCTCTGGCATCAGTGCTGCTATCCTCCTAGATGAAGGCGAGGCACTAAGCACAAAGGTGCGCCACTGGTGTTTGTGCACATCCACGCTCTTGCTACCCTGAGGGCCCAAGCGTGCGCCTCGAACGTGCATCAACGGGCCACGTGGATGGAATAGGGTTGGATACATCAACTGAAGAATGTCTGGACTTCTTATGATCATGAACACTTAGCTCTCTGATTACATGGCGGCTAGCTCAGCTACATTGCCGGACTAAATTTGTGCACTTACACGCACAGGGTTTTGCCAAGACCCCTGGTGAGAGTTCAAGCCGCAATTCGTCCACCCCACCTCATGCCCTCATGTTTCATCTTATAACCTGCTTGCCTGTACCAGGAACTCATCGTGCTGGCGAGCCACCTGCCCAGCCTCAGTGGCCCTGCCTCGGCCACAAGCAGCAGCAGCGGCAGCAGTGGTAGCGCCACTAGCACCACCGGCATCACCTCCAGGAGCAGCTCCATGTACAATGCAGCGGGCGTGGGTTTGCTTCTGGGCATGATCAATGAGCGCAAGGACGTGGCAGCTTGCCTCCAGGGGGACACAGCTAGTGTGTCAGCGCTGTCCTGTCTGGTGTACATGGCCAGCACTGCAGGGCTTGCGGGGTCTGCGGAGGTAGAGGCGACAGCCATTGCCGCCGCCAGTGCACGCCTGCGCTGGCCATGTTTGCTGCGGGTAGTGTGTGAGGAGGTAAGCGTGTGGAAGGGGAGGGGGGGCCAGGGGGCTTGCGCCGGGTTGGTGAGCTGGGAGAGGTGGAAGGCTTGGGCTGCTGCAGATCGCAGGCTGTAGCTGCTCGCAAGCTGCTCACCCTAGAGAGCAGTGGCGTCTTGTCCTGGGCCATAGATGTCAACTTTCGCCGAGCGTTGTCTGCTGCGCAGCCACGGCTCGTGCATGTGCGGCTTGCGGCGCCCAGCCACGTCCCCGCTGCGTCCTGCGCCCCTCTGTGCTCTGCAGGCCGCCCGCCTTGCCCCGGGCATGGCTCCCCAGCAGCTGGCGGAGGTGCTGAGCTGCCAGGCGTGCTGCAGCTATGCCACTGAGGCCGAGCTGCTAGCGCCCCTTGTCAGCAACCTGTGGTCGAGCCTGGTGGGTGTGGGTAGGTAGCAACCTGTGGTGTGGTCAGCATCCTGTGGTCGAGCCCGGTGGGTGTGGGTGTGCTGGCTGAGCCTGGGCGAGGTAGGTGAGGTGGAGCGGGCAAGGTGGGCCCTGCTCCTGCAGGCGCTCTTGCGCGCATACACACACATGCGCTTGCACACGCATGCACGTACACACACATACACCCACGCCCACACACCCAACCACTCCCGACCACTCGCATGCACGTACGCACGCACGCACGCACATGCACATGCGCACGCACACGCGTACGCAAACACAAACGCACCAACACACACATGCCCATGCCAACAAAAACATGTGCACGCCGCTTCGCAGGATGAGCCAATCAGGCATTCCCCTCAAAAAGGATCGCGCACACAGCGGGGCTGGGCCAGCAGCCCACCCTGGCCGCAGCCGCCGCAGCCGCCGCCGCAGGATGGTCAGGCCAAGGCGCCGCTGCCTACCACCGTGCGTGCGGTGTGTATGGGCCTGCACGCGCTTTGCGCGCTGTGGCCATCCCTGGACCCACCCACACAGCATGGGATGCGCACGCTGCTGGAGTCGCTGGCGAGGCAGGCGTCTGCTGCCCCCCCGACTGGGCAGGCCAGCGTCCCACCCAGCAGTGCACATGTGGCCCCACCAGAGGTGCTGCTGGCCTTCAGCCGCTGCTGCAGGGTGTTCGGGTGCACCCCGCAGCCCGGCATGGCTGAGGCGGTTCTGCAGCGCGCCGCTGCCGCCGCCCAGCTGCGCCCCCCGGTGCCCACGCCGCCACCGCGGGTGCAGCCCCAGGAGCAGCACGCGCTTGCTGCCACCGCGGGGTTGCTGCTACCGGCGTTGGAGGGGGGAGGGCAGCAGCAGCAGGAGGAGTGGCTGCGGCTGGTGCGCACCTTGCTGCAACGCCTCACTGCCCAGCAGCGCGACACGCAGCTCGATCAAGGCTCGGCAGCCGCAGCTTTCTACACAGCGGCCCTGGCAGCCGGCTGCTCCTGGCGTCCCCTGCTGGATGCAATGGTCAGCGCCGCGCAGGAGGCGCGCTGCCCGCTCCTGCTGGCCCTGGCGCTGCGCGCCCTTGCCGCCGCAGGCTGTGGCGCCCCTGAGTGCCAGGTGTGCTAGTGAATGCATGTGTGTGTCTGTGCGAGTACGCATGTCTGGTTAGCACACGTGCACCTCTCTCGCTTGTGCTGCCTGTGGAGCTGAAGTGCACCGGCTCTTGCCTTCCCGCCTGCCTGCTAGCCCTTTTTGGGCATGTTAGTATAAACAACCTCCTGCCTGCTTGCCTGATAGCCGAGAGCATCCTCACGCCAGCAGGAGTGCACCAATGCCTACTTGCCTCCCTGCCCGCCTCTAGGCTCCCACAGGCTGTGTGCGCATGTGTGCCTCAGCTGAAAGCACAGCCATGCTCGGTCTCCCATCTTCTACACACGCACGTATTCGATGCTTCTGATATGGCTAACACCGGCACTGCACGGAACCCACTCATGGCTGATATGGCTCATGCTGCATGGAACCCACTCATGGCTGATACAGCCCTGCTGCTTGTGCTGCATGTGGATCCCCGCCCAGGCCGCCTTGGAGACACTGGCGCTGTGTGACTCTGAGCAGCAGCAGCAGCAGCAGCAGCAGCAGCAGCAGCAGCAGGAGCAACAGCAGGAGCACCACCACCAACAACAACATGGCCGAGCGGAAATCCTGTATCATGCAGCTTTGGCGGTAGGACAAGCGGGCCTGCATACTGCACCTGCCGGCCGGGCCATACTCGCTGGGCTTGTTGGTGGCGCTGCAGGCGCAGCCGGCGCAGGGAGTAGTGCACACAGCGGGGGAAGCGACATGAGCAGCAGGGCCGCGGCGCTGGTAGCGCTGCACTCGGAGCAGCTTGTGGACCTAGTGCATACATATGCATGGCAGCTGCGGCGCCCACGGGCGCAGGCCCCAGCCCCGCAGGAAACCCTCCCCACACATGCTGCAGTGGCGCAAGGGAGCACGGGGGCGCGCAACAGCAGGGACGTAGCAGCTGTCCCAGCCGTCGCGCGCATGGCGCTGGCGGCGCTCGCGGCCCGGCCCAAGCAGCAGCTTGCCCCGCTGCACCCGCAACAGCTGCATGGCGTGGTGTACGGCGCGAGGGCCGGCGAGAGTGGCGCAGCAGCGGCCGCTGCGCCAGTGCTGCGCATGGTGCCTGCAGGCTATGAAGTTGGCGTGGCCGGAGAGGGCAGCAGTGGCGACGCGGGGACAGAGGGGCAAGATGGCAGCGCAGCGGTGGAGGCCGTGCCGCTGCAATGGCTGCTGCATCGTGGGGGGGGTGGACTGTGGGCTGTGCCGCAGCAGGTGGGCGCGCAGGTGCTGGAGCTGCTAGGGGTGCTGGGCCCGGCGCAGGTTGGCGTGGAGGAGGGGTGGATAGAGACGCCAGCGCACGTGCGTGCGCAGCGTCCAGTGCGGCAGCAGCAGCAGCAGCAGCAGCAACATGCGGCTGGCGTGCGAAATGGGAGGGATGTAGAACATGGGTTCTTGGAGGCTCCAGCGGCGGCTGCGGCGACAGCAAGCCTCATGGCGCTGCTGGCATCGTCGCCGACCCTGCTGCAGCCGCATGCCAATGTGCGTGCGCTGGCGGCGGCGGAGGCCTGGGGCCCCTGCCTGGCAGGCATGGCAAGCGGCCCGGGCGTCCTGGCGAAGGCGCAGGAGCCGGCAAGCATGCAGTCGCCAGATCAGGCGGCTGCAGGCAGCGGCTGGCCTAGGCTGCGCAGCCCCTCGACCGTGCAGGGGGGCGCGCTGCTGCTGCAGGCGTCCAGCTTGGCCGCGTGGGCGGGGATCGGCAGCGGCACTGCATACACAGCCGCCAGCAGCAGCAGCAGCAGCAGCAGCAGCAGCAGCAGCGCCAGCAGCAGCTGGGACTCTGACTCGCTCGAGTTGTGCTGGTACACGCCAGGTCAGCTGGCACGTCTGGCGCGCAGCTACGGGAAGGTGCGCTGGCGGCCAGGCGCACTGCTGCGCGACCTGGTGAGCCTCATGCGCGGCGCGCTGCGCGAGAGCAGGTGCGAAGCGCGCAGGCGTGCTGTGTGTGGGAGGGGCTTGCTGCTGATGCCTGGGGTGTGGGGGAGAGAGTACGTAAGCATGGATGCGTGCAGTCACCATGCATAGTTAGGATGGTATTATGGATCATGATGCATGACAGATTCTATGGATGTATCCTGGCCCTGTGGTTGTGACTTACACATAGCTCCTGTGCACGTTGTGTGTGCGTGTGTTTTGTATGTGAGCGCACACATGCGCGTGTGTGTGATCAAAGCATGTATCAAACCAGAGCAAAAGTGAGCATGGAACCATGCACTGGCCACCCGCAAGCTTTGCCTGCTGCTGCCCGACAGCGCACTGCCAGGCAGGGTGCCAGCAGCGTGCCACGCAAAACGCCGCACTTTTTTGCGAGAGCCCGCCCGTCGACGCTCGCTCACTTGCTTTCCTGCAGCATGCTGTGGGATGGGAGCGGCAGCGTCAGGCTGCTGCCGGCTGATGGTGGCCGAGGGAAGCCGCCAGTGCCTGAGGGTCCTGGTGCAGTGCTGCAGCAGGAAGGCAGCGGCAGCAGGGGCCTGTCCATGCACCAGGCGGTATGGTTTGCGTGGGGCCTGGCGCGCATGGAGCGCCACACCCCCTCGGCGCGCGCGTACGTGCGCGACTGCGTGTACAGCGTGCTGGAGCTGAGGGGCGCTGGCGCTGGCAGCAGCAGCAGTGCTGGCGGGTCTGCTGCAGTTGGGGCGGATGCACAGCGCATGGATGCAGGCCAGGGGGTGAATGACGGGGGCGGCAGCCGTGCGGTGCGCGTAGCAGCTGGGACCGCAGAGCTGGCCACGCTGATGTGGGTGGTGGTGCGCATGCGCATGGAGCGGGACCCATGCATGCTGCCCCTTGTCGCGGGCCTCCTCCGGTCCCCCCCCCTGCTGGATCTCAGGTGCGCGCGCGTGCGCAGGCATGTGATACAACTGTGTGTGCGCATGTGTGTGGTACGACTGTGTGTGTGCCTGTGTGGTGTCTGTAGACTTGCTCGATGCCTTTGCATGTACAGGCACTTATTTGTGTGTGTGTGTGCGCGCGCGCGTGTGTGTGTGTGTGTGTGCGCGCGTGTGTGCCTATGTGGTGTCTATTGACTAGCTCAATGCCTTTGCATGTACAGGCACTCACCAGACACCACACAGGCATGTGCTCTGTACTGATGCCTTGTTGGGGGTACTTTGCCGGAGCCAAATGGTCCAGATGGCTCTCGTGATGGCGCATGCGGGGTGGTGTCTGGTCACAGGAGATGCATGTCTACAAGCGCTACATGTCCCCCAAAGCCCCCCACCTTCACCCCGCGGCGCTTGCACAGAGCAGCACCTAAGTGCTCATATGACATGACTCGCCCTGCAGGCTCACGGCCAACGTGGCCTGGTCGTCTGCGCGGCTGGGTTTGCGCGTCGCGCGCTTGTCCTCCTGGGTGGAGGCATGCGCGGTGCCGCAGCTGGAGGCGTCCCTGTCAGCCTGGCAGCAGCAGCAGGAGGCCCAGCAGGCGCAGGCGCAGGCGCAGGATGCCGCGGCGGCAGGAGCGTCAAGCGCGCTGCCAGCGCCGCAGGCGCTGTGCAACCTGTGCTGGGGCCTGCAGCGCACAGGCCACGCGCCCAGCGCGCGGCTGGTGTCCCTGGTAGTGCAGTGCAGGTGGGTGAGGTGTCCCTGGTGGTGCAGTGTAGGTGGCTGGTAGTGCTGTGCAGGTGGGTGAGGTGTCCCTGGTGGTGCAGTGCAGGTGGCTGGTAGTGCTGTGCAGGTGGCTGGTAGTGCTGTGCAGGTGGGTGAGGTGTCCCTGGTGGTGCAGTGCAGGTGGGTAAGGTGTGTCTGGTAGTGCTGTGCAGGTGGGTGAGGGGTTGAATGGAACACCTGATAGAAGGGAAGAGGTGGGGGGAGGGGGAAAGGAGTGTGTGCGTCATTGACGTCCATGGGGGCAGGGACAGGCACAGGGCAGTGGCCACCTGCAGGGGTGTGTGGCTTTTGGTGCCGCAGATGCCTGCGGCTGTGCGGTGCACATGCCGGTGCAGCTCTCCGAGACAAGAGCAAGGGCGGTGTGCACACACACGCCAGATGGGCGCTGTCAGCTCGGGATGGTGCGGCGTCACGTCACGTAGCGCAGCCCGTTTCCCTGTGTGCTCACGCCGGCCAGGGATGTGGATGTGCAGTGAGGGGGGATCCAGGGATGGCTCTGCAGAACACACAGCCTGGTAAGGTTGGCATGCACCGCTTTGGCTAGTCGGACCACTGCCTGCGTTGGGAGGCCGTCACGCAGGAGCCGGTCAGCCTTCTGCGCTTGATGGCCTCATGGGATGGCTGAAGCGCTCGATGGCCTCATGGCCTCATGGGATGGCCCCCATGGCCTCATGGGATGGCTGAAGCGCTCGATGGCCTCATGGGATAGCTGAAACGCCCATGCGTCCCCTGTGTGCACGCACGGCCACAAGCAGATGCAGGCCTGGGCCATCAGCAGCATGCAGGCACCAGCGGCACAGGCACAAGCAGGTGCAGGCTGTCAGCTTGCAAGCAGCGGTGGCACAGGCGGCCGCGCCAACCTCTGGCCTGTGGGCGCCGAGCTCGCGGGCAAACGCCTCGCTGCCCCTACACAAGCCTCACCTGTGGAAGTGAGCTCACCAGAGCGTGCAGTGCAGCAGCACGCCCGGCAGGGGCACGGCGGTGCACGCCCCCTGCTCAATGATGTGCTGCGGATGCGTGCGCCACCCACCTGCTGCCTCCAATGCCTACACCTGCGCTGCACCCTGCCAGACGCGTGCTCGTGCCCCTGCTGCCCCCTGCTGCACCCGTGCAGCCTGCCCCAACTGGCCCACTTCAAGGCGTACGAGCTCAGCAGCCTGCTGTTTGCCCTGGCCCAGTGGGATGCCGCAGCGCTGCTGGCGCAATCACGGCAGCCAGGGGCGGCAGGGGCGAGGACGCAGTCTGCGGGGCCCATCTCTGGCCCAAGCACCAGTCCAGGAACAAACCCGGCCATGCAAGCGAGTGAGAGGAGCGAGGGGCTATCCGGGGCGGGGGCGGGCAGTGGGGAGGCTAAAGGGGGCGTCCGTGGCCGCAGCCCCTGGGCAGGCAGGGGCGGTGCTGGCCGGGCGGCGCAGCAGAGCGGCAACGGCGGTACCCTAGGGCAACTGCTCGGCGGCGCAGCGGCGCGGCTGGATGCGGAGGTGGCCGCTGGACCAGGGTATGACTTGCCGGCGGCGCTGCACAGCGTGTGGGCACTGGTGAAGCTGGGCCACCCGGTGCAGCACAGCCTGCTGGCGGCGCTGGCGGCACAGCTGCAGCACAGCCATGTGTGCGGGGCTGGCGCGGGCGCTGGACCGCCTGGCAGCAGCAGCAGCAGCAGTAGCAGCAAGGGGCAGCAGCGCGAGGGCCCCGCAGATGTGGACAAGGCTATGAGTGGGGAGCCCCGGCCCGATGGGGCGCTGGACGACGCAGGGCTGGCGCACTTTGTGTGGGCGTGCAGCGTGTCAGGCTTCCAGCCACGCGCGCTGCTGGATGCCTACTCCGAGGCGCTGTGTGCGCGGCTGGGGCACCCAGACCTCAAGCCCCTGCAGGTGTGGCCCGGGCGCGGTGGTGTGTGTGTGTTGGTGTGCGCACGCATGTCTGTAAATGCGCATGCACATGTGTGCGTGCGCGTGCCTGTGTTGGCCCACCACAACTTGGCCATGCACCCCCTCAACCCACCACTGCTCAACCTTACTTCTTTTGTGATCTCCATATGCTTAACACCACCTCTGACCTGCATGTCCCTCCTCCCCCAACCCCCGCGTGAACTGCAGTCCTCCTACTCCATCTCCTCTCCCCCTCTCCCCCCTGCATACTGCACCCGATTCAAACGGTATGAATCTTACATGCGCCCGCCCCGTAGGCCGCCACGCTCCTTTCAAGCTAACACACACAAACACTTGACACACACCTGCTTTTGATTTAGGCTTACACACACACACACACACGCACACACACACACACACACACACACACACACACACACACACACACACA
>LKMJ01003217.1_pt1 | contig 15193 bp, 12 predicted proteins | sample 643391 | NCBI WGS metagenome assembly LKMJ01 (sample SAMN04112250, study PRJNA286221) | soda lake metagenome | biome: soda lake; feature: Kulunda Steppe; material: water; isolation source: sample PL-Br10 brine of Picturesque Lake | place: Russia: Kulunda steppe | collected 2010-07
ATGCTCCACGACTTCACGGACGCGCTCGAATCCTGGCGCGACGAGATTACGCTGACAGAGGCCCACGACAACGGCAAGACCCAGTTCGAGGCGAAGCTCGAACACGGGATGGTTGTCGATACGTTCCGATACTACGCCGGCTGGGCCGACAAAATCGAGGGAAGCCAGATTCCTGTCGAGGGGAACCGCCTCGACTACACTCTTCGCGAGCCAGTCGGCGTGACGGGTCACATCGTCCCGTGGAACTACCCCTTCCAGCTCGCGGGTCGTTCCATCGCACCCGCCCTTGCCTGCGGGAACAGCCTCGTGATCAAACCATCGAGTCAGACGCCGCTGTCGGCGCTCTACTACGCGAAAGCAGCAGAGGAAGCTGGCCTTCCGGATGGTGTTATCAACGTCCTGCCCGGCCGGGGCAGTGTCGCGGGAAGCGCCCTCGCCGAACACGACGGTGTCGACCACCTCACGTTCACGGGCAGCACCGAAATCGGCACGGAGATTGGTGCCACTGCTGGCGAGCAGGTGACGAACGTGACGCTCGAACTTGGCGGGAAAGGCCCGCAAATCGTCTTCCCCGACGCCAGCCTCGAAGCGGCGGCACAGGGAATCCGTTACGGTATCTTCATGAACTGCGGGCAGATGTGCTGGGCCGGTTCCCGCGTTGTCGTCCACGAGGACGTTCACGACGACCTTGTCGACGCTATCGTCGACCACGCCGAGTCCATCCCGCTGGGGGACGGCATCACCGACAACGCCCAGATGGGGCCGATGGTCAGCGACTCCCAGCGCGAGGAAGTGCTGGAGTACATCGAAGCCGGCAAAGAGGAGGGCGCGACAGTCGCCACGGGCGGTGGCGTGCCTGAAGACAAGGACGAGGGCTACTTCATCGAGCCGACGGTGTTCACCGACGTCGACAACGACATGACCATCGCCCGCGAGGAGATTTTCGGCCCCGTTCTCTCTATCATCGAGGTCAGTGATGACGAAGAAGCGCTCGAGGTTGCCAACGACTCGCCGTACGGCCTGATGGCTGGCGTCTGGACGAACAACCTCTCGCGCGCTCACGAGTTCGCCCGCGACCTCGATTACGGCATGGTCAACGTCAACGAGACGCCCAACACCTTCCCACAGACTCCCTTCGGCGGCGTCAAAGACAGCGGTACCGGCCGCGAGCAGGGCAAGTACGCTATCGAGGAGTACACCCGCGTAAAGAACGTCAACGTCAACCTGCAGTAAGGAAGTGGAAATCCGACTCTCTCGTCGAACCAGCAGTCCATCTTATAACGCCGCTTGCTCGAAGACAGCCTCTCTAGGTTGCGACACGCCGTGATCATTGTTCGGTGACTAACGTGCCCGGCACTCAGGATAGTTGATACTCGTTCTCGGTGAACTGGACGTACCGGTTATCACGAAACCGTTGTTTGGTTCGATGAAATCGGTAGGCGAAACGAAGTCCGGGCAAACCCATACGAAGGAGCGCCCAGATGCGGCGCTGGTCAGTCTCGAGCAGGTTCGAGAGCATTCGAAACAGTCGGTCCCAGTCTGTCGGGCTGTAGTCGCGCACAATCTCTGCCATCACCACGTTCCGCTGTATTTCAGCGCCAACTCCCCGCTTCCAGGTTTCGTTGTAACGACCGAGTGATTCTCGACCAGCCAAGTAGCCAGCAATTCGGCCGGTTCGGACAGCCACGTGGTAGCCACCTTCGTGAAATGCGCTCGTGCCCCCCATCGCGCCACCCGTCACAGCAATTCCAGCAGTTGTTGGCGAATCAATTGGTCGTGTCGACGAGATTGGATACGTCTCCGTTCCGTTCTGTTTCCCTCGAGTGGTGACGAGCGGGAACTCAGCAAGGGAGTAATCGTCGTAAGCGACGTCTACAAGCCGCGCAAGTAACTCACGACCCTGGGGAAGTGTATCGTCCGTCTCCCGGAGAAGCGGCCAGGTCTCAGCGGATATTGGGTGGCGCTGTCGTTCGATTGGTCTCGTCAACCCGAGACGTACGACATTGCCATCGTTCGGAAAACGCCACGGATACGCCGTGTGTCCCGGGAGAAACCCCCACCAGAATGTGAGCCGATTCGGGTCGGACAGTTCGGCAGGAAGACGCCTGTACTCCTGATAGGCAATATGGTTCGTGCTGGTCGGGTCGAGGATATCCGCGATACGCCTGTCGGGTGGCGTGAACTGGTCGAGTGCATCGATGGTAACGCTGCGCTGGGGTCCATCAGCCAGGATAAGATACTCGGCCTCTACCTGTTCACCGTTCGAAAGGGTGAGTGTGTGGTTGTGATTGTCACCCAGTATCGTCGTCTCGACAGAGATGACACGCTCGCCGACCTGGTAGTGAGCGCCCGCCATCTCTGCTTCCTCGCGCAACCAATCGTCGAACGCGACGCGGTCGATCGTCACGCCAAACTGATCGAAACTGGCAGAAAATGCCGTTTCGTCGAGTGACAGGTGTTGGTTCGGACTGTAGAAATCCACCCCAGTGAGGCGTCTGAGGACGACCGACTCCGGGATGTTTTCCAGCGGAATACCCATCAGGTCGAGCCAGTAATCCAATAGGCCGCCCGCATCAGTCGAGTCGGGACCGCGGCCGGGACGGTCCACCCGTGGGGTTCCTTTTTCGATTACGAGAACGTCGGCACCAGTGTACGCGGCCATCCACGCTGCAGAACTACCAGCAGGACCCCCACCAACAACTGCAACGTTTACCGAGACCATGCGAGAACGGTTGTTCTTTGGAGCCCCCTTTCAGAGACGCTCACGGAGCGTGATGCCAGCGTGACCGGTCGCTGCGGTCAGGATTCCAACTACGTAGAGAACCGTGAGCACAACCCCCAGGAACACGCTCTTCGTTCGTGAGTCCGTGCTGTCCTGTGCATCGGAGAGAGTGGCACAGGTCTGGATAATTGACCGGGTTGTGTCTGCCGTGTAGCTCTCAGGATGGCGTTCGAGCGTCTTTGCGATTGGGGGGCTGATGCGATAGTAGAGACCGACGAGCCCCCGTCCCAACGGCGTCGCCGACATCGACTCGTCGCGGAACCGACGGAGCGAGTTCAGCGTCTGGGGCTCGCGTGCTGTCGCGGTCGTGATGAAACACCAGCCTCCGTCATCGTCTTCATCTGTCGTGAACGTTTGCACACCGCCAGTCTCTTCGACGCCATTCGCTTCACCGTGCGCACGATATTCGTAGTCAGTCCCCTCACTTAGACCGCTGACATCGCTGGAGAACGCTGTCGTCTCTTCGAACGTACCCGTACCGGTTGATTCGGGGAAGCCCGAGCCGACTTGGCCGTACTCGAACCAGACATCGACTTCGTCGGTTCCCTCGAACTCAAGCAGTTCACCGTTGAGTGTCGCCGTCGTCTCCCCGACGCCAGACGCTGGGTCAGTCTGGATGTCGATAGAGACGTCCTCGTCATCGTCATCATCGCCGTCATCGTCGTCATCGTCGTCGGTTTCGATCGAGTTAGCCACGTTGAGGCGTCCTGCACCCTGCTCGTTGTCGTCGAGACCGATGTCTTCTGCACCCTCTTTGAGGGCATCACGGACATCTTCGCGGTTCGTCACGCCGCTTGCGATAACCGATGCGGCCGCACCGGCGACGTGGGGCGACGCCATCGACGTGCCATCGAACTCCTCGTAGTCGTCTCGCGGAATCGTCGAGAGCGTGTCGACGCCGGGCGCAGCGAGTTCGACCTCCGGTCCCGTCGAGGAGAAACTCGCGAGGTCGTCGTTCTCGTCAGTTGCTGAAACGGCGATGACGTTCTCGTTGTCTGCTGGTGAGTTGACACAGTCCTCACACTCCCCATCGTTCCCTGCGGCGGCGACCAGTACGACGTTGTTGGACGCTGCGTAATCGACAGCATCGTTGACTGCATCGCTTTCCGGCCCCCCCAAACTCATGTTGATGACGTCGTGGCCCTGGTCGGTCGCCCACTCGATACCGGCCGCGATGTCGTCGAAGTCTCCGCTGCCACAACAGTCTAGCACTTTCACGGCGTGGAGTGTCGCGTCCGGCGCGACACCTTTCACCCCGGTGTCGTTCATCGCTGCTGCGGCCGTGCCAGCCACGTGTGTCCCGTGGTCGCTATCGTCGTCCCACTCCTCGTAACACGTGTCGATCTCGTTCGATGGGCAGAAGAAGCCCGGGTCGCAGTCGGAGCTGGTGTCACACTCGGCGGCCGTTGCTGCCCATCCGTCGCCGAGGTTCTTTTCGAGCGTTTCGTGTTGTGCGTCGATACCGGTGTCGAGAATTGCGACGCTTACTTCTTCCCCTGTTTCACCGTCGTCGATTGCTTCGTCGGCATCGGTTATTTCGATTCCGTACGGCACTGTCTCGCCGAGCGCCTCCATCGTGCCGTTCTCTTCGACGTATCTCACGTTCGGATTGCCTTCCAGTCCACGGAGTGCTTCCTCTGTGAACACTCCAGAGACGGCTTCTCCGTACCTACCGAAATCCAACACTCGCTTGACCTCTTCGGCTACGTTTTCTGCTTCCGCCGCGTTTCCTGGTTCCATCCCGACGATGACGTCGAACGGACCGTCGTCCGAGCCCCCGTGTGGTGGGCCGTTTCCGCTGTCATCGGGCGGCCCATTGCCGTTATCGTCGGGTGATCCGCTTCCGTTGCCGTCTCTGTTTGCCCCAACGGTTCCAACACCGATTCCCGTTGCAACCCCTCCAGCACCGGTTATTTTCAGTACTTCCCTCCGCGTTTTTTTATCTGTCATGGATCCAACTACTCCTCATATTCATCACAATATATTAAATAATTACCGGATAACATAAGATTAGTTACGTTAAAATTTTATTTTAACCGTTTAGAGACGTTTAGATGCGTATACTCTAATAACAAATAGCGTTTACGAACAATGTACGAAAAGTGATAACAATTATATAATAGAGCGACATTATCGGAAATAACATGCCCTGTCGGGGCGCTCCACGGAAGCAAACGGGGACTCTTCGAGACGGTACGGGGGGCCCATCGGGCGTGCTGTCGGTGCCGCGTGCGAACAGGCGGACGTTTCTGGCCAGCGCCGGTGTGACACTCGCCGGACTGTCCGGCTGTATCGGAGGCACCGATGTGCCCGACGACGATGGTGGTGCTGATGACCTCGTCCGATGGAACCGACAGCTGCTGGACGTTCTTCGGTTCGTCTCCGAAACGCCGACCGGTGTCACGCGGCATATTGCTCTCCTTACTGTTGCACTGTACGATTCGGTAACCACGATAACGCTCGCGAGAGGGCAGCCTGCATACGAACCATACGGAACGTACGACGAGGACGTTTCCGGAAACGCATCGCGCGTCGCGGCTCTTGGTGGGGCAGGACACGAGCTGCTCTCACAGATGTATCCTGCATTCACCGAAACGTTCGACAAAACTCTTGGTGAGACGCTCGACCGTGCTGAGGAGCTTGGAGGTGACGTCTCCGGTGGTGAGGAATGGGGTCGCTCGATTGCGCGTGGTGTCCTCGAGTCCCGCGCGGACGACGGTCACGATGCGCTCGAGGATGGAGGGTACCAACCGTGCGACAGTCCACAGGACATCCCGGGCTGTTGGCGGGGCGGGAACATCGGGACCTGGCGTCATTCTCATTTCGCCTTCCTCGATACGTGGGTGCTGTCTTCACCAGTTCAGTTTGGCAACCCTCCGGACCTGTCGAGCGAAACGTACGCGGACGCATGGCACGAAGTCTACGAACTCGGTACGAAAGGGCCGGACAAACCACAGGAACACAGTGATATTGCGACGTTTTGGCGTGGTGGACCGGGAACGACACGTCCGTCCGGTCGGTGGTTTCGGATAGCGAACATCGCTGCGCTGGGGTTCGAGCTATCCCTTCTCGACAGTGCACGGCTACTGGCACTCGTCGGGCTCGGTCTCGGCGATGCGGGCGTCTCGACGTGGCGGTCGAAACACCGGCATGGTCACTGGCGACCCGCGACCGCCATCCACAACGCAGGTACTGACGGAAATTCGAAAACGGCTGCCGACCCTGACTGGCAACCCGTCGCGGTCGGTGGCGGGCCGGAGTATCCGTCCGCGCTCTCCTGTTACGGGTCGGCTGTGCGGACCATTCTCGTAGAGTTCCTCGGAACTGACAGCTACTCGTTCGAACTGTGGTCGTCCGGTCCCCCCGAGCAGACACGGTCGTTCGATAGCTTCAGTGCGGCGTTCGAAGAATCCCGACGGAGTCGACTGTATCTCGGCAATCACTTCGGGTACTCGCTCGATGATGCAGTCAAACCTGGTGCGGAAATCGGTGCTGTCGTACTCGAATCGTTGCCGCCAATCGACTGATCGCAAAGAGCACCATGAGCAAACTCCCAGCATCTGTTGACAGGACCCGATTCGGAGCTGTACTCACGGTCGTCATTCTCGTGATGGCTGGGTTGAGTATAGCGTACGTCCTGGGTATTCCGTTCGAGGGCGACAACAAGCCACCCGATTACGGGGTGGCCGTCGAAGAGACGCCCGGTGACGATGCGGTCAGCTTGGGTCGTTTCGAAACACCAGCGCCCGAGAGTTACCCCGGTGAGCTGGAGGCTAATCAGAATGAGTTCGCCGAGTTTCGGGACGTAACAGCATCTGTCGGACCAACGTACCAGACAACCGAGGGAACACCCCACTTCCCCGATGCCCATGGGCCGTACGTGGTAGATTTCAACAACAACGGGTACGAGGATATCCTGCTGATTGGCGGTGAACACCCGGTCCTGTTCGAGAACGTGGACGGGACGTACCAGAGATACCAGGAGTTCGAACATCCTGAGGCGGTGAATGCACACTTCTTCGATTTCGACAACGATGGGTACCGCGACCTGTTACTTGCCAAACTGGGCGAACCGCCAGTGTTCTACGAGAACCAGGACGGGGAGTTCGTTCAGCGTGACGTCGGATTCGATCAGTCGACGACGTACCCAGCAGCGATAACGTCCGCCGATTTCACCGGTAACGACTGTCTCGACGTGTACATCGGAAGCTGGGCTGGGACTGGTGAACGGGTAATGAGCCTCTCGGAGATGACCGACGTTGGTCGGCACCACCCGGACGTTCGGCCCACAACTGACACCGGTGGGCCAAATCTCCTCTTCTACGGTGACTGTGAAACGTTCGAGGAAGTCAGCAGTGAGGCCGGTGTTCGCGGCTCGGAGTTTACGCTTGCTGTCTCCGCCGCGGATTTCACCGGTAACGGTCATCTGGACATTCACGTCGGTAACGACTTCACGGGGGATTATCTCTACGAGAATCTGGGGAACGGGACGTTCGCGGAACGTGACCTCGGACCTGCGTCGGACCGCAATGCTATGTCCAGCGTTGCCGTGGACGTGACAGGGAACCACCGACTCGATATCTTCGTCACGAACGTCTACTTCGAGGAGTACGTCGTCGAATCACTGGTCCCAGTCACCCAGACACCGCTGCCAGAGGGGAACAACCTCTTCGTGAACGAGGGTGACGGTGAGTTTCACGACCGTGCCCCGGAACATGGAATCCAGAATGGGTCCTGGGGATGGGCTGCGACAATTGCCGATTACACCAACGATGGTCACCTCGACATCATCCACGCATCGAGCTTCGTTAATCCGAGCGTCGTCGGTGACCAGCCGGACATTTTCGAGCCGCCACAGGTCTGGAAAGGCACCAGCGAATCGTGGGAGAAAGTACACGGCTTCGACCTCGGGTTACCCGAGCACAACATTCGTGGCATAGCGAGAGTCGATTACGCAAACAACGGTGTGCTAGACTTTATTACGGTCAGCACACCGTCAGAACCACGAAGGGCAGGAATCCGCCCAGGCGAAGATCGAGCGTTTCTCTACGAGAACACCCACGACAACGATGAGTCACTGCAGTTTTTCGTTCGTAACCCCAACGGACTCGAACAACACAGCGAGGTCTACATCGAAACGGACGAACGGACCATTTATAAAGTTGCGAACGCGCGGGCTGACTTTTTTTCACAGGACTCTCAGTTGGTACACGTTGGGACAGCCAACGAGGCGATTGAACGCGTGGTAATCGTCTGGCCGGATGGCACCAGGACTGCGTACAACTCACTGACCGCTGGAAACAGGTATATTCTCACTCCGGAGGACTCGAAAGTGGTCCACTGACCAGTACTGTTGTCCGCCCATCAGTGAACTCACAGCCTAAATCCCCATCAGTGGCACAGGAGGCGACCAATAACACTCACATGTAGATGTCCCACAGCCACTTGACGCCGAAGTAACAGAACCAGGTCATGTAGATGGTGAGGATGATAGTCCAGACGGCGAACTGGACGAGTGGGTCCGGATAGACGACGTACGCGACGACCAGCAACAGGGCGGTCGCCCCGAGAGCAATCCCGTCGAGAATGTCGAACGACGGCATCTCGGCCATGCCAGAGTGTTGCCCTCCATCGCCTATCAAGGACATGATTTAGTTCGACTAGAAAGAAGACGTCAGTTCACGAGTCAGTTCGAAAGGAGACGCCAGTTCACGAGTCAGTTTTTCGATTCCGACCGATATCGATGGCGACTAAGATGAGAAAGTAAAGGACGGCAGCGCCCGCGATGAACCCCCAGTCGACCGTGTTCCGCCAGGACTGGAACGCGACGAGAATGGCTACAAGAATCAGTGTGCTGGTGAAATAATACTGCCAACGCAGGGAAGCGATGTCCATACTTCACCGCAGGCGGGATGGCTATATCAGCGTTGTGTACCGCTCTGGTGGGGATTCGGTACTGAGCGACGTCCTTGCACAGTGCAGACAGCGGTCGTGCAGTTACCGATGCTTGTCGTTCGGTTACAGAGAGCGGTCGTGTGGTTACAGACGCCGGTCGTGCGGTGTCCTCGAACGAACGAAGCAGATTTAATCACCAGCGAGCCAAGGCTACACTGAGTGATATCATATGCGTCGCCGTGAGGCACTGGCGGGACTGGGCGCACTCGGCGTGTTCGGTGCCGGGGCGGCGGTCGCAGTCGGGGGGTTCGACCCGTTCGGGAGCGATAGCGACGTCGAACCGGTCGAGTTGCCTCGGTTCGAAGCTCCCGGGAGCACAGCGGGAACCGAAGTCGTCCCCGAAGAGGGCAGTGTTACGTTCGTCGCGATGTTCGCGACGTGGTGTACCACCTGCCGGAGCAAGATGGAACCTCTCAACGAGGCCGCCGCGACGGTCCCCGACGACGTACAGTTTCTCTCCGTGACGAACGAGGCAATCGGCCAGACCGTCCAGCCCGAGGACGTGGTTAACTGGTGGGAACAGTACGACGGCAACTGGCCGGTGGCCCACGACGAGAACCTCGAACTGACGCAGCAACTCGACGCCAGCGGCGTCCCCTTCTCGGCCGTCTTCGACGCCGAGAACCGGCTGACGTGGTCCGACATCGGGTACAAGGATGCACAGACCGTTCTCGACCGTATCGACGAGGCAAGATAGCGTAATGGTAGGACTGCTGGGAGGGTTCTCCAAATGTCGCTGACTGCACAGGTAGCGTTCGCCTTCGGCGTCGGAATGACTGCCTTCTTCTCGCCCTGCGTCTTCGCGCTGCTTCCGGGCTACATTAGCTACTACCTCGCCACCGTTGAGAGTGAGTCTGCACCGCTGTCAGGGGCGCTAGTCCGTGGCGGCGCGGCCAGTGTCGGAGCTGTCGGGACCTTCGTCACCCTCTCTGTGGTCGCGTTCGCTGCCGGGGAAGTGCTCGAACAGACAGTACCGGTACTTGAGTATCTCGTCGGCGTCGCACTTGTCGTCTTCGGCGTGCTCATCATCAGAAAGGGGGCGCTCTCGTTTACGGTTCCCCTGCCAGCACGTCGGTCGAGCGTCCTCGGCTTCGGCCTGTTTGGGGCGATGTACGCGCTGGCCGCGACAGCTTGCGTTCTCCCACTCTTTCTCTCGGTGACCGTCCTCTCGTTCGGCCTCTCTGCCGGTGGGACTGCAGTCGTTCTGGGGTCATATGCGGCTGGATTCGCATTGCTGATGCTGGCCGCCACGGTGATGACAGCGGTCGGTCACCAGGCACTCCTTGACAGCGCTGTCGCGCGGATAGAGACGCTGACGAAACTTGCAGGAGTCGCACTCGTACTCGCGGGGTTCGCCCAATTGGCTATCGCCTACACGGTGGAACCGATGGAAGCGATTCCGTTCTTCCTGCTCTGAGTGACCGACGCCCGCCTCACGAACTGCCTCAGGGTTCGGCGACGACGACCAGTCGGTTCGATTCGCGCTCCAGCGGTGAGCCGTCCAACCCGCCGTAGAGGGACACGTCGGAAAATCCGGCGCGTTCGAGGAGCCGTCGGAGCTCCGCCGGACCGTACAGTCGCAGGTCCCACTCGACTTCGCCGAGGAACTCGTAGCCCTCGTCCTCTTCCTGAAAGAGGGCGAACGTCGTCTCTATGCGGCCCGTCTCCGGCGTGTACTCGCGACGCTCGACGTAGAGGTCGCCGTCATCCAGTCCAGCACTCGATTCGCGGTAGTCGCCGAGCATGAACTCCTTGTTGGCAAGTTCCAGCACGAGCGCACCGTCGTCGGCGACTCGCTCTCGAAAGCCTGCGGCAACCGCCTCGTTCGTTGCCTCGTCGAAGTAGCCAAAGGCCGTCCACATGTTCGTCACGAGGTCGTAGCTCCCCTCAAGCGCGTCCAGTTCACGCATGTCGCCGACTTCGACCGTCACCGCATCAGCCACGTCCGCCTCAGCGGCACGCTCGCGAGCGGATTCGACGTACGTGGGCGAGATGTCGAGCCCTCGGACCGTCAGTCCCCGTGTCGCGAACTCGACAGTGTGTCTGCCGATGCCGCAGGCGACGTCGAGCACCGTCTCGGGGTGGATGTCGTGTTCCCCAACGAGGTCGAGGAGGTTGTCGACCTCCTCGTCAGCTCCCTCGACACGGCCTTCCATCGTCCGCTCGAGCACGTCGGCGTGTTCGACGAACATCTCTTCCGTCCAGTGTGTCATATCAGTGGGAAAGACGTCATTTCACTTGAACGTTCGTCAGGTGTGGTACAGAATAACAAGGGTGGGGAATCACTCGATACTGACGAGATGAGCATCGCTCGGGTCGAACCCGACCGTGACCGTCCCGTCGAGCTCTCCGTCCGCACGGACGAGGAGTTCGCGGCCTTGCCAGCGGAGGTGAAGTCTGGTCTTCCAGCCAAGGAACTCGCTGTTTTCGACCGTCGCCACGAGCTGGTTTGTCCCGCTGTTGAGTGTGAACTCCTCCGGACGGACACAGAACACGACGTCGTCCCCGACGGTGGCGTCACGGGATTGGTGGGTTTCGATGGTTACAGTCGAGATACCGAGGTCGACCGTCAGTCGGTTGCTGTTGTCGTCGGTCCCGGTAACGGTCCCGGAGAACACGTTGTTGTCTCCGATGAACTCCGCGACGAACCTGGTTGCGGGACGGCTGTAGACGGTCCGGGGGGTGTCGACCTGTTCGATTGCCCCATCGTGCATGACCGCCACCCTGTCGGAGATAGCCAGCGCCTCCTCCTGGTCGTGTGTCACGTAGATGGTCGTGATGTCGAGTTCGGTCTGAATCGACTGAAGCTGGACTCGAAGCCGCTCGCGTAGCTCGGCGTCGAGTGCGCTCAACGGCTCGTCGAGTAACAGGACCTTCGGACCTGGTGCGAGTGCACGGGCGAGTGCGACGCGCTGTTGCTGACCGCCCGAGAGCTGGTCCGGCTCCCTGTCGCCCATCCCCGCTAAATCTACGAGCTCGAGCAAGTCGGCGACCCGTTCGTCGGCTGAGACTCCGCCGGGTGGGTCCTCGAAGCGCAGCCCGTAGGCGATGTTCTCGTGGACCGTCATGTGGGGGAACAGCGCGTAGTTCTGGAAGACGATACCGATGTCGCGGTCCTCGGGTGGCACACCCGAGACGTCCTCGCCACCGAGCCTGACTGTTCCCTCAGTCGGGGACTGGAAGCCACCCACTAGCCGGAGCGTGGTCGTCTTCCCACAGCCAGAGGGGCCGACGAGCGTGAAGAACTCGCCCTCGCGAATCGCGATGGAGATGTCGTCGACAGCGACTGTTTCGGCGTACGTATAGGTGACGCCGTCGAGTTCGAGTGCGGGTTCGTCGTTCGTATTCGGGGTATCGCTACCCTCTCCCAGGAGGTCACCAGCCCCCATCGACTTCGCCTCGCCCGGGTTGTCAGAGTCCCCCATCGTACTCACCTCCGATTCGGTCGATGACGACGAAACTCACGCTCGTGACGGCGAGCAACACGACACCCATCGCGGTTGCCGGGCCGAGTCTGCGACCAATGAACCGTTCGATAGCGACCGGCATCGTGAACTGGTCGGTGCCGGTGGCCAATATGATTGTCGAGGAGAACTCACCCATCGAAATGGCGAAGGCGAAGGCCGCGCCGGCGACGACGCCCGGCCAGATGAGGGGGAGTTCGATGGTCACGAGTGCGCGCGCTCGTGACGCGCCGAGTGCGCGAGCGGACTCGACGAGCGTCACGTCGATGTTTTCAAGCCCGGGCACGACAGTTCGGACCACGAACGGGTAGGCAGCGATGGCATGTGCGGCGACGATGGCAATCGAACCACCGACGACGATGCGCCAGCCAGCAATCTCGACACCGAAGACCAGCCCGCGTAGCAGGCCGATGCCCACGATGATACCAGACACAGCGAGCGGTGCCATCGCCACGATGTCTACGAGTTTCCGACCGCGGTACTTGCGGGTCGTCAGGACGGCGACAGTCACACCCATCGGGAGCGCGACCAGCAGCGAGGCAACGCCGAAGGCGAGCGAGTTGCGTACTGCTGGCCAGGGGCGGACCTGAAACGCCGTCCCCTCGGCCTGCCGTTCCAGCAGGAACCGATAGTGGTCGAGCGTCAGTCCACCACCGTCGGTGAGACTCGCCTGTATCATGCTCGCGATTGGCAGGACGAACACGACGACTGCGACGAGCCCGTAGCCAGCGATGCCGACCCGGGGAAGCAGGTGACCCACGGACAGCGACGGGGGCCGAAGCTGCTTGCGGGGGAGCGGTCGGATGTTCCGTGCACCGACGCTCTGGCGCGCCTCGTAACGCAGATAGCCGTACAGTACTCCGAGCGTGATGACGAGTTCGACGATAGCCAGCGCCGCCGCTTCCGCGTAGTTGAGCTGCTGGACGAGCTGGAAGACGAACACCTCGACGGTGGCGAGCTGGAACCCTCCGAGTGCCAGCACGATAGGGAAGGTTCCGAAGGTGAACACGAACGTGAGTGCCGCCCCCATGAGGACGGCCGGATACAGCTGTGGCGCGATGACGTCCAGGAACGCCCGGCGGCGGCTGGCTCCGAGGCTCCGGGCCGTCTCGACCGCGCTCGCGTCGACCGCCTCCCAGGATGCGGTCACGATACGGGCGATCAGGGGTGCGTTGTAGAAGGCGTGTGCGATGAGTATCGCCTCGAGAGTGAACATGAGCCCTACCGGCCCGAGGCCGACGAGTCCGAGCAGTCCGTTTAGCGTCCCCTCGCTGCCGAAGGTGGCGACGAAGCCGACGGCGACCATGATGGAGGGGAACACGAACGGGAGGATAGTCAGCGACCGGATGGTGCGTCGGCCCCAGAACTCGTACCGTGCGAGGACGTACGCCGCCGGCAGGCCGAGCGCGAGACTCAGAATCGTCGAGAGGACGGCCTGGTACGCCGTGAATCCGATTATCCCGAGCCGATACTCGCCGGTAAGCACGTCAGTCAGGACGGAGACCGGCGATTCGCCGGCGAACAGCCGCGCGAGCGTCCCGAAGTAAAACGGGTCCCGGAGAAGTTCGATGAACACGCTGAGCGTTGCACGGCCGTCGACGACGATGGCCTCGACGAACACTGTCGCAACCGGATAATAAAACAGGAGTAACAGGATGAGCGTGGTGGCGATGGCAGCCATCGCGAGCGCCCGGCGCTCGACGGAATCGCGGACGTTGCGTGCTCGGACTGGCGTGACCCCAGCCAGACGCATCGTTGCTGTCAGGCGTTCGCCAACCACCGCTGCCAGACCCCTGTCGCCGCCACGCCCATCATCGTCAGTACTACGGTCGGACATCTGCTCACGCCCACCTCCACGGATGTCGACGGAGCTCTCGGAGGCGAGTGTCGGACGTGAGCGAAATCCCTTTGCTTTGGTCCTGCCAATTCCCGGGCATGACAGTCTTTGGCCTCCTTCGGGTCACACCAATCACGGACGACGACATCACGGAAGATATCGCAGCGGCAATCGATGCCCTCGAAGAGTACGATGTTTCGTACCAGACGACACCCATGGCGACGACGCTCGAAGCCGACGACGTACACGAACTATTCGCCGCCTGTGCCGCCGCCCACGAGGCGGTCGACGCTGCCGAGGTCCAGACGCTTGTCCAGGTGGATGAGAAACCCGACCCCGATATGTCCGCCGATGATAAAGTCGAGGCAGTCGAGTCCGAACTCGGTCGTTCGGCGCGAGGCGAGCGCGACTGATACCGCTGTCCGGGGCCTGGCGATTCCTCTCGATTCGGCCTACTGTCTCCGACTCCGTCCGGCAGTCCGGCAGGTTTCATCCCGCCCTCACCGGTTGCCAGCGATTTCGCGGCTCCAGTCGTCAATCCACCCTTCGAGGTTCCCCTCGAGTTCGTCGTAGCCGAAGAAGACCGACTCCTCGGGCTGTTCGGCGTACTCCTGGAACACTTCGGGAGGCTCAGCAGTCTCGTTGACTGGTCCCGTCACGTTTCGTTCTGCGATGACCGACTGGACCTCGGGTTCGAGGATGAAGTCCATGAACTCGTGGGCGAGGTCCGGCTTGTCACCGTCGGCAAACCGTGCCATGCCGGCCATGTTCGCGTATCCCTGGCCGTTCAGGAGGCTGACCTGGTGTTTATCGAGTGAGTTGCCAAACCGCTTTGCGTACACGCGGTCGTTCGAGTACGACACCACGACCGGCATCTCCTCTTCCTCGAACTGGGTGTAGACGGAACCCCACGAGTCGAGAATCTGGGCCCCGTTGTCCGCGAGGTCGTTCCAGTACTCCAGATAGCCGTCCTCGCCGAACTCGTTTATCGTCCACAACAAAAAGAGCAACCCGGTCGTCGAGTTCGACGGGTTCGAAATGGCGATGCTGTCCTCGTAGGCCTCGTCCGTGAGTGCCTCGAACGTCTCCGGTGCCTCGACGGTGCGGCCATCGTAGACGATTGCACAGTGGGACAGGAATGTCGGGACTGCCCGG
>LKMJ01003218.1_pt1 | contig 15192 bp, 15 predicted proteins | sample 643391 | NCBI WGS metagenome assembly LKMJ01 (sample SAMN04112250, study PRJNA286221) | soda lake metagenome | biome: soda lake; feature: Kulunda Steppe; material: water; isolation source: sample PL-Br10 brine of Picturesque Lake | place: Russia: Kulunda steppe | collected 2010-07
CGCGTATCAACGCCGGCGTCATAGAGGGCGGCTCCGCCTCAAATATCATCGCAGAAGAGGCCTCTATCCACGGCGAGATCCGTGGCGAGACGACCGAGTTGATGGAATACATGAAAGACCGAGCAACGCAGGTACTACACTCCGCGGCGGAGATGCACGGCTGTGAAGCGACCGTCGAGTACGGCGCGGAAGCCCCCAGTGCCGAAAGCGACGAGTTACTCGTCGACCTCGTTGCAAGCCTTGCTGAAGAGAGCAACCACGTCGAGAACGTCCTGTATCGGGACGACCTCGGCGGAAGCGAGGATGCGACCTACCTGATGCAACGTGTGCAAGACAACGGTGGCGTGGCCGCGTATGTCGGTATCGGGACGGACCATCCTGGAGGCCACCACACCGCAACCTTCGATGTCGACGAAGACTCCCTGGTGATTGGTGTTGATGTGCTTGTGAACGCGCTGCTTGCACTCGCTGGCGAGGATTCGCCGCTTGACCAGGCATAGTTGGAATATAAGCAAGTACTAGAAACAGTACGCCCGCACTACTGACACCCGCTCAATGCGGTAAGAGTTTTCAATGGTACCACCGTACCGGGAGATATGACAGAGTACACTGTTGAGTTTGTCAACATGGACGCGGAGCTTACGGTCTCCGATAAGGAGACTATCTTGAGCTCCTGTCTTGAGGAGGGGGTTGCACAGGAGTACTCCTGCCGAGTTGGGATGTGTCTGGCCTGTTCTGCACGGATTGTCGAGGGCGAGGTGACACAGCCAGCAGCCCGCGGGTTGACCGAAGCCGAACGTGAGGAGTACGCACTGACGTGCATGGCCCGCCCACAGTCCGACCTCGTCCTTGAGACGGGCGTCTATCCACCAAGCATCGAACAGGACTATCCGACGCCGGATGATACGGGTGGCGATGCGGCGCCTGCTGACGACGACTGAAACTGAATAGTTTGGCTCATAGCCGTCGGAATAGACAGACTGCAGAGAGTAGCGACGTGCTTGGTACGAATATTATGACACTTAACTGATTTGAGGAGCGGAGAGACAGATGACCAACGTATACCTGTAATCAAAAAATGATCTATGTATGAGAGAACAATTTCGAGAACATGCAACAATACTTGTAGACCATTCTTTGCGAGTTGAACCTGGCGATGATGTTTTAGTGCAGGCACCATTTGTCGCGGAGCCGCTCGTTCTCGCACTTGCGGAGGTGCTTGGTGAGCGTTCTGCCAGCATCCACGTCTTTGCGCTCTCGGATACAATCCGAGAACCGTATCTCGATGGACTGGCGGCTCAATCAGTACCAGAACCAGCACATACACTGGCCGCTTTTGAGAAAGCAGATGGCGTTATTGCCATTCAGGGAGCGACAAATACGGCTGAGTTGAACGAGACGACACCGGAAATCACGGCCTCGTACACGGAAGCTTTGGAGCCAGTCAGAGCAGCAATGCTGGAAGGTGATTGGGTTGTCACACAGTATCCGGCACCGGGAGACGCACAGGCTGCGGGGATGTCCACGTCGGCGTACCGAAAATTCATACACGAGGCCGTCACACTCGATTGGGACAAACAGCGTGAATTCGAGCAGCCGCTGGCTGAGCGCCTCGACGAGGCGAGCGACGTTCGTGTAACAAGCAACGACACGGACCTTCGGTTTTCTGTCGCGGGAATGTGTGCTGCTGACGGACCTGAGACTGGCCGGTTGAATCTCCCAGATGGGGAGGTCGGCACAGCACCGGTTCCTGATTCAGTAGAAGGACAGGTGTTGTTCGACCTCCCCGTTCAGGTACAGGGGACGACCGTGGAAGATGCACGCCTCACATTTTCAGATGGCGAAGTTATTGAATTCAGTGCAGAGCGGGGTGAGGATGCACTTGAAACCCTCCTATCGACAGATGCTGGTGCCCGCCGATTGGGTGAGTTTGGAATTGGGACGAACCGTTCAATTGACAGAACGACGCAAAACACACTCATTGACGAAAAGATGGGTGATACGGTTCACTTTGCGCTTGGTCAAGCACTTCCAGATACGGTCGGGTCCGACCGAACTGGAAACGAAAGCGCGGTTCACGAGGATTTACTGGTTGATATGCGCGAGTCCGGAACCATCGAACTTGATGGCGAGGTTGTATACAGGGACGGCGCATTTTGGTGGGAAGACCAGTTTGCCGGCTGATTAAGTAAACAACGGCGAAGAGGACCCGCTACTGGAATCTAACGAAGACGAGTGATGAGCATTATCACCAGAGCACCGCAGAGTTCGAATCACGGGTTGGTTTGTTCTATTGCCGCTCGTGTTTCGCTCAGGTCGACCGACGCCCACGCTTCGAGTTCGTAGCTGATATCGACAAGTTCGGTTAACCGCTCGCTGTCATCCTGATTCGTTGCTGCTGTGGCATCGGCTTCGAATCGTGTGATAGCCGACTCGCCTGCTTGCTCGCGGTCGACCGTCCGCGGGTCGATATCGAGGATGTGCGGAAGGTCCATCCCGCCATCTGGAACCGTAGGGAAGGCGACGGGCCCAGGAACCAGCACGGATAGAGCTGATTCGCTCGATCGGTCGGCCCCCTCGTCAACAGTAACGGCTTGCTCAAAGGGTTCGGCAACAGCATCCGCATCAACGGGAACCAGATGGTAGGTTTCGACAGCATGGGTGATGGCATCCTCAAAGGCGTCGGGGTCGAATTCCTCGCCGCGTTTGAACGCCAGTTCGGCGAGCGCATGTTGCAGTTCGGCCCGCGTGAGCGCGTCAAAAAGGTCGACGACGCCAGCCATGTCATCACCAGTCACATCCATACGTGTGCTCTCACGACCCACCAAGTTATAGTATGCCCTCTTGGACGAGCGGTTTTTGTAGTATCCGTGTGAGGAATCGATATGAACGCTGACAGCGGCCTCGCAGACGCAATTTCGTTCGGAACCGATGGGTGGCGAGCGACCCTTGAGACGTTTACACCAGAGCGAGTGCAGCTGGTCGGGCAGGCTGTTGTAACCTATCTCGATGAGAACGAACGGGGGGGTCCCGTGGTGGTTGGATACGATGCCCGTGAACATTCGCGGGGGTTTGCTGAAGAGTTGGCACGAGTTATCGCTGTCAACAGGAGAGATGTAACGATTGCCAGCCGTGACTGCCCGACGCCGGTGCTTGCATGGACTGCTGCGACCGGTCCGTACGCCGGCGGGCTGATGGTGACTGCTTCGCACAATCCCCCGGAGTACAACGGCGTGAAATTCGTGATGGGCGATGGAACACCCGCGCTGCCGAAGGTTACTGCTGCCCTCGAAGCAGCGCTCGCCGAACCAGCGCCAGAGAAACCCTATGGGTCCATCACTGAGCAAGATTTGAGCGAGGAATATCGTGAAAATACACTCGCCGCGCTCGAATCACGACTCGACGATGTTGCCGACGCTCTCCCCTCGCTGACTGTTCATTACGATGCCATGCACGGGAGCGGACGCGGTGTGACCGACAAACTGCTCTCGGATGCCGGTATTACAGTCGAGCGATACCGCTGTGACCGTGACCCGGAGTTCGGTGGCGTTGCACCTGAACCCGTCCCCGAACGTGCCGAAGCACTTATCGAAGCCGTCACATCCGGCGAGGCTGCCCTCGGATTCATCAACGATGGGGATGCTGACCGCGTTGGCATCGTGACGCCTGACCACGGCTATCTCGACCCGAACGTCGTGCTTGCGCTGCTCTATGACATCCTTCTCGAAACGGAATCAGGCGGTGTGGTCCGAACCGTCTCAACCAGCAGCCTCGTTGACGGGGTTGCGGCCGCTGCCGACGAATCGGTTCACGAGACTGCTGTCGGATTCAAATGGGTTGCTGACGCGATGGGGGCTGACAATATACTCTGTGGCGGCGAGGAAAGCGGTGGATACGGAATCACGAACCACCTCCGCAACAAGGATGGAATCTTCCTCACCCTGTTGTTCTGTGCCGCCGAAGCCGAACAGTCACTGGATGACCGCATCGATACGATTCTCGACGCTCACGGCCCGATTGTGCAAGATAGAAGTAGTCTTGACTGTCCAGACGACCGAAAAGCAGCGGTGCTCGATGGGCTTGCAGACCGTCTCCCGGAGATGGTTGCGGGAGCCGCCGTCGATTCGGTGAATGATGTGGATGGCTTCAAAATCGTCCTCGAAGATGGCGGCTGGCTGCTCGTCCGGCCCTCCGGAACCGAACCGAAGCTCCGGGTCTATGCTGAAGCTGATTCACAGGCCCGTGTCAACGAATTGCTTGCTGCTGGGGAGGAGTTGATTGAGCCGTTCGTTGGGTAAGCGAGCGACAGTCATCACAAAAGCAAGAGCGCGAGCGTAAGCGTCAGCGTACTCGCAATGAACATCGCAGCGAACACGACGAACACAGGAGTCAGTCCAATCCGCCGGAGGTTCTGTATCCTGATTTCCGTCCCGAGTCCGACGAAGGCGAGCAAAAATAGCCAGTTGACCGCGTTCGATATCGAGGCCTGCTGTGACTCGGTAAAGACGCCGATGCTGGCGAGCACTGCAAGCAGGAGAAACCCGATGACGAACTTCGGAAACGTCGACCAGAGCACACTCAATGAAATCGAACTTCCAGCCCCACGGCGCGCATAATAGCTGGCATAGCCGAGCGCAACAACACCAATCAGCGCGTTCCGGGCAAGCTTTGACAGCGTGGCCCACTGTCCCGCAGTCTCCGAATGGGCGAAGCCAACTGCCACCGCTGGGCCGGTCGATAGCATGCTCACACCTGCCCAGACCCCGAAGACCTGTCCGGAGAGGTTGAGCAGATTTCCGAGTACGGGATAGACAACGAGCGTTATCGCATCCATCAACAAGACCACGCCCGCAGCGTAGGCAATCTGTGTCTCCCGGGCACGGACTGCGCCGCCGACTGCAACCACCGCTGAAACCCCGCAGATACCAGTCCCAGCAGCCAGCAACGAGCTAAATTGTGCCGACAGGCCACCGAGATATCTGCCAATCAGTTCGACTGTCAGAAGCGTCACGAAGACGACGATAACTAGCAAGATAAGGACAGTACTGCCGGTATCGAGGATAGCACCCAGTGTCAGCGATGCACCGAGGAGGACAATCCCCGCAGCGAGCCAGATGTTGTGTGTCTTGATTCCATCCGCAAGGCTATCGGGGATACCGACGGTGTTTGTAGCGATGACGCCAATGGCGATGGCGAGCAATAGCTCGTTGATGCCAACGAGTGGCGCTAGCTGGTGGGCAAGGGTGGCTCCCAGAGCCAGCGCGAGAAGACCGGGGAGTGGCCTGAGTGCGCCGGTCACCATGGAATGGTGATACCAGTCACTGCAATAGCACCGAGAATAGCCGACCCAACAACAACACCTTGCCAGTCAGAATCTAGCGCCTGCCACCGGTTGACCGACGCTGATACAACCTGTTCGACTCGCTCGTCCATTACAACTGCTTGGCCGGTCAGTATTGTATTGTCGCCGATAGCGGCGTTTGTTGCCGTAACTGACCCGCTAGATTCGCGGAGCGCTCGCTGTGTACCTCAGGGACGTTTTGGCAGCATATGCAGGTACGTACCGGCGAAAACCAATCCAAGAAGCGGGGGAATGAGCGTCCCAACGAGAATCGGTGCCGAAATCTGGATACCTTCCTGCAAATCGACGATTGTGATTGCGGTCAGGGCCGGGGCGACCAGCGCCGCAAAAACGAGCACTATTCCAGCACAGACGTATCCCCACGGCCGGCGTTGGTGAAGCCAGAGGGCAGTAATCGCAAGCGACGGAACAAGAATACCCAGGTCGATAACGTACGTGTGGGCCGCCTCTGGCCCGAGTTGTACGATTCCTGACGGGAGTTCGCCTGCGAGTAGCGCAGGAATAATATCGAACAGCCACATGAACGCGAGACCACCGGCAGCCACTCCGAGGAACGCGACATAGACCTGAACTGGGATTTTCCCACGAAGGTCGTTGGATAGTTGTGTGGGTTCCGTTCTGCTGACGCCACTGAGAAGGGTAAAAACGGAAAGTCCAAACAGGGCAGTATAGCCAAGGAAAAAGTCGTTGTAGGCAACGACGAACGCGTAGTGCGTCCACATATATGCCATAAACGCAAGCGAACCCAACCAAATCAGGCGACCACGAAGTGAACCCTGAACAGTGAGCCATAGACCGACTGCAAGCACCGGCACACCGATACCGAGGAGAACCGCATCTTGGGCTTGCAGACGCACCAGTTCGAATCCGGATTCGACATAATGACCGTCTCTGAGGAGTCCTGATAGCGTTGTAACCACCGTCAAAAAGAGAATAGCTACCGTTGCGCCGACCTCCAGTCGCTTCGGCTGTGTCATCCTGTCTTACTGGTCTCAAGGACGGAAAGTAAAGATACGCCACTCCCGTCAGTCGTGGCGGAAACACCGTGAGACTCACAACATTCGTCTCACGAGTTTTAGACATTCCATCGCTAGCGCTCAGTCATGTCTAAACCACCATCAGAGCAAGCACTGATGTGCTTTCGGCACTCCCGTCAGTCGTGCCGAAAGCACCGACTCCCGGTGAAGACCATCGCCACATCGTGCTCGTCTGCAGCCTCAATCACCATGTCGTCGTTTTTCGACCCACCGGGCTGGATGACGGCTTCGATACCCGCCTCGACGGCCTCCTCGATTCCATCCGGGAATGGGAAGAACGCATCTGAGGCCATGACTGCTCCCTCGCTGTCTTTCCCCTCAGCATGCTCCTCAGCTTTCATCGCAGCCAATCGGACCGCATCGACACGGGAAACCTGCCCCATCCCAATACCGACAGTTTCCGTTCCGTCGGCAAACAGAATGGCGTTCGATTTGACGTGTTTAATGGTCTGCCAGGCAAACAGCATTGACTCAATCTGGTCGGGAGTTGGCTCGCGCTCGGTCACGACTTCGAGGTCATCCGGCGTCAGTCGCTGGTCGTCACGCTCCTGCAGCAATCGACCACCAGCAAGCGGCTTTTCCGCCAGCTCTTCGCCGTTTCGTTCCTCTGCAAACGGCCCCACGGCGAGGACACGGAGGTTCTGTTTCTCGGTCAGGACAGCAAGCGCCTCGTCGCTATACTCTGGTGCAACGACAACCTCTTTGAACGAATCAACAATCTGTTCAGCCGTCTCAACGTCACAGGCTCTGTTCAGCGCGACAATCCCGCCAAAGGCACTCATCGGGTCAGTCGAGAGTGCACGGTCGTATGCTTCGGCAAGTGAGTCCCCCGTCGCACAGCCAGCAGGGTTCGTATGTTTGATGACTGCCGCAGCGGGGTCGTCGAACTCCTTGATGAGTTCAAGTGCTGCGTCAGCGTCGTTGTAGTTGTTGTACGACAGCGCTTTGGCCCCCTCATTCAGTTGGTCGGCGTGAACAACTGTCGCCCCTCGTGCCGTGTTATCGACGTACAGGGCAGCGTCCTGATGTGGGTTTTCGCCATACCGGAGCATTTCGCCGCGGTCGTTTCGGACGAGTCGGCGGGCAGGGAACGCACCACCATCATCACCTTCGACGTGAACCTGATTCGCGTCGAAATCGACCGTTACGCTGTCAGTTGCAAACCATTCGACAGCGCGCGGATAGGCGGCAAACTCTCCGTCATAGAGAACCCGTTCTTTGAGCGTCTCAGTGGTATCCTCCGCATACACTGGAATCGGTTCCTGTGTGACAATGGGGCCCGAATCAACAAGTTCCTCGTTGATTTGACCATCTTCGTCGGTGGCGTCAGTGACGACATGAACCGTACAGCCAGTAACCGAAACGCCCGCATCCAGCGCATCGCCCCACGCATCCATGCCGGGGAACGACGGCAGCAGCGATGGGTGCACGTTCAACGTCGTCGGCATCGCAGCAAGGAAGGTATCCGAGAGGATTCGCATGTAGCCATCGAGACAGACGAGGTCGATATCGTAGCCTGAAAGCGCCTCGACGACGCGCTGTTCGTGTTCCTGTCGTGATTCGCCGTCATTTCTCGGGACGACTTCAGTCGGGATATCGCGCGCCTCCGCCGCGTCGAGCACTGGCGCGCCCGGTTTGTTCGTGAGAATGACTCCAAACGTCGCCCCACCAGGCGATGAATCGGCGATGTTCAGCAGGTTCCGCCCGCGGTTACTTGCCATTCCGGCGAGTTTCATATGCGAGTTCCGGGTCGGTGAGCGCAAAGGCGTTGCGACTTGCCGTTCAAATAGTCAAGCTAAAACGTGCAGAAACCAAGTCAATGTAGGAATGGAGCCGACGGGGAGCGAGGCGACGGTTGCACAGACGGGTCAGCCCGGAGCGGTTCGTGCCTGCCAGATTGACCCGCCAGCCGTCCGTGCCGTCCTCCAGTCGTTCGACCGCCCGCGGACTGCGTGGGTCGACACACGACATGATTCAGCTACGCAGACCCCCGTGACCGTGATTGCAGGCGGTGCGGCAAAGACGCTGACTGCGAATGGAACGGACCGTTTTAAGCAGATACAACAGCGTGCGACCGACCTGTTTGCCGGGCTTGAAGGAACCGATACGCTTGCTCACAATGCCCGCCCACGACTGTTCGGTGGCTTTGCGTTTACCGAGACACACGACCCCGAGAGCAGCGAGACGTGGACTGGCTACCCCGGTGCAGAGTTCATCCTTCCAGCAGTTCAACTCGTCATCCTCGATGAAACTGCCTGGTTGACGACGGCCGCAGTCGGTCCAAACGCCGAGTTGACGGCACAGCACAGACTGGATAAATGGCACGAACGCCTCGCTGCACTTCCTGAATTTACCGTTGGCAGCCGACCCGGCGTCCGGTCGCTCACAGCAAACCCGGAGCGTGACCGCTGGCGAACACAGGTCGAGGCTGCTGTCGACCGTATCGAGGCCGGACAGCTCCGAAAAGTCGTCCTCGCCCAGTCAGTGACCGCCTCGCTCGCCAACCGTGCGCGTGTCGCGGATATTCTCTATCGGCTCGGCCAGGATTACCCCGACTGTTACCGGTTTCTGTTCGAACCGGGGACCGGTGGTGCCTTTTTCGGTGCAACTCCTGAGCGATTAGTTGCGCGGACCGGGACAAAGGTCAAAACGGAAGCCCTCGCCGGCTCGATTGGACGCGGCACGACAGAGGCGGAAGACGACAGGCTCGCACAGGACCTGCTGGACAGCGAAAAGAACGCCCACGAACACCAGCTCGTCGTCGATGCCGTCCGCGAACAGCTCTCGCCGCTCACGACGGATATCCACTGTGGCGACCGGGCGATTCGGCGACTGGCGAACGTCCAACATATCCACACCCCAATCAGCGCGACACTGGCACACGATGAGCATATCCTCTCGCTCGTCGAAGCCTTGCACCCGACACCTGCCGTCGGCGGGCTCCCACCGGCTGAAGCACTGGAGACGATTCGGGAAACCGAGGCGTTCGAGCGCGGCTGGTATGCCGCCCCAGTTGGGTGGTTCGATGCCGACGGCGATGGGGAGTTTGCGGTTGCTATCCGGTCGGGAATCGCCACCGACCGCGAAGTGACGCTCTTTGCTGGTGCAGGAATTGTCACCGATAGCGACCCGGACAGGGAGTGGGAAGAGCTACAATTGAAATACCGCCCGGTACTCAACGAACTCGAATAAGGTGTGACCGGCGAACAAACCGCTGGTCAGCGACTATCATGACTACCACCGGAGAAGACCCATGACCGAACCGAACGTAAACACTCTCTGGGCGAACGTGCTCGTCGATGAGCTTGCAAAGAGCGGCATTGGTGCGGCCTGTATTTCGCCGGGCAGCCGTTCGACACCGCTGACGGTTGCGTTTGCCGCTCATCCGGAGATTGAAACCTTCTCTCACCTCGACGAGCGCTCAAGTGCATTCTTTGGACTGGGCAGAGCGCGACGGACCGATACACCGACGGCACTGGTCTGTACGTCCGGAACCGCCGCAGCGAACTTTCACCCGGCTGTGCTCGAAGCGAGCGAGAGTCGCGTCCCGATGGTTGTCCTTACCGCAGACCGTCCGCGTGAACTGCTCGACAGCGGGGCAAATCAGACGACTGACCAGACCAAGCTCTACGGCGATGCTGTACGGTGGTTCCGCTCGCTTGCCGACCCCGAAGCGGATGGAAGAAAACTCCGATCGCTCCGGACGACCGCCGCGCGGGCCGTCGCGAACGCGACAAAAACGCCAGCCGGACCAGTCCATCTCAACGTCCCGTTCAGAAAACCGCTGGAACCGACACCGGTTGCAGGGGATATACCGGACGATTTTGAAAACAGAGAGTCACTCGCCGCGAACGGTCGTGATGGGCCGTTCGTCAGTATCAGTCGGGGGCAGTCGGTTCCTGCCGATGCAAGCCTCGATAGCTATGCACGTGCGATTGATACGGCCGACCGCGGACTCATTGTCTGTGGGCCCACAGACAACACGCCACTGACCGCTGCTGGGCTGCAGTCGCTGGCCGAAGCAACCGGCTTTCCGGTGCTTGCTGACCCCCTCTCTGGGCATCGGTTCGGACCGCACATAGCGGATATCCCGGTCTGTGGCGGGTACGATTCCTATCTGGACGGAGCAGCGAGCGACTCCACTCTCCCGAACCCCGATATCGTGATTCGCTTCGGTGCATCGCCGACATCGAAAGTCCTCCGCAAGTATCTCGCTGCCGTCGAGACACGACAGGTCATCCTCGACCCTGCTGGCGGCTGGCGCGAAGCGGAGTTCACCGCCAGCGACCTCGTCATTTCCGAGCCGACGGCATTTGCGACGGAGCTGTCGGGACGACTCCCACAGGATGCAACAACCACCGAGCAGTCGCCGTATCAGGAGCGGTTCATGCAGCTAGAACAAGCCTACTGGTCGACCGTCGAAGCAGAGACGGACCGGACCTGGTTCGAGGGAGGAATCCTCTCAACAGTCTGTTCCCGCACACCCGACCCCTCGACCGTTTTCGTCTCGAATAGCATGCCGGTCCGGGATATGGACCGATTCGGCAAGCCGCGAGCGGCGAACCTCACAGTGCTCGGCAACCGTGGCGTCAGCGGCATTGATGGCATCACATCAACCGCGCTCGGTGCAGGCAGTGCGACCGACGACCCACTGGTGCTCATCACTGGCGACATCGCATTTTATCATGACATGAACGGCCTACTTGCGCTCGACCGCTGTGGGGTCGACGCAACAATCATCGTCATCGACAACGATGGCGGTGGCATTTTCAACATACTCCCTATCGCGGAGTTCGACCCGCCGTTTACCGAGCAGTTTCAAACGCCTCACGGACTCGATTTCGAGCCTGTGGGCTCGCTCTATGGCTGTTCGTTCGAACATATCGGCTCGCTAGAGCGGTTCGAAACAGCGTTCGAGGAATCCGTGTCGAGCGAGGGGACGGAGATACTGTGTCTCACAGTGGATAGCGAACAGAGTCACGAAATTCGCGAGGAGTTGCACGAGCGCGTGAAGAAAAAGCGAGCGAGCTGGCTAAATGGGGATGAATAGTTCCTAACCGCTCACTCCAGGTCCGCTTCCTGTACCCAGCCATCGTGCTCAGGAGTCAAGTTTCCGTGTTCATCGATTTCCCCCCGAACGATACGGGTTGACGAAATAATCTCGCCATCTTCGGCAAGTACGTGTGGTACAACCTCCAATTCGAGCAGCGAGTGACCCTTTTCCCGGCGGATTTCGTTGATACGTTTGCCACCTGTTTTGGTCTCCGGGGATACGACGAGGACGTCGAACTGTGATTCTGTTGCAATGCCAGTCGGTTCCGTCAGTTTGCGAATCTCGTAGTCGCGGTCGTAGTCGGCGGCGAACGTCTCCAGCTCACCTGCAAGTTCGTCGCGGCGAACAGCGTACGACCGAATTGGACGGTCCTTGTGTCGCGTTCTGGGCGCAAGCTCGTCGCTCGTCAACCCGATAGTCACATCACCAAGCTCGAATGCGCGGGCAAACAGCTTGCGGTGACCATCGTGAACAGGGTCGAACGTGCCACCCAGTGCGACGTTCATGTCCAGTCTCATGCTGGCTCGACGGTTAATTACTTCGACTGGAGTCGGTTATTGTTGGACTATTGAAAGACACCAGTTTCCGAAAAAGAATGAAACACCGACCGTCTCCTCCGGTTTCCGTTATCAGTTGTTTGAATCGGAGTCGGTTTTCGTGTCGTCGCCGTCTTCCGTCTCATCATCAGGCGTCGGGTCGGCTGTATCAGCGGGTGAACCGTCCTCGTCGACCACCGAGTCATCGTCGGCCTCCGAGCCGATACCGTTGGCACTGTGTTCGGCGGAAATCGACTCCTCTTCTTCGGTGACAGTAATTCTGACCGGCTCTTCGTCGTTCCCATCGGAACGCCGGTCGAGCAACGTATCGAGGTTGAACACTTTGTTAAGCTGACTCTGGACGTCATCAATCATTTCCGAAACCAGTTCGCTCGGTGGGATGGCGCTGTATTCGTAGGGATTGTTTCCAGCCCCGTCGTTTTGACGCTTTTGTCGGTCGAGGACCTGCTCTTCGTGCAGTTCCGCCAGTGCCTCCCGGACCGTACTCGGATAGAGCCCGGTACCCTCCGCGACTTCATCGCTCGTGCTATCCGGATGCTGGCGGAGGTGCACGTAGATGCGTGCCCGCGTCTCCGTATCGAGAATCCACGAAAGCAGGTCAATAACGCTCTCGTCGAACTGTTCTCTGGCCCGGTCGGTGCCTTGTTCGATTCGCTCTCTGACATCTGCCCCCGAATCGCTTGCCGTTTCGCCGTCGGTAGCCGTCTCGATGTCGTCACCCTGTGGCGTTTCGTCTGCAGACATGCGTTGTTTCTAGGAGGACAAATGCGATTAGCTGATAAAAACCCTTGGCTATCATCGAAAAGACCGTGCGTACCACCTTTATGTATACGCAGACCAGCACTACGAGTATGTTGGAGGGCGTCAACGTCGCACTGGGTGTGTCGGGGTCGATTGGAGCCGTCAAAACGGTTGAGTTAGCCCATGAACTGCGGAGACAGGGAGCGGAGGTTCGCGCAGTGATGACCTCCGCAGCAACGGGTATCATCCACCCGTGGTCAGTTCAGTTTGCGACAGACAACCCGGTCGTGACGGAGTTGACTGGCGCAATTGAGCACGTCGAACTCTGTGGAACGGACGGCTGGGCTGATGTTCTGTTGCTTGCTCCCGTGACCGCAAACACGCTTGGAAAGCTCGCAGCGTCGATAGATGACACCCCCGTCACGACGACCGCGACGACGGCATTCGGTTCGGGTATTCCACTCGTCGCCGTTCCCGCGATGCATGAACCGATGTACGACCACCCCGGCGTCCTCGAATCCATCGAGAAACTCGAATCGTGGGGCGTCCGGTTTGTCGAACCACGAGTTGAAGAAGGAAAAGCGAAGATTGCCGAAGAGCCACGCATTGTGACGGAAGTCGCTCGGGCGACGACCGCCGACCCGCTCGCTGGCGAGACAGTCGTCATCACCAGCGGTGCAACAACCGAATCAATCGACCCAATCAGAACGCTCTCGAATCGTGCAAGTGGACGGACAGGACGAGCCGTTGCGCGCGCCTGTTACATCCACGGAGCGGACGTCGTGCTCGCTCACGATGGGCCTGACTATCCCTGGGCAACTGTCGAGCAGGTGGAATCGGCGAGCGACATGCTCGATGCGGTGATGGACCACGCGGATAAAGCAGATGCGCTCATCTCGGCAGCAGCAATCTCCGATTATACGGTCGAACAGGCCGGTGAGAAAATCCGCTCGGGACAGGAAGCGTTGACGCTGACACTCGAACCAACACCGAAGCTCATCGACACCGTTCGAAAAGCCCATCCCGACCTCCCGATTGTCGGCTTCAAGGCAGAGACACCGGGCACAGGCAACGATGAGCAGGCTACGACTGATGCACTTGTGAGCGAAGCCCAGCGAATTATGGAACGGGCTGACCTCTCGTTTGTCGTCGCCAACGATGCCCGTGTCATGGGGTCGGACCAGACGAGCACCGTGTTTGTCTATCCCGATAGTGCGGAACCATTCGACGGAACAAAGGCCGAGCTCGGTTCGGAGATTGCGAGACAATTAGCCACTGAGCGCTGAATGATGAGCAAAAATACATAAAATATACGAATTAACCGATTATATTATGTGTATCGGCCACCTAGTTATAGGTGTAAAATACCTCGACGTGCTGCCGTGCACCTTTTCAACACAGGAAATGGTCTCCGATGGTGGATAGCGCCGTCGTGTTCTGGAGAAGTTCATGATACATAAGCAATTAAATAGCAAAAACCGTGGAGTCAGTCCGGTTATTGGCGTGATTCTGATGGTTGCAATTACCGTCATTCTCGCGGCCGTCATCGCAACGTTCGTACTCGGGCTTGGCGAACAGGTCTCGGATACCCCGCCGTCTGCAAGCTTTTCGGCGGGTGAAGTGAACGAAAGCTCATCCGGGAGCTGGGATGAAGGTGATGGAGATGCGATCGTCGAATTCCGCCACACCGGTGGAGCCAACATCGATGTGAGTAATCTCCGGGTAAGCGGGTCGTCGGTACTGTCAAGCGGTAATCTCGCTGATGCAGACGAGGACTGGGGTGGAACAATCTCAGCAGGGGACACAATTCGTGTTCCAGTAAATGAGGGCGATACTCGAATCACGCTCGTGTGGGAAAGCGATGGTAGCTCCTCAACGCTGCGAGTCTTCGAGCGGTAACGCCCCTGTTTTCCGTTTCAATTCGGTTCCCGTTCGGTGGAAGCTTCCGACAGGTCTATATTTCCGAGCATCGAGAGTTGAGACAATCACATGCTCCAAGGCGTAATCGACAAAATCGACGCCCAAATCAACAAAAAGCGCAGTCCGCTTGTCAACACACTCATTGCAACGCCAATTTTCCTCATCGTTGGCCTCCCACTGGCGATTATTGGCGGGACGGTAGTCATCATAGCAACCGGAACCGCGCCATCCGTTGCACAGACCAACGCAATGCCCGGCGTCATCGCTGGTGCTGTCATCCTGGTCCTGTTCTGGCTGTGGGCTGCCTACGGAACCTACACCTCGAACAAGGAACTGCAGTCGAACTGACCAGCACACCGTTATTTCGATTTTCTGACGTTCTGACACAGCCGCAGGGACCAATCCCTCAATATTTATACAGCCAGCGTTCATTACACTGACCTGATGACAGAAACCGACGGGGAGGAAATCGCGGACCTACCGCCGAGCGCGAAACTCGTCTACAAGGTTCTCGAATATAAC
>LKMJ01003219.1_pt1 | contig 15192 bp, 15 predicted proteins | sample 643391 | NCBI WGS metagenome assembly LKMJ01 (sample SAMN04112250, study PRJNA286221) | soda lake metagenome | biome: soda lake; feature: Kulunda Steppe; material: water; isolation source: sample PL-Br10 brine of Picturesque Lake | place: Russia: Kulunda steppe | collected 2010-07
ACCAGAGCCGCGACTGGTGGGACGACACCATCGACCGCATGAAACGCGATCACGGCATGTGGGATGTCGACGCCGAGATGCGCGAGGAGATGCTCGACTACCTCGAGGCCAATCTCGGCCCCGAGACCGACTGAGCGCGCCGCGCGGACAGCGAAACTGCGGGCCGGTGACGGCCCGCGTTTTTCTTGGGCGCCGCCGAGGCAATGCGCCCGGCGACGCCGTCTCAGCGCGCCAGCATCTGCGCCTCGTGGCGCTTGAGGCTCAACCGGGCTGGCGGACCGTAGTTTTCAGGTGCCTCGGCGAGCTCCGGAAACAGCGCGAGAACCTCGTCGCGCGCCGCGGAGTCGAGCGCTCGCAGGCCCCAGGGGCCGGGGTGGAAACTTTCGGTGGGCAGACCCTCGGAATAGACGATCTGGTGCGTGTCGAACAGGATGTGGAAGTAACGCACCCTTCCGGGGCCGGTCTCGCGACGCACGCCGCTCTCGTTGACCAGGTGCCTCGCGGGCACCAGTGCCTCGCCGACGCCAAAGTGAAGATCGAGCCGTGCATCGCGCATCAGCACGCGGTGCTGCGGCGATACGCGCAGATCCCGCGACGGACCCGCGTCACCGAGCGCGCCGGCGCTGATCAGCACCGGCGCCGTCGTCGGCGTACGCCGCACGGTGGTGTCGCCGATCCACTGGATCGACTGAAAACCCGCGTCGCGGGTGAGCACGCGGTCGCCGACGCGCAGCGCTTCGACCGCGACCTCGCCGCGCTCGGTGACGATCATCGTTCCCTCGCAAAAGCAGATGAACACGCCCGAGCCGCTGTCATCGATGCGCAGATTGCCGGCGCCATCGCCCGTGACATCGGGATAGCCCGGAAAGAACACCAGCGTCGTGCCGTCGTCGAGCTCGATCATGACGTAATCGATGTCGCCCGGGGTCTGGCTGACATTCTGCAGATCCTTGAGCTGGTTCTGGTTGCTGTCGCGCAGCGTTCCGGTGCTGATCACGGTGAAGTTCTGCGGGCCGCTGCCGGTATCGACGACGAGCTCGCCCCCGGCGCCCGGTTGCAGCTCGAGATCCCCGGCCTCGAACGCCTCGCCGTCGGCGCGCGCGAATGTCAGCGTGCGCTCACCGAATTCGCCGACATTCTGAAGCTGGCGGCCCTGCTCCGCGGTGCCGTTGTAAACCGCGGCGTTGAAGGATTGCGTCATCGCTCGATCTCCGCTTGCCTGTCCTCGCAGCAATCTGGGATCGGGCATTGAATATTTCGTTGACAGCCGCGCAGCATGCGCGGGCAGAGCGCGAGTCGCCGATCCAGCGGACGGGCCGGACCCCGTCCTCGCCCCCTGCCCTGTCGAGAAACGCAACGCGGGCCGCGCGCCAGGACGGTGTCGAAGCCATGCTTGCCCGATGACCCGGGCAGACGGAATGCGTGAATGAAACGTTGATCGTCCGGCGCCGCCCCGGCATCGGGAGCCGTCACGCGCCGCGACATCCGGCGCCGCGCGACGGCGCTTTCAACCGGGCGCGCGGACCGGCATACTGTGCGCCGAGTCACCGCCACGACAGGAGAGCGAGGGCATGGCCGACCGTGAAACCGAGCCCGCCTACCGGGTGCTGGCACGCAAATACCGGCCCGAGACCTTCGCCGACCTGATCGGACAGGAGGCGATGGTGCGCACCCTGCGCGGCGCCTTCGCCGCCGACCGGATCGCCCATGCCTTCATCATGACCGGCATCCGCGGCACCGGAAAGACCACCACCGCGCGCATCATAGCCAAGGGGCTCAACTGCATCGGCGCGGACGGCGATGGCGGGCCGACGACCGATCCCTGCGGCGTCTGCGAGCACTGCACCGCGATCACGCAGGGCCGCCATGTCGATGTCCTGGAGATGGACGCCGCAAGCCGCACCGGCGTCGACGATGTGCGCGAGATCATCGACGCGGTCGCCTACCGGGCGGCCTCGGCGCGCTACAAGATCTACATCATCGACGAAGTTCACATGCTCTCGCGGCATGCCTTCAACGCGCTCCTCAAGACCCTCGAGGAGCCTCCGGCGCATGTGAAGTTCATCTTCGCGACGACGGAAATCCGCAAGGTCCCGGTCACGGTGATGTCGCGCTGCCAGCGTTTCGACCTGCGCCGGATCGAGCCCGAGGAGATGATCGCGCATCTGCGCCGCATCGCCGGGGCCGAGGGCGCGGCAATCAGTGACGACGCGCTCGCGCTGATCACACGCGCCGCCGAGGGCTCGGTGCGCGACGCACTCAGCCTGATGGACCAGGCGCTCACGCCCGACGGCCCGGAGACCGGCGCGGGCGAGGTGCGCGCGATGCTCGGCCTCGCCGATCGCGGCCGGGTGCTCGATCTGTTCGACCATGTGATGTCCGGCGACGCCGCCGCCGCGCTCGCCGAGCTCGCCGCGCAATACGCCGAGGGCGCGGACCCGATGGCGGTGCTGCGCGATCTCGCGGAGGTCACGCACTGGATCAGCGTCATCAAGGTCACGCCGGAGGCCGCCGACGATCCCACCGTGGGCCCGGACGAGCGCGCCCGCGGCCAGGACGCCGCCGCGCGGCTGCCTATGCGCGCGCTCACGCGGATGTGGCAGATGCTGCTCAAGGCGCTCGAGGAGGTCGCCGCGGCGCCCAACGCGATGATGGCCGCGGAGATGGCGCTGATCCGGCTGACGCATGTCGCCGATCTGCCCTCGCCCGAGGAGCTGGTGCGCAAGCTGCAATCGCAGCCTCCGCAAGGGGGCGGGGGCGGGGCGCGCGCTGCCGATGCCGCCGCGCAGCCAGGCACGCACTCCGCCGCGGTGGAGACGCCGGCCGCGCCCGGCGGTGGCGCGCCGCAGGCGCTGCGCGCGGTCGCAGCACCCGACCCGCTCGCGGCATATCAACGATTCGAGGATGTGGTCGCGCTGGTGCGTGCGCGGCGCGACATGACGCTCCTGATGCAGATCGAGCAGGGTTTGAAGCTCGCCCGCTACAGTCCCGGCCGCATCGAGTTCGAGCCCGCCGCCGACGCGCCCGCCGATCTCGCCGCGACGCTGGCGCAGCGGCTGCAGCTTTGGACCGGGGCGCGCTGGACCGTGTCGGTGGTGGGACGCGGCGGCGGCGCCACGATCGCCGAAGCGCGCAATGACGCGGATTCGCGGCTGCGCGTGGCGGCGCGCAGGAATCCGCTCGTGGGCGCGGTACTCGACGCCTTCCCCGAGGCCGAGATCACTGACATACGTCCGCTTGACGATGGCGAGACCGGCGCCGAGATCGAAACGCTCGACGCGCCGGACGACGACTGGGACCCGTTCGAACAGGACTGATTGAAAGGATACGCTATGATCAAGGGGCTAGGCGGCATGGGCGACATGGGCAAGATGATGAAGGCCGCCCAGGAAATGCAGACCAAGATGGCCGAGCTGCAGGAGGAGCTCAAGACGATCACGGTGACCGGCGAGGCCGGCACCGGGCTGGTCAAGGCCACCTCGACGGCGAAGGGCGAGCTTGTCGGGCTCGACATCGATCCGTCGATCTTCTCGGCCGAGGACAAGGAAGTCGTCGAGGACCTGATCCTCGCCGCAATCAAGGAGGCGCAGCAGAAGGCCGCCCAGCGCAGCGAGGAGGAGATGCGCAAGCTCACCGAGGGCATGGGGCTTCCGGCCGACATGAAGCTGCCGTTCTGACACCTTGAGCGGACCCGCGCGCGAGATCGAGGCGCTGATTGAGATGATGGCGCGGCTGCCGGGTCTGGGGCCGCGCTCGGCGCGGCGTGCCGTGCTGCACCTGATCCGCAAGCGCACCCAGGTCATGGCCCCGCTCGCGCAGGCGATGCAGGCCGTGGCCGAGGCCGCGCGCGAATGCCGGGTCTGCGGCAATATCGGCACCGAGGAGGTCTGCGGCATCTGCCGCGATCCCGGGCGCGCGACCGGCGAAATCTGCGTCGTCGCCGACGTGGCGGATCTGTGGGCGATGGAGCGCGGCGGGGCCTTCGCGGGGCAGTACCATGTCCTGGGCGGCACGCTCTCGGCGCTCGACGCGGTGGGACCCGAAGAGCTGCGCATCCCCGAACTCGCCGCGCGGGTGCGCGCGCAGAGCATCACCGAGGTCATCCTCGCGCTCAGCGCCACCGTGGACGGCCAGACCACCGCCCATTACATCGCCGAGGCGCTTGAGGAGACGGGCGCGCGGCTGACCTCGCTGGCGCAGGGGGTGCCGATCGGGGGCGAGCTGGATTACCTCGACGACGGCACGATCCTCGCGGCACTTCGCGCAAGACGGAGCTTCTGATGCCGCAGAGCTTGTGTTTGCCGGACGATCAGGCGGAAAATCGGGTATGAACATGGGTTGGCCGAAAGCGATAGCCGACTATGTCGCCCCGCTCCTGCGCCGCCCGGCGCAACTGCAGGTGGCGGCGCTGTGCCTGCGCAAGCGCGGCAAGCGTCGCGAGGTGCTGCTAATCAGCACGCGGCGCAGCGGGCGCTGGATCGTGCCGCGCGGATGGCCGATGCAAGACCGCAGCCTCGCCGAGGCGGCCCTGCGCGAGGCCTGGGAGGAAGCCGGCGTGACCGGCAGGGTCGACCATGAGCCGCTGGGCCGGTTTCACTATCGCAAGGTCGGCGATGGCGGCCTGCGCTGCCGGGTCGAGGTATTCCGCGTGCGGGTAAAGGCGCTCGCCGATGACTTTCCCGAAACCACGCAGCGCAAGCGCAAATGGGTCAGCACCATGCGCGCCGCGAAAATGGTCCACGAACAAGAGCTGCGCGCGCTGCTGCGCGATCTCTGAGCCGTGGGGCGGGGTTGCCCGGCCAGTTGTTTCTCGCTAGGCGATCGTCACGAAACTGTCACAATGGCTATCAGGCAAGCACCGGACCCCGTTTGACCGACCCGTCCCCCCAACAGATCAAGACCCTCGACAGGGATCTCGGCCGGATCGGGCGGCTCGAGGCGGCGACGATGTATGCCTCGCGCCCGCTCATCGCGCCGGGCCTGGCGCTGATCTTCATGACCCTCGTCGGGATCATAGCGATGATCCTGATGGGGCAGCAGCCGATGGGCTTTGTCGTCGTCGCGGCGACGGTGTTCGGGGCCTACATGGCGCTCAATATCGGCGCCAACGACGTGGCCAACAACATGGGGCCGGCCGTCGGCTCGAACGCGCTGACGATGGGCGGGGCGCTGGTGATCGCGGCGATCTGCGAGACGGCCGGCGCGCTGCTGGCGGGCGGCGACGTGGTGGGGACCGTCTCGCGCGGGATCATCGCTCCCGAGGCCGTCGCCGAGCCGCAGGTCTTCATCTGGGCGATGATGGCCGCGCTGATCGCGGCGGCACTGTGGATCAACCTCGCCACGGTGGTCGGCGCGCCGGTCTCGACCACGCATTCGGTGGTGGGTGGCGTGATGGGCGCGGGCATCGCGGCGGCGGGCTTCGCGGCGGTCAACTGGGTCACGATGGGCCAGATCGCAGCGAGCTGGGTGATCTCGCCGGTGATGGGCGGGGTGATCGCGGCGCTGTTTCTGTGGTTCATCAAGGCGCATATTCTCTATGTCGAGGACCTGATCGCGGCGTCGCGGCGCTGGGTGCCGGTGCTGATCGGGGTGATGGCGGGAACCTTCGCGACCTATCTCGCGATCAAGGGGCTGGAGCGCATCGTCGATATCCCGCTGGGCCACGCCCTGCTGATCGGGCTCGCCGTCGCCGCGGTGATGACGGTCCTGATGCGCCCGGTGATCCGGCGCCAGTCCGAGGGGCTCGAAAACCGCAAGAAGTCGGTCAAGACGCTGTTCGCGATCCCGCTCGTCTTCTCGGCGGGGCTCCTGTCCTTCGCGCATGGCGCCAACGATGTCGCCAACGCCGTCGGCCCGCTCGCCGCGATCGTGCAGGCGGTGCAGGGCGGCGCCACGGTGGACGATGTGGGCATCCCGCTTTGGGTGATGGTGGTGGGCGGGCTCGGTCTGTCGGTGGGGCTGATCCTGTTCGGGCCCAAGCTGATCCGCATGGTCGGCAGCGAGATCACCAAGCTCAACGCGATGCGCGCCTATTGCGTCGCGCTGGCCGCGGCGATCACGGTGATCATCGCCTCCTGGCTCGGCCTGCCGGTCAGCTCCACGCATATCGCGATCGGCGGCATCTTCGGGGTGGGCTTCTTTCGCGAATGGTATGCCGAGGCGGTGCTGCAAAAGACCCGCAACGGCACCAACCTGCCCGTGGAGGAGCGCGCACGGCGCAAGCTCCTGCGCCGGTCGCATTTTCTGACCATCCTCGCAGCCTGGGTGATCACGGTGCCCGCCGCGGCACTCCTGTCGGGCGGGATATTCCTCGGGCTCAATCTGATCACGCTGTAGCGTTCGCCGCCGGACAGCGGGTTCGCTCGTTCAAGAGCTGCTCGAGAGCCGATCCTCACGCGGTTGCAGCGGCACAGTTCGCGCAGGCAGGCTTGCCAGCGGTCGCCATGCGGGACGGGGCAGTCGCTCGCTTCTTGTGCAGCGCAGGCTTACCCGTTGTCGCGCCGTGCGATGCAAGTGGCGCACCGATTGAAGGCTGAAACCTATCAACCACTGGGAATGCCGCACTACTGATCTGACTTGTTAGCAAGCTCGTCAGCTTCTTTTCGAACTCGTTCACGACTATCGCTTTCAAAGTTCTCACCTTTCAGCCGCAAGAAGCCTGCAGGGTTACGCTCACAGTGGTAGTAATAGTGTTCCATCTTACTTTTCTTTTTGGCTTCAGCAAGCTCTGCGGGTGATCGCTTCGTTCGAGCCCAAATTTTCAATGCCTGCTTGAGCGCCTTCCATAGAACGAACAGAAGACCAATCAGGCCTAGAGAGCGTCGCGTTCATTCGCATTCACGCACCGCGCTCTAACCTATTGAAATCGCATGTCCGAGGAGCGCAAAACCGGTCCCCACTTTTGCGCGACATGCTCTAGCCACTCAGGTCCGAGAAATTCGAAGATCGCGTATCCGGCCGGGATTACTGCCACCCATAGCACCAAAGTAAATTTCAATAGTTTAACATGCCTCGCCTGCTCCAAAGTCCTCCCACGTGCTTCGGCCTTCACCTCATCGTAAGTACGAAATTTTAGATCGGTGTATATTTCTCGCCAATCTGGTTGCGCAATGGACTGCTCAAGGTGACGGTCCAAATCTCTGACATCCCTCGACTGCTCAACCTCTCCGCTCTCTGGGGAGATCCATGCAATTAATGAGCCCCCGGCGCTATCATTCGGACGAAGTATATTTTCTTTCTCATCCCACGCGGTAGCCATCAAAGGCACAGGATAACGACTTATCCAAAGTCTGATTTCTTTATCCAAAATATCGCTTACTTTTGCCAAGGAATTTCTTCGAGAAAAATCAGGTTAAGGGTCGCGAACTTACTGTTCGCAACTGGTGGCTCATATTCGATGAAGTAGGAACCACGATGTTCCTTGATTCTATCAAAATAGAGATAACCATTCATCGCAACCGTCCCAAGCGAACCGGGAAACGCGTTTCCATGTCAGTCGCCGACACCAGCCGGCTCAGACCTCGACGGCGATGCGTTTCTGCGCGCCGACGCCGAAGACGCGCTTGTAGCGTTCGACCTCGGCCGCCGGGCCCATCGCCTTTTCGGGGTTGTCCGACAGCTTGACGGTGGGCCGGCCCTCCGCGGCGACGGCCTTGCACACGAGGCTGAACGGGGCGAGCCGGTCGCCGGGCACAAGCCCGCGGAAATCGTTGGTCAGCAGCGTGCCCCAGCCGAAGCTGAGCCGCACCCGGCCGGCGAACTGGTGGTAGAGCTCCTCGATCTTGGCCACGTCGAGCCCGTCGGAGAAGATGATGAGCTTGTTGCGCGGATCCTCGCCGCGCGATTTCCACCAGTCGATGGCAATCTCGGCGCCCTCGGCCGGATCACCGGAATCGACGCGAATCCCTGTCCAGCCGGCGAGCCAGTCCGGCGCGTTCTCGAGGAAATTCTTCGTGCCGAAGGTGTCGGGCAGGATGATGCGCAGATTGCCCTCGTGTTCCTCGTGCCAGTCGGCCAGCACGCGGTAGGGCGCCTGCGCCAGCTGGGCGTCATCTTCGGCGAGCGCGGCATAGACCATGGGCAGCTCATGCGCGTTGGTGCCGATCGCCTCGACCTCGCGGCGCTTGGCGATGAGGCAGTTCGAGGTGCCGATGAAGCGCTCGCCGAGCCCCTCCATGAGCGCCTGCACGCACCAGTCCTGCCACAGGAAGGAGTGCCGCCGCCGGGTGCCGAAATCCGCGAGCCGCAGCTCCTCGAGCCCGCGCAGCCGCTCGATCTTCTCCCACACCCGCGTCATCGCGCGGGCATAGAGCACCTGCAGCTCGAAGCGGCCCATGCCATTGAGCACCGCACGCGAGCGCAGCTCCATCAGGATGGCGAGCGCCGGGATCTCCCACAGCATCACCTCGGGCCACGGCCCCTCGAAGGTGAGCTCGTACTGCCCGTCGCGCACCTCGAGATGGTAGGGCGGCAGGCGCAGGTTCTCGAACCACTCCATGAAATCGGGGCGGAACATCTGGCGCTTGCCGTAGAAGGTGTTGCCGCGCAGGAAGGTGCTCTCGCCGCGCGACAGCGACAGCGAGCGAACGTGATCGAGCTGTTCGCGCAGCTCGCCCTCGTCGATGAGATCGGCGAGGCGGATGGATGTCGTCCGGTTGATCAGGCTGAAGGTGACCTGCGTGTCGGGATGATTGCGAAAGACCGACTGGCACATCAGCAGCTTGTAGAAATCGGTATCGATGAGCGACCGCACGATCGGGTCGATCTTCCACTTGTGGTTGTAGACCCGCGTGGCGATCTCGGTCATCTCAATCCTCCAGCCGCACGCCGGCGCCGCGCATCGCCGCGCGCGCCGCATCCAGCGAGCCGTCGAGATCGATGCCGCGGCACGCCCGCCCGAGCAGCGTGACCTCGAAGCCGAGCTTCGCAGCATCGACGGCCGAGAACTGCACGCAGAAATCCGTCGCCAGCCCCACCATCACCAGCCGCGTGACGGCGCGCGTGCGCAGATAGCCCTCGAGCCCCGTGGGCGTGGCGTGGTCGTTCTCGAACAGGGCCGAATAGCTGTCGATGGCGCGGCGAAAGCCCTTGCGGATCACGAGCTGCGCGGGATCGGTGCGCAGATCCGGGTGAAAGGCGGCGCCGTGGCTGCCCTGCACGCAGTGATCGGGCCAGAGCACCTGCGGGCCGTAATCCATCTCGACGGTGTCGAAGGGCGCCTTGCCGGGATGCTCGCTGGCGAAGGAGGAATGGCGCGGCGGGTGCCAGTCCTGGGTGAGAAGGACGGTGGCGAAGTCGTCCATCAGCGCGTTGATCGCGGGCACCACCGCGTCGCCGTCCGGCACGGCGAGCGCGCCCCCCTCACAGAAATCGTTCTGCACGTCGATCACGAGCAGCGCATCGCTCTCGGGCCGCATGGCACCCTCCCGCATTGAACCGTAGAAGCCGTAGGGTCCGAGCTGCGGCAGGTCAATGCCCGCGCTCAGCCGGGCAGGCGCAGACGCTCCTCGCCGTCCGGGCGCTCGAAATCGCAGGGCGGGTCGTCATCGGCGCGGGTGCTTTGCTTGAACTCGTATCGGATCTCGCCCTCGCTCTCGGTGCAGGCGACGATCAGGCAGCGATAGAGATGGTCCGCGCCCCGGTGGATATCGACGAGCCCGCGGATATGGGGCGCCGCCGCCGCGTCGAGCGCGAAGCCCCCCGGCCAGTGCCGCACGACCGGATAGCGGTGCCCGTCCGCGCGCACCTGCAGGCGCGCCCCGCTTCGCTCGCCGCGCCGTTGCGCTTCCATCAGCCCGTCGCGCAGCTCTTCGGGAAGGTGTTCCAGCATCGTTCCTCGTCCTCTCGGGAGTCGAATGTCGGCCCGAAGCTTCGGCTTTGCAAGTGACGCGATCGTGACAACGCCGCATTGTGCGCGCGAACGCGGCGCCTGTGCGCCCATGGCGGTTTGCGCCCGGCCTGCGGCGGCATAGGTGGGGGAGTGAAATGGAGGGTGACATGGGCCAACTCGTCAACGGACACTGGAAGCAGGGCTGGTATGACACGGGAAGTACCGGGGGCGAATTCGTCCGCGACACGTCGCGCTTTCGCAACTGGGTGACGCCCGACGGGGCGCCGGGGCCTTCGGGAGAGGGTGGCTTCGCGGCCGGGAGCCGACGCTATCATCTCTACGTCTCGCTCGCCTGCCCCTGGGCGCATCGCACGCTTATCCTGCGCGCGGTCAAGGGGCTGAGCGATCATATCGGCGTGTCGGTGGTGCATCCCGACATGCTCGAGGATGGCTGGGAATTTCGGACCGATTTTCCTGGCGCGACCGGGGACACGCTGCATGGTCACAGCTTCATGCGCGACATCTATTTGCGCGCCGATCCGACGGTCTCCGGACGCGTGACGATCCCGGTGCTGTGGGACAGGCAGCGCGAGACGATCGTGTCGAACGAATCCTCCGAGATCGTACGCATGTTCAACACCGCCTTCGATGGCATTACCGGCAATACCGACGACTACTATCCCGCGGCGCTGCGAGAGGAAATCGACGCGCTCAACGCGCGGATCTATGACACCGTCAACAACGGAGTCTATCGCGCCGGCTTCGCCACCAGCCAGGAGGCCTATGACGCCGCCGTGCACCCTCTCTTCGAGACGCTCGACTGGCTCGAGGAGCGGCTTTCCACGCGGCGCTACCTGTGCGGGGCGGCGATCACCGAGGCGGATTGGCGGCTGCTGACCACACTTCTGCGCTTCGACTCGGTCTATCACCTGCACTTCAAGTGCAACCGCCGGCGCATCGTGGACTACCCCAATCTGTGGGGCTACACGCGCGATCTCTACCAGCGCCCCGGGGTTGGCGGGACGCTCGATCTTGCGCATATCGTGCGTCACTACCATTACAGCCACGAGACGATAAATCCGAACCGGATCATCCCGATAAATCCGGTTCTTGATCTCGATGCGGCGCATGGACGGGGGTAATCCAGCCCTTGTCTGCGCCCCGCCAATGAGCTTGATGGACGCATGAGCGATCTGCAGCATTCTCCACGCGACCATGGTGGCGATCTTGACGATGCAGCCGCGCGCTTCGGGGGATCGCGCGCAGCCTGGCTGGATCTTTCGACCGGGATCAACCCGGTGGCTTATCCGCTGCCCGCAATCGCGGACGCCGCCTGGACCGCGCTGCCCGACAGCACCGCCCGCGCGGCGCTCGAACAGGGCGCGCGGCGCTTCTGGCGCGTGCCGGCGCGGGCCGGCGTGCTGGCGGCGCCGGGCACATCGGCGCTGATCGCGCGCATCCCGGCGCTTCGCCCCGCCGCCACGGTGACCATTCCGAGCCCCACCTACAATGAACACCGCGCCGCGTTTCGCGCCGCCGGCTGGCGCCTCGGCGAGGGGGGCACCGCGCATGTCGCGGTGCATCCGAACAACCCCGACGGCCACCTGTGGCGCAGCGCCGAGCTGCCGAGCGCCGCGCTTAACATCATCGACGAGAGCTTTTGTGACACTATGCCCGAGCAGAGCCTCGTCGCGCTCGCGGATCGGCCCGGCGTGATCGTTCTCAAGAGCGCGGGCAAGTTCTGGGGCCTCGCCGGGATGCGGCTCGGCTTCGCGATCGGTGATCGGCAGATGCTCGCACGGCTCTCGGAGCTGCTGGGGCCGTGGCCCGTCTCCGGCCCGGCGATAAGCGTCGGCACCGCGCTGCTCAACGATCCCGGCTGGGCGGCACGCAGCCGCGCGCGCCTCGCGCAGGATGCCGAGCGACTCGATGCGCTGATGACGGCGCACGGCGCGCGCGTCGTTGGCGGCACGACCCTGTTTCGCACTTACGAGGTCGATGACGCCACCAGATGGCAGGCGGCGCTCGCCCGACAGCAGATCTGGAGCCGCATCTTTCCCTACAGCCGGCACTGGCTGCGTCTCGGGCTGCCGGCGCCCGAGTGCTGGCCACGGCTCGAGGGCGCGCTGGCGGCATGACCAATGCCGCCATTCTGGCGCTCGCGCTGATCCTCGACGCGGTGCTGGGCGAGCCCGAGCGGGTCTGGCGGCGCGTGCCGCACCCGGCGGTGCTGATGGGGCGCGCCGTAGCGGCGGCCGAATTGCGCTTCAACCAGGGCGATGCGCAGCGCGCCGGCGTGCTCGTGATCGCGGGGCTCGTGGCGGCGGCACTCGGCATCGGCGCGGTGCTCGCGGCGCTGCCCGGCGGCGACTGGATCGCCCTCATCCTGGCCGCGGTCCTGCTCGCCCAGCGCAGCCTTGCCGATCATGTCCGCGCCGTGGCCGACGCGCTGCGCGCGGGGCTGGACGACGGGCGCCGCGCCGTGGGCCGCATCGTCGGGCGCGATACCGAGAGCATCGACCAGAGCGCCGTCGCCCGCGCGGCCATCGAGAGCGCGGCCGAGAACCTCTCTGACGGGGTAATCGCCCCCGCCTTCTGGTTCCTGATCCTCGGCCTTCCGGGGCTGATCGCCTACAAGCTCGTCAACACCGCCGACAGCATGATCGGCCATCGCACGCCGCGTTACCGCGCCTTCGGCCGCGCCGCTGCAAAGCTCGACGATGTGCTCAACTGGGCCCCGGCGCGGCTGACGGCGCTCATCATCCTCGCCGCGCAGTGGCGGCTCGGCGCGCTCGGCGCGGTCGCCCGGCAGGCCCCCCGGCACCGCTCCCCCAATGCCGGCTGGCCGGAGGCGGCGATGGCGCATGTGCTGGGCGTCGCGCTGTCGGGGCCGCGCAGCTATGCGGGCGGGGTGCGGGAGTTTCCCTGGCTCAACCGGCGCGGGCGCCATGCGCTCGAGGCCGGTGATATCGACCGCGCCGTCACGGTGCTGTGGCGCGGCTGGTCGCTCCTGCTCGTGCTGGTGGTCGCGCTCGCGCTTGTCTGGTGACACGCCGCTGCTAGAATCGGATCGCATTCTCCGGAGGATACCATGCGTCTGCCCAGTCTCGCCGCCCTTGCCGCCCTGCTCGCCGCGCCCGCTCTGGCCGAGCCGCAATGCGGCGGCGATTTCGGCGCCTTCGTCGATGACCTCAAGGCCGAGGCCGTGGAGCGCGGGCGCGAAGCAGGCACGGTCGAGTCCTTCTTCGCCAGCGTGAGCCGCGATGCGCGCGCCATCAACGCCGACCGCAGCCAGGGCGTTTTCCAGCGCCCCTTCCTCGAATTCTCGCGCATGCTGATCAGCCAGGACCGCGTTGCCCGTGGCCAGCGCAACGCCGAGACCCATGCCGAACTGTTCGACCGCGCCGAGTCCGACTACGGCATCCCGCGCGGCATCCTGCTGGCCTTCTGGGCGTTCGAGACCGATTTCGGCGCGGTGCAGGGCGATTACAACACCGCCGACGCCATCACCACCCTCGCGCATGACTGCCGCCGCCCCGAGCTGTTCCGCCCGCAGGTCTTCGCGGCGATCGAACTCTACGAGCAGGGCGGCTTCGATCCGGTGACGACGCAGGGTGCCTGGGCCGGCGAGATCGGACAGGTGCAGATGCTGCCGAGCGATATCCTCGATTACGGCGTCGACGCCGATGGCAGCGGCAGCGTGGACCTGCGCACATCGGTGCCCGACGCGCTGATGTCGGGGGCGCGGCTGCTGCGCGGCAAGGGCTGGCGCGAGGGCGAGCCATGGATGCACGAAGTCGCGCTGCCCGGCGATCTCGACTGGTCGCTGACGGGGCTCGGCACGGAGATGAGCGTCGATGAGTGGCGCGCGCGCGGCGTGGAGCCGCGCCATGGCAACCTGCCCGACGGCGATCTGAGCGCCTCGGTGATCGTGCCGCAGGGACGCCACGGCCCCGCCTTCATGGTGTTCGACAATTTCAGCGTGCTCTTCGAGTGGAACGAGAGCTTCACCTATGTCGTCACCACCGCCTATTTCGCCACCCGGCTCGAGGGCGCGCCGGTCTATGCGGCGGGCGATCCCGAGCCGGGGCTCGGGCCCGAGGCGATGGAGGAGCTGCAGCGCCGGCTCGAGGCGCGCGGCCATGATGTGGGCGGGGTGGACGGCATCCTCGGCGCGCGCACCCGCGAAGCGGTGCAGACCGTGCAGGAGGAGCTCGGCCTGCCCGCCGATGCCTGGCCGACGCCGGCGCTGCTCGAGCGGCTCTAGCGCTTCGCGCCTCCCGCGATGGCGTCCATCAGGTCGGGCTGCACGATCTCGATCCAGTAGCCGTCCGGGTCCTTGATGAAGGCGATGTTCTTCATGCCGCCCTCGTCGGGGCGTTTCTGGAAGGTCACTCCCATTTCCTCGAAGCGCGCGCAGGCAGCGGAGATGTCGGGCACCGCGACGGCGATGTGGCCGAAGCCCTTGGGCTCGGCATTGCCGCTGTGCTTGGGGGTGCCGTCATCGTCCCAGTTATGCGTCAGCTCGAGCAGCCCGGCGCGGCTGAAGGTGCTCTCCAGCGAGCCGTCGGACTGGTCGGCATGGCCGCGCGGCTGCAGAAAATAGAGGGTGAAGCGCGCTTCGTCGAAATCGAGCTGCGTGACCAGCCGCATGCCCAGCGCCGCCTCGTAGAATTCGAGCGAGCGCGCCGGGTCGGTGATGCGCAGCATGGTGTGGGTGAGCACGTAGCGGTCGATGTCATCGGCCATCAGGATCTCCTCTGGTTGGGTCGAACTCAGGGCACGCAAGGTCGAACGCCTTGCGCATCAGCGTGGGCAGGTCGGACGGGCGAAAGGCGTGGCGCGGCAGGAAGAAGCCGCGCGCCGGGGCCGCGTCCGGGGCAAGCTCGGCGATATGCACGGCAAGGCGCAGATGGAAATGGGTGAAGGTGTGGCGCACCTCGCCGAGACTGCGCCAGTCGGCCGCGGCGGGCGGGTCATGTGCAGGATCGTCGCCCCAGTCCGAGCCCGGCCAGCCCAGCATCCCGCCCAGAAGCCCCCGCGGTGGCCGCCGCTCCAGCAGCCAGGCCCCGTCACCGCGCCGGGCGATATAGGCATGTCCCAGCCGCACCGGCTTGGCCGCCTTTGCCGTCTTGCGCGGCAGCGCGCCCTGCAGCCCGGCCGCGCGCGCCGCGCAGGGACCGCGCAGCGGGCAGATACCACAGGCGGGGTTGCGCGGCGTGCACACCGTCGCGCCCAGATCCATCACCGCCTGCGCATGATCGCCGGGCCGCGCCTGCGGCGTCAGCCGCGCGGCATGGGCGCGCAGCTCGGGCTTGGCGGCGGGCAGCGGGGTCGCGACGGCGAAGAGCCGCGCCATCACC
>LKMJ01003221.1_pt1 | contig 15182 bp, 24 predicted proteins | sample 643391 | NCBI WGS metagenome assembly LKMJ01 (sample SAMN04112250, study PRJNA286221) | soda lake metagenome | biome: soda lake; feature: Kulunda Steppe; material: water; isolation source: sample PL-Br10 brine of Picturesque Lake | place: Russia: Kulunda steppe | collected 2010-07
AAAAGCCGTTTTTCGGTCATTATCAGGTCTAGTAGAGGATCGCCGAATGATGCAAGCTCCCAGTCTAGTATGTAGAGATCATTCTCTGTAAACACCATGTTTCTGAGATCGAACTCTGTATGTAGTAACGAGCCATGGTCAAGACTGTTCAGCTCGTCCGAATGTTTCTCAATAGTATTTCTTGATTCCTTTACGATATCAGTAAAGCCTTCCTGCTTAAGATTTGAGAACCACCATTCCTGCATCTCCTCCAGCCCTTCCGACCATTCTGCCTTTCTAGGCTCCTGGCTCTCTGCACTGATCAATCCGAAACGGTCAAAAACTGTTAAGCTATGGAGCTCTGCAAGCTTTCTTCCCATCATCTCCGCCTTCCTCTCTTTTTCCTCTGCCTCAAGCTGATAGAAGCTCTTTCCGTCCGAGTATCGGCTCAAGTTCTTTCCTTCTATAAAGTTTAGAATGACATACCTGCTCCGATCTATACGTCCTGAGCCTAAAACCTCGGGAACTGAAAAACCCTGTTTGTTAAGCAGCTTCAGAACAGATATCTCCCTGGATAAGCTGTGTTGGATGTCTTCATCTTCTTCTATCTTGATTACCTTATCATCGCTTGTCTTGAATGTTTTGTTGGTTGTTCCAAGCTCTGTCTCCTCTAACTTTTCAGCTCTATCCGCCTTATCTCTGATTATTCTTATTATTTCTTTAGGTTCCATAACCTAGCTTTGAAGCTGAATTTTAGATATCTTTAACTACGGGAAATAGAAATACAGCATACAACGTTTTAAGCTAATAAATCGAAATTTAACAGTTATTTCTCTATTTTTAGTATGCCTTCGGTGGATAAGGTAATTTCGAAATTAGAGACGGTCAAGATGGAAATAAAGATAAATTTCCATTCTTATAGAAGAGCTAAACAGAGAAACATTGATATGAGCTTAGTAAAAAGAAAAATCAGGAATTTAAATCTAGAAAGAGTTAAGGAAAACAATCAGGATGATCCCAGGTACAGTAAGACATACAAGGTGACGATAAAAGGTAGCGGGACTGATATATACGAAATACCAATTTATTTTAACATGGGAGGTAATGAAGTTTATGTTAAAAGCGTGTGGAACAAATAGATTAACTGTGGGAACTGTATGAAAAACTTTCATTATCATAAAAAAGACGATATAGCGGTTTTTGAGTGTAGAGACTATGATAACTATCAGAGAAGTATAGATATTGCTAATTTTATTGTAGATTTGGATGAAGAAGGTAATTTTCTGGGATTAGAAGTCTTAGGTGCAAGCGAGCAGCTTCCGTTAACAAAAGATGAAATCGAAGAGGTTGAGGACATAGAGTTTATGGTTAAAAGTTCAGAAGAATCTATGGTTGTTTCAGTTGTAATGGTCAACGGAGCAGAAAAAACTTCTCTAAATATTCCTTTTGAAGACATGGATGTTAAGGCTTAATTAAGTCGGTTATAATGTTTGAAACTCTTAAATTACAGCTTAATTAGAATCTATAGAATAAAAATAGTCGGAGGAGGCTCTTATGCCTCTCCCCCACACATTGAGAGACGATATTACACGTCTCTTGCTTTGACTGTCCTTCTGCCGTTCTCTTCTGCTCTTTCGACTGCTCTCTCAATAATTCCTTTTACTCTGTCGTCTAGAGCTTCGTAGAAATCGCTTCCTACGTTAACTCCATCTGCAGCGTCACGGACTCCGGACTTTTTCAGTACGTCTACCATGCTTTGAATTCACCAAGTAATATTTATCTTTGCTCTTTTTTATAGGTAGGGGCTTTGACGGTAGATATTAACGTTGTAGCACAAGCTTATCGCCTGCATGAAGCTCTTAGTCCATGAAGAACTGAGTGCTCCCCAAGCGCACATAACTCGATTTCGGGTTCTTCGTTGATAGTCCTGTCTTTAATTAGGTTCTGTAAAGGTTGTACTACTTCTTCAGGGTGGTTCAGGGCTACTGCTCCTCCGATTACAATTTTTTCCGGGTTGTACAGGTTAACTATGTTGGTGACAGCTTTGGCATTGTATCTGTTTATCTCATCGATTGCCCTTTCTGCTTTTTCGTCGCCGGAGTAGTACTCTTCAAATAATTCCAAGGCGTTTCCGTACTCCTCTCCTGCGACTTCTTCAGCCAGTTTAGGGATGCTGTTTCCGGAGCAGTATGCTTCCCAGTGGTCTTCTTCGCCACAGCCACATTTTAAACCTCTATCTCCTATCTCCATATGCCCTACCTCGCCGAAGTTCCCGTTCCAGCCTTCAAGAACGTTGCCGTCTATAATAACTCCTGCACCTATCCCGCTTGAGATCGTTATATAGACAAGGTTTTCTGTGCTATGGTCGCCGTAGGTATACTCGCCTAGAACAGCGGACGTACAGTCGTTGACTATTTTAACATCTCCGAAACCTTCCAATGGTGTGATAATATCCACCTGATCTATTTCGATGTTTGGAGGGTAGAAAACACCTTTCTCCCTGTCCATAGGGCCGGCCACAGCTACCGCAACTTCTTCTAAATTATCTAACTGTTCATCGGTTAGTTTATTCTCTATAAAATTTTCGATCTCGTTTAGGAACTGTTCCGTCTTTGTCTTCTCTATAAAATCGAACTCTTGGTCTCCGTAACCGATTAATGTGTTGGTGGCTCCTATGTCGATGGATAGAAAACACATAAACTTTCTTCAGTAGCCGGGTCTTATAACCTTTAGCTAGTTTTCCAACTGTTCGGTTTTGGTCGAACGGAGTATGAAAAAGATAAAAGCTACTGTTGCTGTTCTTAACTATGGAACTGGATTTCAAATCGATCAAGGCTTTATCATCTCCAACCAGGATAGAGATACTTAACCAGGTTATAGATAGGGAGTCCACGCCTACAAAGATCAGTGATGAGATCGGTAAGACAAAGTCTACGGTGTCTTCCCATCTAAAAAAGCTGGAGTCCGCAGGTCTCGTAGAGAGAACCTCTGAGGATGAAAGGAGAAGAGTGACTTACTCGCCGACTAGGAAAGCCGAGGACATTGTCAAGGGGAAAGAGAGAAATGTTAAGTTTTCATTAACCGCTTCAGCTTTAACAGCTATCTCGGCTATAACTTTAGGAGGCTTTGGTTTACTTGAGAGAAGTTCCCGACAGTTTCAGTCACAGGACTCTGCCGATGATTTAGAAGTATATATGGACGGTCCTGAAGCCGCAGAACCCGCTTCCGAGACAGCTACAGCGACACCCGAGCTTGTCTCGTTCTCTCCGGAGATTTTTCTGTACCTGGCTATGTTCTTTATCGGTCTTTCAGTGGTTTCAGCTTTCTACGGGGTTATGATGAACAAGCTTAATGGCTGGAACTAGTTTTTTGGTTCGGGTAATATCGAAAGTTATTAAATAATAACATCGTTATTTTTGGTTAGTTGAAACACAGTAAAATTAACTATTTAGAACCGTGAAAAAAATGTCATCATGTGAGCTATGTGGAAGTTCTTCAAATGAGTTGAAAAAAGTTAAAATCGAAGGATCAAGACTAAAAGTATGTGATTCTTGTTCTGAACTAGGGGAAGAGGTAAAGAGCTCCGGAAAGAAGAAGAGAAAGAAAAAGAAGTCCAGAAAAAGAAGATCGCGAAGCCAGGATAAGGTTCTGGTACCGGATTATGGTCAGAAAGTGAAGGAAGCAAGAGAGTCAGAGGGTATGACAATCCAAGAGCTTTCCAACGAGCTGAATGAAAAAGAATCTGTGATAAGCAAGATTGAGAAAGAGCAGTTCAAGCCCGGCAAGTCCTTAGGAAAAAGCCTTTCCAAGAAACTGGGTGTCAGTCTGTACACGACTCCCGGCGTTACCAGTCCTTCAAGCACGGACAATGTAGACTCCAGAAAGGCCACAATGGAAGATGTAGCTGATATAAACTAGGTTAGTTTGAACTCTGTATCCAGAATCAGATGAGAGCTAATCCCCAGGGCCATAGCTATACCCGGGACAAAGGAATCAAAGCTAATAACTGATATTATTGCGGTTATTGATGACACAGTCGCCAGGAAAGATATAGAATGTGTAAATCCTCTATGCCTAATTTTCACAAGTTTAAAGCTTAGGAAAACCGTGGAAGAGGCAGTGATTCCTATAAGCAGTTGATAGGAAAGTTTCGGTCCGAAAATGGTAGCTACTAATACTCCGATAGATAAGCTGAGGACGGCTCTTACCGATCTATGTATCTTAGATTTCTTATGGTCTATATCGGGTAGTACAGATCCTAGAAGTAATGCCGAAGCCGAAGCTATTATTTCGATACCGGAAACTGTGAAAAATCCATCCAAAAGATAAAGGGTGACAAAAGCCGTTAATAAACCAAACAGAACATGTTCATTGAAGTCTCCCATGTCTATCTACCCTCTTCTGACCGTGTGACAGTTTCTACACCTGGCTTCATACTTTTCATCCGAGCCCACTACGACCTGAGGGTCATCCTCATGCGCGGGCTCACCGTCTATTATCCGTTGTGTTCGGGTTGCGTCAGCACCACATCCTTCACATACTGCTGAAAGCTTCACAACATCGTCCGCCACAGCCAAAGCAGTATCCATAGGACTAAAAGCTTCAGCCTTGAAGTCCTGGTCTAGTCCTGATAGTATGACCTTCTTCCCTTCATCTGCTTTCTGCTGGACTGTTTCGATAAAGGATTTATTGAAAAAGTTGAACTCATCTATCGCTAAAACATCTGCTTCTGATTTTGAGATGGTTTCAATACCTTCTTCATCCGTGGTTACAACTTGGGCCTCCCAACCGTTGCCGTTATGAGACTGTATCTTTTCTCTTTCGTATCTGTCATCTATCTCTGGAGTAAATATTTCTACTTCCTGGCCTGATATCTCAGCACGTCTCAGCCTTTTTAGAAGCTCCTCTGTCTTCCCTGCAAACATACATCCTGTGATAACCTCCAGCTTTCCAGAGTTTTTTTCCGAGCTCATCTATAGAAAGATGATTCCGGAACCGATAAGAATCCCACGGCTTTCCCAAATCGGTTTATAAGTTCAGCGACATTATACTGTTGTACAAGACGTGATTGACAATGCAAGGTGAATACGATCATCTCTCGAAAGGGAGAAAAAACACAACCGGAACTTTCGAAAGAATCTGTGGTTCTAACCTCCTCAAAGCAGGAGAATGAAAGTTACGGTAAACAGTCTCAAAACCTTTTAGATAGCTTTATTTCTAAATCTAGTAAGGCCTCCTCAACTAAGGGTGGCCGGGTTCACCCAAGGTTCTGTAAGGTTCTCAGGAAAGATCGATTCTAAAGGACGTGTTACCATACCTGCCAGGATAAGGAAAAGATTAGGTATTGGTTCCGGGGATAGGATATCCATCTCTGTCAAGATTGGTCGACTGATAGAAAAGAAGATGGATTCGGAAAAAGAAGCTTTGGAGTTCTTGAACAGTTTAGATAAAGTAAAAAGCTTCAAATACGATGGAGACAAGCTGGAGGTGGTTCTAGATGATTAAATTTGAAGATTTTGGTTTTGATTACGATGAAACCGATTATCCTCTCGAAAAGAACTCAGTTAGAAGGTCTTCTTTAATAGGAAGTTTTCAAACCATCTTTACAGATCAGAACTCGCCCTATGATGAGAACTGGGACTATAAGACAGCAGATGGTTTCCTAGAATGGACCTCTGAACAGGATTATGAAGGTCTACTGGCGGTTGATAATGGAGCAGTCGTAGGGTTTGCATGGGGTTACCGTGTAGATCCAGAGAACGTAGATGTAGATCAAAAGTTTCCGGAAGAGCTATATGAGTCCGATCAGGACTTATATGATGGACAAACGTTTATGATCGATGAAGTAGGTGTGATGCCAGAGTACCGAGGCCAAGGAGTTGGAAAAACGCTTGAAAAAGAGCTTTTAGATAAAGTTACGGATAGGGATGACATCTCGAGGGTGATGCAAAGGACGCAGTGGAGCGGAGAGAACATTCCTAAACTAGGCCTGGATAACGACTTAGGATTTGAAGTTTTCACTTACAAAGAAGGAATTGCAGAAAAACCTGTGTTACAGGAGGTAGATTATGTGGGAAAGCCAGGATCGGATGAAAGGGTCTACCTATGGAGAGAAGTAGAGGAGGAGTTAGAATGAAAGTGACTAAAAAAGGTAAAGGCGATCCGGAGATAGCTGTAGTGTACTGCACACACGGAGATGAAACAGCAGGGAAAAAAGCTGTTGAAGATCTCTTAAACTCCTCTCCGGATTTTAAAAAAGCCGTGAAGTTTGTATTTGCAAACCAGAAAGCTTACAAAGAAGGAAAAAGGTTCATAGATACGGATCTGAACCGAAGTTTTCCTGGAGAGGTTGAATCTCCCAGCTATGAAGAAAGAACCGCGGCCAAACTGGTAGAAGAGCTGAAGGATCTGAAAGTACTGGATATACATGAGACAGAAGTGTCTCCTTCTCCCTTTGCTCTTTTTACCTGGTTTGATGAGAAAACGGTAGAGACAGTAAGGGATACTAATTTGGATAGGGCTGTTGAAATTAGTTACACGCCGGGATGCGGGATTAACATTTATGGCGGTGTAGAGGTAGAAGTCGGGCCGAAAGGATCTGAAAAAGCCGTTGAAGATGCTTTAATTATTCTTAAACAGTTCCTGGTAAATAACGGAGTTTTAGAAGGAGAAGTTCAAAGATCAGAGCCCGAAATATACAGCGTCTATTCTACTCAAAACAGACCGACAGAAAATCCGGAGTTGAAGGTAGAGAACTTTGAAACCGTGGAAGAAGGTGAATGCATCGCAGAACTGGAAGTAGGGGGTGCTCTTTTTTCAGAAGAACGCTTTGTCCCTGTACTGTTTGGACAGAGTTATCCGGATATCTTAGGTTTCAAATCAGTAAGGCTTGAAAAGGTAGAGGAAAGAATCTACCAATAGAGGCAATCAAAAATGGCTAACATCAATCTTGAATCTCTGAAGGGGATGTATGATAGGTATCCTGAAGAGTGGGCGACATGGAAGTACTTAATTGAAACCGTGGATGAAACGGCTGAAGAGTTCGGGTTTAGACAGATAGATCCTCCAACTGTTGAAAGACAGCAGCTATGGACTGAGAAGGAGGAAGACTCTGTGACTGATGAAATGTACGCCTTTGAGGACAAAGGAGGGTCGGAAGTAACGCTTGTACCAGAACAGACTCCGACAAGAGCTAGGCTTGTACAGAAAAGGAAGGATCTGAAGACTCCTGTGAAATGGTACTGTACCTCAAAGAGGTGGAGGTATGAGGATGTAACAAGAGGCAGAGACAGAGAGTTCAGACAGGGAGATTTCGATATCTTCGGTGTAGAGTCAGTTGAGGCGGATGCAGAGGTTATCGCAGCAGCAGCAACTATATTTAAGAAGCTGGATTTGGAAGAGAGGGTAGAGTTTCTTATTAATGATAGAAGCCTTCTCGAATCTATTCTTGAGTCGCAGGGTATAGAGAACACCGAGGAAACGATGAAAGTTATTGATGATAAGGAAAAAATGTCTGAGGAGGAGTTTTTGGAGGATTTAATGGACCGAGGCCTTTCAAGAGACGAAGCTGAACAGGTTGACAAGGTAACAGATGTATCAGGCCCAATATCAGAGAAGATAGATGAGCTACGTGAGAAAGCGCCGGAAGAAGTACAGGACAAAGTTGACAGGATGGAGTCCCTTTCGGACGCATTACAGTCTTACGGCGTGGCGGAAATGTGTGAGATTGATCTGTCGATCGTCAGAGGGCTAGCTTACTACACAGGTTTAGTTTTCGAGGCATTTGACTCCGAAGGGGAGCTGAGAGCTCTTTTCGGTGGAGGTCGTTACGATGAGCTTGTAGGAGAGTTCGGTGACAGGGATGTTCCTGCCGTAGGATTCGGTTTCGGTTATTCTCCTGTGATTGAGCTGTTGAAGAAAGAAGGCAGATATCCTGTAAAGGATGTCGAGACTGATGTCTACATACTGACAGTCTCCGACTCTGTACGTGAGAAAGGACTGGATTATGCAAGAAAGTTGAGGAAAGAAGGTCTTAAGGTGGAAACAGATTTGGTTGGAAGAGGCTTCGGTCAACAGCTAGGCTATGCCGACTCAGTTAATGCTAAAAGGGTTCTAATTGTTGGCGAAAGGGATTTGGAGAAAGGACAAGTGACTATGAAACATATGGAATCCGGTGAAGAGGAAGAGATTGATCAGGATGAAGTAGTAGAACATCTGGAGTCTGAAGGGATTATCTAGTAATCTTCTGATAATTCTCTGTATAATTCGTCTACTTCCTCATCTCCTATCTCTCTTACCTCTTCCAGATATTCATCGCTAGGCTGTATCTCAAATATTTTACAGAGGTTTGCATAGTCTTTTGCAGCCCTTGCCTTTGATCTACTATGATCTAGCTCATCGATAAGTTCTGAGAAGAGGTCTTCTATATCTGTATCTTGACCAAGTTCTAGAATATCATCTTTTACAGGTGCAAGGTTCCCGGATCCTTCTTCTCGGTAGTTTGTGATTAACTTCTTCTTTATGTCTTTCATAACGTAGTATTTTCTAGAAATCTTTAAATCTGTTTCGGATTTATGTTACCAAGAAGTCATAATTATAAGATTGGCCATCAGTTTAATATTATGGATCTTGAAGAAAAATATGATTTTAATGAAACTAAGGCTAAACTGTATGTAGAGGCTTTAGCTTCGGTAATGGATGATGTTTACGATAGATTTGAAGAGATTCAACATGATAAAAGGGACAAAGTCAAAAAGCCTGAAGATTATATTCTTGATCCTCTTTCTGATGATAGCCCTGAGAAACTGATTGCAAGAACTAGAATATACTTTAATCAGTGGGCCAAAGGCCAGGATACTGTCGATGAGGAGTTTGCCAATAATTATGAGGATACGGTAAACGATGCTAATCTAATTATGGCCACTCTGGATTCTCAGTATGGATTAGGTATTTCTGGGACTTCTGAAAGCCTTTTTGATCGGGTGGAAAGATTTGCGGATCCTGAACAACGTCTAGGTCTAGATGTAAGAACCTATGATGAGGTAAGAGAAACTATGGAGGATGATGAAACTGAGGAAAAAGAAACTACCGGGTTCTTAAGTAATTTAGATTTCCCTGAAGATGAAAACGGTAAGGAGTGGGGACTTACAGGGGACGAAGACTAATAACTTCTATGAACTACCGATGTACTGCTCGTACCTCTTATCTATAACCTTTACTAGCTTGGTATCGTTGTGTTTTATTGCTAAATCTTTCAGTTCTTCTTTAAGTACTTCATTGTTCATACTGACAAAGTTCTCAACCAACTTTCCTGCAATAGATCTTGCTTTACCATCATTTTTCTCTAATACCGGATGAACATGTTTTAGGTAGTTTTCTAATACGAGTTCCATGTTATTAATTAGGTGTTCTTCCTCATTAGAAATTTGTCTTTTGGCGCCATGGGTCTTAACACCGCTGTTTTCTGCTTTAATGAAGTTCAGAAATACCTGGTTTACTTTCTTAAGTCCATTGGTTCTGTCGTTAACTTGTAACTTATTTCTTTCTTTCTCCAATCTCTTCCTCTCTTTGCTCTTTGACATGTGATTAAATTATCTATCCTCACTTATAAACTCAAAACTGATCCAGTCCTCTATGACTCTTCTGCTCTTCTTGATAGAAGTTGTACTCCCGCACTATCCATCTCATAACCAGGCTCTGTAAAGAGTCTATCTGGGAATCTGTAAGTGTCTTTTCCTCCGGTATCCTGTGTGCCATGAACAGTTTTTCCCTTGAGTTGATATTGGTGGCATGCATTGCCTTGTAGATAGGGTTACCGGCTCTCGGAGTCTGTGTTCCATCATTTTCCGGTTTTTCCCGGAGCTTTGTCTCTATTATCTTTCTAGAGTCTTCTTTCACCCGTTCAATACCTTTCTTCTTTATCAGATCTATGTCTCTTCTGTCGAGCCTAGGCCTAGTTTTATCTCTTCCTGGGAGTTTTAGCTTCCTCATGACTGTAGTTTTTCCTCGGAATGTTTTAACGTTGTTTGGAATAACTACCGGCTCAAATGTTATGGCTTGATAAGAGTTCGGCTATGAGAGTTCTTCATGCCTTATAAAATCGGACTTGTAGGGAAACCTTCGGTAGGGAAGTCGACGTTCTTCAACGCAGCCACTATGAACTCGGTCGATGAAGGGAACTATCCTTTCACCACTATCGATCCGTCGGTAGGTGAGGCATATCTTAGGGTTCAGTGCGCCGCTCCGGAGTTCGATGAAGAATGTGATCCTAGGGTAGGATACTGTAATGACGGCACCCGGTACGTCCCTGTGAAGCTAGTTGATGTCGCCGGGCTTATACCGGGAGCCCATGAAGGGAAAGGACTGGGTAATAAGTTTCTAACCGATCTGAATGAAGCCGATGTACTAATACATATCGTGGATTTCTCCGGCGAGACGGATGAAGAAGGAGAGCCAACGGAAGGACATGATCCAAGAGAAGATATAGATTTCCTAGAGGAAGAGCTGGATATGTGGTACTTCGAGATCCTCCAGAAAGGAATAAAACGTTACGATAATAAAAAAGGTCAGCACGAGGTAAAACTAGAAGAAGAGCTAGCTGACCAGATGTCAGCGTTTAAAACAAATAAAAATCAGATAAAACAGATAATATTATCTTTAGATCTTGAATTAGAACCTGAAGGCTGGACGGAGGAAGAACAGAAAAAGCTGGCTCGTGAGATTAGAAAGGAGACCAAGCCTATGATTATAGCTGCCAATAAGATGGATACGGAAAAAGCTCAGCAGAACTTTGAGGAGATAAAATCCGATCCGGAGTATGAAGATCTTACTATCGTTCCGTGTTCAGCCCATGCGGAGAAAGCGTTAAAAAACGGAGCTGAGCAGGATATGCTTGATTACTATCCGGGCGATGAAGGTTTTGAGATCAAAGTTGATCTTCCGGATGAAAAGGAAGATGGATTGGAGAAGATCAGAAGTTTTATGGATGAACACGGCGGAACAGGTGTTCAAAAGGCGATGGAAAAAGCACTGTTTGATGAGCTAGGGGTAATAGCAGTATTCCCTGGCGGCGCTGACGGATTAGGAGACGAAGAGGGCAATATTCTGCCTGACTGTTTCCTTGTGCCTGAAGGCTCGACAGCGGAGGACTTCGCATATACTATCCATTCAGATCTAGGTGAAGGGTTCTTACACGGAATTAACTGTAGGGATAACCGTCAGGTTGGAGCAGATCAGCAGCTGGATCACAGGGATGTCATCGAGATAATTTCATCCAACCAGTAAAACGTTGCAGTGGTTTTTAACCGTTGGTTCTCCGAATTAAAATAGATATGAGTCGCTGGGAAAACTCCGGATATCTTAAGGAAAATCCTGAAGCTCTAGAAATTTACAGGGCTATAGAAGAAGCAGATATTCGGGAGTTTGAGATGGTCTATATAGAAGGATCTGATGTCTATGAACAAAATATAAGCTCTGAATCCGTTGGAGACTTCCTTTTTGATCTTCAGACGGAGTTGAATCATCCGGATAACGGAATTATTCCTGGTTCAGGAGGGCTTACTACTAACTATTCAGAGATTAAAGTAGATCGGGAAGAAGGAGAAGATCAGGAAGAAGGGGAAATTGAGATACTTCTTGAAGGTTATACTGGTAAAGGGGTCTATGTTGGATCGGAAGAAGATCTTTACGGTATATCTAAGGGCTGTATAAACCCTGAAAAGAAATCGACCTTGATATTCAAATCCTCTCCGGATAAAGAGAATCTGGCCGAGGTCTTAGATCTGTTAGAGATTGATTTTTAGTTCTCATTTATTCCTCAAACTCTTCCTTCAACTCTGAGTAGGTGTTCTTTAGGTCGATATATTCTACGTCTTCGGATAACTTTTCCTCGGCTAATGTACCGATTTTTCCGGCTCTGTAAGCAAAATAAAATGTTGATAAGATAAATGCTGTAGATCCAACTCCTATAGCTAGAGGATATAGCTCTTCTGAGGACTCTCCACCGTTCTCTATCATGTAAAGACTTAACTTTTCGCCCGCTCTGTAGCTGGCTACACCGAAAGAAGATCCTCCTACTATGAAGCCGGCGGTTCCAGCCCTCTTACTTAACTTATGAGGCTCAACTCTTTCATTAAGCCGGCTCTTCCTCTCCTCAATTTCCCGATTCCCTTCTTCAAGATAGCTATGTGCAGATTCAAAGCTCTCGGCTAATATATCGGCGCCATATTCAAGATATTCGGCAAGAGAGTAGGCTCTATCCATTCTCTATCAGTTATTTTGCTGTGAAAGCTATAAAAAATTATTATCTGCATCAGCCAGAGATACTGTACCGGGCGAAGAAGGTGTGATGAATATGGAGAGAAAGGTTATGGTGTCCAAACCCGTTGGACAGGACAAATATCTACAGGTTCGGGTTGTTCGGAATTGATAAAGAACTTGATTTAGATAGTACATTTACTAAACAGGATGTTTTGGATAAGATAGCTGGACAACTGATTGAGAGGTATATGCTAGAAGGAAAGTATATTTTGGTTTAAATAATTTCTTATCCTAAAATATATTTTTATTACTATATTGTGAACAAATTTAAAATTAAACAAATATATACAGCTATGTCATCAGAACTTTCTGCTAAAAGTCAATATGGTCCTGATCTCGATTCTTATGAAAACATAAATAATATCTCTGGCCTGCCAGATTATTTTGGAGAAGAACTACGCAATCTAGCAAACTCAAAGGACGGACTGTTTTATGCTGAAGACATAGGAGTTCATCAGAGAAAGGTCTATGCGGTTGAAAGGAAAAATATCGATCGTGTCAATTTTTGGGAGAATGCTAGTGAAGATACCCTGCTTGAAGAGGAACACGCAGGTCCTGAAGCTTCGCTAGAAAATATCTATATCTTAGACAGAGACAGTCAAGAGTTTAGAGAGTCTACAGAAATGGAGGAGCAGTTCATCACTGAGAACTGTCTATAGTTATGTAATTTAACTTCTTCCTTCCTTATTAGCATATGAACTTAGAGAAGCTTATACCTGACGATTACGGACAGCTTGAAAACGATGATCTAGCACTCTCTGAAGGGAGGATTGCACGACTGATAAGAGAGGATATGTCTGAGGAACAGACTTTGGACGGGGATGTGCCTCATGTGATTAACTGCGTTCTTTCAGAGCTGCTGGAAGATATTATAGATGAGATGATGGGGGAAGCAGAGTATATGGCGAAGGTGAAGGAAGCTCACGCCAGAAACGCTTTGAGAAATATAGAGATGGATGAACAGTACTCGGCAAAGACAGAGGCATTTGTGGAGCAGCTTAAATCTATATCCGATGAGATGGAGAGAACAGCTGAAAGGATGGAGCAGAATTAAAGAGCTATTCGCTCGCCTCCAACAGTTTTTTAACATTTTTTAACTTATGAGGTGGTGGGTGTTACCGCCATGGAAGATCTAAACTTTATCGACTGGGGCACGTTCGTTCTCGTAATCGTGGGTGCATTAAACTGGGGCCTAGAAGGAGTAGGCAGGCTGATGGAGGAAAATCTGAACGTTGTAAATCTGCTTTTAGATCAAGGAGCAGGAGTTCCTGAAGCCGAGGCCTTAGTTTACATCCTTGTAGGGCTCTCAGGACTGTACCAGATCTACTTTGGATACGAGCTCTATGAAGATAAGAACTGAGAATCTTAATTTCTTACTCTTCTCCTTCTTTTTCTTCTACATCTATATCGGGGATCGACTGGTTCATTCCTTCCGTCATATCCATGATATCTTCCATCTGATTCTGCATCATTCCTACCTGGCGTTTCATCTTCCATCTAAGTAGGAAAAGCGATGCTCCTATACCGAGGAAGAAGCCTACGACCAATCCGATTACACCGTAAACTATACTCATAGATAAGGTTTAATATTCATACTTTTAACTAAGTGTTATGGATGAAGAAGCAGAAAAGTTGGCAGAAGCATTACTCAGGATCAACCTTATAGCCCTAACTGTCGGTGTCTCGGTATATTTTTTGACTAACATCGTCTTTGGTCTTATAGCATTTGGGCTCTCATTATTCCCTTCTGTGGTTATCTATCTCTACATTGAAGAGGGTAAAAAACCTGGTGATGTTTTGGCTTAAACTGTAGTTTTGAAAACTTTAACCGATTATAGTAAGTTATGGCTCTCAAACTGTTTAACACCCTGAAACGTGAGAAAGAGGAGTTCGAACCTAGGGAAGAAGGAAAAGTAAGGTTTTATTCATGTGGCCAGACAATCTACGATGATCTTCATATCGGAAACGCTCGTCCTTACGCGGTATGGGATACTCTTACACGTTACCTCAGATGGAAGGGATACAGTGTAAGACATGTCCAGAACATTACTGATGTAGGCCATCTAACGGATGATGGCGATCAGGGAGAGGACAAGGTTGAGAAGAGAGCTAAAGAAATGGGTCTGGAGCCTATGGAGCTGGTTGAGGATCAGATAGAGAGATACTTTGAAGACACTAAGGCTCTGAACATTGTGAGACAGGATATTGTTCCCAGAGCTACAGGACATATATCTGAAATGGTTAATTACGTTCAGAAGATTATAGATAACGGATATGCTTATGAAAAAGATGGAAATATATACTTTGATCTGAAAAAGTTCTCAGAGGATTATCAGTACGGTGAAATGGCGAAGAAAGATCTAGAACAGCTTAAAAAAGAGGCTGAGTCCCGCGTAGATAAAGATGATAAAAAGAAGAACCAGTACGACTTTGCTGTCTGGCTAAACGCAGAGGGAACCGGACATCTTATGAAATGGAACGCAAAGTTTGATGTTGGTGGAGAAACCGTTGAATCTACCGGATATCCCGGATGGCATCTGGAATGCTCAGTGATGGGCCAGAAGTATCTGGGAGAGGAGTTTGATATCCATGCCGGCGGAAAAGACCATATCTTCCCTCACCATCCGAACGAACGAGCCCAGTGTTTTGCAGCTACGGGAACTGAACAAGCTAGGTGCTGGCTTCACAACGAGTTCATCCAGACTGCAGAAGGAGAGAAGATGAGCAAAAGCAAGGGTAATATGGTTTTCATCAGGGAACTGATGGATGAAGGGTTTTCAGGAGATGTTATCAGATTATACCTTGTCTCATCTCACTACAGGACAGAAACAACTTTCTCTAGAGAAAAATTAAGAAAAATTGAGAAGGAGCTGAAGAGAGTGAGA
>LKMJ01003222.1_pt1 | contig 15178 bp, 29 predicted proteins | sample 643391 | NCBI WGS metagenome assembly LKMJ01 (sample SAMN04112250, study PRJNA286221) | soda lake metagenome | biome: soda lake; feature: Kulunda Steppe; material: water; isolation source: sample PL-Br10 brine of Picturesque Lake | place: Russia: Kulunda steppe | collected 2010-07
CTGACTGCTTGTTTACCACTGTAAACCCTGCCACTCCCACTCACTGCTGTTACAGTCACATCAGCAGCACCCTGACTGCTTGTTTACCACTGTAAACCCTGCCACTTGGCCGGCACCACCCGAGTGGACTAGCGCGGAAGCCTGCCAGGTGCCAGAAGCCCTGCCAGTTGCCCTGCCCCTCGCTCTGCGATGCCTTGACCAGACTGTGCGCGCCCCAGAGACACAGGCCCTGCTATACCCTCCGTGTGCCACAGGACCTGAGCAACATGCACGAGCAGATCGAAATGCTGAAGGAGCTGTACGAAGATGAGCGGGCGTTCCACCTGCAGGTGACGTGCACGGGCGTCCGTGTGCATGCGTGTTGTTCATGTTGTGTGCATGCCCCTGTTCCTGCGTGCACACCCGTGCCTGTGTTCCTATGTGCACCCATATGTCATGGGTCTGTGTGTGGCAAACCTTTGTGAGAGGTGGCGCTTGTGCGGCAGCGCAGGCACGCGTGTGTAAGTGCTCCACTTCATGCTTACGCATGTACACACCGCCCCTGCAGTCCAAGGAACAGCTGTCGGCAGCGCGTAAGGAGCTGCAGGACTTGCAGCAGCAGCAGCAGCAGCAGAGAGGTGCACTCAACAATATGGATGCTGAGGCCGCAGGCGCTGCCGGGCCTGCCGCTGTGGCTGCACTTGAATCGGAGCTCCGCCAAGTGCGGGCACAGGTCGGTAGGGTGTGGCAATGCCTGTTTGTATGTCCTGCAAGCTTCTGCAGCCTCCCTTGTTCCATGCGGTGTGTCATACATCATATGCCTGGCAGCGACACAGGCACGGGAGCTGCTGGTGCTGGTGCTGGTGCTGGCGCTGGTGCTGGTGGGCACTGCCCTGCAAACCTGTGTGCTATCACAGACCTGTGCGCAAGATGCGCCAGGGCCTGCAGCCCTGGGTGTGGCGCCTCCTCAGCATGTGCATGCGCTGACTCATGCTGCGTGTGCACCTGAAACATGCACGGTCCAGTGATGGTGTGCGCGTCGTGCTGTGACCTCCCACTCAGCATGCGGCCACACCTCTGGTGCACCCGTATACAGTCCGCACCGCGCTCCTGTGCGTGCTCTCCAGCTCCGCAAAACAGTATTGCGGGCGTGCCCATCTCTGGCAGGCAGGCTCCACTGCTGCAACCGCCTGCCGTTGCTGCGCCAGAGCCCAGTGCAGCTGCGGCATGGCCACACCACTGCCGCGCGCTCACCCATCGCCATCGCTGCACCCACGCCCGCCGCCGCTGCAGTTAGCGGAGGCCCAGTCCGCGCTGAGCACGCACAGCCATGCGTCGGACCCCCACGCCGTCTCGCCGGCCCTCGTGGCCTCTCTCCAGCAACAAGCCACGCACGCGCAGCGCGAGCTGCATGATGTGCAGGTGCGGGCAGACTCTGGTGGGCTGCCCCTGTGCCGCGTGCGCCCTGGTTTCGGTGTCCATCCTCATTCCTCAAAACACACACACAACACACGCACACACACAGACACACACAGACACAGACACACACACAACACACGCACACAGACACAAACGCACATGCAAATGCACTTGTGCGCCCTGGTTCCAGTGTCCATCCTCCTTTCTCAAAGCACACACATGCACACAGACACATGCGCGCACACATACACCACATGCGCTCACACAAACGCACATGCACATGCACAAGCACATCTACATTTGCACGCAGTGTTTGCAGAGGCACGTCGAAAGCTGCAGCCCCACCGGTTAGCGTGCTGTCTGCCTGTCCACCTTGCAGGCGCAGCTGGCAGTGCGGGATGCTGAGCTTGCACATGCACAGGCATCACTCAGCGAGCACGCCCCCTTGGCCCAGCAGCTGCAAGCCCAGCTGGCAAACACCCATGACGAGCTGGTCGCGGCCAGGGCCGAGCTGGCGAGCACTTTTGATGAGCTGGCAGAAGCCAAGGCTGCGCTGGCAGGCGCCCAGGACGAGCTGGGCGCGCGGGCAGCTGAGCTGGCGCAGGCGCAGGGCGCGTGGGCGGTGCGCGAGGCTGAGATGGGCGCGGAGAGCGCGCGGCTCGCAGAGGTGAGCACGCAGGGGCACTTGTGAGGGCATGCACAGGCCCATGCTTCTGCGGCGCCAGCACGGAGATGGGCCCAGCATGGAAGTCTCGATCGGATATGCCCGTCCTTGCGCGGTGCTGCCTGCAAGGGACGCATAGCATGGCTCCCTCCTTCACTGCAGGAATTAGGGGGGTCTGAGGAGCAGGGCAGGGTGTGCTGCGCTTACCCAGCGAGACTGAGAGGCCTGAACAAGCAGGGCAGGTTGAGCAGGACAGGGCAGGGTGTTGCGGGACTTGAGAAAAGAACTGGGCGCACTGTTTCACGCACAGAGTAAGGAGCTGTGCAGACAGGCCCAGGCGTGCTGCGGCTCGCCGGGTGCGGATTTGGGGGACTGTGTGGATCAGAAGAGGTTGAGTTCAAGTTTAGGGGCGCTCGAGTGAAGATGGTTGAGCGTGACATGGCTCTTCAAATATGGAGCTGGGGGGGTCTGAAGCAGTAAAAAGGGCTGGGCATGCTGTGGCTGATCTGTGTGACGTTTTGAAAATGTCATCTTGCACCCAGTCACAGCACGCTGGCAGACATCGACTTGAAAAACCCTGTTGAGCTGGTTGGTTGGTCGGCTGAGCTGCGCACTGCCTGCTGGCACCAGGAGTGCTAACAGCTGTGTGTGCTTGTTGGGCTCAGGGAGGGCATCCTTGGACAGGTTCCCCTTCAGGGCCAGCATCCAACTGGTTCAACTCGGCTCTGTGGCGTGCGCGGCACATGCGCAGGTGTGTGCCAGGGACCGGGAGGCAGCGGAGGAGGCGCGTACGCAGTTTGACGCGCTAGAGGGCAAGCTGGCAGCGATGAAGGCGGCCCAGGATGCACTGCAGCAGCAGAGGGTGGCAGAGGCGTCCGAAGCGCAGGTGCTGGGCGTTGGCTTGTAGCAGGCCTGCGGCTGGATGGCACAGGACCCTGTGGCCTTCTGAAGTGTCTGGCTGTCAGGGTTTCTGCAGGGAATGGGGGCATGCACAGTCCATCTCTAAGAGCTTGCAAAAAGGTGGCCTGCGCGGAATGGGCCTGGTGTCCTGCCTTGCAAAGGATGGGCCTGGTGTTTGACTGTCAGGGATTGCAGGGAATGGGCATATGCACTGGGCAGGGAGTGTTGGGGCATAACAGGAGCCATGGCTGGCATCATATGCATGTATGCGAGGAGATTGCATCTTGGGATCTACCTTGGTTTTGGCTGGACTGCAAGTTGTGTGCGCGTGTAAGTGTGTATGTGCATGTGCATATGCGCATGTGGATGTGTGTGTGTGTGTGTGTGTGTGTGTGTGTGTGTGAAGCATAGTCGGTGCAAGGACACATGGTTGCCTGCACAGGGTGAAAAGTGGGCTGTGCAGCGCAGGCACATCGTCCCCTGCTTCCGTTGCACAGAAGTTGCACATGCCCGAGGTCCTGTGTCATTGACACCCGTGTGCACAGGTAGACAAGCATGCACACACACATGTGTTCACACACACACCACACACACGCACACACGCACATGTACAACACACACACACACCACTCGCTGCAGGCGGCTGCTTCTCAGCTGGAGGACACGCAACGCACGCTGGAGCAGGTGCAGCAGCGGTTCGAGGCGCAGCAGCTGAAGTGTGATGCCCTGGAGCAGCAGCAGCAGCAGCGTGGGGAGCAGGGACAGGCGTTGGAGGGTGGCAGGGTGGCAGCCCACCAGCAGCTGCTGGCACAGCTGGAGGCCCAGCAGGTGAGCGGAGCATGCCCTCTGTGCTGCAGCCAAGCCCACGCGTGTTCGGATGCCCCCACCCTGCACTGTGTTGCTCAGCCTCTGTTTAGGTACGCATCCCTTTGCGGCCTGGGGCTGAGCAGCGCTGATGCTCTCCCTTATGCACGGCCTGAGGTGCGCAAGCAAACAGGGTGATGGCGGCGCTGCCAGTGCGCTGGCAAGCAAGCAGGATGATGATGGCAGCGAAAGCAACAGTGATGGTGGCAGTGGTCCTGGTGGCAATGATGTCTCTGCTTGTTGCTGAGAAAATTCGACAATTCCCAGTGTGTGCAGCACTGTTTGGACCTCCTGCTATTTTGCGCTTACGCGTTAAGTCACAGGTTGTGTGTGGTAGATGGTTGGAGCAAAAAGACCACAGTTGATCAAAAGCTGCATGCAAAAGTGTTTGCTGCGGAGAAAGGCGTGCTTGCTGCAGCAGGCTGGGAGTTTGCAAAGTGTTGGGAGGCACCATGGCGCTCTGTCTGCAGGAAGCTATGATCCAAAGAGCATGCATGGTCCGCGGCATTTCAAGAAATTCTAAAGGGGTGCGAGCTGGGTGGATACAAACAGCGTGTGTGCATGTATGGGATAGTCTGAAGGGGGTTGCAACAAAATAGGTTGCCACCCATTGATACCCCGGTAGTTGAGGGTATTTTGACAGTGTGCAATAATCTGTGCCATGAGTCTCTTGCAGTCCTGGTGGACCATTAACCAGGTCCGATCATTGGCGTGCACACCTTCATGAAACGGCTGCAAGTGTACGGTTGAAATGAGGAAGGCCGCAGCAACACCGGTGATGCATATGGGCTCTTGGGCTGGTGCATGGATCGCCTGCTGGGCTCGTGCATGGATAGGTGGTGCACGGGCATTGACACTGGAGATGCATGGGCTTGTGCATGGATTGCATGGCCCACGTTAAGCTATAAGGAGCAGCGCCTGCCAGCTGACAACATCCTGTATGCCCTGTGTCTCCGGCCGCTGCTGTGCACGCAGGCGCAGATTGCTGTGCTGGAGGATCAAGTGGCTAGGTTGGCAGCAGAGCGCGACACTGCTGTGCGTGAGCAGGATGAGGTGCTCTGCAGCAGAGACGCATTTTGGAAGCAGGAGCTGGCGGCCAAGGTGCGGGTCTCGTGTTGGTGGGGTGTGCCTCGTGCGAGTATCGTCTTTTCTTCAAGCTGTGTGTGCGTGGGTGCTGCGAGGGTTGGGATGGCCCTAGCGGCTCAGCAGCTGTGCTTTGTGCAGCTGCGGAGTGGCCCCTGCTTTTACTTGCGTGTACAGCTACATGCTCTACCAGTGCGCCACCACACTGCTGGCAGCTGCCGCGGTGCTGACAACTGCCACATGCTTTACCAGTGCGCCACCATGCTGCTGGCAGCTGCTGCATTGCTGCACAAGGCAGCGCCCTGGCCTTGCACAGCGGCCAGCCGCACGACGTGCCTTGCAGCCCTGCGCAGCATACATGTGCTTGTATGTGCTTTTGCTCCACCTTGCAGCACACATGTTCCTGTTTCTGCTTGCGCTACCTTGCAGCATACATGTGCCTGTTTGTGCTTTTGCACCGCCTTGCAGCGTACATGTGCTTGTTTGTGCTTGCACCGCCTTGCAGCGTACATGTGCCTGTTTGTGCTTTTGCAACGCCTTGCAGCGTACATGTGCCTCTTTTTGCTTGCAACGCCGCGCTGCAGTCTGCGGAACTGGCGGATGCCAAGCAGCAGGTGGCAGCAACAGCTGCAGCTGCAGAGCAGGAGCGCCGCGCCGCGCAAGCCGGGTTTGCGGATGCGCAGGCACTGCGCGAGTCGCTGCAGCAGGCGCAGCAGCAGGCCTCCAATCAGGTCAAGCTTTTGGGGAAGGATGGGCAGGGCCTCACTTCTTATGGGGCCATTTGTTTGGTGGCCTCTGCTCAATGAGCAGCGGATCAAGCAAGAGAGGCTTTGGGCAAGCGTCACAGAGACACACTGCATGGGCAACAGACCTGTGGGGGGTTGCAACTACTGACAGCAGCAATGCATGGTGACGCTTGCGGGCGAATCAGCAGCAGTCATGCTCATTAACCCCCCACTGCCCATTTTGTGTGGCTTTTAGGGCAAGCATGGGGACACGCACACTTGCACAAATTGACTACCATGTCATGGAATGGACCATGCAAGGTGCAGCCAAGTCAGGCAGCGCTGCGCGCCTTGCATCCAGCACCTTTGCCAATAGTAGACCATACATTTATGAATGGGTATGTTTTGGCAAACTTGGGGTAGCTACATTTATGAATGGGTATGTTTTGGCAAACTTGGGGTAGCTACATTTATGAATGGGTATGTTTTGGCAAACTTGGGGTAGCCCACAGTGGAGCTTTGCAAGCACAGCTAAGCATGCATGGTGCTGTGTGTATGAGAGGAGAGGGTTTGGACACCGATTGATGCACAGAGCCTCTCTTCTGTGGACATGGTGTGCCGTGTGTGCAGGAGGTTGCAGCCGCAGCTTTGCGGGCAGAGCTGGAGGCGACACTGAGCGCGCTGGAGTCAGCGCAAGCCACGTCGGCATCAGGGTCGCAGCTGGAGGCGCAGGTATAGGGGTGCGGCCATAAGACACGTGTGCGCTGCAAAGCAGCTGCGAGGGGGGGAAAGAGAGACGTGGGGCGGGAACGGGCAGGGACCTTACTGCAGTTGGCCTCGTCACCTGGCCAGCAGGGTCGATGACCTTACTGTTCTGGGCTCACCGCTGGTGCTGCTCTCACTTTTCCATCCCTCAATTCTGCTGTTGTATGCTGGGATGCACCTGATACCCTGTGCTTGTGCAAGCCAGGATCCTCAGGCTTCTTTAAACACCATAACACACGCGCATGCACATGCTTACACGCTCACACCTGGAGATGCAGCTTGAGGCTCAAGCGTCAACGCTGCGGGCTGAGTACGGCCGCCTGGCAGCAGAGAGAAGCCGGCTGCTGGGTGATCTGGAGGAGGCGTCCCGGCAGGTCGCAGCCGCCAACGAGCGGGCGGCGGCCGCAGACGCAAAAACTGCCCAGGCAAGCGAGGGCAGGAGGAGGGTTGGGAGGTGGCTCTAATAAAGTGTGCGCCTACTTGTTGTGGAATTGGCAGGACGTCATGCTCGTCTAGACCGATCGGCCTGTCCTTTGCAGAGTGGCTGCTCATGCCCCCTCCCCACGTGCTCAATAGGCCCACCTTGCTGTCTTGTGCTCCCGTAGGCCACCCTGCCCCCCGCGCCTGCAAGCCACCCTGCCACCTGCACCTGCAGGCCACGCTGCCAGCCATGCTTGCAGGCCACCCTACCACCTGCACCTGCAGGCCACCCTGCCACCCGTGCCTGCAGGCCACGCTGCCATCCGCGCCTGCAGGCCGACTTGCTACCCGCGTCTGCAGGCCAACTTGCCACCCGCGCCTGCAGGCCACGCTGCCACCCGCGCCTGCAGGCCAACTTGTTACCTGTGTCTGCAGGCCAACATGCCACCCGCGCCTGCAGGCCAACTTGTTACCTGTGTCTGCAGGCCAACTTGCCACCCGCGCCTGCAGGCCGACTTGCTACCCGCGTCTGCAGGCCAACTTGCCACCCGCGCCTGCAGGCCAACTTGCCACCCGCGCCTGCAGGCCACGCTGCCACCCGCGCCTGCAGGCCAACTTGCTACCTGCGTCTGCAGGCCAACTTGCCACCCGCGCCTGCAGGCCACGCTGCCACCCGCGCCTGCAGGCCAACTTGTTACCTGCGTCTGCAGGCCAACCTTCCCCCTGCGCCTGGAGGCTCACTAGTCACCTGCCAACTCACACCCCGCAGGCTGCAGCAGGCGGGCAGGCGCAGCAGCAGGTGGCATCCCTGGAGAGCCGGCTGCAGGCGATGGCGTACACAGCGTGGTCCGCGTGCTCCCAGATCCAGCAGCAGAAGCAGCAGCAGCACCTCCAACAGGAGCAACAACGGCAGCAGCAGCAGCAGCAGCAGCAGCAGCAGCAGGAGGATACAGAAGGATCGCCGCCAGCTGGCAGCGCCGCCAGCGCAGGTGGAAAAGAGGGGTGCATGCGCCTTGGGCAGGATCTCTGAGGATGGCTGAATCTTAGCGGCTCATTTGTGGAGCAAATATCTGCGGCAGTGATGATTGCTGAAACACTGCCCGGCTCTGGTGGCTGGCAAAACAGCAAATACTTGTTAGTGCGCACATGCATACACATGCGCTCACACACATGCATACATATGCACATGCGCGCATGCACACATGCATGAACACACACATGCAGGCGCGCACACATGTGCATACACATCATTGTGCACACACACACACACACACACACACATTCAACTGCATGTGTGCACTTCCTCATCTGCAGGCCCAGGAGACCCAGAGGGCGTGGTGTCTGAGCTGGCAGGGCGGGCGCTGGAGCTGCAGGAGCTGATGGCGCGGCTGGAGCAGGAGCGCGACGTGCTGCGCAGCCAGATGTCCAAGCTGAAGCAGCAGATGATCAAAGAGCAGGTGTGCACACCGCCGCAGGGCAGGCGCGCTGTGGGACTTGCTTCGCCGCCCGTGTGCGGTGGAAGGTCGCGCGCTGGCACGGCCACCTGAGAATTCCCACAGGGCTAAGAGCGCCTCATTTGGACCAACGTTGCTTGGACCATGTTGTGGTGGTTGCACTCAATGAGAGTATGTTCATTTGCTTTGGAGTATGTATTTGGAGCACGATGCCTGTGTCATCGAGAGGTGAGCATGGGCAGTGCTGCGCTGCCAATGTGCTCCACTTTCAATGGCAGAGCCATATGCCTTGACAAACACAGCGCAGGTCCTGGCTATGAGGCACTCTAGCCGTGTCTAAAGTGTGCGACACAGCACCACATCCAGCCGCTGCAGCGTTGTTGGGCGTGGCGGCATGCGCACGTGAGCAGGAGCACCACTCTCAGGAGGGCAGCCCTGAAGGCGTGGGCGTGCGCTTGTCACATCTGACCCGTGGAGCACAGGGTGTGGGCGTGCGCTTGTCACATCCTGGGGCTCAGGGTGCGCGTGCGCGTGTGCATGTGCAAACAAGCAGGAGGATGGAGGGTGGTCACGACATCAAGTAAAGCAGGCCATGCATGCACGCACGCGCACACCCACACAAACACACACATATGCGTGCAGGAGGACGAGGATGGCAAGTGGTCACAGCATGACGCGGAGGCCCAGGCAGCAGTGGCCACGGCAATTGCGCAGCGCGACCAGCTCCAGCAGCAGCTGCAAGCTACACAGCAGCAGCTGGAGCAGCTACAGACGGAGATCGCAGGTGGGAGGGGAGCTGTGGCGCATGGCCTGCTTTTGTCTTGAGCTATGTGGCAGGCCGTTCTTGATGAGCCATCTGTTGAAAACCCTACAGCCCTGGTGCAAATGGTGCTTCCTCTGAGCGCTGCAGCTCTTGAAATTGGGAGGTTGTGTGCAGGCTTGAAGCTTCATGATTCAGAAGCCTTTTCTAAACTTAAAGGCCCAATTAGAGCTGGCTATAGTCCGTGGCTTCCATTCATGTATGCTGCTCTTTTGAGAGCCCATGTGAATACCTAAGGCCCACTCTTGCTTGTAGATTTGTTCATGCAGACCATGCACTCTTCATGCAATCCATGCCCGCGCCAGTGCATGTACCTGCAGGAGAATGGAATGGGCTTCAAAGGTCAAGCACATGTCGTACTCTGAGTGAGCATTTGACACGCGCCATGTGCTCAGCTCATGCCTCCATGCACATCGTGTATGGGCATGCGCCCGTGCAGGCACACTACCCAAGCTGCACTACTTGACCATGCGCCTGCCACTTTAAACCCTGGTACTTCCTCACGATAGACCGGGGCACAGGCGTACCTACAATGTGTGCTGCAGTATGCGCTGGGTGGCTGCGCGTGTGTGCCGCGTGCAGGGTGCTGCAATGTGTGCTGAGTGGCTGCGTGTGCGCACGAGTGTGTGCTCTGCGTGCAGGGTGGGAGGCGTGCCTGGCAACCAAGGACCAAGAGGTGGCCAACCTGACGGCTGCGCTGGGGGAGCTCACATTTGAGAGCGAGGTGGCCGAGCGGCTGCGCAGGGAAGCGCGGCTTGCGCAGGGGCGGGTGCAGGTGCGTGCGCGTATGTGCGCGGGTGCGGCAGAGCAGCTGGCGCTGGGGCGAGCACTGGTGAGTGTGCGTACATGCGTGTGTGATTGTGGCAGTGGGGCGGGCGCAGGCACGCGCACAGGTGTGTGCATGTGCGCTTGCTTGTGCGTCCACAAAGGTGGGGATGGCAGTTGCCGGCTGGGTGGAGGGGAGGCATGAGCAGGTGTCAGTCTTAATGTCAGTTTTGGTGTCAGGCTGCATAGACTGCAAATTGTTTACTGTCACGCTGTCATAAGTGCAGGAACACAAGGAGTTTTGGGCGTACACAGGCATGGGAATGGTTGCCGCCTCTGCTGCGCCTCGCACCTTTTGTCGTATGTGCTGATGGCATGGCAGGCGCGGGGCACGCGCTCGCTGTGCTGCAGAGACATGGCATCCATGCAGCAAAGTGTGGAATTGATACTTTAGCCCCTCCTCCTCGATGGCGTGGATGCAGTCGGCAGGTTGCAAGGCCCGGCATGCTAGCTCTAATCCATGTGTGTGCCACAACCAGGCGTGCTTACGTGCATGCAAGCAAGTGCCTGCAAGCACACCTGGCTGCTGGCGCGCGCGTGCATGACACACGCACACATAGTACGTGCGCACGCACGGACACAAGCACACTCATGCACACCACGCGCTGTGCACGTGCACGCTCTTGCACCTGTGCTTAAATGTTCCGTATGCAGGAGCTGGCAGCAGAGCTCGCAGCTACGCAGCGTGCAAAGGAGGAGGTGTCCGCCGCGCAGGCTGCAGCAGAGGCTGCATCCCAAAAGGCGCAGGCGTTGGCAGAGGAGAAGCGCGTGGCCGCGTTGCGGGTCGCGGATGAGTGCACGATGCTGCGCAGGGCTTTAGACCAAGCAGTGGCCCAGGTGGGTGTCAGGGGATCAGCCACATAGGCTTCAACCACGCCAAGGAGGCATGGATCACAACCAATGCCCAGGCCAGTTTCAATTCTGCAGACTATGTGGCAAAGGCCGGTGGGGGCTGCTGTGACGCGCTGTGGTGCCGTGCGGCCGCACACGGGGGGTGGGTTGCGTACAAGTGTGATTGTGTGGGTGCATGCAAGCAGGTTGGTTGGGTCGGGGGTCCAACTTTGAGTTGTGCCTGTGCTAAGCTTTGCTCTCTCTGGCGCGCTGCAGGTAACCTGTGGTTCATGGTGCAGCTTCAGGCAGGGGGGTACTAGAGGGTTGCGCGCGGGATGAACCAAAAGGCCACCGCCGGCTTTGCTCCAAGCCCACCCTCTGTGTGCAGTGTGCACGTGCGCTCACACACAAAAAGCCTGCCCTTGCTGTGGGGTGTGCCTGCTTTTGCCATGCAGTGTGCCTGCCCTTGCAGCGCGCCCACACAGGTTGGTGAGCAGCTAGACCAGTGCCCCGACCCGCCCTCCGTCCTCAGTACGCACGTGTGCTCACGCGCAGTAGGCCCCCCCTTGCTATGTATGCATGCAGGTCAAGTCGGTGAGCAGCGAGAGCAGTGCCATGGTTGACAAGCGCATCATGGCCAAGCTGCTGGTGACGTACTTTGAGAGGGGGTGTGCGCGCGATGTGCTGGCGCTGATGGCGCGCATGCTGAACATGGAGGAGGACGATGTGCACAAGGTGTGTGTATGGTTGGGGCCCCCACGCTCCAGGGCTTGATGGCATGTGTGTGTGTGCGTGCGCGCATGTATGTGTGTGGATGTACGTGTGCGTATGTGTTCACACATGCGTCTGCGTTTGTATCTTGATGCGCTTGCGTGTGTGTGCGTGTGTTCACACATGCGCCTGTGTGCCTAAGTGCATGCGCTTGTGTGAATGTGCGCGCGCGCGCGCGTGTGTGTGTGTGTGTGTGTGTGTGTTCGCACATGCGTCTGTATCTATGTACACGCGCTCATGTGTGTGTGCGCGTGTTCATACATGGTATGTGTGTATATGCACGCGCTTGTGTGTGTGTGAGTTTGTGATCCTGTGAGTTTGCACTGCGTACATTATGTGTATGCATGAGGGTGTGTGAAGTGCATGTGTATGTGGTCCAAAGTGTGTGGATGAATAAGAGCATGTGCATGTTGACCTTCCTACCCGTGTAGCTGGCACTTTTGCTCACGCCATGATGTTATGGCCCTTTTTCCTATGCAGCATGAGAAAAGGGTTGGGTCGAGAGGGCTGAGCCGTCGGCAAAAATGGCTCTGTAGAGGGCCGAAGAAAGTGAGGCCCCACAAACAAACACTCGCCTTTGCATGCATGTGGCTGCCTAACGACCCCCCTCCGTGCAGATCACAACTGTGACCAGCAAAAAGGGCCTGCTGTCACGCGTGGCGGGCGCGCCCATTGCACTTGTTGCCGGCGCTGGCCGTGTCGCCGGCCGTGCCCTCATGAACGGCGGCAGCGGCGGCAGCGGCAGTGGTGGGGAGGGTGACCCCAACTCGCTGGCCACACAGTGGGTGCAATTCCTGCTGAGCCAGGCGGAGATGGAAAGCCAGCAGAAGCAGCAGCAGCAGCAGCAGCGGCCACCGCCGGGGGGCGCGCCGTGGCTGCAGCAGCAGGCCAGTGGTGGCAGCATGCCTGCAGGTGCGCCAGCGGAGGGTCACCTGCGGCCCTCCTTCCTGTCCCCCGCGCCGCCCTCCGGCCACGGCAGCGACACCCACACTGCGGGCCTCAGCATGAGCAGCAGGAGCAGCAGCACAGGCATCCTAAGCTCGGCGCCGGGTCCCCCCGCACCTCCGTACTACGCCTCCCCCGGCGCACCTAGAAGCAGCAGCGGCGGCCCGGATGCGCTCAGCCCCAGCGGGCTGCCAGCCGTGCTCCGCGCCACCCACCTGCCGCCTGCACGGCTGCGTGAGCCGTCGGGCACCACGCACACCGCGGGTGCTCCCCTCCCTTTCAGTCCCTTCTCCCCTGCCACCTCCTCGAGCCCGCTACCCTTGCCGCCCACGGTACCGCAGCCCATTGAGCTGCCTGGCCTGTACACGCTCAGGCCCCCCCCTTCCCATCCCGGCACTGCCGCCCCAGGTGTCCTGCAGCCGCCCCTGCCTCCAGCCAATCATTCGGGCTTTGCACCTGGCCACGCTCCTTCCTGGCAACATGCGCCGCTGCTGCCGCCACCGCCACAGCAGCAGCAGCAGCAGCAGGGGCTCTCACAGTGGCCATCCTCCTCAGACTTGCCGGCAAGCTGCAGTGGCGGGGCCAACAGCCTGCAGCAGCCCCCAGCGACTCTTCACCCCTTCCCCTTCCCTTTATCCCCGTCCCCTTTCCCCTCCATTGGTGGCCCCACAAAGACACAGTACCACCACCGCCACCACCCTGGCCAAAGCTGACGCCAACGCCCTAGCCTCCTTGCCGCCACCACCCCTGCCTGCACTCTCAATTTTTTTGGTTTTCGGCGCCATTTCAGGTTTGAGATATGCACATTTTAGAGCCTTAAATTGAGACAAAACACCAAGGCATACTGTAAGATATGCTGCTGGTGCTGTGGACCCGGATCCATGCACCCACAGGTCCTACGCTACCTTTCCGCTCAGCAGTCTCAGACCATCAGCAGCTTTGCGTCACACGAGGGATGTCCCCTTGGAGGCAGGCAAGGGCTATGTAAATGAGTAGAATGTCTAGAGCACGGCATGTTTCCCGATCTTGATACCCAGCTCAGAGCAAATCTTTCAGACTCAGGTTATGGCGCCTGCAAACTTGCATGCTATCTGGTTTGAAGTATTTTTCATCCTCTTATAGTGGCACAAGTCTTCAAATACTTGCACATTCTCAAGAGAGAGGCAATTGCAGTAAAAGATTGGAGGGCTGGAGCAGAAGAAAGTCATAAGTTTGATCTTGTGCGCATTCAGCCTCAGCCCTTTGGCAATTGCGTAAGTATGGAATCTGTCAAGTTGGAGCTGGAGGTGAGGGGCAGCCAGCTGATAGAGCAATGTCATCAGCATATTCAGTGTGGGAAACTCTAGTTGTTTGCAAGGCTGTCCTTGCCCCATGGCCTGACGTGTTCAGGAACTTGCCCAAGTTGGTTTGTGAAAGAGTACGATACTTTTGGAGGGCTAAGTAGGTATCCTTGCCTCAGTCCTTGAGTTGCCATGATTTCACCCGACACCTTGTCTCCGTCAATGAGGACATTAACAATTTCTTGGTACATAGCTACCAAGCACAGGAAGTAACTGTTCTCAAGGTTGCTATTTAAATTTGCTCTCTCAAGAAGAGCCATTGTTGTGTCTGAGGAATGTGCTGAAGAGTGTGGTGTCTTGGCTGCTGAGATTCTACAGCTTCCAGCTACCTTGAAGCTTATGGAAAACCAAGACCCTTTCAACATCCGTCATCGCTGTAAAATTGGACAGACCCTCCTTGAATAGCGAGGGCCAGTTGCTAGTCCTGCATTGGACCAAAACAATGTCATCTTTGTTAATGTCATCGTTATATGCTATTTCCCCTTTTGTTCAAAAGGCGCACCACTGGCAGTGCTTTTGCCAACTGTGTTGGTCATGCAAGATCATCGTGATGTAAGTATTTCTAGTGAGCAATGTGTGTGTTTGCAGCAACCACAAAGCTAAAGAAACTCATTGATGCACATTTAGGAACCCTAGTAAGTGCATATTGCTGTCATATCAAGTCCGAAACGTTTATTCCTCCAAAATTACGTTGGAAATGTCTGGGTCATTGAAATGCACTTGTTTCAATTACTTTTTGCACTTAAACAAGTTTACAACTTTAAGTTTGACCTTAATCCAGGTAGTTTGCTACCCAGGCTGCTGGTGAACACCAACCATACACTGTCTGGCAGAAAACATCCATAAGCTCAGAGATAAAACGATAGGAATCATTAGGTTTCTTATGGAAAGAATTAAAGACATCCTCAGAACAAGCTTGGAAGAAATAAAAAGCTCCAGTCTGATAAACAGTGATTTTTGTGTGCCAGTGGTAACAAGTCATAAAGCAAGTCTGCAAATTAAAGCCTCAACGAACACATTTGCATGCAAGGGCACAGGAAACGAGCGTGTGTTTCCGTCTTAAATTGCCTGCAAGCCACACTTATCACAGGTACCATCATGATGTTCCCAGCTTCTTGTCTCGACACGCAGCGCATGGGAATGTAACCTGAATCCAGATGCAGATACCCAGGTACAGAAAAAGGCGGTCCATCAACAGTCACCGACCTAAGAGGCAAAGCAACCCAATTATGATATTTGCAGCCTTGTCCATCTGATCTTCATTGCCTAGCTGGTTTGCCTGGTTCCAGATACTCCTTAACCTCTTTCTCACATTGACAACAAATTGTGACTGTGGGATCGTTTGTATGTTCTCATGCGATGTTGGAAATTAC
>LKMJ01003223.1_pt1 | contig 15177 bp, 22 predicted proteins | sample 643391 | NCBI WGS metagenome assembly LKMJ01 (sample SAMN04112250, study PRJNA286221) | soda lake metagenome | biome: soda lake; feature: Kulunda Steppe; material: water; isolation source: sample PL-Br10 brine of Picturesque Lake | place: Russia: Kulunda steppe | collected 2010-07
CATGTGAGCTTTTAGTTTGTCCTTAATGTTTTGTAGTGGTGCAAGGCTGATTTTAGTGGTAGTATGAGTAGTCTCATTGTTCTCTTCTGCAAGCCAGTATATATGGGCGAAAGGATTACCGTCAGGTGATGGTGGTGGTGGGAATGCTTCGTCATGCCCATAGTTATGGAGAGCAGCATGTTTAGCTATAGCATCGGCAAATTCATTTCCAATCACACCAATGTGGGCTTCAACTTTGTAAAAATTGATGGGAGTAGCTGATTCGTTGATCATGGAGACGATTTGTTCCAAAAGTTTGCTATGTGTGTGCTTCCTGTGTAATTCAAGAAATAAGAGTTGTTTCTGTATCTGAGATAGAGAACAGGCACTATCCGTGGTTATGTGGGTACACTTTGCCCTTAGTGCAGAAGCTATGCCAGTCAGTTCTGCCCTGTTTATGGTATTGCTTATCCCAACTCCGCCAGAGTTAACATAGATGGCTGTTTTTGTCGCAGGTATAAAGACTCCTGCTCCAACACGTTGTTGACTTTTGTATGTCAGGCAACTAGCATCAGTGTAGGCCCACAGATGCCAGTCCGGAACCTTCAGTCTAAGATTATTACTTGTAAGCGCTGTGAGGTCAGGGGCCGTAGTGATAGATCTAGTATTTTTATGAGATCTGAGTTATTCAATTTCTTCCGAAATTGCTATTTTGATTACTTTTGCCACATTCTGAGTGGGTGGATGTGGGCAGGGCTGGAAAATTGCCTCGGGTATGGCATTAGACAAGGCCGCACACCACCTTGGGTTCTGATCAAAAAGCATGTGTTGTGCTTCTTTATTCCATGTAACAATAATTCCATGGACCTTAAAATATAACAATATTTTGTGGACCTTATGCATGTGTGCTTGTAGCGTGTCGCGTTTGTTGGAGAGGTAGCGCAAATGGGGTTAGTAAAGTTGGGATTGATAGCCGTTGTAAATAATAGGATGTGTGTTTGGATCATCCGTGGAGGTTGCAAGCCAAATGATGTTGTGAAAAGGGTTAACTTCACGCCCTGCCATTTTTATACCAGATCAGCAACTTCAGGATGTTTGGCCACATGCTTTGCTATCTGATCAGCGCGCTAGTTACCAATAATGCCGGTGTGGGCTTTTACTTTCAGAAATTTGATGGAGAATGTCGCAGTGTTGCGGATTGCTTTGATGCTTGTCTCTATGAGGTTGTGGTGGATGTGGTAGGTGTGTGATTCTTTCTCGGTACCTGATCTGTTTTCTAATTTGTCTCATTGAGTTTTCACTGTCGGTAGCTATTAGGAAGTAGTCATGAGTAACGGCTGCAGCAATGCCTGCAAGCTCAGCCTTATAGACAGTATTAGTAATGACAGTGACAATCGCGAAATTGGTAGTTTGTGGTTGGCAATGCTACAAACCATTTAGCCTGCAGGCCAGGCTCGCGTCCGACTTGTAAAACTGGAGTTCGAATTACTTGCATTCTTTGAGCTGGCTGCTACGTTTGCCTTTCATTGTAGGTGGTGCGCAGAGTGACTGTCAGGGCAGGGTTCACAGACATCTCCCGACGTGCACGCCTATGTTTACTGCTCCCTATTGAACGTAAAGAGGTCACAACTTCTGAGCACCTTCCAATGATTTTCTTCAGACCTCAAATACACCCTACTGTTGGGCAGTCTTATGGTGATGCTTAACTGTTCTTGCATTTCTTGAGGCTGTCCTTTTTTTTTGAACCTCCATTACTGTTTTTTAAAGCAGGCCCACAGTCGAACTACTTGACTGAGGCCTTATACTTGTAACCTTGTAAAACTGGAGTTCGAATTACTTGCATTCTATAACCTGGCTGTTAGAAGCAGTTGCACTTCTTTTCATTGCAATCCTTCAAATTAATGTTTTGGCTGCAGCTGTTGTACCAAGTGAGACTGAAGACGTCTTCAACTTTTTCCAGAAACAAAAATTTGTGACTCCTGTCGTTTTATTTCAGAGCTTATGGATGTTTTATGATGGCTAATGTTCATCAGCAAGCTCATCAGTCAAAGTACCTGGCTAAAGGTCAAACTTAAACTTGTACCAATTGAGGCAACATTACAGTACAATCCGTCGCACAAGGGGGTGGGGGGATATTCCTGGCGATGATAATCAGGTTACAGGCATCAGACATTGAGGCAAACAAACTTCTAGGGTCCGATTTCAAGGAAAACTAAGAAGGCATTTAGGAAAGCTCAACAGTAACAAATCGAGCCTTTATGAAGACTGCTGTTGGTCCTAAGCCACTAACTACTGGCACCGCTATCAAAAATCTAAAATGAAATATTTACTTAAAACAGATGCATCTGAGCATGCACAAAGTACATGACCGCAATAACACTGCAAGGGCTTTTTGAGTTCAAGGACAACCTGCTGAAATCTCCGCAACTCTTCAAACCCCTGATCAAACGCACAAGTACACAAGGCTCTGGAAATGCAGCTGGGCTTCAATTACGCACAGGCCTCTTCAGCACGCTGCAACGCAGGCTGGCTCATTCACAAGGTCCCCTGCTTGATACCTGATACAACAGCAAACAACTGAGCGAAAGCTCAATTGCTCCCAAGTCATCAAGGCTTCGCCCGGCGGGCTTTGCCAGCAAGAAGTACAAGACAGGATACACCTGGCCTGGGCCGACGCCGGCGGACAGGCAGGGGTTCCAGCCGTGAAAATTTATGCACTATCAGGCAGGACAGAGCGCTGGAACTTGAGGAAGGGCTCCTCCTTCTTGAAGTCGAACGGCCTGCGAAAAAAAGCATGCAGGGCACTCAGACCATGTAGGCTCAGCTCATCCAGCAGCACAGCAGCAAGATGTACGTTGAAGGGGCCTGTCGATTTAGCAAGATAGCAGCCAGCCAGCAACACACGCAACAGAAGGGTGGGAATTGTAAAGGAAGGCATTGATCTGAGTTGTTGAGATGCACCACCGAGGTCAATGCGAGGAGCTGTGGCCAGGTCCTCAGCAGCAGCGCAAGCAAACTCCTCATGATGAATGCAACAAGCGGCGGACTCGCTCTTCAACGCACCTGTAGTTCACATCCTTGTCGTACACATGGCAGTGCGTGATGACGTTCTTCACCACGCGCCAGTTGAAGGTGCACTCAGTCATGTACTCGCCCCAGTTCTCACGCAGTGAGGCTGTGGCCTTGCGCAGGTTGTACCAGGGGATCTTGGAGCTCACATGGTGGGGCACATGCCAGCTGATATCATGAGTCAAGAACTCGACCCTGTGTGCCAGCAAGGGCGACATCAAACCGCATAGCCAAAAGGGTAAGCTTGGGTCTAGGAAGCATGCGCATGTTGGGGGCGCCATGAAGGAGTCCAGCAAGGGCAACATCAGACTGCATTCCCATAAGGTCACCACGGGTCTGGCAAGCATATGCATGTTGGAGCATTGGCACTACATGGACGAGTAGATACGCCCTCCCCCCTAAAGGGACACAGCTGGCACGTGCTGGCGCATCATGACACCGAGGTTCCTGTGCTCACCCAGGCCGCATGGGCATCTGTGCACATGCAAGCGTCACCTAAGCTCTTCAGTGGAGCCGATTGAGTGCGCACGTGCTTCGGCATGCGTGCAAGAGCGCGAGTACACGTATCCAATGTCCAAGTGGTAACCGTCTGGTGCTTACATACTGGCATCGTCCATTGAGCACTCCGGTGGAGAGGCGCACCCTAAGTGCTTGCACCTCCATGCTGCTTTGTGAAACTCACCACGCAGGAAAATCGCAGTGGACGGTGCCTGAGAGCTGGGCCTTGGCGGCGTTCCACTCTTCTGCTGGCTTGAAGGGGATGTGGGGAGCAGTGTGGTGGATGATGGTGAAAGTAGACATCCTGCACACAGCATAGAGCTTTGGATATTGAGCAGAAGAGGCAGCAGAGGAGGCAGCAACCACCTGTAGATTGCTTCTGGCGAATGACCAACATGACTCAGCAAAGAAAGGACACAGGAGTGATGACCAACGGAAAGGAAAATGCGCAAATGCTGGCTGTTGCGCACACCACGGGCACCTGGCACGCGCACTCACCAGAAATGGTACCCGAGCCAGGGCATGAGCCAGTACTTGACAAGCCCAAACCAGCCTGTGTAGTAAACAAGAGCTGGCAGGGCGATGAAGGCGAAGGCAGCTACAGCCGCCAGGCTGACAATCACCTGCATGTATGTCAGCGAATGGTCCTCAGTGGGGGCAGCAGCCGGGGAGGTGCAGGCATGTTGGAGCACAAGCTGCGGGTGACGCTGTTGATTTGCGCGCCTGCCTCAGCCCTCTCCCCCTCTCTCAGGGAATGGGCTCCAGACTGGGCAAGGGCAATTGGGTTGGCTCAGAGACAGACAGGGACCCCGGAGTGCACTGTAATTGCGCAGGACGCCCTCTCCCCTGTTCCTTGGGCAGCTGCTTGCTTGGACACTCACCCTGGGGTGCTCTTTGGGCTTGTACTTGCTCAAGTCAAAGTGCCAGATGGCCCAGTGGCCGACTGAGGCCCACAGCTTGAGAGGGGTGCCCAGGAAGAACTTGAAGAACGCGCCCAGCACCTTGTTCTGCTCAAAGACCTTCAAGGACTCCTCGGTCATGGGATGCCATGCTGTGTCCTCCACCAGCCTGCAGGGTGCACAATGTGATTTGGGAAGGAAGGCAAGCACGCCTGACCTCCCTGGCACATGGTACGCAATCTTGACAAAGCAATTCTCCAGTCTGCAGGTCTCAGGTAGTTTAGAACAAAAGTTTGCCCATTCCAAGTGGCAGGGGCGACCTGACTTGTGCTCGTTTAGCCCTCCTGCAATAGACCCTGCCACAGCCAGGGGCGCATGGCGGCACGGCCATCAGTCCAGACCTAGTTGCTCCCGAGGTAAGACGCACTTGTTGGTGTGTGCGTGGTGGTGGTTGTGCTTGATCCTCCAGGGCTCAAATGGGTAGATGAGGGGCGCAAACATGATGGTGCCCACGATGTCCTCCACCAGGTTGTTCTTGTGGAAGCTGCGGTGGCCGCAGTCATGGCCGATCACAAACCACTGCATCCAGGGCACAGAAGGGGGGACACAGGTAGGTAGGTGCCCCCTGCGCCCACTCCACCTTAGATACATTTACAACGACAGAGTTGGCCAGGCCCAGGGTAGGTGGGGCACCTCGCTGCTACTGCTGCTGCCGCTGACTCTGCCTGCTGACAGCCTGCGTGCCCTGCCAGCAGGCTCTAACTCAGTGTGTGGCTGCAGAGCTGCAGAGCTGCAGCAAGGCTGGATCCTGATGCTGCTTCCCCTTGATGCTCACCCCGGTAAAGGCGGTGCCGGCGAGGGCCCAGGCGAAGGGCAGCAGGTACCAGGGCGAGATGGAAATGAGGTACAGGCTGGCGGAGAAGGCGCAGACGCTGGTCAGCACAGCGCGCCAGGCCTTGCCGTGGTCGAGCTCGAAGACCTGGGGGTCGTGGGAGGGCGACGGGCGTGTACGTCAGTGTGGGGGGCACTACTGAGCGTGTGAGGCAGGCCATGCGGCCCCTCTGAGATAATCTCTGCGGTAAGCCCACTCTCCGCCACAGCCTCCTCGCCAGCCAGCCTGCCTGCCCCCTTTTGGCCGGCACACAGTCCACCGAGGACCACACGCTCACCTCCTCAGGCATGCTCTTGATGATTTTGGTCAGTGTGACGTCGTCGGGCAGCTCCTTGCCGATGGACTTGTAGCCTAGCTCCTCCGCCAGCTCCTGGCGCTGAGCTTTCTCCATGTACCCGATTTGCACAGGCACAGCCACCCTAGTACTGATGTTGCGTGCCTGTGCAGGGCAGGGAGCAGGCGGGGGGGGGACAGGGAGCAGGCTCAGCGGGTCAGTGCGTTTTGTGTGCCACACAACTCAGCAGCTGCATAAGTATCAACTCAAGGACTCTCTGCTTTGCCCTTCCACGTATGCACCCCGCCCACAGCGGCTCACCAAGGAGGGGGTTAGCCGCGCCAGGCGGGATCGCTGGCCCAGACCGGCGCTGGTGCCCGCAGGCGACATCTTGATGGCCTGCATGTTAAAGACCTCCCTGCGCCAAGCCCAAGCTTGTTTACAGGTTCTCGAAGAGAAACCTTTTTATCAAAGTGCCGATTTTTAACCGAGACAAGGTATATGACTAGACCGAGATGAATCCACCTAAAAGTATGCTCAAAATGTATCTTAAATCTTTATCAAACGAAAAGATATGTGCCCACTCAACGCTGCTCGTCAAACAGGTGGTAAGCCCTGTAATTCGTTTCACACTCATTGACTTTCTAAGAACTTGTGATAAAAGCTACAAGTATAGTTAGACTAGACTCCATCGGCTCAGTGTAGCTGACGAATTTAATACGGTGCTCGCTGCCTTGTGAAATTAAACTCGCTTAAGCTCAGGCCATTTAACTTTTCTTTTAATTTGAAATTTTATTTTCGTTATTTAGTTGGCCAGCCTGAAAACAATCAGCCAAACAAGCAGGCTGGCAATGTTACTTAAAATTAGTTGATATGAAGCCCTTAAGAGATGCCAACTCTGCAAGATTATGTCACGGCAACAATTGTTGAGTTAAAACAAACCAATTTCACAACCTCCTCTATCAGCAGATAATTATCCCTCCCTGCAGATAAACATTCAACGCCTACCTCCCCTACCCCCACCAATCGGCCCCTTGCGGCCCCCCCCGCCCCCCCTCCCTGACATGCCCCGACCACCCCGGCCCCCCCGCCCTGCCAGACCACCTTGGAAAGTGCCCTCGCCAGCCCCAGCCCGCTGCTCTCCTCCCTGCTCCTCCATTGTGCCACGCAGGCCCATGTTGCCCGCCGCCGCGGAACCGACTGGGCCGACATCACCTTCCTGCGGTCATTGAACAAGCAGGATGCACACCCTTGTCCCTGAGCTCAAGCTTGACACAAATAACAAGGTATTATTGGGAAGCTGTTGTACACGGTCAAGGCTGACGCTGCAAGGACCTGGCTCTTGTCATCCAGCAACAGCCGACTACCACCTACCTCAGGTGGAGTCAGCAGCCGCTTTCGAGAAAGGCTCATCTTGCCATTGTTTGGCTCTAGCACCACGACGTTAATTTTCTCGCCCACCTGTGAGCATTCAAAATGCGTTATGTTGACAAAAGGCGAGGAATAGCGGTGACAAAGGGTAAGACATAGGGATGATGGCCAATGGCAGTCATCTCTGCCGCTGCTCTGAATGGAAGTCCCCTGCAGCTCTCCTCCAAGCAAGACTCTGCCTCTTTGACAGTGCTCAGAGTTTGTCTCCTTGCAGGTCAAGCACAGGCTTTCTCCTGTAATAAATCAAGCTCAATGCGCGGGAAGGCGAGAAGCGCCTGACCTTGATGACTTGAGAGGCGTCTGCTACAAAGCCGTAGTCCAGCTCACTAATGTGGACCAGGCCCTCACAGCCCGGGCTGAGCTCCACGAACGCACCAAACGTGGTCACTGATGACACAGGCACGTTCCTGTATGAGACAAGTGCACCCGAGTAGATCATGTGGCAATTATAGGACCAAATTATAGGACCAAGAGGACGCGAGCATAGTCTTTCCCAGGCAGCTTTTCAAAAGAAGGCCATCTCTTTTTGAAAACGGGAGTGCCAGAGAAACATATAGGCCTAGAGCAGGAGTGACAGCAAACCCAGAGACAGCACCAGGCAGTGAACACAGGACAGCAGGCGGTTTGAAAGCAGAGATCTGTGCAAGAACTTTCATGCACATTGTGAGCCTGAAGGTCCTCGCACAAGTACACTGAGACGCAAGGAAAGTGGTGCAGAGAGGCGCAAGCGTGATGGCCACCTTGCTCGGTGTACTTACTCAAAAATCCTGCCTTTCTCTGGCAATTGGCAAACCATGTCCACCATCTCGATTGCCTTTGCCGCAGCATCTTTGTTGGGGGCCACAATCTGCAGGTGGGGTGAAATGCACATGAGTTGAAGGCTGCACTTTATAGCAGCCTCAGACAAGAGGACCTAATAAGAAAACGTGTGAAAATGAGAAGACGCAGACAACAGGCAGGAATTCCCCACTGTCAATGACAGTCAAGCTGAGCAAGTGAGGGAAGCAGGAATGAAGGAGCACCTGTTACTGTGGGCTCGAAGGAGTAATTCATTGGGCCATGAAGGCTTGACAACTTTCCTCTTGAAAAAACTCCCTGTTCCCTTGGGGGGCAGGCATCCCTGAAGGTTGCTGCTCTGGCTGCACTGGGGCTTATGGATGTCCATAATCCGATGAGCAGCTACCGTTCTGCTCCTAGGGTTATTGCGAATTAATAAATAATGATCCAGGATCGTTCTTGAATCCATTTGGAAATTTCTTCTTGAGGTGGTGCAGTTATATGCTGGGAAAGGACAAAGGCGCACCAGGGTGAGGATCAGCATGCTGAAATCCCAATGGACAGCCCAAGGAGCTTTGGGTTTGCCTGATAATCGACACGGCATGCCGGGCGAGGGGCATGCGAGGCAGCTGGCTGTAGCCGGAGCAGTAAAAGTTCATGAAAAGCATCACACTTGGAGGGGCCTCATGAACTCCAAATGCTCACAACAGATTAATGAAATAGTTTTATCTGGAGCCTCATCGTAAAAAAGGTGCCATGATTCAGGTGCAGTCAAGTAATATGCATAAGTAGGTTGACCAAGGGCAGGCATCACGGGCAGGCATTCATGAGCGCATTGCTGTTTGACAAGGAGAGGCACCCGCGCACTTGCAAGCACAGGAACAGCTGGTTAGACTATGACAGTTGAGCGCCGCACAGTTGTTAGTGGCTGCGCAACCACTTTACAGAACCACCTGCACATGCGCGCAAGTCTGATAGAGCGCAACAGGCCATAATACATGCTACGCAACGCAGGAAGCGCCTCACCTCCAACCCCTGGTCAGTCATTTCCATGGCTGTCACGCCTGACAGCTCAACCATGCGTCGGATGATTTTACCTCCTGAGCCGATAACGGCAGACCTCATGTCAGGGTCAACCTTCATGCGCAAGGCAAGGCCAAGTGAGGGTTACAAGCTGCGGCTGCTGGACAAGGGGGAGCTTTGCTACAGCCGATCAGGCCTGCAACCTGAACCTACCCCTAGAAAGGCACCATTGTCCGACTCATGTGCAAAAGTAAGCGGCAGAGTTGCGTCGTCGAAGCCAGGGCAAGCCAAGCCAGCGCGGGGCGCTGCCCCACAGCCCATGTGCTAGTGCCTCAGAACGCCCGTATCCTTGCCTTCGCGTGCCCTTTGTTTGACTCGGCATGCCTACACGTGCACCTCAATGCCCATGTGCCTCAACATGCCCATACGTATGGTGACATTCATATACCCTCTGATTCGCAGGCGCAACAGTTGGCATTCGGATGCCCTTTGTTACGTTGATAGACGGAGCTAGGTCCATGATCCACTTGTGTCATACTCAAGGGCAAGGCTCAGACACAAGAAAGTCATGGGTTTGCATCCACGCTTTGCTTCTCCGATTGCAGGTGTCCCTTGGGCAAGGGCACGAGGCTAGGCTCAGGCAAAGGCTAGGCAAAGGCTAAAGACTCCCTTAAGACCTAAATCTGGCCAAGACGTCCAGAGCTAAACGGGAAGAAAGGAAACATTCAAATACCCTCTAATTAGCAGGCGTGGCAGGCGGCATTCGGATGCCTTTTGTCACACCGCATCTGTACCTCAGCATAGCCTTTTGTTAGATTCGCTCGGCTTGCTATATGTGCACCTCATGGCCTTGCCCATGCTCCTCAGCATGCCCATGCATGTGGTGGGTGGAAGGGCAGTGTGAGCAGCATGCATGGTTAACTGCAAGGCGGCCAATCATGCATCCAGTGAGCGTGACTGGATCCTAGTTCAGGCCTAGGCTGCTTGTGATGCAGCGGGCTGAGGCACGGTGCCCCAACAGCACATGACTGTGATGTGTAGCATGCTCCACTGTCAGTGCCATGCAGGCTGGCTCAACAAAGGAGCACAGCACCCGCCTGCGCACTCCTCATGTGAGTCCTGCGCAGCGAGCTGCAGGCACAGCTACCCATGAGGCTTGTGGGGTGAACGCTCCCTGCGAGCCTTGTGCAGTGCACCATATGAAGGGCCCAAGACCATGGGTAAACCTTTTGGTCTGGCTTACGTGCTTGCAGGAGATCTTCTGGTCTGGCTTGCGTGCAGGGCTGGAGACAACAGCCGGAAAACCAATTGGTCTGGCTTGTGTGCTTGCCATGGAGCGCTCAGTAGAGAAATCAGAACCAGCACATCACCATGCACTCAGCACAAGGGATGCATGCAAGCGTGGTGGCGAGGTGGTGCGGAGCCGCACCCACAGCTAGCCACAGGGAGCTGCAGGGACTAGTGATGCGCACGACAACCCGTGACAAGCTGAGCAATCATGGATTAATGGCCAGGAATGCGTTTGACGACCCGCGTTGAGCTGGGCAACCAAGGATGGGAAGCAAGTGATGCGTATGACGACCCGCGATGAGCTGAGCAAGCAAAGATGGAGAGCACCGCACGCACCGGCTTCCGGATGACGCGGGGCGTGTACTCAGCCAGCTCCCTGCGTGGGGGTGGGCTGCACTTCTCCATCTCAGCCAGGATGTGCCGTCGCCCCTCGCCCGCCTGGCTCAGGGCTTGGCGAAGGATCTCGATGGTGATGCCCTCCACCTGTGCCCAACACAACAAAGGCCCACAAAAGGTTACGCGTGGGGGGGGTGGGAGGGGGGCAAGCGCTCGCATGCTGGCAGCGCCGACAATCGTGCCGTGAGGTGTGTGGGTCAGGGCATGCAAGGTGGGTGGGTGTGTGCGTGTGTGTGCACGTGTGCTCATGTGTGCGTGCCTACGTGCGTGTGTGATGAATTGTGAGGGGGGTGTCCTAACTGTCAGGGATCGCAGCCTCAGATAAGTGTGTGTTCACATGGCGAGCTCAGAAATGAAGAGGGTGAGAAGTGTTTCTATAGCTTTTTGCGTTTCCCAGGTCTATGCATGTGTTCAACAAGGAAGATAGTGCCACCTTATTTGCACATGCGAGTGCAATTGCGAATGGCCAAGGTGCAACAGGAAGAAGTCAAGGGAGGCAGCAGATGGGTTAAGAGGATGTGCAGCAGCTTAAGGTGTGCAAGCAGCACCTGCAGCCAGCCAAAGGAGGTGGTTCTGCTACCGACCTTGATGTCCATTTGGAAGGCCGTGATGGCATCATGGCCGCCTGCCACCTTGAAGTCCATGTCGCCCAGCGCGTCCTCGGAGCCTGTACAGGCGTAGGCATTCTTACGTGGTGAGCAGCTCACGTGCACAAAGGAGTTTGAGGGGCAACAAGGCCCCAGGGCTGCCAGGCGCACAACGTCAGCGCGCAGGGCTGCCAGGTGCACGATGTCAGCGCGCAGGGCTGCCAGGCGCACAACGTCAGCGCGCAGGGCTGCCCGGTGCACTATGTCAGCGCGCAGGACTGCCAGGTGCACGATGTCAGCGCGCAGGACTGCCAGGCGCACGATGTCAGCGCGCAGGGCTGCCAGGTGCACGATGTCAGCGCGCAGGGCTGCCAGGCGCACAACGTCAGCGCGCAGGACTGCCAGGCGCACGATGTCAGCGCGCAGGGCTGCCCGGTGCACGATGTCAGCGCGCACGCACACAGATCAGCAAGAGGTTGTCATTGGTCACCATAGGCATGGTAGCTGCACTAAGGAAGCCATATTTCCGTGCCTGCTTGGATAGCAGCTGCGCCATAGGAACCCTTGAGTCCAGGCATAGGAGCGTCTCACTTGTATGAGTGAGGCCAGCTTTTGACGAGCATGCCAGCGTAAGAGCTTGCGCCAGGACCGGTTGGGTGCAATGCATAGACATGCAGGTGGCACCCGCTGCCTGCTGCACACAAGCACACGCACACACACACACCCCACAGCTCTTGACATGCACCCAGGATGTTGCTGAGGACCATGAGCTCCAAGGGCACCATGCCTATCCCCTCCTCCCCCGGTTCCAGACACGCATCCAGGATACTGCAGAGGGCCACGGACTTTCTGGCCGCCGTGCCTCCCCCCCACCCTCCCCTTCCTGGTTCCTGACACGCACCCAGGATGTCGCTAAGGACCACAAACTTTTTGGTCTCCGTGTCCAGGAGCAGGCCCATGGCAATCCCCGCCACCGGCTGTGGCAAGGGCACACCTGTGGGCAGCAGGCAAGCGGCACAGGCTCTGCAGATTGTGTACCAAGCCTCTGTTGCGAGCCCTGCAGGACCACCCTTTTGGCATTGTTTGGGCCAAGGGGCGCGCGCATGGGAGAGCAGGGAAGGGGGGGAAAGATGCAAAAGTGGTGCGAGCACTGGGCCTCAAGGGATGGGCGGTCTGTGCGGGGCGGGGGTTTGACAACCAGGGGGGCTGGAACACACACTGCAGCCACCACACTGGGCGTGGGAGAGCGTGGGCCCCAAGGGCGGCATTCAGGGATTCTACACTTCACAAGGAAGAGGCGCAGGTGAATGACTCCAAGTCGATGCCCTGTGCAGCTTCTTCTCACACTCAGGGCCAGGGGACCGTGACAAGCTGAGTCATCTATTCTGCTTCCCTTGATTGGGGATTCAGAGGGAAGCATATGAATGACTGAGCCCATAACACAGGCCTGAGCCATCCCTCAGTTGGGGATACAGTGGAAAGCATGTGATTCATTTGATGTTCGAGCCCTTAACACAGACCTGACCCAATCATGGGGTACGTGCCGTTGACGGGGCTAACCCCACCCAAACCATCACAAACACACACACGCAGATGTGCGCACGTGCATGCACACGCACATATGCATGTGAACGCAAGGCGCTGTCAACCACCTCTGACTCAAGAGGCGCACTTGCACGCACAGTAGCCCACAGTGCATGCGCATTTGCACCCGCACGTCCTGCTTACCAGGCAGCCGTCCTGCTCACCAGGCAGCCGCACGTCCTGCTCACCAGGCCTCACCAGGCCTCACCAGGCAGCCGCACGTCCTGCTCACCAGGCAGCCGCCAGGGAAGGTGCAGCAAGTGCATACCCCGCTACCTGACCTGCCGCATGCAAAATGCAATCAGCGCCTGCTCCACCAAGATGCCAACAAACCTGCGCGCTTGTGCGGGCACCCCATCAAAGGCCTTGCTCGCGCATGCACCCTCTGGGTGACCTTGCTTGCGCATGCACCCCATAAAAGACCTTGCTTGTGCGTGCACCCTCTAAAAGACCTTGCTTGTACATCCTCTAAAAGACCTGCCCCACCAAGAACCCAGCACGTCTGCTAGCACGTGTGCCTTCACCCCCTCCTTCCCCCCCTCTTTTTCACACCAATATCCTGAAAAACACTGCAACTACCACCGAATTGGCATATACGCCCATGCATGTCCATGCACACAAGCAAGTACATACACCCTTACACACACGCGCACACACACACACTCTACATGCCCACAAGCACACACACACATGCATACACAAACATGCGCGCACGCATGCACGCACCAGCATCCAGCATGGCCAAGCAGCCCCCGCACACGGAAGCCATGGAGCTGGAACCATTGCTCTCGGTGATGGTGCTCTCCACGCGTACAGTGTACGGGAACACCTCCTGGGGGGGAATGATGGGCAGCAGTGCGCGCTCCGCAAGCTCGCCGTGCCCGAGCTCCCGCCGGCCTGCGTGTGGGGCAGTGTCCCGGGAAGGAGTTGGGGTCAGATGAGATGAGCAATGGAAGAGCTGCGTGTCAGCTGAGTTTTGGATGGGGTAGTTATTAGCTGAGTTTTGTGCGGGGCAGACGTAAGGTGAGTTTTAGGTGGGGTTGGTGTAAGCGTTGTTTGGGGCAGACGTGAGGTGAGTGCTACACAGGGTTGTGTTAGGTGAGCACTGTGCGGGGCAGACGTATGGTGAGTGTTGGACGGGTCAGGTGTTTGCATTGAGTGTAGTACAGATGAGAGAGTGTTGGGTCAGCCAAGTGTTTGCTGGGCGGGCAGGCGCCCACCTGGGCCGCCCACGCGCCCGACCTCGCCCACGCTGCTGGGGGGGAAGAAGTACTGAAGGTAGAAGGCCTCATCAGTGTCCGTATTAATGTCTGACCGCATGGAGTCCACGCGCTGGGCGGCCGCTTTGCTGCCGAGCGTGGTCACCACAATGGCCTGTGGGTGGAGCGGAGGGAGGCGAAGCAAGCGTGGAGTGAGGCAGGTTGAGTAGAGGGAGGCAAGGCAAGCGTGGAGTGGAGCAGCATGGAGCAAAGCGATCTGAGGTGCAGGGTAGAGCAAGCGAGAAGCCGAGCAAGGCAGATGTGTGCGTCAAGTCAATTGTTACGCAGCCAAACAGATTGAAGCAGCGCAGCCCCAGTGCAAGCAGGGATGCCAGTAGCAGAGCTGCTCAAAGCAGGGCAGCCGCAGTGCAAGCAGGGAGGCTGGTAGCTGAGCAGCTCAAAGCAGCAAAGCCCCTGTGCAAGCAGGGAGGCTGGTAGCTGAGCGGCTCAAAGCAGCACAGCCCCTGTGCAAGCAGGGAGGCTAGTAGCTGAGCGGCTCAAAGCAGCACAGCCCCTGTGCAAGCAGGGAGGCTGCTGTCATGCGCGGCCCATGTGCTGGCGGCACCACACTCCCAGATGCCCAGGCCTGCACCTGTGTCTCCCCTCTTGTGAAGAGGCAGCTGCCGTGCGTGCGGGGCAAGACACTGGCGCGGGAGGTGATGGGCCGGATGTCTTTCAGGCCCCGGCCATCCATGCGCAGTCCCTGCACAGCAGAGGGTAGGACGCAGTTGAGGGACCATGCACAGTCCCTGATAGGATGCAGGATGCAGGATACAAGGCAGGGTGCGGTTGAGGGACCATGCGCAGTCGCTGCACAGCAGAGGGTAGGACGCAGTTGAGGAACCCCCAGGAGAGGTGCTGCATGCCCTCTCTCAAAGATGCTGCCAGGCGTTGCCCTCTACCACTTATTGTGCAGCAGGGCGCAGGTGGGTGCGCAGGGGGCGCTAGACAGAGCAAACACATGGGTCATGGGGCTTGCGCAGGGGTTGCCAGGGCGAAGCTGGGGGAGCCGATGCGCTGCGCAGGGGCATATGTTTTTTACTATGATCGCCTGTGTAAGCCTCCTGTCAGTAGTAGGGGTCGGCGTTGGCCTATAGCGCTATAGATTTTTTGAAATATAACATGTGTGAAATTGGCCATTTCAAGTGGCTGCCAACTGAATTGGGCCCGTGGGCCCTTTGCGTAGTTGTCGGCACGCAATATCAACATAATTATGGGG
>LKMJ01003224.1_pt1 | contig 15176 bp, 11 predicted proteins | sample 643391 | NCBI WGS metagenome assembly LKMJ01 (sample SAMN04112250, study PRJNA286221) | soda lake metagenome | biome: soda lake; feature: Kulunda Steppe; material: water; isolation source: sample PL-Br10 brine of Picturesque Lake | place: Russia: Kulunda steppe | collected 2010-07
CCAAAGATTGCGTTTATCGGAGCAGGAAGCATGGTCTTCGCCAAAAACTTGGTTGGGGATATCCTTTCGTTCGAGGCACTCGAGGACAGCACGATTTCGCTAATGGATATCGACGAGCACCGCCTCGAACAGACGACCGAGGTCGCCGAGAGAATGGTCGAAAACAGTCGTGTTAGTGCGACGATCGAATCGACGACTGACCGACGCAAAGCGCTTGATGACGCCGACTACGTGCTCAACATGATCAACGTTGGCGGGACGGAGCCGTTCGAAAACGAAATTCGTATTCCCGAAAAATATGGCGTTGAGCAATCGATCGGGGACACGTTGGGGCCGGGGGGAATCTTCAGGGGACTCCGGACGATCCCGACGATGCTCGAAATCGCTGACGACATGGCGGAACTGTGCCCGGACGCCCTTCTACTGAACTACACGAATCCGATGGCGATCGTCTGTTGGGCGATGGAGGAAGCGACCGACATCGAGACCGTTGGCCTCTGTCACAGCGTCCCCCACACCGTGGAGGCGATTGCGGAGTACATCGACGTCCCACAGGACGAACTCGATTACTGGGTCGCTGGAATCAACCACATCGCGTGGTTCTTAGAATGTGAGTGGCAGGGAGAGGATGTCTATCCGATGCTCAAGGAAGCGATGACCGACGAGGAGACCTACCGAAAGGACACCGTTCGGTTCGAGCTGCTGAAACACTTCGGAGCGTTTGTCACCGAGTCGAGCCATCACAATTCGGAGTATTTCCCGTACTTCCGGACCGACGGCGAACTGATCGACGACCTGACTGGGACGAACTACGCCGAGCGGATGCAGACCGCGACATATCTCGAGGGGTGGAAAGAGCGCTCCGAAGAGCGAGACGACGCACTGGCGGACATTGATCCCGACGATGTCTCGATCGAGCGCTCGGAGGAGTACGCCTCCCGACTCATTCACTCGCTCGAGACGGACACACCCCGACGGCTCAATCTTAACGTCCCTAACGGACCGGGACATATCCAGAATCTTGGTAACGACGCGTGCGTAGAAGTTCCCTGTCTCGTCGACGGGACGGGGGTCCACCCGTGCTCGGTCGGCGAACTACCACCACAGCTGGTCGCGCTCAATCGAACGAACGTGAACGTCCAGCGTCTTGCAGTAAAGGGCGCACTTGACGGTGATCGCGAGGCCGTCCACCAAGCGGTCAAGCTCGACCCATTGACCGCGGCCGAACTCGGGCTCGACGAAATCCACGAGATGACTGAAGAACTGATTGACGCTAACGAAGCGTATCTTCCAGCGCTGAACTGAGAGCGATCGATCACTACCGGCGCGTCGTCGCCCACTGACCGTCGTTGCGGCGAGGGCGAAATGTACCACATTTTATGCCGTTCGAATGAAAATATTTATATTAATGGTTAATTATGGTATATGCACAGCGATGAGAAAAATTAGCAAACGCGACATGCTGAAAGCTACTGGTGTAACAGCAGCCGCCTCGCTTGCCGGCTGCCTGGGTGGCGGAAGCGATCAATTGACATTCTGGTGGGTCGAAGGAGACAGCACCACCCACCAACCTGTCAACGATTGGCTCACCGAAACGGTCGAATCGGAAACCGACAGGGAGCTGGAAATAACCGGATACGCCTACAGCGACCTGCGCCAAAACGTCCTCACGGGCGGCCGTCAGGGAACGCCGGATGTCATCGAGGGTGTAATCGAGCATCCCGGCGACTACGTCGGCGCAGATATCATCGAACCCCTGACTGACCGAACTGACGAGGTGCCACACTTCGATGGCTTCCTCGAGAGCGCACTCGAAGCGTTCCGCTTCCAGGACGAACTCTGGGCGCTTCCCTACACGGGAAACGGTCGCGCACTTGTCTATAATAAAGATGTGCTCGCGGAGTACGGCTACGAGGACGGCCCCCCGTCGGAGATCGACGAGTTCATGGAACTCGCGGGAACAATCAACGAGGATCACGATGACATGAACGGCTTCCACCTGACCACGGAGCGCGGTGAAGTCCGTGTCACACAGGAGTTCCTCTCACACGTCTATCAGCATACCGACGGACCGCTGTACGAGTGGGACGGCGATGGATGGGCACTCCAGGCCGACGCGAGCACGTTTGAGCCGATCCTCGACGACATCTACTACCGACTGTTCCATGGCGATCAGCCAACAGCCAGCACCGATTACCGGAGTGCGGGATGGGAGACGAACGATGTCGGCTACACCGAAGGAGACCACGCAATGATCCACTGTGGGCCGTGGATCGACGTATTCCGCGACACGGACCAACAGGAAGCGATGCTCGACGAGAACACGGCAGTCTCCTTGTTGCCGACACACTCGGACGCGACGGATGCGACGTACATGGAAGTCAAACCGCTAATGTTGAACGCGCATTCGGATGACCTCGAAAACGGGATGGCAGTCGTATCGGCGTTCTCCAGTCCGGAGGGGCTCGAGCAGTTGGCCGAAGTTGACGCAGGCGCGATCGCGACCCCCGTTCATGAAGATGTTGAATCGACGATCGACAACGAGGATTATATGGCGTTCACCGACGCGTTCGAGAACGGTGTCGCTCCGGCACCGATCGCGTGGGGGACGGTTCGTGAAGCGATCTATGACGCGATCGAGAACGTCATTTTCGACGATCAGACGCCTGGCGAGGCCGCTAATGAGCTTGCACAGACACTCGCGGAGGCCGACGTCAACCTCGATCCGTCTGTAGAGTGAGTGATCTGATGAGACGCACACCAAACAGTACGCCGCGATCGAACGTGGGTCGGATACGATAATTATCATGGCTACGAATACGGACAGACTTTCGAAGTACCGAAAACAGTTCGTCTCGCTCTCGACGGAGACGTGGTTAGGCTGGGGACTGTTACTCCCCGCCGCTCTGTTGATGGGCGTCATCATCCTGTATCCGATCCTCGACGGCATCCTGATGAGTTTTCAGACCCGATCGTTTCTTCAGCCCGATATTCGGGAGTTCGCCGCCCTGGCGAACTATCGGGCGCTCGTCCAAGATTCGGTGTTCTGGACTGCCCTGTGGAACTCGTCAGTGCTCACCGGTGTTTCGGTCGCCCTCCAGTTCCTACTCGGGCTTGGACTAGCGCTACTGCTTAAGCAGAAGGTGCCGGGAATCCAGATCTTCCGGAGCGTTACAATGGTGACGTGGGTGTTGCCGGTGATCGTGATCGTCATTATTTTCAACTGGCTTGTCCAGCCCGGATACGGCCTCGTCAACCTCGTTCTCAGCAGTGTCGGTCTCCCGACAAACTACTGGTTTTCCAGTACGACGTGGGCGTTGCCGCTGATCATCCTGATGCACGTCTGGAAGAACGCCCCGTTCTTTGCGATCGCGTTGTTCGCGGCCATGCAGTCGATTCCTGACGATCTCTACGAGGCCGCTGAGATGGACGGTGCGTCGGCAGTCCAGCAGTTCCGATATATTACGCTGCCAAATATCTCGTACGTGTCGATGATCATGATCGTTCTGCACGTGTTATATACATTCAACAACTTCGACTTCGTCTGGCTCTCGACCGGTGGCGGACCGCTCCGGACGACCGAAGTGTTACCGACGTACGTGTACAAGGAGGCATTCCAGCAGTACGCCCTCGGCTACGCGGCCAGTATCGGCGTCGTAATGCTCATAATCATGATGGCGTTTACTGTCGTCTATATCAAACTGGAGGACTTCGACTAATGCTCCAAGCACTCGTTACCAGATTTGACGCTCGCCTCGATGACGAGATGACCGTCCGCCGAGCAATGTTCGTCTACGCGATGCTCCTGCTGTACTACGGGTTCTTGTTGCTCCCGATCTTCTGGCTGATCAGGTCCTCAATCGTCACTGACGACATGTTGCGCGCCCGCGAGCTCAACCTGTTACCGCTCGCCCATCTGACGGTCGAGAACTATGCGACGGTGTTGACCAACGAGACGTTCCTCCGATACTTCATCAACTCGACGGTGATCGCGATTGCAACGACGGTGCTTACGTTAGGTGTCGGCATTCCAGCGGCGTACTCGGTGAGCCGGTTCGAGTATCCCGGACGGGACTACGTCGTGTTGGGGCTCATCTCGAGTCAGATGCTGCCGCTGGTGCTGGTGTTGATTCCGTTCTTTACGGTCATGTTCCGGATTGGACTGGTCGACACCAGGGTTGGGCTCGTCTTCGCCCACGCCGTCGGCGTGTTGCCGTTCGTCGTATGGCTGTTAAAAGGATACTTCGATGCGATCCCTGAGGCACTGGACGAGGCCGCGAAGATGGACGGTTGTAGCCATCTGCAGATCATGTATCAGATCATCGTTCCACTGTCGCTGCCGGGGATCGCCGTCGCCGGCTTCTATGCGTTCGTCGGCTCGTGGAACGACTACCTGTTCGTGTCGATCCTCTCGCAGTCGACAGGGACTCGGACCCTACCGCTTGGACTGCAGCTTTTCCAGACGGCCCAGCAGGTCGACTGGGGTGCAGTCACCGCAGCGGCAGTCGTGACGGCAGTTCCGGTCGTCATACTGTTCACTCTCGTGCGAAAGTGGCTCGTTGAGGGACTGTCGAACACCGGCGGAAAGGGGGTCTGACACCGCTCCCCGCTCGGATCTCGCACGGTCGATCTCGAGAGACGGCGATTGTCGTGAGACAGACGACGACACATGAACTGACGAATGCCCAGACAACCGATGTGGTGAACAGATAGCTGACCGATACTACGAACCATGACTAACAACACGAACGATGACCGATAATACAACCGACGCGACCCCACGGAGTGACGGCTCCGGCGAGACTGTAATAACCGAGTACGAACTGTTCGAGGTACCGCCGCGGTGGCTGTTCCTCAAGGTAACGACCAGCGACGGCACGGTCGGCTGGGGCGAACCTGTCGTCGAAGGCCGATCGAAAAGCGTTCGCAGCGCCGTCGAAGAACTGATCGACGGCTATCTGCTCGGCGAGGATCCCTCCCGAATCGAACATCACTGGCAGCGACTCTACCGTGGCGGCTTCTACCGTGGCGGCCCGGTGCTGATGAGCGCTATTGCCGGCATCGATCAAGCGCTGTGGGATATCAAGGGTAAACGGTTCGACGCACCCGTCTACGAACTGCTCGGTGGTCCAGCCAGGGACCGAATCCGCGTATACCAGTGGATCGGTGGCGATCGACCAGCCGATGTCGGCGAAGCAGCCGCCGAAAAGGTCGACGCCGGGTTCACTGCACTGAAAATGAACGCGACACCCGAACTACGACGAATCGACACGCCTGCAGCCGTCGATGCGGCCCGCGACCGACTCGCAGAAGTTCGGGACGCCGTCGGCGACGAGGTCGACATCGGCGTCGACTTTCACGGGCGCGTGAGCAAGACGATGGCCAAACGACTCGCCGCCGCTCTGGAGCCGTTCGAGCCGATGTTCATCGAAGAACCCGTCCTGCCCGAGCATAACGACGCGCTCCCAGAAATCGCCCAGCATACGACAATCCCGATCGCGACGGGTGAACGGATGTTCTCGCGGTGGGATTTCAAGTCCCTGTTCAAGCAAGGCGTCGTCGACCTGATCCAGCCCGATCTCTCCCACGCTGGTGGCATCACTGAAGTACACAAGATTGCGAGCATGGCCGAGGCCTACGACATCGCAGTGGCCCCCCACTGTCCGCTTGGACCGATCGCACTCGCATCGTGCATTCAGGTTGATGCCTGTTCGCCGAACGTGCTTATCCAAGAGCAGAGTCTCGACATCCACTACAATGAGACCAGCGACGTACTGGATTATCTCGCTGATCCGTCCGTCTTCGCGTATGAGGATGGCTATGTACCCCTGCCAGACGGTCCGGGGCTCGGGATCGAAATTGACGAGGCCGTCGTTCGCGAGCGTGCACAACAGGACGTCGACTGGCACAACCCGGTCTGGGAACACGACGACGGCAGCGTCGCGGAGTGGTGATCTATGCAGGACCGATCACAGCAACCGTCCGCAACGCCCTGTCGGGGTCGCTTTGCGGACGCAGTCGTCGTGATCACCGGATCGACTCGCGGTATCGGCCGCGGTATCGCTCGACGGTTCGCTGCCGAAGGCGCGTCGGTCGTGATCACTGGACGAACGGGCGAAAGCGGGACGGCAGTCGCGGAATCGATACGCGTCGATGGTGGGGATGCGCTGTTCGTCCAGGCAGACATGCGCGACCCTGACGATATCCAAGCCCTGTTAGATGCGACCGCTGAGGAGTACGGCGGCATCGACGTTCTGATAAACAACGCCGGCGTCCAGACGGAGACGAGCACCACGGATGCGACGCTCGACGACTGGGAATTCGTCCTCGAGACGAACTTCCGGGCGTACTGGCTGTGTGCGAAACACGCTGTCGAACAGATGGACGAGGGCTCCATTATCAACGTCTCGTCAAACCATGCGATGCTGACTATGCCATCGCTTTTCCCGTACAATGCCGTCAAGGCCGGCATAAATGGGATGACCCGTGCAATGGCACTGGATCTTGGTCCGGAGATTCGCGTCAACACGATCAGTCCGGGATGGATCGAGGTCGAACGTACCCGCGAGGAACTCCCCGCGGACAAGCGTGCACACGTCGAGTCGATTCATCCACTTGGCCGAATCGGAACGCCTGAAGACGTCGCTGGTGTGGTGGCATTTCTCGCCAGCGAAGATGCAGCGTTCATTACTGGGTCAAACCTGCTAGTCGACGGTGGACGGGCCGGAGTCATGCAAGACGATACGCTTCCTGACTACTGTCGCGACTGAGCTCGGCCACCGCAGGAGAGCGCCACCAACTGATTCCGGAGCTGGTTCGAGTCGATTCCTGCAATCGGCTCCGAACGTATTCCGCAGAGATGGAAAAAATATATTTTGAACCAAACTAAATCCGCTTGTATGTCTTCAGTAGTAACGTTTGGCGAAACGATGCTCCGTCTATCGCCGGAGCCTGGTGAGCGAATCGAGACCGCAACGGAACTCGACTTCCGAACCGCTGGTGCCGAGAGTAATGTCGCAATTGCCGCGTCGAATCTCGGTGTAGATGTCACATGGGCGTCCAAGCTCCCGGATTCGCCACTCGGCCGACGAGTCACACGAGAGGTACAGAGCCACGGCGTCACAACGAACGTGACGTGGACACAGCAGGGACGGCAGGGAACCTACTACATCGAACACGGCAGCAAACCACGCGGGACAAACGTCATTTACGATCGCACGGACGCCGCGATCAGGACGGCGACGCCGTCGGAGCTAGCAAATGGGATCGATCTTGAAACGACGGACACGTTGTATACGAGCGGCATCACGCCGGCGCTGTCAGAGCAGCTCCGGGAGACGACCGCAACGCTGTTCAAGCAAGCTCAGGAAGCCGACACCACGATCGCCTTTGATCTCAACTACCGCTCCAAGCTATGGTCGCCCGAGGACGCACGATCGACGTGTGTTCCGCTCTTCGACTCGGTCGACATTGCTGTTATCGCAGCACGCGATGCGCGAGTTGTCCTCGGAGAGGCCGGCAGCGACGAGGAGATCCTTCGAGCGCTCGCAACGATGCACGAACCGGAGGTCATCGTGTTGACACAGGGAAGCGACGGCGCGATCGCGATCGACAAAAACGGTCACGTTCACGATCAGCCGGCGTTCGAGGCGGAGACGGAAGATCCAATCGGGACGGGTGATGCTTTCGTTGGCGGCTTCCTTGCGGACTATCTCGAAGGCGGATCCGTTGCGAGCGCACTGGAGTACGGGGCTGGGACTGCCGCACTGAAACGGACGATCGCCGGAGATCTTGCCGTCGTGACGCCCTCGGCGGTTGATACAGTCATCGAAGACGCAGACGGTGGTATCAAACGATAAACAGTCCCGAGTATCCGTTACTGCGATCGAGCCGATTCGACGGCATCGACGAACTCAGCAGCGGTTTTGCGGACCTGTTGCATGTCGTCATCGTCGATGGCGTCGTAATCGACGAGCGCACTGCCAGCGCCGATGGCAACGGCACCAGCGTCGAAAAACGAGGCCACATTCTCGGTCGACACACCACCGGTTGGCATGATATCGACCCCCCCAAGCGGTCCCTGGAGCGCGCTAACATGGCCAGGACCGACAGTCGTCGCAGGGAACATTTTTAGTAAGTCTGCACCTGCTTCGATCGCCGTGACGGCTTCTGTCGGAGTCATCACGCCGGGGATAGAGACGGCCCCCTGACGGTTACAGGTCCGGATCATCTCCGGATTACAGTCGGGAGCGAGGACGAACGTCGCTCCCGCTTCGATGACGGATTGTGCCGTTGGTGAATCGAGAACAGTTCCAGCACCGATAACGGCATCGGTATCAGCCAGTTCGCGGTCCACTGCTGCGATCTTCTCGCCAACGCGACTTCCGTCGGCGGTGACCTCGATCGCTCCGACACCTGCCTCGTAGATCGCTCGGGAAACTGGTGCAATTTGGGCTTCACTGACACCACGGAGCACGGCAACGACACCGCTTTCGACGATACGTTGGACTACGTGGTTGTTTTCGGACATAGCTGTTCTTTGTCTATCGGCCTTTTTAATGTAGTGGCTTTTGGACTCGAAATGGAAGAACTGAGCCACAGATCAGCATACGACTCCTGTAGTTTGTGGGAGAGTAATTGATGGCAATGTTTAGATAGCGATGGTATGACGTACTCATATGAGTATTGGTGTCTGTTATTTCCCGGAACACTGGCCACAGGAACGCTGGGAGAACGACTTCGAGCAGATGGCTGCGGCGGGCCTCGAGTACGTCCGGATGGGAGAGTTCTCCTGGTCCACGCTTGAATCAGAACGCAACGAGTTCGAGTTCGACTGGTTGGACGACGCTGTCGAACTGGCGGGAGAGTACGACATGCAGACAGTCCTCTGTACACCTACTGCAACGCCACCGAAGTGGTTAGTCGACGATCGCCCCGAGATTCTGCAGGAAGACCCCGATGGGACGGTCCGGGAGTTCGGTAGTCGACGCCATTACTGTTTCAACTCCACGGCCTACCGCGAGGAGACCGAACGAATCGTGACAACACTCGTCGACCGCTACGCCGATACCCCACACGTTGTAGGGTGGCAAACTGACAATGAATTCGGTTGCCACCGCACTGTCCGCTGTTACTGTGACAATTGTGCCGTCGCGTTCCGCGAGTGGCTTGAAAACAAATACGACACTATTGAGACACTCAACGACGCGTGGGGGACCACCTTCTGGAGCCAGCGATACACATCGTTTCAGGAGATTGACCCTCCGGGGCCAACGCCCGCCGAACACCACCCCTCACGACTCCTCGAATATGCCCGGTTTTCGAGCGACTCAGTTGTTTCGTACAACCGACTGCACGCCGAACTGATACGGGATGTGAACCCGGACTGGTTCGTCACCCACAATTTCATGGGTCGATTCCCGACGCTCGATGCGTACGCCGTCAGCGAGGATCTCGACCTCGTTTCCTGGGACTCTTACCCAACAGGCTTCGTACAGGACCGGTACCAAGCTGATCCAACACGTGACCAGTTGCGAGCCGGCGACCCCGACCAGGTCGGGATGGACCATGACCTCTATCGTGGCGCCCTTGACCGTCCGTTCTGGGTGATGGAACAACAGCCAGGCGATGTCAACTGGCCACCGCTCTGTCCTCAACCCGGAGAGGGCGCAATGCGGCTGTGGGCTCACCATGCAACCGCCCATGGGGCCGATGCAGTACTGTACTTCCGCTGGCGGCGCTGTCTCGAGGGGCAAGAACAGTATCACGCAGGACTCCGCAAGCAGGATGGGTCGCCAGACCGGGGCTATCACGATACCATGCAAGCAGCTGCTGAACTGAACGAACTCGGTGACGTTGACCATGTTGGTGCCCCTGTTGCGCTATTGTTCGATTACGATAACCTGTGGGCCCTCAGCGAACAGCCCCACGCACCGACGTTCGATTACTGGAGCCTGCTCGGGTCGTTCTATGGTGCAGTTCGTGCCTATGGCGTTCAGGTCGATGTCGTCCATCCAACTACTGATCTTGGGGAGTATGACGCTGTCGTAGCACCCGCGTTGCATCTTGTTACTAACGAATTGGCCGATCGGCTTACAGCGTATGTCGAGGCCGGCGGCGAGCTTTTACTCGGCCCACGGACCGGCGTAAAAGACGAGCATAACAGGCTTCGACCTGCGCCACAGCCGGGTCCGCTGGCCGAACTGATTGGCGCAACGGTTGACCAGCACGAATCGCTTCCGTCCCACATTGACACCACTGTGCAACGTGTGACCAAGCAAGATACCAAACAGTACGCGTTCCGCACCTGGGCGGAGTGGCTTGCGGCGGAGGATGCTCGACCGCTACTCGCATACGATATGGACGACGTCGAATCGGGGCGAACAGCGGCCGTACAGAACGCTGTCGGGAACGGTACTGCTGTCTACTGTGGCGTCTGGCCCGAATCTGACCTCGCAGCCAGCCTTATTCGCCCGCTGCTCGAACGGGCAGGCGTACCACACAGCGAACTTCTTCCTGATGGTCTTCGCGTGGGTGAACGAAATGGACACACGTGGGTGATGAACTTCTCGAGTAATCGATATCGTCTCATCTCCGATGCTGATCGCTCGTGGCTCGTTGGGGGACCAACTGTCGACGCGTTCGACGTCGCGATCGCAGACGGTGCGATCGTCGATGGACTTGCTGTCACCCGTCTCGGCTAAACGAGCTGTGAGTAAATAATACGTTATTTGAGAGGTGTCAGTAAATATAATGAAATAGGGCTCTGGTGAATCGACATACGGCAGTGGTTTGAAAGAACGGATTTACGCGTGTTTCGAGGAGATACGCGAGCAGAATCCGCTCGCCCGGATTCTGCTCGTCTTGGACAACTTCTCTTCACACATCTGTGCGCACACGCGAAAACGTGCTCATGAACTCGGGATCGATCTCGTCTTTCTTCCAGTGGGTTCGCCGCATCTCAACCCAATTGAACCAGTCTGGAAGCGTCTCAGATGGGAATCATCTCCCCTCATCGAGGAGGACGCCCGAGTACCGCGCCCTCCTCGATGAGATCTTCACACCATTGACTGACCAGTTAAATTTCGCAGGACCATGGATCGAGAATCTCCTCAGTGGATTCATTCAGAAGTTGCGTTAATCATTAAAGCCTCTGAGTGGGTTCACCGACACACTATTTTGATTGCGGCCGCAAAAAACTCAGTACATCACAAAGCCGGTTAGTTGAGACGTCTGCTTCGGTGGCGATCCATCCTGCATTCTGTGGCTCAGTCTGAGTCAGCACAACATGACGGACGCGTTCTGCTGCATCCGCTCCAGGAGACCACCTCGGTTCTTTCTCACTCATGAGTAGAATCTTCGTCATCAGTACACTAATATTTCGTACTAGCATGGAGTAGTTGGTATTAGCTTTCAACCGAGTTGAGGGTCTGAGTAGTAGTCGACACTATTGTTCGACCCTTTTTCACCCATCAGTAGGAGACAAATCGCAGAACAAATTGGACTGTTAAGCACTGTCTAGTTAAGCCAGTTTGAGAAGCGAGCAGGCCGTTGAGTTAATCGGTCAAGATGCTCGCAGACCTGCTCGGTACGTCGTTTGCGGTGGATTTAGAAGAGTCTCGGGAGCGTGAGCGGACAGTAACGTCCGTCAGGGCGTTCGCCGTCCGGCTCCACGCGACAGGTTGTTCACTCAGTGAGACAACTTCGATTCTCGCTGAATTAGGCGTCGAACGCTCGCACGGGGCTGTTTGGAACTGGGTACATCGAATAGCTGACAGCGTTCCCGACCCGCCTGAGGCGCAGCCGAAGCGGGTCGCTGTAGACGAGACTGCAGTCAAAAACAATGGCGAGTGGTCTTGGTTACATATTGCAATAGACATCGACACCAAGTTGATTTTGGGTGTCGATCTGTTCGGACGACATGGTACCGATCCAGCTGCTGCGTTTCTACATGGGCTCTCCGAGAAACACGACCTCTCCGAGACCGTATTTCTCGTCAATGGCTTCGACTATCAGACTGCCCTTGATCGATTAGGTCTCAGCGGTCGGCGTGATTATACAGACCGAAACCTGATCAAAAAATGGTTTCAGACACTCAAAATGAGAATCGACCGCTTCCATAATTCGTGGGTTGGCAGTCGGTCGAGCGTTCGTCGCTGGTGTTCGCAGTTTGCACATTATTATAACCGCCAGCGACCGCATCAATCGCTAGATAATCGAACGCCAGCTGAGGAGGTCACTAACTAGACAGTGCCGGTCAAATTGTAATTTGTGATCGATGAGGTTTATAGAGAGATCTGTTAAATAAAGAGGTTCTATAGGCTTGTTTGGAGAGCAGATATGAATATTAAAGGGGGGTCCAGCAAGTGTGGCAAAGACATATAGCTTGACTTAACAGCGTTTTGTTGCAGTAAAACGGGGTGTCTTTTCCTCTAAGTATGTCACAATGTCAAATTCATTATCTGGTCCTATGTATGGTGCCCAAATATTATATGGGCTGTCATCATCCCATCTCTTCGTTTCTATTTTTATCCTGTCTTTTGTCCAACCATTATGTATTTCCACTTTTCTAATAAAATGAATTGGGATAGAAAGAATCATATCTGGAGCATCTTTTCTTCCAACAGCCGTTAACACACGCCTGTTTGTAAAAAGATGATAAGTACTTCCATTACCAGTTGGATTGATCTCTATATCTTTTTTATTAAATGAATATCCATGTTTTTCAGCCTTGAAATAGTATTTCAAATACTCATCAGTGTTTAGTAGATCAATAAGTGGACGGTCATATAATCCAGTCTCATCTTTCATATGCTCTGCTTTGGCTATTATGAAATCTAAGATTGAAATCTCTTGATCTATATCGGACTGTAGGTCAGCGGCATATTCTAGTTTGTTTTCGTAATCTAATTCTACTAGATTGCCCAGAGAAAAGTTTAATTCATTCTGATATATGTCATTTAGCCATCCTTTCCTTTGACTTTCAGCATCATTCACCAAAGCGGAGATAGCTATCAAAACCATCACTTCACTATGGTTGTTTGCCAACTCAAGATACTCTTTATACGTAGATGTTGGGCCATGGGTGGTGTTCAAAAGGAACCCAAGCGCTACCGATGGATTTTCAGTAAGATTTTGATATAGGCCTTCTCGAATAACGATCTCCCAAATATTCGCCTTAGTAACTTTGCCGTCATATTCTTCGTGGGCGTATTCTAGTATATCCCATTGAATATTTTCATAAAACTCTTTGACTTCGTCAATGTTCTCTATCCCAGAGACACGGTCAGAATACTGCCTTTTTTTGGGGGAAATCCACTTGATAAATTTTCTAATCATCTCTAAGTCCATTAAACTGGCCTAAAAATTGGTTTCTAAACCGAATTTTTAGACAGTCATCAGTTGATGTTAATTTGAAATTAGCCATTCAAGATTCTTAACTTGATTCCTTATCAAAATCCCTGAACATATCTTTCCCCTCAGCGATGAATGAGTCTGGTTCCTCAACAACACCGTCAAAAAAGTACCTTTCAGCTGCTTTTCCCATCGCATAGGTACCACTTCCAGCGATAGTACCGGATACGACTTGACCGGCCCATGGTATGAATTGTATTAATCCACGTGCAGCTTCACGAAGAGCTATAGCGCTTCCAGAAATCACGCCCATAGATGTTAGAAATTCTACTACCGTTTTGAATTCTAATTTCCGGCAGGAAAGCCCTCCAATCAAAGCTATTTGTACGTATTGCAGTGCGGTTATTGGAATGAGATCTGAATAGGAAGTAGGTGCTGCTCCAATCAAGGCAGCTGATCTCGAGGCAGTTCTTGTTACGTCTCTAGCTAAATCCCTCATTATCGTCGCGCGTTCTTGAGCTTGAAAAAACTGTAGACGAGCGTCATCTGGGAGGTAATCCCCTATCAACAATGAAAGTGTATCCATATTCCAGTATGGTTTTTCTTTGGCGTACACTGGTATGACGCCAATGAATTGCTTGGAATCAAATTGAAGACCTTTGACAGGATTTAATTCGTCGAAGGGAGTCACTTCAAATTTATATTCTAGAACTACGTCAGATACAATTTCAGATACAAACTCAAGATTACGTTGAATTTGGCCTGTCAATTGAGGATTGTTTTCAGGCGGCCAATCTCCACCAGGAGACATATGTACATCCACTTTATTTAGAACAGTCAAGATTGGAGGTACGTTTTCTAATTCCTTCTCCAAGTTGCTCACCACCTCAAAATCATCCTCGCCAGCCCGGACTTGGTCAGGTGTCACCACATGTAAAAGGACATCTGGTCTGTACTCCTCTATGTCTTCTTGCATAAATTTGATTGTATTAGCAGGTAAATCACCATCTGGGGTTACACTTTCGAACAACCCCCGTGAATCAACGACCTCCCAATTTGAATACATTTCCGGAAAGGAAATATTGTACAATTGAGATTCTACAGTCTGCGGCTCTACAGAACCCACATTAGCAACTTCTTTATTTGCTAGAGCATTGATCAGCGATGACTTGCCAGCCCCTGACCGACCAAATATATACAGTCGTGGTTGCCTCTGTCCACTCAAAATATCATCGTACTCTTCAAGCAGCGGATCAATATGATCTTCTATTATTGTTCCAGTTTTGTCGTTGGCCCCAGGTACTTCTTTGACAAATTTGTCTATATTGTGACGAAACTTTCCGTACTTTTCTGGGTCGATAGCCATGAAATATCTGCGTACTGCTAATAATATAAGTCATTTGGCACTGTTTGGTTGGGGATTTCTTTGCTAGGTGTTCGTCCGTATTACTTCAAGAAACCCGTTCAGCCCACCTTGTTATCTTTGAGCCTCAAGTCCCACACATAGTCTTTCCACAATGTGGTAGTTAGCCATGTCCCCCTAATCCCGGGAGTAGTGAATCTCTTTGTCTCCAGTCACCCGAATCGACTAATATCGTTTCACCATCTGGCGATATCATGAGAGTTGCATCTGCTTGTCCAACATCGATATGGTGGATCTCTAACTCACCCTCGACAGGTGTAGTATCCCCGCCATTGTCAGTTGAATCCCCAGACGACTCAGTTTCGATCGTTGGTTCGTTCGATTCGTCCGTGACTCCATCAAGTCCGACTCCTGTACACCCTGCTAAAATTACTAAGACTGAAACGGCCAGCACAGCGAA
>LKMJ01003225.1_pt1 | contig 15175 bp, 20 predicted proteins | sample 643391 | NCBI WGS metagenome assembly LKMJ01 (sample SAMN04112250, study PRJNA286221) | soda lake metagenome | biome: soda lake; feature: Kulunda Steppe; material: water; isolation source: sample PL-Br10 brine of Picturesque Lake | place: Russia: Kulunda steppe | collected 2010-07
ATGCCGACGCCACTGCAGCCCGACGACGACGTTGTCGAGACCGTCAACCGGATGAAAAACACCGTGCAGGTTCGCTCGCGCGACCGCCGGACGTTCCACACCCGAGTCGGCGCGGACGACATGCCGGCCGACGAAATCGCCGACAACATCGACGTCATCATCCGCCGGCTTGAAGCGAACCTCGAAAAAGGGCCACTCAATCTTGACTCGGTCTACGTCAAGACGACGATGGGACCAGCCGTTGAGGTGAGCGCCTAATGAGCCAGAGCGAATCCGTCCGTAAGACCGAGACGATTCCCCAGTGGAAACAGGCAGAGGTCGACGAACTCGTCGAGTTTATCTCGAGTTACGAGTCGGTCGGTATCGTCGGCGTCGAAGGCATTCCAAGCCGACAGCTGCAGGCGATGCGCCGCGATCTTCACGGCAGTGCAGCCGTCCGAATGAGCCGGAACACGCTCGTCGAACGCGCACTCGGCGAGGTCAACGAAGGCGTCGAACAGCTTACCGAGTTCGTCGCCGGACAGGTTGCGCTAATCGGAACCAACGACAACCCATTCGGGCTGTTCAAACAGCTCGAAGCCTCGAAAACGCCCGCCCCGATCAACGCGGGCGAGGTCGCGCCAAACGACATCGTCATCCCCGAGGGTGACACCGGTGTCGACCCCGGCCCGTTCGTTGGTGAACTCCAACAGGCCGGTGCGGACGCACGCATTCAAGAGGGCTCGATCAAGGTGCTTTCGGACAGCGTTGTCCTCGAAGCGGGCGGCGTTGTCGACCAACAGCTTGTTGGCGTACTCGGCGAACTCGGCATCGAGCCGAAAGAGGTCGGACTCGACCTCAAACAGGTGTATTCGGAGGGCGTGCTGTTTTCGCCGGACGAACTCGCCATCGATATCGACGAGTACCGCGCGGACATTCAGACGGCCGCGGCGGCAGGTCGAAACCTCTCGATCAACGCCGTCTACCCGACCGTCCAGACCGCGCCAGCGCTCATCGCGAAGGCAACGGCCAACGCCAAATCCGTCGCGCTCGCCGGCGCCGTCGAGAGCCCGGACGTGCTGGGCGACCTCGTTGGCAAGGCCGACGGACAGGTCCGTGCCCTTGTCGGACAGATCGACGACCCAGAGGCGCTTCCTGAGGAACTCCGCGATATCGCCGACGAAGCCGACGCAGCCGACGAGGCTACAGACGCGGACGACGCAGCAGACGAACAGACAGACGAAGAACCCGAAGAGGTCGAGGCAGATGCCGACGACGATGAAGACGACGGCGACGCCCTTGGAACCCTCTTCTAACCCACACTGGAGATTACAACAATGGAATACGTTTACGCAGCACTAATCCTGAACGAGGCCGGCGAAGAGCTCAACGAAGACAACATCACCGCAGTTCTCGACGCAGCAGGCGTCGATGTCGAAGAATCCCGCGTCAAGGCGCTTGTCGCCGCACTCGAGGATGTCGACATCGAGGAAGCCATCGAGACGGCCGCTGCCGTGCCCGCCGCAGGCGGCGCAGCAGCAGCCGGTGCGGCCGACACCGCTGACGACGGCGACGACGCTGAAGAAGCCGACGAGGCCGACGCAGCCGAGGAAGAAGAGGAAGACGAGGACGACGAGGCAGACGGTGAGGGCCTCGGCAACCTCTTCGGCTAACTCGCGCGTCTCGACAGCCAAGATATTTTTTGCACACTCAACCGTCGAGCACCAGCAGTGTGTTTTTTCGGAGTCGATTCGATCACCAAGGTGACGAACGCGAACGCAACTTCCGTACGTCCACAGTTTTAAATCCGAACGGGTCGCCAGCGCGGTCCAATGACGTTGATGGCGGTCGGAGGTGTCGCCTGTGTGCCGACCGTACAGGACTGTGTTCCGACAACACTCGCCACTGGTGGGTTCGGGCTGTCGTTTACCCTCTCGTTTCTGTTGTTCGCGGCCGGCGGGGTTGCACTCGGCACGCTCAGCGGCCTCATTCCCGGCCTCCACGCCAACAATTTTGCCCTGCTCTTGGCCGCAACCGCCCCATCGATTCCGGCCCCGCCGCTGCTCGTCGGCGTCGCCATGCTCACCGCTGGCGTCGTCCACACGTTTCTCGATATCGTCCCCGCGCTGGCGCTTGGCGTTCCCGATGCCGCAATGGCAATCGCCGCACTTCCCGGCCACCGCCTCGTGCTTGCGGGTCGCGGCCGCGAGGCGTTACGGCTCTCGGCGGTCGGCAGTGCGCTTGCGGTCGTGATTGCGGTTCCGCTGGCGATTCCAATTACGTGGTTTATGCTTCAGAGTTATCCGACGATTCGGGCGAATCTTTGGATCGTCCTCGGCGGAGTCGTGCTCTTTCTCGTACTCACCGAGTCGTCGCCCGCGGCGGCAGTCGGCGGCCTGTTTTCGTTTCTGCTCGCGGCCGTGTTGGGCTGGTTCACACTCGACGTGAGTTTTGAGGCACCACTCGGGTCGGGGAGCATGTTGACACCGCTGCTCACCGGGCTGTTCGGTGCGCCGATTCTCATTGATGCGATGGGCGGTGACGGCGTCCCGCCGCAGGCGGACGCCCGACTGACAATGAAACGGACGGATCTCGCACTCACCGCCAGTGCGGGCTCGGTTGCCGGCGCAATCGTCGGCTATCTTCCCGGCATTTCGTCGGCCATCGCTTCGGTGATGGCGTTACCCGCGGTACCGAACCGCGATGTCGATCGGGGGTTCGTTGTCACCACCAGCGGAGCCAACACGGCCAACACGGTATTTGCATTATTCGCGTTAATCGCCCTTGGAACGCCGCGAACGGGCGTGATGGTCGCGATTGATCGAACACAGGTGCCGCTCGAACTCGCGGTGTTGCTGCCGGCGGTTCTGGTCGGCGCGGCCTGTGGGTTTGTGTTGGTTATCCTCGTTGGCGACGCGTATCTCCGGACGGTCGGCAACATGGCGTACACACGGATGTCGATTGTGCTGTTGGTGTTTCTCGCGGGGCTCTCGTTTGCGCTGACCGGCGCATTCGGCGTGCTTGTTTTTGTGGTTGCAGCGGTGATCGGGTTGGTGCCGACCCGGTTCGGCGCGCGCCGGGTACACCTGATGGGCGTGTTGATTGGGCCGCTGATGCTCTGAGTGGTGTTGATCGACGGCGACCCGAGACCGTGGCGGCGCGCTCGCCGGCCGGTGAAAGACAATCGTTAAAAGCCGCGCGGCGGTCAGTACGGGTATGAGCGAGTCGACACAGAAAGCCGATCGGCAGTGCGTCTCCTGTGGCATCAACGTCTCGGGAATGAACGCTGCCTCCTTTCGTTGTCCAGAGTGCGGCACCGACATCCACCGCTGTGCGAAGTGCCGCAAGCAGAGCAACCTGTATGAGTGTCCCGACTGCAGTTTCATGGGGCCATAACCATGGGGAAAGTTGCCGCCAAAATGAAGGTCATGCCGTCCAGTCCGGACATCGACCTCGATGAACTGCAAGAGAAACTCGAGGCCTCGCTGCCGGAGGGTGCGCAGATCAACGGCTTCGAACGCGACAACGTCGCATTCGGCCTCGTTGCGCTGCTGCCAACCGTTCTCGTCGCCGACGGCGCGGGCGGTACCGAAGTCGTCGAAGAGGCGTTTTCCGGTGTCGAAGGCGTCGAAAGCGTTGCCGTCGAAAACGTCGGCCGGATCTAAGGCTGCCACCGTGTCGCGTTTTTATGCAGGTGAGAACGCTAAATAGTCAGTGAGAATGCAGTTCGGTAGTGTGTGCGTCCTACAAAGTTATTTACTTATTGCTCCGCTACGGAGCGATATGACTAACTCACTCGCCGAGATGTTGCGGTCGGATATGGAGTGCGAGGGTCTTATCGAATGTTTTCACGGGCTCAAAGCACTCGACAAGCAGTGTTTTGAGGTGCTCGTCACCACCGACAATCCGCTCACGGTTGACGACCTCGCAGAGACCGTCGACCGGGAGCGCTCGACCGTGTACCGGGCAGTTCAACGATTATTGGGCGCGGGGCTGATCGAAAAAGAACAGATCAACTACGAACAAGGTGGCTACTACCACGTCTACAAGCCCGTCGATCCGAAGAAAATCCGCGGCGACATGCAGCGGATGCTCAACGACTGGTATGCCAAAATGGGGCAACTCATTCAGGAGTTCGAAGACAAGTACGCCGCAGCCGACGACGCGGCTGTCACCGTAGAAAGCTAGCTGCGACCGACGGCCCGGAGTACCTTACCACACGTCGAGAATCGCAACGTCGAAACTGAGTGTTTTGCCGGCGAGCTCGTGGTTGAAGTCGACAACGACCGCGTCGTCACGGATAGCCGTCACGTCTCCGTGGAGCCCGTTTTGTGCATGAACGTGCATACCGACCTCCGGTTGACTGCCGACCATTCGCTCGAACGTTTCGGGGTTGTACTCGCGAACCCGTTCCTCGTCGAACCCGCCGTAGGCTTCCTCGGGTGAAATCGTGAGCGTCGTCGTCTCGCCGGCCGCACAGCCGAGTACGCCGGATTCGAGGCCCTCGATCACCTCGCCGTCGCCAACCCTGAACGACAGCGACGAGTAATCGCTCTCGTCGGTTCCCTGTGCTGCGACGAGTCCGTGTTCCTTGGCGACCTGGTACCGCGAGGTATCAAAAACGGTGCCATCGTCGAACGAACCGACGTACTCGATAACGACGGTGTCGCCTTCGGTGATTGCCATATGAGGGGCTCATGGCAGCGACCTAATAAGCGTGACCGTTGGGCGTTGATGTCGTGGCCCCTCCCGATTGCGACGAGTTAGGCGCCTTCGACGAGTCGTCTGAGCTGTTCGGGCGGAACGGCGCCACGGGCGGCGTGGCCATCGTAGCCGAACGTCGGGACGCCCGTGATGCCGGCGCGTTGGGCCGCCGTGAACGCCTCATCGAGTTTCGTCCGGTGTTCGTCATCGTCGAGCACCGCGCTGATCTCGTCCGGATCGATGTCGACGTCGGCGGCGAGTTCGCGGAGCACTGCTTTCTCGCCGATGTCTCGTCCGTCCACCCAGAGCGCCTCGAAAATCGCCGCATCGAACGCCAGCCACGTCTCGTAGGGATACTGTTCGAACACGTGATAGCTGGCCAGTTGTGCCGGGAGCGAGTCGACCTCGATTGCGAGATCGAGTGCCATGTCGACGTCGTACTGCGCTTGGAGCCGCTGAACCGAGGCTTTGGCCTGGTCGAAGTAGGCGTCGTCCTTGCCGTCGTCGACCGAGTGGTCGATCTCGCCGTCAGCGGTGCGTTTGTCGCGTCTAAGGTCGAACGGCCGCCACTCGATTTTCAGCGGCTGCTCGCGGTCGGCCTGATACCGCGAGAGCGACTCGCGGCCGAGGTAACAAAACGGGCAGACGTAATCCGAGTAGACGATAATCGGTTCGGCTGTGGATGTGTCGCCGGCTGTCGCGTCCATACCGTCTGTTGGTTCTCCGGCCGCAAAAGTAGGCCGGTGCGAAGCACCCACCCGGTCGTTTCTTACGAGTGGCTGGCCAACTTGGCGTCGATGCTCCAGCGAATTCGCGAAGCCGGTCCGGGCCTGCTCGTTCCACTGGCGTGGCTGTTCGTCGCGCTGGCCGAGCGGGGAATCGTGGCCAGTCGGTCGATGTTTATCGCCCATCTGGTGATGGCCGCGTTCATCACGTTCTTTTTACTCACCGGCTGGTCCGAGATGAAATCTGGCGCGCTCGCCGGCTGGCGTGCCGTGATGGTCGTTGGGCTCGGCCTCACGCTGGCCGGGATTGGCGGCTTTCTGCTCGGGTCGACCCCGTTGCTCGCAACGAGTCTGGTTGGCTGGATGGTGCTGCCGGTTGCCGGTCTCGTCTACACCGGTCGGCTCTGTTCGGCGGCGGCGTGGCTTTACGTCGGCAGCGCCGCGGTTGCGACGGTCGGTGCCGTCGTCTATGTCGGTGGCATGGTTGGTGGGTCGGCGGCGGCCGTACTCGTTGGGATTGTGTTGGTTGGCATCGGCCAGACGATCGGAATCGTCGACGCAGTGTTGCGCTTTTGAGTAGCGATTGCGACTCGGTAAGCACAGAACCGCGATGACGACACGGATACAGAAATGACGGCGATGACGACACGGATGGGTGAGTTGAATAAGATGATCGCTCCCGAGCGTTGCCCGCGGGAGTGTTCGCCCAAAATGCGGTAGACAGAGATTCGAGCCCACTCGCTTCCGTTGGTCGCTTCCTCTTCGAATCTCCTCCGCCGCAGCAACCGCTCGCAGGCGGTGTTCGCAGTAGAACGCGGTGGGACAGGGATTCGAACCCTGGAGGCCAAAGGCCACCTGCTTTCAAGGCAGGCGCAATAGTCCACTCTGCCATCCCACCAGTCTGTCGCCGGAGCGGTCGCACTTTGTCCGCCGGCTGTAGTTCATGTATGCGAACTCTTGAGCGTATCGTTCTCAGTGACTCAACAGCCACCGGTCGGCCTCACTCGGTGTCAGCGACAAGCCTCGTCCCCTCGTCGGTGTCGACGACATCGAGACCGTACTCGTGGACGAACGTTGCCGTGTACTCGGGGACGATCCGTTCGGCACGGAATCGCGAGCGAAGCATCGGAACCAGCGTCAGCAGGTCGTCGCCGGTTTCGACCGTCGGTGACAGCGGGAGAAAGCCGGTCGTCAGCCCGGCGTCGGCGGCGCGGTCGGCAAGTCGCTGCTGTTCGAGCCCCGCAAACACCTCGGCGAAATCGATCGGTTCGGTAAAGCCCGCATAGTAGGCTTCTCCCTCGGGCGCGGGGCCGATGACGACCTCGTTCGTCCGGAGTTTCATCGCCGCCGAGTCGATGGCGAGGCGGGTCAAAAACGGCGCATTCCCCCGGATGATCGCGACCGAGTTCGCCTCTTCGACCTCCAACAGGTGCGTGGCCGTGTTGCCCACCCGCGCCGAAACCGTCGAGCCGACCTGCGGTTCGAACCGCGCTGCCGACACGTCGTCAAGGGTTTCGGCCGCCAGCGCGCGCAACTCGGCGACGGGTTCGGTGTCGGTTTGGTACGCCGCGGGAAGCTGATCGGATTCGGGATAGTTGACCAACAGCTCGCCGCCCGAGCGTTCGACCGCCCGGAAGGAGTCGCGGAGCATCGCCTCGTAGAGTTCGGTCGCCTCGGCTGCCGACAGCGGGCTTGTTTCGGGCAACGCTGGAAGTACCAGTCCCTGACGTGGGGGAAACGCGAGTACGACAATAACAGTCATAACCGCCTCTCGGGGTGGCGGCATCTTGAACGCGATGATACCGGGTTGCGAAGAGACTCGATGCAGCACGAACCCACCCGCACTTGCTCGCCGTGTCGCCGCCGCGTCGAGTGCGTCGGGTCACACGCAAGCCAGCGAACGGGCTCAGCGGCTCTGTCGGCCTTTCGTCTGGCGGTAATCGCGCGAGAACACGTTGTTCATCACGTGCTGGACAAACGCCTCGCTGTCGGCGTCGGTCTGGCGGTCGAGTTCGAGCATTGGAACGAGTTCGAAGCCACGGCCGCGAACCGTCGTCGCGTGCTCCGTGTCGATGTCGAAGCTGTCGGGCCGGCGAGTGGTGTACTCGATCGCCATCGATTCGAGCACGCGCTGGCCGATTGGGACGAGAATCTGGGGGTTGATCATCCGAATTTCGGCATTGAGATACGGCTCGCAGGAGTCGATTTCCGTGTCGCTTGGCGGTCGTTCGGGGTGTCGACATCGGGTGAGATACGTACAGTAGGCGTTCTGGATATCGGGCTCAGCGGCATCGGGTTCCGAACGGACAAAACCGAGATCCCCGAGAATCGACTGAAGGCGCTCGCCTGCTGCGTCTCCGGTAAACGGAATTCCCGTCTCGTCGGCACCGGCGTGCGGTCGTTCGGCAATAAAGAGGAACTCGCCGCCGACGTCACCGTAGCCGTGGACGACGTTCTCGCGAACCTCACAGAGTCCCGGACAGTTCGTACACTGCTCGTCCATGCCAAACGGGTTGTCGAGTTCGGGCTGATGGGCGTCCACGGTCACTGTTGGCGCGGTATCGGCAAAACAGTACGGATGGGGTGACTGAGACCCGGGTGAGTCATCTTCACCAACAACCGACGTTAGTCGCGCCTACAATCCTGCAAGAACGACCGCCGTTTCGGCGACCTCCATAATCTCCTCTTCATACACGGTCACGACGTAGAGCAAAAACAGCGCAATCGAGTTATACAAGCCGTGAACGAGGGCGACGACGGTGAGATTGCCCGTCCACTCGTAGAGTCCGCCGAACACCAGCGACCCACCGAAAATCACCGTCAGCGCGAGCGATATTTCGGCGGCACCGGCGGCTCCAAGTCCGTACGCCGGCAGGTGAATCAGCGCAAATACGACGCTGGCAATGCCGATTGCAGCCGGCGCGCTGAACGATTCGCGGAGTCGTGTCTGGATTACACCACGATAGAGCAACTCCTCGAACGGGCCGACGATGAAAATCATGATGGGAATGAGATAGAGATAGAATGTCGGATCGATCGCGTCGATTTCGGCGATTGCGTGCGGCGATGACTCGATTTCGAGCACCATGCCGAACAGGTTGACGACGATGCTCACCGCGAACACCGCAAACGGTCCGGCGAGAACAACGAGCCACTCTTTGAGCGACGGCCAGCGGATAGTGACGTACGAGAGGCGGCGACCGGTCGCCCAGAGATACCCGATCGCGATTCCACCCATAATCACCAGTTGGCCGAGTACGAGTTCAAGCGTGATGAGTGCCAGCGCCGACTCCGGCAACGGAACGGACAGCACCTGAAGCACACTGATCAGCCCGATAATGACGATGAGCGACATCACAACGGTCCCAAACCCGAGGCCAACGGCGACTGCGACCGACCAGAGTTTCCCCCGGGAGGAAGACAGACCGATTATGCCGTCGTTCGACTCGTCTCGCTTGGCGGTAACGATTTGGCCGTCGTCCGTGACTGCGCCGACCGGGAGTTCATCCGCTGTGTCGGCCGCGTGGTCAGCCGTGTTCGGGGACGACGTCGTGTTGTCACCGGTCGTCGCTGCCACGTCGGCCTCTGTCGGCTTCGCTGCGTTGGTTTCAGCTGTCGATTCCTCGTCGCCATCGCGGCCAGATTCGTTGGTGTCGTCGCGATTGCTCATCGATCGACCTCACCGACTCGGGAAGGGCCCGTTCGACGGCCGATTCGGTCCGAAGCCGATGCTGTCGGCGACAGCTGCCGACAACGACTGGAGGACTGACGCATACGAGTAGCTAGTGGATCGAGCGCGAAAAACGCTCGTATTCGTGTTATCTGGAAGGTTTTTTGAACGATCAACAGCTTGCCGGGCTGTTCTCACGTCTCGCTCAGACGGCCCCAAACGCGACGGCTGCCCACGCGACCGTGACGACGATTCCAAGACCGAACAGTCCGTAGTTCACGGCCATGTTGTCCGCGCGGGTCAGCGAAAACGAGAACGTCCGCTGGAGCGGCCAGAGGTAGTTGACACCGGCGTAGGTCAGCGTATCACCCAGCAGATGGGCAAACACCGTGAGAAAGCCGAGCAGGAAGCCGAACGTGATGAGGCTCACACCGGCAACGCTGAACGCACCCTCCAGAACGACGCCAGCGAGCGCAAACAGCCCGCCAATGAGCACGGCAAACAACAGCGAGTGGGTCAGCCCACGGTGTTCGATCACCGGTAGTCGGTGGTCGATGTCGGGGAGCATCGCCAACCAGAGCATGACGGCACCGGTCAACAGTGCGGTTTCGGGTTCACCCACACTCACCAGCCAGTAGCCAACCGGCGCAAAGACGAGCAACGAGACGCCGATGTGACCCTTGCGGTACATACCACCGATTCGACACCGCCCCTCAAAACGCTTGATACCTGTGTTCGTCAGTCGGAACCACCCGGACAGCCGCGTCGACACCGATCGTGAACGACACAGACGAGCACCCTCAGCCGTGAAGAGCGCCCACACCACGCGGTTTTTGACCCGTGGCGCCCACATGTTGGTATGGTCGCGGAGACACTCGGTGGACTGCTCGAGGTGTTCGGGCCGTTCGTGATCCCGGTTGCCCTTTTTGCTGGTGGGCTCATTGGCTATCTGGTGTTAGTCGCGCTCTCGCGAGCGCGTGCGGACTGAAATTCCCAAGACCGTGGGGAGATGACACGATTTAACTGGCTCCGCGTTCAACATCGCCTGTGTCAGAAGAATCAGGGAGGAAAAACCTCCGCATGCCCGACGAGAACCAGATGTTCGCAGTCGTCACCGACATGCTCGGTGCAGGCCGGGTTCGACTCCGCTGTAACGACGGAAAAGAACGGATGGGCCGGATTCCCGGCCGAATGCGCTTTCGAACCTGGATCAACGAAGACGACGTCGTGATCATCGAGCCGTGGGACTGGCAGGACGAAAAGGCCGACGTCGAGTGGCGCTACGACAGCCAAGACGCCGACCAACTCCGCCGCGAAGGCCACATCGACTGAGCTGCGTCGGTTCCGGTTCTCCCATCGGTTTGTTCCCGCATGTCGCGAGTGCCAACCGTGGCGCTCGGTATGCGTGCGAGATAACTGCCGTTTCTGACCGTGTGTCGTGAGTAACTCGCTCCAGCGCCGAGAGCCACACAGTCGTATCGGACGAGTCGATCGGCTCGCGATGTCGACTCAGTCGGCGTTTGATGGGTCGTCGACTTTCCGAACGTAGCGATCGTACGCCGAAATGAACTCCTCGTCACCTTCTTCGGCAGCCTCCCACTCGACGAGTCCGCGCTCCTTGCGAGTTCCGGGAATCGTGTTGTCAAAAAACAGCGCGAGCAACCCGCCAACGGCCATGCCGGTCGAGCCGATGACGAAGATCGTCGTTGCCACCGCGTCGGTGCCGAGCACGGGTCCGAACAGCGCCACCTCGCGCAGTCCCGCAGCCAGCGTCTCGACGTCGCCAACGTTGTCCATGTAGGTCGGAACCGCCAGCCCGGCGAACAACGAGATGCCGAGTACGAAGAGGTTGCGCTGGGATTCGAGATCGACGAACTTCAGATTCGCGAGCCCGACCGCGACGATCTGGCCGAACATCGCAATGTACAGTCCGCCGATGATCGGACTCGGAATCGAAGCGACAAGCGCACCCCAGTAGCCAATAAATCCGGCGATCAACATGACGACCGCACCGAGTTGCACGACGTAGCGCGAGGCAACTCCGGTGAGGCCGATTGCACCGATGTTTTCGGAGTACGATGTCGAACCACCGGTTCCCATGACGCCCGAAAAGACGTTCATCAGCCCCTCCATACCGATGCCGTGGTCGATTCGTTTCGCACTCGGCGCGGCGGCACCCGAGAGCCGCGCGACCGCGTAGTAGTCGCCAAGGCTCTCGACGATCGAGGCGGCAACGCCAGCAAGAATCCCGATGACGAACGCCGCGGTGACCGCCGGCATTCCCCACTGGAACGGGGTGATCGGTAGGATCAACGAGGCCTCGGCCGCGTCGCTGAGATCGACGAAGCCGGGATCTGCGGGCGCGTAAACGCCCGAAACCGAGAGGCCGAGTGCGACGAGGTAAGCGGCGACAATGCCGAGCAGGATGGGAAACAGTTTGAATAGCCGATTGGTTTTGATGTACTGCGAGAACAACGCGATCAGTCCGAGCGTCAGCCCGACCAACGCCCAATCTTGATCCGGCGAGACCACATCAGGAGCATTGAACAGCGACAGCCCGATGAGCGCGATTGTCGGCGCGATAACGACCGGCGACAAGAACCGTTTGAGCCGCCCGACGAGGCCGAAGTAGCCGATGGCGACCTGGACGAACGCCGCTACAATGATCGCACCCTGCAACTGCAACAGCGCGGCCTGCCACGCCTCTCCCGCGGGGTTCGTCGCTTGGACGACACCGATCACCGCGAGCGCGGGCGCGAGCAGCGAGAACGGCGCGCCCTGGACGATCGGGTAGCGGTTGCCGAACGTGGTCTGCGCCAGCGTCGCCACCCCGGAGACGACAAAGAACGTCCCGATGAACCGCGGCCACAGCTCTTCGGGCATGCCGAGTGCGCCCGCAAGAATAAGCGGGACCGCGATGTTGGCCCCGACCATCGTGAGGTAATGTTGGATTCCAAGAAAGATCGAGGTTCCGATTGGTGGTTTGTCATCTATTCCGTAGCGAACGAGTGATGATTCGTCACTGCTCATCGTGTTCCCTGCATTGTTTCAGCACATTCTCACCGCCGTATAGAACCTGTCGATTTCTGCAACCGGCCAGGTTCGATGCAGCGTACCACACGGCCAACATGCCATCGAAAACAGTCTTACGACTGGTCGGTTTGGAAGGTCGTCAACGACTTCCGCGTCGGTAACGCGGTCATTGCGCCCGTCTCGGTCGTCGTTAGCGCGGCAACGGCATTGCCCTGTTCGACGGCCGCGGCAAGCGATTCGCCCGCCGCGAGTGATGCAAGTGCGCCGGCGGTGAAGCCGTCGCCCGCACCGGTCGTGTCGACCGGTTCGACTGCATAGCCCGCGTGTCGGGCCGTTTGTGGCTCGCCGGTTTCGTTCCACGGCGCGTCGGGCGTCGCGTACGCAAGCGCTCCCTCACTTCCGAGTGTGACCATGACGGTGTGTGGGCCTGCGGCCGCGACCGACGCCGCCACTGCTTCCGGTGGCTGGTCGGTGTCGAACTCGGTCGCCGCAAGGTCGTCATCGGTGACTTTGGCGACATCTGTGAGCGAGAGTGCGGTCGACAGCGAGTCCGCATAATCGAAGTCGGTCCAGAGTTCCGGCCGGGCGTTTGGATCGAACGAGACGGTCGCGCCGGCCTCGCGGGCCGCTCGTGCGAGGTCGAACGTTGCCGTCCGCGCGGGGTCGTCGGCGAGCGTCACCCCGCCGAAATGAACCCACGAAACGTCCGAGAGCAGGTCGCTGTCGACGCGGCCGGGATCCAATCGGGTGTCGGCGCTCGTGGTTCGGTGAAAACTGAACTCGCGTTCGGCATCCCTGCCGAGGCTGACGAATGCCAGCCCGGTTTTTGCATCCGGATCCTGTTCGATGAGCGCATCCGAGAGCCCCGCATCCACGAGCGTGTCAACGAGAAAGTCGCCGAACGGGTCGTCGCCGACGCGTGTCCAAAACCGGACGGATGTGTCGAGTCGCGAGAGGCCGACGGCCACGTTTGCGGGTGCACCACCGGGTCGTCGCCGAAAGCTGTCGACCGATTTGAGCGGCCCGCGCTGTTCAGGGAGGAAGTCGATCAGCGTCTCGCCACAGACGAGAATCGTCGTCATGATCATCGATTGGTCACGGGGCACTTTAGCTACATGGGGGCCGTCGATGGCAATCGCACCGCCTGCGATGTCTGAACTGTTGACAGTTCGAGTTGCGGGCCGTACGGCAAGAGAAATTCGAAGGACAAACAGGAGAATCCCGTATAAACAGACAAACAGATGAAGATACTTCCATTCAATAAAAATTATACTGAGTAAAAACGTAATCTATTCATAATAGTAAATCATTGTGTAGCGTATGAAGACGGAACCAAAAAAGGCGCACGAATACCGCATTCTTCGGAAGATGAACAATCAAAATGCGATATGCGTCCTCGCTCCCTCGGCTAACCGAGTGTTCCAAGTCGTCGAGTTCGAAGACGACACCCTCCGTGACGAGCTTTCGGGACTCGACCCCGGGAAGTTAGTCGAACTGAAACTCGAACGGGTTGGGAACCGTTCGAACGTCTGGCGGGCAAACTGGCCCGAAAACGTCCAGTCGCTCATCGCCAGTCGCTAGCGGTTGGCGTCGAACAGGATGTTCGCTCTGAATGGTACTTTCGCCTCGTGACGCGCCACATTCGCCGCCGCAGACGAGAAATGAAACAGATCCCGTTGCTTATCAGTGGGCGAGGCGTCAGTCACAACTGATGTCTGTACGCCGTTTCGTTCGTGGCCGGATCGAGTGGGACGATCTCGAACATCTCGTCCGCAGCATTGCCGACCGATACGACCGCGAGACGGTTCGCGCCGAATTTCTCGACGCCGACAACTGGCTGTCGACACCCGTCGTGATCGACGACGACCTGTTCGTCAAAATCATTAGCCAGCAAAACACGCTCGTACACGCGTTTTTTACCACCGGCCGGAATCTCGGGGCGTTTTCCAGCGGCACCGAGGGCTTTTTCGAGTCGTTTCAGAGCCCCGCCGAAATGGCACACCACGAGTTGGAGTCGACTCACGCCATCCGCGAACTCGGACTCAACGCCCCCGAACCGATCGAAGCGTTCGAGCTCGGCGACTACGGCGTCGTCGTCTTCGAGTATCTTCCGGATTTCACCACACTCGACGCGTTCGATCCCGCAGCGAACAGCGACATTCCACGCCAGCTGTTTGCGTCGCTCGCGACGCTCCACGGCGCGAAGATGGCCCACGGCGACCTGCGAGCCGAAAACGTGCTCATTTTTGAGGGAGCGCTCTACTTTATTGATGCAACCAGCGTCGACGCGAGCAACTCGGCGATTCAGTCGTACGACCTCGCCTGCGGACTCGCCGCGCTCGAACCGCTGATCGGCCCTCGGGCGACCGTCGATGCGGCGGCCGACGCGTACTCGGTTCAGTCGTTGCTCAGAGCCGTCGACTTTCTCGATTTCGTCGCCATCCGTCCCGACCACGATTTTGTGGCAGGCGCGCTCAAAAGCGAGATCGAAAAACGGGCGACCGACAGCCAACGCAACGCGTAGCCACAGTTCAGTCCGCTGCCGATGGCGACGCCGCAAGATCGTCGAGTGCGGCGTCGATCACCGTCGCCTCGACAAGCGCGCGGGTTTCGGTGAGCGGGTCGTCGGCCGCCGCCAACACGCTTTGGCTGCGTTCGTGAAGCCTGGTTTCGAGCGCTCGCTGGTCAGGTGCAGCCTTGGTTTCGGTAAGCATCGCCTCGAAATCCTCGCGCAGATCGAACGAGGCGTAGGCGACGTTGCAGCGCGAAAGCGGATGGTGTCCCATCTCGAGGGCGAGATCACAGACGAGTTCCCAGTCATCCGCGCAGAACTGAATCGTCACGGGGCCGACGATGTCCTGCCACGCGATCGGACCGCTGTTTTTCATCAGCGTGACCGCCCGCGGCGGCACCTCAATTCGACTATGGGTCTGGGGATTCCCACAGAGACAACACGGAGTGTCGGTTCGCCCAGTATACATACCAGTTCTTGGATCTCGGCGGTTATGTGGCTTTGGCCGGCCGGTGGGAAACACCAATACGTCGTGGGCCCCATGTTCATGTA
>LKMJ01003226.1_pt1 | contig 15168 bp, 24 predicted proteins | sample 643391 | NCBI WGS metagenome assembly LKMJ01 (sample SAMN04112250, study PRJNA286221) | soda lake metagenome | biome: soda lake; feature: Kulunda Steppe; material: water; isolation source: sample PL-Br10 brine of Picturesque Lake | place: Russia: Kulunda steppe | collected 2010-07
CTGGAGAGGTGAAAGTGTGCTGCTGAAACAGGTGTGTGTGTGTGTGTGTGTATGTGTGCTGGAGATATGAGGCTGTGCAGCTGGATCAGAGGTGCTTTTGTGCACGTGTGGAGCAGAGGTTGAGGTGTGCAGCTGAAGCAGGTGCGTGTCAGCTGCAGCGCAGTGTGGTGTTGTGCACAGTGGTGGAGCCCAAGATGATTGGGTGCTGAGCCATTTGTGGTGTTTCACTCGTGACAAAGTGTGACGTTGAGCCCTGTCGCTGCAGCATACAACGTTTGCACGCGCCAGGGGAAGGCGGCTGCAGGGGTCACATGATAACAATTTCATGAAGGGCACTCCTGTGCAAACGCGCGCTGTGCCCGGCTGATCGTAATAGTCGGCAGTGTGTGCAAGGATCTGTGCTCCTTTTGCTGTAGATGGGTGTTGATTTGTCTGAGTGCAGCAACCAGGCCAGGCTGTGCTCAAGGGTTGGTGATGAAAATACGCACGTACACACAGCATCTGCATTGAACGAGTGCAACTGCTGTACATTTCATGAGGATGTCACCTACAAAGCGCAACCAGACGTAACTTGTGTGCGCATACCATATGTGTACGTTCACATCAAGGATGGGTCATTTGCCTGTTTAGAATTTGTTGTGGGCTAATGATCTGGTAAGATTTGAGATGCACAAATGATATGGACGCATGTCTGCCTGTGAGCTTCTGAGAGGAGGGGAGGGGGAGAGAGGGCACTAGCTGAAGCCAACTAACCCCCCTCACACCCTCCCCGGGCCCACAGGCCATACGATTTTTACGTTGAAGGACCGATGCGGGGCCACTAGCAAGTGCTGAGCAGAGCAAAACATGTGCAGTCCCAGGCCTTTCTCGGCAGGGTCTTTTAATTTTGCGAACTTGATTGCGTACAGTACAGCAAATAGTTTGATGAAACTGTTCAAACACCTCTTTTTTCTTTTCTCTCTTCTTTCTTGAACGCGCAAGTGCTTCAAAATGCGTGTACGGCCCATCCCTGATTCACGTTCATGCATGTGAGGTCAAAGAGCTGCGCTCCTCTGCGTGCGCTCACAGATACGGGCCTCCATCCAGGCTGTCAAGTTGGAGCAGCACAACATGGACCTACGGATTGGAATGCTGCAACAGCAACTGCTGTCCAAGCAGTGCGCCCAGCTGCAGTTGTTGCATTGCAAGCCGACTGATCAGTCTCCTCCCGGGGGTATGGCTGGGGATGACGACGATGACGATGACGATGATGATGTTGGTTAGGTCTTTATGGAATCAGTATTTGTGTTGCAAGGATTAATTAAGATGACAATGGTCACATGATGTGTGAGTCTTTGTTGTGGCATGGTGTGAGTTGATAACGATTGAACAGATTTGATGTTTGAAGTTGATGCTTATTTATTTTGGTGCCTGGCCCTGTGCATGTCATGTTGCAGAGGCTGGTGAGCTGCGGACTGTGCCAAGACACGTAATTTTTGCTGTCTGACTAGTGCTTCGAATTGATAAGAACAAGGTCCAGTTGACGCGGCGCCTGGGCGCCTTGCATAAATAATCATGAATAATAGAGATGATCATCTCTATTATGAGGACAACTTGATTACTGTAAAAGCTCGATCAAGTGTTTCACTTTTTTAGTCCTGTTGCAATTTGCTGCCAGCAGTGTGCAGCTGACGAGGCAGGGCAGGCATCATTTTTCACTTTAGTCTACAGGGCGAAGAAGACCGTCGTCTTTGCCCGCCGGCGGTGATGATATATGGCTCGGTCACCGAGTTACGGTAACGGGACATGTATCAACAAAATAAAGCTTGAAATGTGTCTTTACAAGGAGACCGCAGCGGCGCTGCTGTCCTTTGTCTAGGTCAGCCTTTCTCGACAGCCTGAAATGACCACCTTATATGTAATCTCCCCCACCCGCACATACACGAAAGTTCATCAGAAAAATCATCAGCGCCTGCAGTATCACGCGGCTGTGGTGTCACGCAGGAGCTGTGTCACGTGCCTCCTAAGTGCTCTTCTTGATGCCCGTGGCCTCCCCCACGTTCGTGGCTGACTGCTGCACTGCCTCTGTGGCACGCTGTGTGATTGATTGCGCCTGTTTGAGGGCATAACAGGAGCATACGCACGCTAATTATGGGTGGGGAGGCGCATGAACACCACTGCTCAGATCATGCGAATATGCGCTTTGTTGATGGCATGCACAGTGCTACTAGCGCAAAGTGCTTTAGTAGAGCCAATCAAGAGGGGCATCCAGCTCCACTGGAGCACCCATTTTAAGGGCTTGGGGCGCCACTGGATGGCATCATGCACGAGCTGATAAATGTCAGTTGGTTCAGGCAGGCAGGCAGGCACATCTCAGTGGCTGTGCATGCTATCTCAGGTTACATAGCTGTACCTGCCAAAGTAGGGCAGCTTAGCTGATATTTCAGGGACTGCGCGCGCTATCTCATAACCAGCTAGAGCTCCCGCCCCACACCTGGTGGGCGAGGCTGCCTGTTGCATCCGTGACTGTGTGCCGCACAGAGTCCAGCGTGCTGCCCAGCTTGTCGGTCACTGTGCCGGGATGGCCCACGGCATCAGCAGCAGAGGAGTACCTGGGAGCAAGCAAGACAGGCTGCACCCTCAGATTCCCTGGTGGCATGTGTTGAGGGAGAGGCAAGCGCCCACCTTGGGACAGAATTTGCACACACACACACACAACGCCGTTTGCACACACACACACACACACACACACACACACACACACACACAAGCGGTGCTTGCACCCCGGGAGGCAACGACTTATAAATTGCGAGCCTGTGCTCGTGCCCATTTTGCTACAAAGATCTTCACAAGTGCTGTATCTGACTAAGTTCTCTTCCTACAAGTGCGTGCCATGCCCGCATAAGCCCCCAGGCTTCCCCACATACTGAAGCCCATGGTATTTGTGTGTACACCTTGAGAGGTGTGATCTATGCGTGAAAGCAAGCATTGCACTGCAGGTGTTAGTCAATTCTACCCAGGCCAATGCATGTGCACATACAAGTATATCTGCATGCGCAATCACACCCACATCATTTGCACCCACTTGTCATGAGTGCCTAATCACTGCTTTCGACTTCAAGTCCAATTTGGGCGACACATCCAAACTAGACTCTCCCTTGTTGAACGGTCCTCCAATCAACTTAGCAGGGTCTCTCCATCGAACAATGTTTTGATCTGAAGGGCACATCAATTCTGCAAAAACACAACAAAGTGTAGCACACTCATGCACACCCTCCCAACACTGACCAATCTTTCATGGCCAGGTACGCTGGCTCTGCAAGGGCTGCTCCCCAGCCTGCCAGGTAGCCGTTGAGGATGCGCATGATGCGGGGCACGTGGGGCAGGTTGTGGTTCCTGTGCGCAGCAAAGTTGGGGAAGGGGGGGGGGAATAGGGATCTGAGGAGCTCGGGGCAGGCTTGTGGCCTATGTGCCATGCACAGATAAACATAGACTATACAGGGCGCAGGGCAGGGGTGCGAGTCCTGGACACAGAGTACGACGCGAGACTTCAGGCACAGGGCCACAGCATGAATTCTACACATGTGGCAAGTCACTACTGCTCAGTCTCTGGTGGATGTGCTGTTAAGAGAATAGACTGCAATCGCATGCCCTCCCTCCCCCGCCCGGGAAAACAGTGAAGCGGCACTGCCGCTCGCTCACTTCCCCCTTGAGCCACACCTCTCTTTGCGACGGCGCAGGCAAAGCTGTGCTGCTGCACACTCACCCGCCACTGAGCCACTACACTCACTTGCCACTGAGCCACCACACTCACTTGCCACTGAACCACTACACTCACTTGCCACTGAGCCACCACACTTTGTCATTGTGAGCCTTCACGCCCATGGACACATCAGCAAAGATGGGGATGTCCCGGGGCAGCAGATAGGAAGTCAGGAGCCACCTGGCATGTTCAACAGAGGCAGGGGGCTGCGCTCCATGGTCTGCACTCCGGTGTTTGTGTGCTGCCAAGCCTTCCTCCTAATGATAGTGTCTATCTCCATAGGAATATCATGGCATTTCCCAAACATCTGATGGAACGTGGTGCCAGTTCAAGTCAATAAGGTATCAACCTGGCAAAGACTTTGCCCCTAAGACTGGTTGTGTTGTCACACAGCTTACAAAGGTGAAACTGGCTGAACTGAATGTTCTATGCTGTAACTGCTCATCAGGTTATGAAAATAGCCATGTTATGTAGCACAGTACATGCTTGCCTCATCAGCAAAAATGTACAAAAGGGTCCATGCCAGGGTGACCGCCGCGGCCGCACCACAGCAGCAGGTTCACACGCACAGGGCACGCACACACATACATATACACAACTGTATCGCACCAAGGCCTTGGGGGCAGCCAGTGCACAATGCCGTCCAGCTCCACAATGCCACCCTTGGCGGCCATGCCCTCAGGGACGCTGATCTTTACCAGCTGCAGCAACAGGTGCACAGAGAGAAGTGTCCAGTGGGCGGCAACAGGTGCAGCAACAGCTGCAGCAACAGGTGCAGCAACAGGTGCACAGAGAGAGGTGTCCAGTGGGCGGCAACAGGTGCAGCAACAGCTACAGCAACAGGTGCAGCAACAGCTACAGCAACAGGTGTAACAACAGCTACAGCAACAGGTGCACAGAGAGTGGTGTCCGATGGGCGGCAAGCTGCTTTGAAGTGGGAAAGCAGCAAGATCAAAACACAGCAACTGCTGTGGCAGTGCCTTGCCTTTGCCTGTGTACTGTCCAGCATCTTCACCACCGCCATTAGAAGGGCAGGCTGTGGCTGCTTGGCATTTGGCTGATAAGCACGGAAATGAAGCGCAGGACCAGAGGGTGGCGTCCCTTCACACAAGCCCTGTCTGAATTGTCACACGTGCCTATCAGGCAGCCACACATATGAATGCAGGTGCTTCTGGAGCATATCTCCTTGAACGTCCACACATCCACGTGCAGCTGAGTCTTGCTGAGTTCCTGTCTCCCCAGCATCAGGCCTCTTCCTGTGGCCACGAGAACAACCGCAACGCACCCGGGGCTCAACCTCGAAGTGGCCCAGGAAGAACTTGACAAAGCTGGAGAGGACCTTGATCTTCTCACGCCCCTGGGTTGCACAAGGAGATGGGCAGAACAAGTGCGTTGGAGAGAAAGGCAAAGCAGGCAATGCCTGCTCCCTTGGCGCAGAGTGTGCCAGCTGGGTATCACAGGGATTGCGAGAAGCAAGGTGCCTTGTGAACCCTATTTCACAAGTGCGCTTGGGAGACAGTGTTTACAAGTGCAGTGGACGCAGCAAGGCATTGGGCACTGTTGTTCATGAGTTGCACATGATGAGGCATGTGTACAAGGAATGCCCGCGCACATCGGCATGCAGATGGCATGATATTGTCACAAGCGTGTCGCTTTAATGAGAGCCTGCGCGTGCTCGTGCTTGCCTGGACTTGGATGAAGGGCGTGTCCAGGGTCATGTCCTCATCAAAGCCTTGCATGGCTTTTGTGTGCTCATCAAGGGAAGAAGCTGTGGCAAATCTGCGCCAAAGGGCACGGTGATCTGGACTAAGAAGAAGCGCAGCTGCTTGAGGACTGGTCTGCTGGGAGCAGCTTAGCTAACAATCCACCAGATCACTCACACAACTTTTCACGGCACACCCACCGGTTGAGCTGCCGCACCAGCTGTTTGACCTCGTTGCTGGCGGAGTCGATGGACTCCATCTTTGTGCCTGCGCCGGCGGGCGCGATGCGCGATGTGGCAGCGGGAGGAGCTGCAGCAGCCATTGTGCTGAAGTACCCGGAACACCTGCACACCGCGAGGAGATTGGGTGATGGCACAAGGCCATCATGGCAGGATGAGACTCGTGCAATGGCTTTGACATTGCAGCCTCGTCGCCTTGGACGTACAGATCACTGTAGAGAGTGATGTGTGGTGGCCTGGAGTTGCAGTTACCAAACCAGGGAAACATCACTCCTGTTTCCACGTCCCCGTAAAGGTACAGCTAACTGATGATGCAACAATGGGCGAAGGCGGCTCACCTAACTCAGGACAGGAAGAGCGTCGACCGTGACACGATTGAATTTTTATATGTTTATTTTACTTTAGAAGATATGGAAGTCTTAGGTGGAGATATTTGAAGGCGATGACATAACTTGGAAAACGGCGAGCACACACTCCTCAGGTCAGCATGTTGCTCCATTTCCAATATTATTTTGTAAATTCTAGCCTGCTATCCTTTCTCGATCGAGGATGAAGAGTACCCGCATGCTGCACAAGCTTTCACAGATCCCTCTTCTTTACTCACACTCGGACCTTGTGCTCTTGATTCATGCAAGGATATGTTTTATGCCTTGTATTTGTGCCCAGCTTGCTTGTGTGAATGCGACTGTCTTTGATTTCCTTTCTCAATTGACTCAACTACGCAAGGACTAATTTTTGTCTGGCGACGACCAGCAACAAACCAATCAGCCTAACGACCAGGCTGGCGGTTAACCCTAACTTGTAACTTGTACCTTACATGCTCTAGAGATAGAGATCTCTAGGACCTTGCATGCAAATGTGTTCGTTGAGGCTTCAATTTGCAGACTTGTTTCACGATTTACCACTGGCATACAAAATCACTGTCAATCAGGCTGGAGCTTTCTATTTCTCCTAATTGTTCTGAGGATGTCTTCAGTTTTTTCCAGAAACAAACTAATGATTCCTATCGTTTTATCTCACAGCTTATGTATGTTCTCTGTATGGCAGGTGTTCACCAGCGAACTGAACACTCAAACTACCTCTGGCTGAAGGTCAAACTTAAACTTATAAACTTGTACCTTGCATGCTCTGTAGGATGCACCTTCTGATCAGAGCCTCTGGCAACGGTGTTTATAATTGTTGTGCCAAGGTATCATCACCAAGGCATGGAAGGATACAAAAAACGAAACCTAAGCTTGTGTGAGGTGGATGTGCATCTTGACACATTGTGGAGCTACTTTGCAAAGCAATTGCTTCTTGACGTCCGTTGTAAACACGTCATGTGATATAGCGAGCAACATAAGCGTTCAAATGCGTTTTTGGCTACTTCCTTCCACGTCCTTTTTTCCCTTTATTCCTCTTTTCTGTCGCCTTGGCCGCCCTTTTATCCTGCAAGATGTCAGGTCCAAAAGGCAAGCAAACAAGGATCAGCTTCAGACACCTAAAAAAGAAGCAGGATGTACAGCAGAAGGCAGCACCCAATCTGTGCGTGCTCAAAGACCGCTTCAGAACACGGGCACCTACAACTCGCACATACATGCATGCTTGCACGCATGCGCATCCCGAACACACCTTGAGCATGCGCTTATCCATGGGAGGGCCCTTGCCCTTTTTGCCGCCCCTCTTGCCGTCCTTGCCCCCCTTGCCCTTCTTGCCGCCGGCCCGTGCACGCGCATAGATGCGCTCAATCTCTCGCATCTTGGAGTTCATGGGCACATCCTCCTGCAGGCCACCAACAGCATGTGCATGAAGGAGCCCAGATTTGAGTCCAATGGCGCTCAATGCGACCACAGGGCCGTGGTTGAGTCAGGGGATGAAACGGCCCCAACAGAGTTAGGAACCCTGACAGCAGGCTCAGAATGGAGCTGTGCATGGGGCTGGGTTCCAAGCTCATGCAGGGCAGAGTAGGTGAAGCTGCACCAGGGGCTGCGTTTTAGGTGTGGAGGGCAAAGTGGCGAGGAACATTGTGAAGAGGCTGGGAGGTGGTGTGACAAGCAATTTGAGGAGGTAGTGAGGATTGGAGGGTGGAACCGAACGACCTTCTGAACTCCACTCGGAGTGGTTCAAGGGCCAGGGCCTGGCAGTGCAAGCGGCCCCGTGGAGAGGCTGCGTGTCTGCAGTGGCAAAGGCGGCAGACACACATCACCTAGAAGGTGCGCGGTGTGGGAAAATGAGCTCATTTCCCTCACCGCGCACATTTCAAATGAGTGGTGCGGGCGACATGGAATGAGAAGGTGTGGAACGTGTGGCAGGACAGCAACGGAGGAATGGCGTAGTAAAAGGGTGCTTTACATGCGTGTGGCCATCTTCATTAGCAAGTTTGCTTGTGCCCTGGGAAGGATGTGTACAAAACAGTGCATGATGCCCATCTTCCCCCTCCCTCCTAAAATTCCCTCAGGCCATGTACATGCTTTTGGGCCTGCTCACCAGTGCATACACGCACTCGCGCAGCAATAGGCTCTGGCGTGCATGCAGCGTCTGCTCCCCAGAACACACACCTGCGGTGCACTGGGCTCAGCCCTGCCTGCAGCGCCTGCTCCCCAGAACACACACCTGCGGTGCACTGGGCTCAGCCCTGCCTGCAGCGTCTGCTCCCCAGAACACTCACACACACCTGTGCTGCAATGGACTCCGCCTTCTCACGAGCGGTCTGCAGCCGAGACACAGCCTTGCGGTGCTGCCGCGCCTTGGCCTCCGCCACCTTCTTAATGGGCCGCGCGTCCACGGCCTGCGGAGCGCGCAGGAGGCACACAACCCACACAAGCTATGCACGTGCAAGGAGCCATGGGCACACACCCTGGATACCGCCCTAGGGATGCCACCACCCACCTGCCTAGCTGGCCTGCGTGGGGGCACATGCCCACAGACACTTGAAAACCCAGGTGCGAGCGTGTGACGTGAACTGCCTTCCTTGATGCCACCCTTTCTTGATGCCACCCTCCAGATGCTACCGACAACTTGCGCAGGCTGGTCTGTGTGGGGTCATGACTCCACAGCTCTGGGTATGTTTGGCTGGGGGACCTGTCTGCCGAGCCTCATAGGAAAGGCATGCGTGCAGGTGAGTGGCCTTAGGGAGGCGGCAGGAGTGTGCTGAGGCACGCGCGCACAGTGACCTAAAGGGGGGGTTGTGCGCACAGGGGCACGCGCGCGCAATGGCTTCAAGAGGGGGCAGGCACGCACAGAGACAGCAGCATGAGGAGGGGGCAGGCATGCAGCATGGGCAAGCTGAAGGACAGGGCTTACCATAGCGTTACTAGTGGAAAAGGCATGGAGAGGATGGGTTGTTTCCTAGGGAGGTGCGAGAAGATCCCTCATCCCTGAACCCAGAGTGGGCTGTGGGCTGTGTCCTCATTGCTTACCATCAGTAGAACTGTGGCATGTGTGCACTTATGTCAGGAGGATACGTGCATGTGCTGGTCAGATGAGCGTGAAGATGATTGGTGCTTGCTTTCACAAGCTCACTCACTGTCGGCTGTGACCTCAAGCGGAACAGCAGGGCCAACCACGGCTGGGTCGACCACAGCAGGGTTAAAACCACAGCAAGGTCTAACCTGCCTTTTGCCTCCCTATGGGTCTTGCACGCAAGTCTCGTGCATCACTGAGTCATGTTCCTGCCGGCTTGGCGAGGATCATTCAGCACTCCGCACACCACTGATGCCTGTGACATGATGGCGGTGGCAAGGATCACTCAGCACTCCGCACACCACTGCCGCCGGTGACATGACGGCAGTGGTGCAATGATGGACGCATTTGCACGGCGCACCCTTTACCTTCAAGCGCGCTTTTTCGGCCTCCACCTCCTCCTTGGTCACTGGCAGGATTGGCCTGCGCAACCGGCGAGGGGGGTGGGGGAGAACCCTGTCAGAGCCTCATTTCACAAAGATGTGAGAGGAGGAAATGCTACGTGCAGTAGTACCCTTTCTGACCTGACGGCGGCCGGTCAACCTGTTGATCATGAGTTGCTGAAACGCATGCACACACACACACACACACACACACAGAGCCTGTTCATCATGAGTTGCTAACACGTGCGCATACACACACAAGCACACTCACATACACACACACACATGCGCACGCGCACACACCAGCTGAGCAGGGCGGCAGGCCAAAATGACAGTGATCACAAACAGTTATTCAGTCGTGCATGCAGGGCCTCAAAAGTGGCACGCACCTGCAGGCCTGTGCTCTGCAGAGGATCCAGGCGACTCCAACCTTTCATGCGCATGCACTCGCATCGGCTCTCATCAGTACATGGCCAAAAACCCGCACCCACCGCATGTGCTTCGCCTCATCTTCGGTGAACCAGCGGGGCATGCCGGCATCATGGAAGGCGTAGCGATTGTAAGCTGCATCCATGATACTCTCCTTCTCCTTCCGATGCAGCATTCGCTTCGCCAGTGCCAGCACCTCTGCTTTACCCTGCAGGCGCATGTTCGGTTGCGCACATGTGCATGAGCATGTGAGCGAGACCGCGCAAGTGCGCGGGCGTGTGTGCGTGCATCATTTTTGCATAATTGCAGGCGTGCGTGCTCATTCACACAGGAATCCCTGTGACCTCGTCCTCTTGTGATCCGTCAGAACTCCTAACTTGCATCCATGGATCCATCGACCAAAGAAGAAAACTTACAGGCATTTAGCTGAACAGGGTTGGTGCAAAGAAGAAGCCGCACCAGGCAGCCCAGCGTGGCGTGGGGGTTCTTGCAAGCAATCCTTGATACGCATCTCCCTTGAGCTCCACCCACATTCCATGTGCCCCTGGGCGTATGTTTTCTGCACCTGTTTCCAAATGCGCATCTGCACGCCTGCAGTACAATGTGCCCCTTGCACACAATGTGCCCCTTGCACTCAAACTGTGCAGCCGAATGTGCCCCTTGCACTCAAACTGTGCAGTCCAATGTGCCCCTTGCACTCAAACTGTGCAGTCCAGTGTGCCCCTTGCACTCAAACTGTGCAGTCCAATGTGCCCCTTGCACTCAAATTGTGCAGTCCAATGTGCCCCTTGCACTCAAACTGTGCAGTCCAATGCGCCCCTTGCACTCAAACTGTGCAGTCCAACGTGCCCCTTGCATTCAAACTGTGCAGTCCAATGTGCCCCTTGCACTCACACTGTGCAGTCCAATGTGCCCCTTGCACTCAAAATGTGCAGTCCAATGTGCCCCTTGCACCCAAACTGTGCAGTCCAATGTGCCCCTTGCACTCAAACTGTGCAGTCCAATGTGCCCCTTGCACTCAAAATGTGCCAGGTTGCGCCAGATGCGCGCCCCTGGTCGACGAATGCATCCGATGCACCCGACACGCCGCACTGCGCCATGTGCGTGCACCTGGTCGTCCAGCGCGCACGCACCTGGTCGTCCAGCGCATCAAACTCGTCGTCGCTGTCCGTCCCCGAGCCGTCCGAGTCATCCCCTTTCTTCCGCTGCTTCTGCTGAGGCACGATCTCAAACCCGTCCTTGCTGCCTCCCACGCGCTTTGCGCCTCCGATTCCGCCTGCTGATGAGGGCCCTGCACACGCGTGCGCACACGCACGCACAAATACACTTGCTTGGGATGTGAATAGCCACCTAGCCAGCCTGACACACCCACCCCCAAGGCTGCCTGTCCTCGCGCAGACATGCAGCTAGTTGCCTGTCCTCGCGCAGACATATGCAGCTAGTTGCAATATGCAGCTAGTTGCATGTCCTCGCGTTGCAGCTAGTTGCCTGTCCTCGCGCAGACATATGCAGCTAGTTGCAACATGCAGCTAGTTGCATGTCCTCGCGTTGCAGCTAGTTGCCTGTCCTCGCGTTGCAGCTAGTTGCCTGTCCTCGCACAGACATATGCAGCTAGTTGCAACATTCCCATGGCAATGGCAGCCCCCGCTGCTACGGGGTGCCCATCAAGGAACAACACCCTCAGCACCATTACGGCCCCCGATGCTCATGACATCAAAATGAGAAAAAGTCAGTGCCAAATGGAACGAAAAAGATGTGTGCCTTGCCAAGCTCACAGCCTGCATATGGGTAAGGGCTCAGCCCACACCATGCTGCCACACCTGCACGCCCCTCCTCCTCGTCCTCCTCCTGCTCTTCCCCTCCCTCAGCCCTTCGCGCAGCCGCCGTCCTGCTTTCGCCAGGTGCGTCCCGCTTGCTTGCTGGCTGCTGCTTGCTGCCCACTTTGCTACGCTGCACCGCCATCGTCGCCGCCGCCCCATGTTGGTCTTCCTCACTGTCATCGTCGTCATCTGTGCAGCAGGAACGCAATTGGGGTGACTTGCATGTGCTAGGTGACTTGCATGTGCCAAAGAGGGGCAACAGGCATGTGGATAGGGCGGCAGGGGAGCAATAGGGGCAGGAGGCGTGCGCACAGCGCAGCATGGGACGCGAGGGAGAGGCAGCATGGGACATGAGAGAGGGGCAGCATGACAGCGGGCCAGGCACAACAGCCACTGCATGTCCTGCGCACCAAGGATGCCTTAAGGGCAGCAGGGCCACGCATGAAGCTGCTGGCAGGCCAAAGCACCGTTCTCAGGTGTTTGCACATCAGCCCGGGTGCAGATGTGTGCATATGGACCATCGACAAACATGAGGACATGGCGGCGCTGAGGCTACAAGGGGGGGGCATGCTTGCACAGAAACATGTGTATGTGCGGAACACCTCCGCCATCCGTGCTAAGATCTGAGACCACCCAGCTCCTGCCAGACCACTGCAACCACACGCACACACACACACTCACTCACTCACTATGTGGTGCATACACGCACGAGACGCGGCCCAGACACATGCAAGTACACCCAAGCTTGCTTGTGCACGCTCAAAGATACACACAAGCACGCAAACAAGCACGCGCACACGGATGCACTCGGCACGTACACATGCACAGGCGCACCTTCTCCGGCCAGGTTGGGGTCATCAAACAGCTCCTGTGAGAACCACTGTGCGGCCATTGCTGCCCCGCTCTTGGCCACGCCCGCGCGGTTCTCGTCCAGAGACACAAGCAGCCCAGAGCCTTCCTGGCCCTGCTTCTTGGACTTCTTGCTGGTATCCTGTACGTGCGAGCACGTGAGCATATGTACGCGCGCGTGTGTATGTGCAGGGGGGAAAGGGAGAATGAGTGTGTGTGCACGTGTGTGTGTGTGCGCATGTATGCCTGCGTGTATAAGTGTGTACGTGTGAGCATGTGTGTGCATACATGCATTTTATTGTTGGGTGAAACATACCAGGCGCGTTGAAAAGTATGTGCAGTCCATGTTGAGTTTGTACAGGCACAGACTAAATTGTCATGTAGCAAACAGGTGACACAATGATGGCATGTGCATGCGAGCGCGGCAATGCTGGCAGGTCTGAGAGTGGCAATGCTGGCATGTGCATGCGAGTGTGACGATGTCAGCACGTGAAGGGAAGAGCCATATAGCCATCATCCACACCTCGCCTTCATCATCATCATCACCATCATCATCATGAACTCACTTGCTTCTGACGCTTGCTTGGGCCGACACCAGCATGCCCCTCATCATCGTCGCTGCCCGCACCATCTTCCGCATCACCCTCCCCAGTGCCTGCCTCTTCGTCACCATCTAGCTCCCCGTCCATGCCTAGCCGCTTGCGTTTTTCCTGTAGCCACGACGTGTGCACGTGCCAGTTGGTGAGCACACACGCGAGCGCGCGTTCATGTGTGTGCTTAAGTCTCAAGCATGCTTGTGCCGTGCTTGTACATGCGTTTGTGCGAGCCTGTTCAAAGCTCCCTGCGCTCTCCCATAGAAGCCCTAGAAACCAACTTTTTATGTTTCAATTTCTGTTTTCAAGAAGTCATTCCCTGACCCAACTTATAAACCGTACTATCGCTTCGTCCAGAGGGGCCATCCCCTAAACCACTCGTCTTGCACACTCTTACCGCCTGTGCCAGCATCTCACCTTCAAGAGATGCACACGGCCCACTCATTCTTCCATCCAACGATCAAAGCTCAGTCAGTCCACACAATTCCCCACAGCTCTAGCATCCCCAAAGCCCACAAAGTCAAGACCGTCATGACCACCACGAGCCTCTGCTTCCCCTGCCCTCCTCCTGCACCTCATGCGCTGTTATCTCCAATACCTCCTGCACTCTGTTCTTTGTCTACCTCCCTGCATTCTCTTCTCTGTCTACCTCTCTGCACTCAGTTCTCTGTCTGCCTGTGCTACCTCCCTGTGCTCTGATCTCTGCCTACCTCCCTGCACTCCGTTCTCTGTCTACCTCCCTGTGCTCTGCTCTCTGTCTACCTCCAGCAGTCTCTTCTCCGTCTACCTCCCTGCACTCTGTTCTCTGTCTGCCTGTGCTACCTCCTTGTGCTCTGATCTCTGCCCACCTTCCTGCACTTGGTTCTCTGTCTACCTCCCTGTGCTCTGCTCTCTGTCTACCTCCAGCAGTGTGTTCTCTGTTTACCTCCCTGTGCTCCGTTCTCCATCCAACATCTTTAGGGTAGCCTCTGCCCTCTTCTGTACTCCATACGTTACCAGCCATTTTCTGCACCTCCTCCCTCTTCTGTACTCCATACGTTACCAGCCATTTTCTGCATCTCCCCCTGTGATCCTTGCACTGCAAGGGTACACTCTGGACAAGCGCTTTCCTAATCCTCTGCTTTACTTGATACCCTTCACGACCTCGCCCATCCCCTTTCCCCCTTCACCACCCACCTTCTGCACCTCATCCCTGTGACCCTTACGCTGCAGGTACGCCCTGTAAGACTCCTCCAGCGCCTCTTCATTCTCCAGCTCCTGCCGCAGCGCAGCCGCCTCTTCGTCCTCACTCTCATCATCGTCCTCCTCGCTCTGCACGCGCCGGCCATGCATGCACATGGGTGTTGCAGCAGTCGAGGCAGAGCAGGAGGCAGACAAACGCGGGCACAAGCCATGTGCAAGCCCTATGGTGACGTGCACAGTCCACAGGTCCCTGCGCGCCTGCAGAGCTGCGTCAGTGCTTGTGCGTGCCAAGCCACGCCTCCATCATGGCCTGCACAGGGCCTGCACGTTTGTCCACGCTTGCACCGGGCACGCTTGCACCTGGCACACTTGCACGCTTGCACCTGGCACGCTTGCACGCTTGCACCTGGCACGCTTGCACGCTTGCACCTGGCACGCTTGCACCTGGCACGCGCACGCGCATGCGCATGTGCACCTGGGCTACTGCAGCAATGAGCAGATATACTTGCCACCACCCAGCTCCCTGCACGTCACGTGCGCACTCGCACGTGCGCAGCTCCCTGCATGTCACATGTGCAGCTCCCTGCATGTCACATGTGCACTAGCACGTGCGCAGCTCCCTGCATGTCACATGTGCAGCTCCCTGCATGTCACGTGCGCAGCTCCCTGCATGTCACGTGCGCACTTGCACGCGTGCATACATATACGCACACCCACCAACAACCCACACTTTTTGAAACAGGCAGTGTGCAGGTTGTCGCCCGAACGTCTCAGCCCCCCCCCCCCC
>LKMJ01003228.1_pt1 | contig 15158 bp, 20 predicted proteins | sample 643391 | NCBI WGS metagenome assembly LKMJ01 (sample SAMN04112250, study PRJNA286221) | soda lake metagenome | biome: soda lake; feature: Kulunda Steppe; material: water; isolation source: sample PL-Br10 brine of Picturesque Lake | place: Russia: Kulunda steppe | collected 2010-07
CGGGCGGCGTCGACCCGCCGGGCGAGCCGTTTCGCGACCCGCAACGGTTCGGGGAGACGGCGCTCGGTGTAGGCGCCGACGACGTCCGCCGTCGCCGCTTCGAGCCCGACCGACCGGACGAAAAGCGGCCCCTCGTCGGTGTCGATCCGCCGTCTGTCCGGAAGGGAACGGTAGGCGGCGAGCCGCTCGGCGCGCGCGTCACCGTCGAACGCCGCGGCGATGTCACCTTCGAGCCCGTCGCTTTCCTCGAAGGCGACCGCGATCACGGGCCGGTCGATCGCTCGATGAATCCGTTCGAGATCGAGCACGTTGTACCACGCGAGCGCGACGCCGGCGACGAAGAGATACCGGACGTCGGGTCGGTCGAGCCGGTCCCAGAGCGTCTCGATCGCGTCGGTCGCGTCGTCGCCGCCGACGGTACAACGACCGAACGCGAAATCGTCGACGCTCCGGTCGGCGGCGACGACGGCGCCGGCGAGCGTACTGGTCGCTGTCTTTCCGTCTCCCCGATACGATTCGGCAATTCCGAGCGCCCGTCGGCCGGGTTTCACCGATCGTTGAACTCCTCGTAGGCCTCCAGTAGGTCCTCACTCGAGGCGTCGTCGTACTCGAAGCTGACCTCGCCGTCGTGGGTCGATGTCGCTCGCCCCTCGCCGGTTTCGATCCCATCGGTGTCGATCTGCTGGTTTTCCTGTTCGGATTCGTCGTAGCTGCCGAACCCCATGGTTGTTCGTTACTTACACCCACGGGATTGTAAATCGTTCGCCGGCTGTCGCCCCGCCATCGTTTCGACCGCTCCCCGACGTTTCGGTCGCCCCGACCCGGCTCCCGAACCCGGCGGACGTCAGACTGAAGCCGCCCGCGGTCGACTCGCCCGTATGGACGTAACCAACGTGACCGCCGACGCGGAGACGTTCACCTGCAACGCCTTCCTCGTCGAGGGCGACCGGACTGCCCTCGTGGACGCCGGCGCCTACGACGGGGTCGTCGGGGCTGTCCGTGAACACACCGACACCCTCGATGCCGTCGTGTTGACACACCAGCACAGCGACCACGTGGCCCAGCTCGACGCCGTCCTCGACGCCTTCGACGCGCCGCTGTACGCCTACGCCGACCATCCCCGTCGCGACACCGAACTCGAAGACGGCGATCAGGTCTTCATCGGCGACGAGCCCTTCGACGTCGTCTACACGCCCGGCCACGCCGACGATCACGTCTCGTTCGTCTCGGAGACGACGCTCTTCAGCGGCGACGTCGTCGTCCACAACGACGGCGCCTTCGAGTACGGGAGCTTCGGCCGGACGGACATGCCCGGTCAGTCCCGCGAACGGCTCATCGAGAGCCTTCGGACGCTCCTGGACGGGATGGGCGCGAACGTCGAACACATGTACGCCGGCCACGGTGACGCCTTCCACGGCGACGTCCGCGATGTCGTGGAGACGGCACTGGAGCGAGCCGAAAAGCGCGAACCGAAATACCCCGACGAGTGAGCCGCTAGTCCGACTGCGGTCTGGGTGCGGCCAGATGGAACGGCTCGCGGGCGATGATCGACCGGAACTCCGGAATCGCCTCGCGGTCGGCCCCGTGCATCGCCTCGACGACCGCGAACACCTCCTCTCTGGACACCTTGAGGTCCCGCTCGGTGACCGCGTCGACGGGGCTGTCTGTCAGCTCTCTGAGCGTCCCGACGGCGAGCAGGAAGGGCACGCCCCACGCGGCGAGCGTGTTGCCGTGTCTGAGCGGCATCGCCTGAAGATACCGTTCGGCCCCGTCGAGAAACGAGCGGGCGTGGGTCGCCGTCCGGTCGACCACGGCGGCGACCGACTCGCGGTGTTTCTCCTCGACGACCGCGTCCTGTGGGACCCCCTCGTCGGTGAGCCACGACGCCGGGAGATAGACGTTGTGCTCCTCGGTGTAGTCGTCGTGGACGTCCTTTGCGATGTTGACGAGCTGCAAGAGGAGCCCGAACGATTCGGCGGTCTCATAGAGGACCCGCCTCCGGTCCTCGGGGAGATCCTCCCGCGTCAGCAGGTTCGTGATCAGCGTTCCGACGGTCCCGGCCGCGTAATGACAGTACTCCTCGAGTTCGGCCCGGGTGTCGATCCGGAGTCCGTCGGTCTCGGCGTGTTCCTCGACGAACATCGCCATCCCCTCGACGAGTTCGATCACGGGCGGTCTGATCGCCGCCCGGACGTCCTCGGGGAGCGTTTCGAACGTCACGTACACCCGGGAGGCGGACGCGACGACGTGCCAGTCGTCGGACCGCTCGCCCTCCGGCGGCAGCCACGGGTCGACCGCCTCGCGGAACGCCGCCATGGAGCCGTCCCGTTCGGGATCGATCGCGCGGGCGTACTCGCGCAACAGCTCAGCCCCCTCTTCGGGCGGGATATGGCCGGCGTCCTCGACGGTGTCCGGGATCCGACAGAGGAGATAGCCGAGACAGATATGCGTCGCCATCGGCTCTTCCAGACTCTCTACCGTGAGCGCGAACGTCCGGGAGACGTCTTGGACGGCGTCGTGACACCACGCGACGTCAGGCGCCGGATCCGGAGCGGATTGGCGGGGGGGATCGCCGGTCATTGAGTTACGCCACGTACGTGGCGAGCAGTAAAAAGTCTCGTGGAGAGTCGCTCGGATCACCGCGAACGTCGCCGGTGAGATATATCCGTCGACGAACCCAACGACACCCATGGTCAACTGCTCGCTCAACCATGTCGCCCTCGACGTGAACGACCTCGAAGCGGCCGTCGACTTTTATACCGGTCTCTTCGAGATGAAACGGGTTCCGGCGCCGGATTTCGGCCGTCCCTACGCCTGGCTGGAGTTCGACGACCAACAGCTCCATCTCATCGAACGCGGCGACTGCTGGCCGGAGAACCAGCATTTCGCGCTGATCGTCGACGAGTTCGAGACGGTGTGGGATCGCGCCGCCGAGCGGGGCGCGATCGGCGAGGACGCCGGCTACGTCCGGGCGCTTCCCAACGGCGTCGTCCAGTGTTACGTCCGGGACCCGAGCGGCAACCGCGTCGAGTTCATGTGGCCAGACGTCGGGACGCTCCCCGAGCACATCGAGCAACAGGTCGAGTACGTCGACGCCGACGCGCCGACCGACGAACCGGCCGGGGCGACCATCGCGCCGAGCGTCACCCGGTACGCGGAGTGATCGGCCATCGAACGTCGCGTCCGAAACGCGGCCACGAACGTTTAATGCCCGCTGGGTCGACCTCCGGGCATGCAAGCAGTCGTCTGTCACGGGTTCGGTGAATCGACCGTTGAAGAGGTCCCAGAGCCCGAGCCCGCCGCCGACGAGGTGTTGCTAGCGACCGATCGCGTCCAGTTGAGCGTCACCGAGTGTAACCTCTATTACGGCAACGAGATCGCCCACTACGAGGTGATCCGGGATTGCATCGAGGCCGGCGACGGCCGGCTGTTCGGCCACGAGTTCTGCGGTACCGTTCGCGAAACCGGCGAGGAGGTCGAGGCGTTCGAGCCCGGCGAGCGGGTCTACGCGCCCGGGAAGATCCCCTGTCACGACTGCCGACAGTGTCGGACGGGCTTCGAGTTACACTGTCCCGACAAGACGTACATCGGCTACGACATCCCCGGCGCGCTCGCGGAGTACGCGGCCCTCCCCGCCGAGGCGCTCTGTTCGGTGCCCGAGGGCGTCTCCGACGCCGAGGCGGCCGCCATGCAGCCGCTCGCGAGCGCCCAGCTAACTGTCGACGAGGCTCCGATCGATACCGGTGACGTCGTTGCCGTCGTCGGCACCGGCGTGATGGGGTTTCAGTGCGCCCAACTGGCGACACTCGAGGGGGCCGGCCGGGTGTTCGTAATCGACGTCGACCCGGAGAAACTCGCGATCGCCGAACGCCACGGGCTCGTCCCCGTCGACGCGACCCAATCCGACCCCGTCGAGCGGATCTCGGCGGCGACCGACGGGATCGGTGCCGACGTCGTCTTCGAGGCCGTCGGCGGCGAGCAATCCGACGCGACCGGCGGGTCGGAGCCGCTCGCACAGGCGTTTTCGCTCGCTCGCAACGGCGGCAGCGTCGTTCAGGTCGGCTACATCATCGGCGACGTGACGGTTTCCCCCCGGACGCTCCGCTCGAAGAGCGCCGACTGGCTCAACCCCACGACGGGCGTGACCGCGTACACGCCGAACGCGACGACCGGGGAACACGTCGCGGATCTCGTCGCTGACGGCCGGGTTTCGATCGAGGAGTACATCACCCACGAACTCGAGGAGCTCGAACAGTTCGAGCGGGCCGTCGAGATGACGATGAACAAAGCCGATTACGACGCTCGGGGACCGACCCAGCTGGTGTTGCCGTGATCAACTCCCGGAGGAGGGTGCGTACATCGATATTCGGGTGGACTCGCCGCGGTTCGGTACCTCCGGTGAGAGACCCGTTTCGATCCAAATCCCGCTAGCCCCCATCGAAGCCCCTCGATCGATCACTCCGCCGGTCCGTTCTTTTCGACTTCCGTGACGATCACGTCCCAGTCGGGATGCTCGTCGCCGTTTCGACACTCGAACCCGCCCTCCACATCGATTCCGTTTTTGTGGGCCTCCCGGAGGAGCGCGCGTATCTCCGCTTTCAGCTCCGCTTTCGAGGCAAGCGAACTCTCGTCGGAACTCATCGCCCTGTCTCGCTGTTCGTCCCTGCGGCCGGGTCACGCTCGGATGCCCGCGTGACCGCCTCGTCGCTGTGTACGGTTACGGTGGGGCTCCCGTGTGTGTACGTGACGACGTCCCCTGCGTCAGCTCCGGCGACCTTCGTACTCATCTATGGTATATAACGGCCCGGATCAATTCAATAAGAGCGCTTACTATACAAAGGGTTTAAAAAGCGGCCGGAGCGGTTACGACGAGTCGGCCAGTGTCGCCTCGATGAGGCGCCGGTGGCCGCGCCGGAGTCGAGATGACAGCGACTGCTGGGTGATGTTCAGCTCCTCGGCGACCTCCTCGAGCGACGACTCGCGCGGCGTATCGAAGTATCCATGTTCGTAGGCCAACACCAGCGCCTCGCGTTGGGTCTCCGTCAGTCCGTAGCTATTCCCCTCGGTCGGATGCAACGCGTGGACCGCCGATATCTCGATCGGAACGCCGTTTTGCCGGTAGTATTCCCGGAACTCGGTGATCGCGTCCTGGGTGTCCCCCCGCACCTCGAAGCGCCATCCGTCGACCGTTCCGACCCCCGAGAGAACGGTGAGATACGTCTCCGACAGCGCGGCCAACAGCCCGTCGTACCCCCGCACCCACTCCGCCCGCATGAGATACTCGTCGTCGACGCTATCGATCGCTCGGATGTCGGTCACGCCGGCGTGTGGTTCGAACGCCGCTTCGATCTCTTCGGTTCCCGCTCCCCGCACCCAGAAGTACGGGATCGTTCGCGTCTCCTCCGGGACGAGGCGCTCTAACTCGACCGTCGCCCCCGGCGCGTTTTCGAAGATCGTTCCCAGCGGGAACTCCGCTGCGGGGATCGTAAACTCCATTTCAGTCGCCATGCCCGCCCGTTCATACCGGAGGTAAATAATACAGCATGGTGTGTCATGGCTTTAAATAAGACTCGGCGAGCGGGCGGTGCGGTATCCACCACAGACGGGCGAAGCTGTAAAATACCGAGGTGACATGGTGTACAATGTCATCCTATTTTGTAGTGGCCACGGAAACGTACCCCATATGCGAGCATGAGTGTGATAACGGAACTCCGAATACCGGCCGATAATTTCGAACTCGGGCGCATCCTCAGCCTCGACGGAGCGTCAGCCGTCGAACTCGAGACGCTCGTTCCGAGTGGGGATGTCACCGTGCCGCTCTTTTGGGTCTACGAACCGGTCGCAGACGGATTTCTTGAAACCGTCGAGCGCTATCCGGCCGTCAACACTGTCACGCAGATGGACGTCTACGAAGACCGAACGCTATTCAAACTCGACTGGGACGCGAGCCAGGACCGTCTCTTTCAGTGTATCATGGACCACGAGGGCCAGATACTGAGCGCGACCGGAACCGCCGACGGATGGGATTTCGAGCTTCGGTTTCCCAGCCATGAATCTCTCTCGCGGTGTCAAACCTGCTGTGTGGATGCACACATCAGTTCGGAACTCATCCGGGTGTACAACCCGACGGATCCAGGTGCCGGCCCCTGGTACGGTCTGAGCGAACCCCAGCGCGAAGCGCTCATGCTCGCCATCGAGATGGGGTATTACGATATCCCTCGGGGCTGCTCGACCGAAGAACTCGCCGACGAACTGGGGATCTCAGATCAGGCGGTCACCGAGCGGCTCCGTCGCGCCATCGCTGCCTTCGGCAGACACGCACTGCTTACCCCCGAATCAGAATCCTGAGCGGATCGCCCTCGACATATCGACCAATACCTTTTGATTCGGGTCAAAATCTCCGACAGCACTCACAACAGGACTGCCTGGGCCAGCCCGAGGAACACGAAAAAGCCCAGTACGTCGGTCGCCGTGGTGATGAAGATCGTTGCCGACGTTGCCGGGTCGTATCCGATTCGGTCGAGCAACAACGGGGTTATCGCGCCGAAAAAGCCCGCGATGACGAGGTTTGCGACCATCGAGACGCCGATAACGGCTCCGAGCAAGAGACCGAAATCGCCGAACGAGAAGGCGATCGCGATCACGGCGACGAGCGCTCCGGTAATGAGTCCGTTGGCGGCTCCGGCAACGACTTCGTTGAAGATCACCCGCTTGCCGGTACTGAGTGACACCTCACCGAGTGAGATCCCACGGACGGTGACGGCCATCGCCTCCCATCCCGGCGACGACCGGCATGTACGCCGCCAGTATGGCGACGGCGGCGATGGTGGACTCGAACAGCCCGACGACCGCTGCGGCCATAAACGCCGTTCCGAGGTTGAGGATCAACCACTTGTATCGACTCTTTATTTTCGCTCTCGGACCATCGAGAACGCTCTCCTCTTCGGCGACGCCGGTGAACTCATAGAGGGTTTCTCCTTTCGCCTCTTCGAGCATTCGCAACAGGTCCTCGGCGTGGATCACGCCGAGGATGTCGTCGTCCTCGTCGAGCACGGCGACGGCACGCTCGCGGTTTTGCTTGAAAACCTCGAGCACCTCCTCGTCGTCGCGGTCGAACCGGACGTGCGGCGTCTCCTGTACGTAGTCGCTGATCGTCTCGGTATCGTCGTCGGCTATCGACAACGCCGCGCCGGGGAGTTCACCCTGTATTTCATCGTCACTATCCGTGACGAAAATCGTCGGAACGTGTCCGGTTCGCTCCTCGAAGCGACGAACACGCTCGGTCACGTCGGAAAACCGCCGCGTTTCATCGACGGTGACGAAATCGAGGCTCATCAGTCCGGCCGCAGTTTCGGGATCGAACGAGAGCAGAAAGTCGATCCTCTTTCGGCGCTCGCTATCGAGCGTCGCGAGCAGGGCCTCGCGTGTCTCCTCGTCCGCGTGCCCGAGGATGTCGGTCACTTCGTCCGGGTCGAGCCGGGCGATGAACTTCTCTAGTTCCGACCGGCTCATATCCGCAACGAGGACCTCTTGTACCTCCTCCGGAAGTCCGAAAAACACCGCCCGCCACTCCTTCCGTGGCAGGCCGACAAAGGGGTCAGACGGCTCAGAAGACATAGCGATCGTCTCCCTGATGTCCGTCGATCGCTGGCTCATACACGGTTTCTCTCAGTGAAGCATTAAATTATGAGTGGTTGCTCACCGTGAAAAAACGCTGTCGGCAGTCGCCGCTCCGACGACGCTGAAAACCGAACCGACGCTGACCGCTTTGAACGTGATGAGTACCATCTCGAGGGTGGAGTCGGCCGATCCGAGAAACGTGTCCGGTGCATCGAACAGGAGCGCAAGGATCGTCACCGAACCGAACGAAACGACCATCAGAGAGAGAAACCGGACCGGTACTTTGCCGATTCGCTGTTCGGTAGCGGGGTCCCGTTTCGTATCGGCCTTATACAACGTTGCGTACCCGATCCCGCAGACGACACCGATCGTCGCGATCGCTTGCAGGAGACTCATGTTCTCCGCCAAAAGCCAGACCTCTTCAGTCACCACGAACGGCCCGGCGAGGAGAAACCCGCCAACGATCTGTTGGGCGGAGTCAGCCACCCGGAACTTCCGTGGTCGTCGTGGACGCGGGACGTTCATCTACGCTTTCAACGCATCCATGCGATCAAGGGTGTTGCGACACCGGTGAAAATGCTCGGAATCTCCCGTCTCCTCGGCCAGATCGAGATAGCCCTTTACGACGCTGAGTGGGTTCCGGAGATCGTGCGAGACGACTCTGGTGAACTCCTCTAACTGGTCGCGTTGGTGTTGGATCTGCTCGATCGCCTGCTGTTGGAACAGTTCGTAACCGACCCATCCGGCCATCAGTTCGACGAACGTCTCCTCTTCGGTCGTGAACGGCTGATCGCGCGGCTCCGAACCGGCAAAGCAGAACGTCCCGTAGATATCCCCGTCGATGAGGACCTTCGCGCCGATGTAGGATTCGAGGCCGAACGCCTCGTAAGCTCTATCGCCCTCCCAGCCTTCGATCGCGGCGTGTTGGACGGTCAGCGCGTTTTCGTGCTGGATCGTCTTCCGGCAGTAGGCGCTCGACAGCGGGCAGGATTCGCCCGGCTGTAACAGCTCGTGATCACCGCTCGCCTGGACGATCAACTGGGTGTCCTCGGAGATTTCAGTCAGAAACCCGGCCTGGACATCGAGATACGTCCGGCCCAACACGAGCAGGTCCTGGAGTTTCTCCTCGAAGGGCCGCTCGTGGTCCGCGGTGATCCGGTACATCCGCCGGAGCGCCTCACTCTCGGACAGGGTCTCACTTTCCGGCGGATGGTCGTCCGGTGTAAACTACCCCACCCTACTCGCTCCCTCCCGCCTTGCGGCGTCGGTCACTCTTTGAGGGTGGGGCTTTACCGAAACGACATTGTGCCCCACGACCCCATGCATGGGCGCGGCCCGGCTTCCTCTTACCGTCCACGCTTCGGGCGGGGGCTTTCAGGCCCACCTTCGACCGTCCGTGTGGATTGTCCCGCCGGTTTAATTCCCGGTGTTCTCACGCTCTACCCCAAACAGGGGACGGGATTCGAACCCGTTCGCGGTCGTCGTTCCCGAGTACAGGGTGCGTAGAGATCGCACCACAGGAGCCAGTTTACTCATGGCTCCTACCGACCCCGACTTGTGCGAGGACGGCAGTATAATGGGCTTCGTTTCGATTGTATTTGAATCTGCTCAAACGCGCTTCCTCCCCGACCTACCGCTCACTTCGCTCGCGGTTGAGGACGGGGGCTCCGCGCTACCGCTTGCTGAAAGACATACCGACCGTTGGGACACTGCACGGATAAAGTTCAACGAACGGAGCCGTCCGTGTCTCTGCCCTTCAGGTTAGCTTCGGGAGCGTCACCGTGAGCACGTTCCCGTCGTCGTACTCGAAACCAATGCTCCCGTGGAGCTTCTGGACACACCAGTAGACGATCCACAGCCCGATCCCCTGTCCGTGCTGCAGCGGCGTTTCATCGCCCGCACGAAGCGTTTCGATCTCCAGCTCCGGGATCCGTTCGTTGCTGTCACGGATCTCGAAAACCACGTCCCCGTCGCCATCCGGCACCTCGGAGACGCTGATGGTCGCTGTCTGCTCGGACGGCTCGGAGTGAACGATCGCGTTCTCGACGAGGTTCGTGAGCAGTACCGAGAGCAACACCGGATCCGTTCGGAAACGGAGCTCCGGTGGCGTGACTGTCCACTCGATAGCGACGTCGTCGTGCATGGCGGAACAGCGCTGTGTGACCTCGCCCAGTACGTCGGCGATGTCGAGAGTCGCCGGCTGTCGCTCCCGCTTTTGAACACTCTCGAACTTGCGCACTTTCTCGGCGATGGAGAGCAACTGATCGCTTGCGGTTCTGATCGCCTCCGCCTGTGTCGCGTGTCGGGGATCGTCCAGTTCGGATTCGAGCAGTTCCGCGTGCCCACCGATGACCGTCGTTTCGTTCCGGAGGTTGTGTCTGAGCACTCGGTTCAGGACCGCGAGCTGCTGTTCACGCTGTCGGTCTTCGGTCACATCGTACAGCACGAGCATGCTCCCGACCGGGTTGTCGCTCGGATCGGACAGCATCGTATACGACACGGCGAACGTTCCGCCCCGGTTTTTCCCGACGCTGAGTTCCTCAGTTTCACGGAGCGTTTCCAGTCCGACGCCGAGGGCCGTCTCGAGGGGGATCGGGAGCGCGTTCGATAGCGTACTCGGAAACAGCTCCTGTGCGCGGCCGTTCGCCCGGACGATCTGCCCTTCCGTATCGAGGACGAGTACGGGGTCCGAAAGCGAGTCAAGTCCGGTCCGTTCGGCCATCCGCTGGGTCGCCGGGTTCGTCTGGAACATGTGCGTCCCGACGAAGGCGTACGCATCGAGCGTGACGTGAACCAGCATCAGCGGTGCCGTGAGGTGTAGCTGTGGAACCGGACCGAGCTCGAACAGCCACACGAACACGCCCACCGACGGCGGAACCGTACTCAGGATGACCGCGATGGCTTCGCGTCGATACAGCGGGCCGTAACTCAGTATCGCGCCGATCAACAGAAGCGAGCCGACCGCGGCGGTTCCGATGGAGAAAAGCAGGGCAAAGACGCCCCACGGCTGGATCGTGTACGCGACCGTCGCCAGCCCGAACACCGGATCGAACTGGAGCCCACTCCACACGAGCCCGTGAACCGGATTCGTCGCGGCGAGGCCGACCGTCAGTAGCGGGACGGCGGCGACGACCCCGAAAAGCGGCGTCCGGATGAGATCCCCACGCCCGGTGTAATCGAGGCCGAACGCGAGAAAGAACGGCCCCATAAAACAGACGCAGACGAACGCGACCGTTTCGAGTCCGACCCGCACCGTCGGCTCGAAGACGAGTAACGCGATCCCATAGGCGGCACAGAACACGGCGACCGAGGCGATGTTTCCCATGAACCAGCTCGCCCCCGATCGATTTCGCTGCTGATACAGATACTGCAACAGATACAGCGCGCCGACACAGGCGAGGATCGACGCAACAACGATTGCAGCTCCGATCATCCCCGGCATCTTCGTCTCCTGCGCTGGTTTCGACGGGTGCTGACTATAACATTGTGAAATGTAGTCCTGTGTCCATATCTACCGCCCCCCATCCCGTATTTAGGTCGGTATCTGCTAGAATCAGTTCGTTCCTGTTCGATTTGGGTCCCTATTGCTCTGTCAGTCGGCGCATTGCTGGTCGTTTGTCCTGTGGCGTCGGTATGCTCGCAGTTCTTCGCCGGCTCGGGGAGCGCTTTTCGGATCTCTCCGAGCGGTACATCCCCGACCCCTACGTCATCGCCATCGCCCTGACGTTCGTGGCTGTCGCCGCGGCACTCGCCACGGGAGCTGGGTCGCGACAGACGATGACCGCCTGGACGAACGGCGTCTGGAGTCTCTTGCCGTTCATGGCCGCCATCTCGGCTCTCTTGATGACGGGTGACGCCATCGCCAAATCACGACCGACCTCGGGATGAGCCCCGAAGACGCGATCATCATCGAAATGCTCGGGGACCAGTTGACGAACATGATCCAGCCGTTCTGGGCGATCCCGCTGTTGGCGATCGCCGACCTGCGGGCCCGCGACATCATCGGCTACACGACCGTCGCGATGCTCGTCGGCTTTCTCATCGTCGGCGGCTGGCTGACGCTGTTCCTCGGCGTTCTGTAGTCGCGGACGGACGCTTTTGCGACTGCGTGGTGAACCCCGAGTATGTCCCGCTGGCTGTTCGCCGGTGGTGCGCCCGTCGGACTGTTGGTGCTCGGATCGCTGGCCGGATCGCCGGCGATCCACAGTCCCGGTGACACGGATTGTTCGGCATTCGAAGACAGCACAACTGATGAACCGATCCACGGCACACACGAGAGCGATATGTACGCTGAAGAGGACGGTGAATACGCCGACTGTCCGATCGACGATGGGATCGCGATGGGTGGTTCGACGGTGACGACATGAACGACTCGAAGACAGTCCTCGCCTAGAGATCCGCGAGGAAGGATTCGGCCTCGGCGCCGCCCTGCTCGACGAGGCTCTGGATGAACTCGGGGTCGCGATCGAGCTTCGTCCGCCAGTCGAGTTTCTGCCCCTTCGGGAACCGGATCCGTTTGACCTCCGTGTGTGTATACCGGTCGGGGAGGAACCCCTGTTCGATCCAGCTGTTGACCTGATTGATGTAGCGCACCTCGGCGTTCAGAGAGAGGTTCCCGGACAGCTCGTTCCGCCGGTTGTTGATACCTTCCATCGAACGGGGCGGCTCGGGGCGCTCCTGTGGGTTGATCTTGATGAGCCAGATCTCGTCGGGGTCGGTGACATCGCGAGCTTCCATGAAGTCGACCAGCGGCGGGTTCTTCGAGAACAGCCCGTCCCAGTAGTGTTTCCCGTCCAGTTCGACCGCTTCGAAGAGATGCGGTTCGGCCGCCGACGCCAGAACTGATTTCGCCGACAGATCGTCTTCCCGGAAGATCTCGAACGTTCCGGCACAGACATCGATCGCGCTGATGAACAGCCCCGGTTCGTTCCCGTCGAGTAACTCCGGGACCGCTTCGAAATCAACGTAGGCGTTCAACAGGTCGAGAAACTCGCCTTCGCCCCACTTCGAGCCCGGTGTGTCGGCGGGGCTCACGTCGGGCATCGGGACGCCAGCGCGCTGTAGCTGGATCCCCCATCGGAGGAGGTTGTTTGCGGCCCGGTGTAGCGGCGACTTCGCCGACAGGTCGTCCCAGAACCCCGAGAGCAATCGTCCGGAATCCTCTTCGGGATGGACGTGGCCGTACCACGCGAGCGTCGCACAGGCGGCTCCGCCCGACGTCCCGCTGAACCCGACGATGTTGTACTGCTGGGGGATGTTTTCGAGCAGCTCGCGTAATACACCCGCAGTGAAGGCGGTGTGACTGCCGCCGCCCTGACACGCGATGGCGACGTTCGTCTTTTCAGTTGACATGGAACGTCTCACGTCCTGCGGACGGATCAGGTATTCGACTTGAGGCACTCTTTCGGAGCCTCACACCCCTACTGACGGGGTTTTCTCCTCGAACGTACGCGGCCCGAGACCGGTGCGGCCGCTGCCGTGGCTCGGTCCGTCGAGCGCCGGCAAAAAATCGGGTATGCTCAGGTGAGGCGGCGGTTAGAAGCTTTCCTTGAGTCGGACTTCGTCGTCGGTGACGGTGTGGATGCGGTTCTCATCGAGGGCGTAGTCGTCATCGCCGGCGTCGGCCCAGCCGAGTTTCGATCGGATCGAGTCGGTGAGGCCGGGGTCGGCGTTCACGTAGGCGGTTCCGGACCTGACCTCCGTGATCATACCGATTTTCTGGCCGCTTGAGTCGACTACTGCTTTGCCCTGGTCGTCGTCGGTGACGTTCTTTCGATCCATTGCAACTGAGCGTACATCTCCGGTGGGGATTGTTATAGAGGCAGTATTCGAAACGGGTGGGTGGTAGACCCGCGTTACATCAGTGTATGACCGTCCATACGCGGACGGTATCCCCGAATTTCAGTTCCGCGTCGTTCGTTTCTGTGCCTTGGTCGTACGGTACGTTGTGAGTACAGCCGGGTACGAATACCGTAGCTACAGGGCCGGAGATCCCGGCTACAGTCGGTTAGACCCACACGTCCGACCCGCCCAGTCGCTCGACAAGCGAATCGAGGTGGTCGATGCCGACCACGGCGACGATGTCCACATCCCTGTCACCGTCCTCGCGGAGTTCCGTAAGCCGGGCAGCCATCGCCGCCTCTCTGGCGTCGTCTTCGAGCCGGGAGGCCCGGGAGCGGCTCGCGGTCCGGAACGCGCGCATGAATGAGCGGGATCGATAGACCTGCTTTCGTTCGTCGCGCGCCTGATCGTCGGGGGTGTCCGTCCGAGCGATGTCGTGGGGGATCGGCGAATCGACTTCGAGGCGGATCGAGGTCCGGGCACCGACAGCCGCGGCGGCTCGACACAAAAGCGCGTGTTTCGTCGTTTCGACGGCGCTTGAGACGACGTTTCGAACCGTCTCCAGCGGCGGGCGCTTCGAAAACAGGTCTCGCGCTAACCGTCGGAAAAAGCCCCCAGTCGGTCGGTCGATGCCGACGGCGGTGTCGGTGTCGGCGATCTGAATCGCGGCACTCATTTCGCCGCCGAAGGTAGGCGGGGTCCTGTCTGTGGCCGCGTACTGCTCGAAGAGTGGCAGCGAAATCGGTGGTAACTCCAGCGCAAGCACCTCGGGGTCGACGCCTTCGATGACGTGTCGGACCCGGTAGACGCTCGCCGGGTGGTCGTGAACGACACCGACGAGCGTCAGCGTCCCGTGGTCGTCTGACAGCTGCCGGACGTACTCGCCGGTCACTCGCGGGTCCGAATCGACGTCGACTGGTAGTGGAGCACCCATAGATAAGACGGGATTACCGGGTGTTGGTGTGTGATTACTTAAACCCTTGTTCCGCGGTCGAACCGACCGACACAGCGGTTGTCAAGTGGTAGTCTTTGCCAAACCTGTGGCCCACTGTCGAACTGCACCTCGTCCCGGAGCGCCAATCGCGTAACTGATCCGAACGCAGCGATCGTAGAGGAGAGAAACCGGACCGGTATTTTCACAGTTCGCTGTTCGGTCGTATGTTCGCGTTTCGTCTTCGCCCTGCGGTGTGATGGCCGACCAGTACGACGGTTTCTTCCGAAGAGCGGTCGAGTCGTATATTTGAAGCTTTCTTTTCACTAAGCCGAGCGAAGTGAATGCAAGTGGTTTATAACAAACTGTTGCTCGACGGATACGTAAAGTGTGGAACAACCAGACGCAGAAAGCCGACGAGCGGTGTTTGATCGGACCGCCAGCCGTCCCGCTACGAAGCGGGTGGCAGGCACGACGGAGCCGACGATAGCCTTGAAGGAGGGATGGCTATGAGCAGTGACGAATCGAAGCGATACGATCGACGGACGTTTGTGACCGCGCTCGGTGCTGCCGGGGCAGTAGCTCTGGCCGGCTGTGGTGACAACGGTACTGATGATGGCGACGGCGTGACGGACGATGACGTGATGGACGATGATGTGACGGACGATGACGTGATGGACGATGATGTGACGGACGACGATGTGACAGATGACGATGTGACGGATGACGATGTGACGGATGACGACGATGACGACATGGACGACGA
>LKMJ01003229.1_pt1 | contig 15154 bp, 20 predicted proteins | sample 643391 | NCBI WGS metagenome assembly LKMJ01 (sample SAMN04112250, study PRJNA286221) | soda lake metagenome | biome: soda lake; feature: Kulunda Steppe; material: water; isolation source: sample PL-Br10 brine of Picturesque Lake | place: Russia: Kulunda steppe | collected 2010-07
CAGACCGCCTGATCCATACATGTCAGCACCACAGACCGCCTGATCCATACATGTCAGCACCACAGACCGCCTGATCCATACATGTCAGCACCACAGACCGCCTGATCCCTGCATGCCACTCGCACTGTACGGCTAGCCCTAGTCCCGAAAGACCTTGCCATCTCGCCTTATATTCCCACCAGACTCGCAGAGGGCATGGACACGGTACAACAAGCCTGACCTTGGAGCGCCTGAGAGCAAGCTGCTACAACCCAGGAGCTGTGCCAGCAGCAGCATGTACTAAGCACAGCGCCTGCCTCCACCTGTCTTTATCTACTTGTGATGGCTACCAGGGTGCACATCTTTCCATGCCGCATCTTCCATGCTCCTTCCATCTCCATGCGCGGATTGAACATGATCTCTCCTTGCAGCTGCTGTCGGCTGCCTTGTCCCTCTCCCATACTCTGCCTACCATGGTCCAATAACACCCAGCCGTGGCCTTGCACATTTTCATTATCTGAACGTGTGCACTGGCAGCAGCAGCCCTGCATTCCCACACCCTGTATAAGCCCAGACAGCAACCCAATGCCTCATCTTGTATCCTGCATGCAAACACTGCAATTCAACTCACTGGGCAACAGCCCTGCCCCAGGCCCCCAAACTCACTTGGGAGGCGCGAGCACACACACACACACACACACACACACACACACACACACACTAATATACACAGACACCCCACTCACATAGGATACACACACATGCATGCACGCACTCACGCGTGCGAACAGACTCCCCACTCACATGGGCTTCTGCTTGCACAGCTGCTTGGGTGGCGGCGCTCATTGCCCGGGTCATGCTGCACAGCACTTGGGCCAAGCCAACTGTGATGCGCTCTACATGCTCTACCAAGCCCTCTGCTGCCAGACGCCTGCAGGGGAGCAGCCAGGCAAGGTGTGACCACTTTGAAGAGGACCATGAGCTATCCTGATATATAAACATATATATATGTAAGCACTTGCGCATTTGTTCGCTGCACCACCTTGCATGTGCAAGCCCTTGCAAGCACCTGCGTAACTGCAGCCTGTGCTTCCTTGCGTGGGGGACCCTTCTTGCGATGGTCATACCTGTCTTGGGGGAACTTGAGAGTGTGTGAGTGCAGGCAACAGTTTCTTCTTCTGTCAAATCTTCTAATTGTTTTGGCATGCCTCCTACTGCGCACATCCTCTAAGTCTGTTTGCACCATGTCAACACACATCCTCTAAATCTGTTTGCACCATGTCAACACACATCCTCTAAGTCTGTTTGCACCGTGTCAACACATGTCTAAGTCTGTTTGCACCATGTCAACACATGTCTAAGTCTGTTTGCACCATGTCAACACATGTCTAAGTCTGTTTGCACCATGTCTAAGTCTGTTTGCACCATGTCAACACACCTGTGCAGCGCTTAGGAGCTGGTCAGCCCCAATGCTGCCCCCACGCACACTTACTTGGTGACAACCTTGAGCGTGTGCATGAAGGTGCTGCACGTCATGTTGAAGAAGCGGATGTCGCACGAAGCAAAGCGGGCAAAGATGTTGCCAGACAGCACCTGCGCACGCAAGGTGCAGGCAAGGATGTTTCCAGACAGCAACGATGTTTCCAGATGGCACCTTCATGCACGCGCATGGTGCAGGCAAAGCGTGTCATGCCCCCCACTCCTGTCTCCATGGCCACACCTCATAATCACTCCACAGTGGCGCAGCATTTAAACCATTGGTGCTGTTATAAGGCTGCCTTGGGCCGCTGGCCATCGCGCGTATACAGCGTCAGGGGCAAGGCTTTTCACGAGACAAAAGCTAGTCATGGAGGCCCACAGACGACAAGGACGTCCGCCCAGAAATCCTCTACTTGTACTGAAGTGCTCCCTTACTCACACGATGGCACTTGTATGCCCATCAGTACGGATTCCCGGAACTTGCATGAGGTTGGCAAATTCTTTGGCGGAAAAGCATCAGTGGCAGCCATCCCTGCACTCTCCAGCGCAGCGACCATGCCCTGCAGGCCTACCCGCTGCGCCCCAGCCCTGCACTCTCTAGCACAGCGACTAGGCCCCGCAGGTCCACCAACTTCCGCATGGGCGCCCCCCCCCCCTGCCCCACTCACCAGCACAGCAACCGAGCCCTGCAGGCCCACCAACTTCCGCACGGCCACGCTACCCCCCTGCCCTGCACTCACCAGCGCAGCGACCACGTCCCGCAGGCACACCAACTCGCGCATGGGCGCGCCCTCCTCTTGCCCCAGCTCCTGCAGCTCTGCCACGCTCTCCTGGACTTGCAGTGGCGGCGGCAGCTCAAAGCCTGACACGCAGGGCTGCGCCTCAGGGTGTGCAGCCCCCACAAGCTGCGTGCGCCTGCCCTCAAGCTGCCTGGGCGTAGCAGGGGGCCGTGCAGGGGCGGGGGAGCGGGGGGGGTTGCCCGCGGGCTGCCCGCTTGTGGGCAGAACGCCTGCGTTGCAGTGGACGCCAGCCGCCTTGTTGGGCGCAGCCATGCTGGGCGGCGTGCAAAAGTGGGGGCTGGGGGGTAGGGTTCCAGGGTTGAGGGAAGCGGCGCGGCGCGGCGCTGCACCGGGAGCAAGGGTGGGGGGGCTGGCGAGGGGTCCGGAGGAAGCTTGTGCGAAGGGCTGTAGAGTGCGAGCGGCAGGTGGTGGCGGCGAGGGGGAGTAGGGCACTGAAAAGGTGGGCTGGAGCGGGGTGCCCGCCCGCGTGGCAGGGGAGGCTGCAGGCGTGCGCAGGCGCGATGCGCTGGGGCTGGGAGAGGGGCTGAAGGTGGTGGTCAACAGGACGTGTGTGGGGGAGGCGGGGGGCAGGGGTGCAGCGGACAGCACCACCAGCGAGGCCACGAGCTTGTGCAGCAGGTGGAGGCGGCCCTGCAGGTCGTGCGGCAGCCGGGCCAGCGGCGTGTCCTCGTGGCCCTCCATCTGCTGTGACACGGCATGCGCCACCTGCACACAGCGTGCCACACGACCACGCGCGCGTTAGGCGCAGGGTGCGCGTGGGTCTCACCAGGTGGTTCCAACCAGCAGCGCATGTGGCATGGGCACCAGCGTGCGCGCCGGGCTGCCGCACCCGAATGCAAGGCCCTTGCTTACTGCACTGGGGGTATGCGATGCATCCCCGCTTTGGGCCCCAGCAAAATGGCCAGCGGCTGCGCACCGCACCCTTGCTTGGGGCCCAACAGTCACGCGCCACCTACAGCCTTGGTGGTGGGGAGCGCAGCAGCTGAGGGTTGGGTAGGCCCCATGAGGTCAGATGCACACGGGCGGGCGCACGCATGCTCCTGCACTGGCCGACGCGCGGGGTTGTCCAACGCATGGTGCCTCCAGCTGTGCGTGCAGGAAAGCACAGCATGTGAGCTGGGTCGCTGCGCTTTGCCGCAACACCCACTCACAGCGCAGAGCTCCTGTAAGGTCAGCTCAATAACAGCCGGCTCGAGGACGGCCTTGTACAGGCGGGGATCCTTGTACGCGCAAGATGACCTGCGCACGTGCGCAGAGTGTGCATGCTTGGGGTGCGGAGGGGAGAAAGGAGAGGCAGAAAGACCTGGTGGCAGGCGGGGGCTTGTACACAGCGACGGTGTCTCCCAGCGTGAATGTATGGGTCGCAGGCACCGCACCGGCACGCTTCTATACTGCGCTAGCGGCATATGCTGGTTGACACCGACTTGAAAAACCCTGTTGAGTTGGTTGGTCGGTTGAGCTGAGCACTGCTTTCATTGGCACATTGACATGTAAGGCAGAGGCACCCTGGTTGCCCTGTGCCAACAGGGCTGCCGCCATATGAGACATGCGGCCCTGTACACGCCGCTCCTCGTGCTTTCAGGCTCAAAAGCGGCACACTTCTGCTGCCCTTGCGCAGGCTCAAAAGCGATGCTCCTGCTGCCCTAATACAGGCTCAAAAGCGGCACTTCTGCTGCCTTAGTGCAGGCTCAAAAGCGGCACTTCTGCTGCCTTCGTGCAGGCCCCAAGGCTTGACAATGGGCCGTGCAAGCGGTGATGCACAAAAGCGGGCCACGTACAGCAGTGGCCATGCCATGGCAACGGGCTGTGTAGGACAATGGGCCGTGCAAACGGTGATGCATGGAGGCGGGCCACACACAACAGTGGGCCATGCCTTGGCAATGGGCTGCGTTTGACAATGGGCTGGGCAAGCGGCGATGCACAAAGTTGGGCCATGCATGAAAAAAAGGGGAGATGGGGCTGTGGTGCACGGCAGTGGGTATTGACAGCATGAAGTGTTCAACATGCAGGAATTGGTAGAGCACTCTGTAGTTGCCAACCAGCACGCTGAACGCGCCAATGCTCAGCGCAAAGCGTGTGGACAGGAACATCAGCAGGGGGTGCACGTGCTCGCCACGTCAGATGGAATGGCGGCGGCTGTGGGCACTGCGCAGATCAACGCCATTGCCTGTGCCTGAGCATGCCCTGCGTGCCTGTTCCTGTGCAGGGCGCTTGTGCATGAAAAGACTGATGGCAAGTGGTACCGCACCTGTGCTTGCCACACACACTTTGTGCTTGTGCCAGAAAAGCGTGCCTCAGCCCAGGGTGTCCATGCATGCCTTCAGCACAAAGCGAGCGGCAGCAGCAGGTGCCACCACCAGTGCTTGCCGTGCTTAGTGATTCTGTGTGCGCCTGCGTGGCTCACCTGTGCTTTCCCTGGTTCGTGGCCAGGTCTGGGCTGTTAAAGCTTGCCACGATGGCTGTGATGACCTCCAAGTAAGGCAGGTTCTCCTCGGGAGTGCACCCGGCCAGCTCTGCGTTCCTGGAGCACAGCAAGGCAGTGATGAACAGGCGGGAATCTCTGCAAGCCTCTCCTCAAGGCATCTTCAAAATTTGAGCCAGCCACGCTAGTGAGCTATGCCGAGCCTGCCATGAAGCGCAAGCCTGCCTTGACAAGCAAGCATACCGCACTGCATCCACTGGGCTCAAGCGGCAAGCATGCGCCCGCCGAAGGCAGGTAGTGTTCACAAAAACAATCAACAAACAGAAGCCTGGGCACCTGGACACTGAGGCACAACGGCCACGCACCCCCTCCCACACACGGCGTGCACCTGGCCAGAAACGTCCTGCGCGCTCTTTGCGTCTGACCACCTACACAAAGAGGCACCACAGTTTGTGGCCCCTGGGCCCCTAACAAGCAGCATGCGCCCAGCCAGCAGCTTGCGCCCCCGCACCGCCCACCTATGCAAGCACACCAACTCTGGCAGCAGCTTCATCTCATTGAGCAGGCCCGCCAGCACGGCCCGCAGGTCCAGCAGCGACGCCCCCAGCTCCTCCAGCGCCATGCTTGCATTGCCCAGCACGCTCCCTTGGCCCGAGCTGCACAGGCTGTGCAACCGCGTCAGTGCGCGCTGCATGCTCCTCCCTCCCACTGCCCCCCCCTCGCGCCCTGCGCCATCTGCACCGCCCCTGGGCGGGCCTACGCCCGTGCTGCTTCGCAGGTACTCCCCAAGGCTGCCCGTCACGATCCTGCCGCGGCCGCCGCCCTTGAGCCTGCCAAGCGCGTGGCGCGTGGCGCGCTCCGACGCCGCGTGCTGCTCCTTGGGGGCGTGGCCCTCACGGCTGGCAGCAGCCTCCAGGCCCAAGATACCGTTCAGGTCGCGCAGGATGTACAGCACGCACAGTGCAGCCGCCCGGCTGATGCAGTCTAGGGGCTGCACCTCCGGCTGGTGCAGCCGCCGAGATGGCGGCAAGTGTGTGCTGGCGCCGCCATGCTCCTCCTGCCACGTCCCGGAGGTGATGCGGCCGCAGGGACCACGGTGCAGGCGCACCACCACGCCCTGCGACGCACCGCAGGCCGCACCCAGCCAGCCACTGGCCCTGCCGGCATCCGCGCTTGGCCGTGGGAAGGCTTGCAGGGCCGGCAGCTGTCGGCCCTGCGGCTCGTACTGCTGCGCATGCTGGTGCGAGTGCTGATGCACTGGGGGCTGGTGGAAGTGGTGGTGCTGCGGGTGCTCCTGCGTGGCCAAAGACACCTCGTGCGCAGCCGTCTGGGCGTAGGGCAAAAAGCTGGCATCCTGTGAGGGAGAGCGCGCCTCTGGTTCCAGCACAGCATTGCTGCTCATGGCTGCTGGCGGGCGGGCGTGGGAGTGCGCGGGAGGGAGAGGGAAAGTGCGTCTCATGGAAGGCGTAGCTAAGGGCGCGGGCGCCTCCTCCCACGGCTGCCAACTGCGCACTGCACCTTGCTCCTCAAAGAGTGCGGGGCCAGCCCCCCTGCCGTGCTGCAGGTGCTCATCTGAGGCCAAGAAGCGGGGGTGCGCAGAGGCGCAGCGCACCAACGCTGACAGGCTGTCGGCGACCAGCAGGAGAAAGCCAGACTGGGAGGGAAAGAGGAGCTGCTCCAGCACTGCATGCAGGCACACAGCACAGGGGGGCGTGTTATTGCGGTGCTGTGTTGGCCGTGGTGCGCACAGGTGCCAGTTGCCCTGTCTGTACCAGGGTATCCAAGGGCCACAGGAGGGGCAAAAGCAGGGCATCGGTATGTCTTGGCCAACGGGCATGCCACCTCGGTCAGCCGGCAGGGAGACGAGGAAGCTGTTCGGTAACTAAAATATCACCCAACCAACACGCGGTGCTCGTACTCTTAGCAACTCCATCACTGCAATGGTGCGGTGTGGGCAACTGTTTTGGCAGGCAGGACAGCACTGCGGCGCCCTCCCCAAGAGCCATCTGTGGTTGGACTTTGCTTTGGTTAGACTCTCGCAGCAGAAATCGGTTCCTGCTTTTGGATCTCTGCTGCAGCTGACTCAAACTTGTGCATTCCCAAAAGAAGTGGCATTACTGTGCACGCTGTATCAGTATGATGCCATGATGCCTGCCACGCCAAACCGCGTGCCCAACTAGGCACAGCCCTGGCACTGACAAGTGAGCGCGATCAGAGGAGTCAGTAAGGATACAGAGGTCTCGCTTACCTTGGCGGCGGAGGTGGGAAGGGGCAGCCTACATGCAGGTACATGGGACACAATCCATGAAACACTTTTCCAGCTGCCGCTTCCAGCAAGAAGGCATACACAGCAGGAGAGCAGTGCCGCCCTCAGCGTGCTCACCTGACTTCGCACCCCTTTGATGAACAGCGCACAGGCTTGCAGGATGCTCTCATGGAGCGGTCCCAGCTGAATGACCTACAGGAGCCCAGCAAAGATCCAATGTCAAACGAACGGCAAGGGCACTCATGCGGGCCAGATCGTGGTGCTATGGGACAGAGGACGATGGTGCTTCACCAGGCAAGAAGTCTGGGTGCCTAATGGCTTGTACAGAACCACCAAGAAGCCACAGCATGCGATGAATCAAAAGCCATTGCATGATCATTCAGAGGCACGCACCTCAGGCACGATCTTATCATCACCCGCTAGACACATGTCTAGTGCTATGCGCGGAACTGGGAACAACTCCAGAACCAGCACCAAGAGCTCCAGTAACCTTGCATCCACAGCGTGCTGCCAAATGGGGGCAAAGAGAGGCACGGTCTGCTGCAGCGCCGCTGTTGCACCGTGTTCAGGGATGTCCAGGTGCCACTTGGACTGCTCTGAGAAGCTGAGGAAAGCATCCAAGCGACTGCGGAGCTGTTCTGCTTGCAGGACTAGGACTGGGTTGCGCTGAGACGCATCTAATTCTAGGCACGCAAGGATACAATTGAGCTCTGTGATGAGAAGGTCAAGGAGTGTCAGGGCTTGCCATTGTAAGCTGTTACTGGAGCTAGCCAGCCCATACTGCTGGCCATCTGGTGCTAGCTGCACCATGTCCGCAAACAAGCCCATATGAGCAAGGCAGCTATTTCCTGCATTGCTTTCAGACTCAAGATTCACTTCCTTGCTTTATTCTCTTAAATAATTTCTAATACAAAAGCGACACAACAAAAAGCAACACTCTAAGCTTGCAAGGGAGAGTGCTCGCTCGTATTGTTAAACCATTTTGAGAAACTAGAAACAAAAATGGATAGTGCTGACGGTATGGCTGCTTGACCACTGAGAGAGGTTAAGGCAGAGAGCAGACAGGGGGAGTACGGCAGCAGGTCACCATGGGAGGTTCAAGCTCAAAAGCAGCAGAAGCAAATGTGGCTGGACGCTCCCGCGCTATCACGGGTGGTGGTGGGGCACAGAAGGGCAAGCAAGGCCTGCCCAAGCTACCTGCAGACACAGTCAAATGCCATCCAGATGACTACGAGGTCCTGGAGGTAGGGCACTGCCCACTATGCACTTTAGGATGCTGGACTTGAGGAAGGGGAGTCAGCAAGGGTGCCCCCCCTGGACGCTGCTATTCCGCCTGCTGTTGTTGTTCCCTACCTTGTAGTTGGTGCAAGCCATCCAGCCGTCTAATCCTCCCGTCCTCTGCGCACGTCTGCAGGGAGCCCTGGCCAAGTTGCTCATTTTCAACAGGCTGGATGCCCAGCTGCAGCGCAAGATAGTGCAGGAAATGTACGAGAGGAAAGTGGGAGCAGGGGAAATTCTGATGAAGGAGGGTGACACTGGCCTCGCGGCAACAGAGCTGTTCGTCGTGAAATCGGGCAAGTTTGAGGTGCGATCCGCGCAGGGTGCGGGGGTGATGGCAATCTGGCGAGGTGTAGGAAAGCCCGCTTCCTTGCCAATTGCGCCCGTTTTCAAGCTTCCCATCGTCTTATCCCAGTTTTTACCCTCCCTCTGCTTGTTTCCTTAACGCATAGGTGCTTCAGCGGCGCCAGGGCCAGAACGTGCGCGTGAACATGAAGGACCGCTGTGACTGCTTCGGAGAAATATCGCTCATGTATGACAGCCCGCGCTCAGCAACGGTCGCGGCCACCACGGACGCCGTGGTGTGGGTGCTGGACCGTGCCGTGTTCAGGTGCGCGTGACGTGGGTCGCTGAGTGTTTGAAACCAAGTTGATCGGTTGCTTGCATTTTCAGGTTACACGCGCACGTTACCCCCTGCCTTGCCCTTGTCGCAGGTATTTTGTGCGGGAGGTCCAAGAAACGCAGGTCTCGCAGATAGAGCTGTTCCTGAACAGCGTGCCCATTCTGTCGCCTCTCACCAAGGAGGAGCGCATGCGCATCGTGGATGCCTTGGAGGAAGCCACCTTTCCCGCGGGCTCGAAGGTCATCGTGGAGGGCGAGGGAGGGGACCTATTTTACATCATCAAAGACGGCGAAGCCATCGTGTACGTGAACACGCCCCAGGGGCAGCGGAAGGTCAACCACCTGTTCAAAGCTGACTTCTTTGGGGAGAGGGCCCTGCTCAGCGCGGAACCCAGGTGAGGGGGCCACCAGTGGATGGTCTAGCTTGATGCATGAAGCCTGCACGCCTATTTTGTGGGGATTGTGCTGCTGACTGGTGGGCGCGCGAGCACCCTGGTCTGATGCCGCGCCTGAGTGGAGCCTGGCTTGCTTCGTTTGAGCACTCATCATGTGTGTGTGTTGAGTTCCTTCATACACAGCAGACGCATGCAAGAATGCATGTGTGCCCTTGTGAGCCTCATGTAGGTTATGGATGAGAAGCACTTGCGCGGGCAAACGAGGGAGAGGAGGATGAGCAATGTTGCATGCATTAATTTTAAATGGTGGTAAGAGTTGTAGTGTTTTGTGCCTTCACAGTGGCATGTGGACCAAAGCTTAGACTGCTGTCCAAAAAAAAGGCAGGCCCATGAATCGAGGCAGGGTCTACACATGATTTGGCACGCATTTTATCCGAAAAGAAGCAGATTTTTTTGCGCCACATCATGTGGGTATCATCCATAATGGGTATGGATGAAGACACATGCTGTCCAGCTATTGTTAAAAATTTACCGTGTACGTCAGGATCTGAGACATTGCTGCACACTCACACAGGATGGCCACTGTGGAGGCTTACACAAAGCTTGTGTGCCTGACGCTCCGGCGTGATACGTTTACTGAGATCCTTGGCCCATTAGAAAAGCTGATGACGCGAGAGAAATCACCTCAGGTAAGGTTGCTGAGAGCCCAGGAAGGATGCCTTCAAGCATGCACCCGTGTATTCTGATCTGCACCGCTGAACTGCTGTGCGCGGTTGTATTGGGAGGGCTGCGGCATCCCCGCCCCGGCTCTTGCGGCAACAAGGGAGACCCATGGACTCATGCGCAGGTGGTTGCCCAGAAGATGGCGAAACTGCAGCCCAGGGGCTCACATGTGCAGCGTCCCCTGGCAGAGGTGCTGATCAAACGGCGGAAAAAGGGGCGGCAGGGGGACACTTGGGAGCTTGTGCGTGCACGCGGGCACTTGGATGAGGTGCAGGAGCTGCGCAAGGGCGGGACCAAGCTTGTTGGTGAGTCTGGCAGCAAGGGATGAGGGGGGTTGTCTGCGTGCTGGCGGCGCAAGCTGAAACGCAGGAAAGTGTGTCTTGTTTGGGGGTAGGCATCCCTAGCCCTCAGGAAGCCTAACAGCAGTGAAGAGTGCCACCTTTCTTTCTCAAATGTCTTGAGTTACCTAGGGTAACCAGCCCTGAATGTGCCATCCCTCAACTTGACTGCAGAGCTGGACGGACAATCCAAGGATGCCAACACACTAGTATTGGCAGAAGGTCCTGTGCTGGGAGGAGGGGCGTTCAGTAGAGTTTCCATAGTTGCAGGTTCGTGTGCACGCTGGCACTAACTTGGCACAAAAATGCTCCTCTTCCTGATGCATGCGGGTGTCAGCAAACTTGTCCACCTCAGGCCACGCTCACGATTGCCACATTGAAATGCTTGGGTCAATGCCTGTTCTATGCAAGAGGCAACTTAGCACGCTTGCAATTATGACCCTGCTGGATACGTCCCCCCCGTGCTTCCGCTAGCAGACTGATTCACGACAAGCTGGAGCGTGTCTATAGAACTGTTGCTCCCGCCATCATGGTGTGCAGAGGAGTCGACGGGGAGGACGTATGCATTGAAGCGGATGCGCAAGAGTGCAGTTGTGCAGTGCCCTGAGCACGTGTACTGCGAGCAAGCCATCACCAAAAATGTGGCGCACCCCTTCTGCATCAGGCAGTATGCATCCTTCCAGGACAAGTGAGTGGTAACTTATTGGCTGTCATTGCTTCGTGCATGAGAAAGGCAGATCCTGCCAGCCCTGAGATACTACAATAGAATTGCCACAGGCGCATGGTCTCGGCTCTGGTGCTCCCCTTCTTGGCTTATACACTGTCATCGATTGCCTTGCCGCTCTGGCCCCTCGCACGTATCACTGCTTCCAATAAGCTGCAGGGCTTCCTTTTCCTCAAATGTCCGCCTCAAAGCTGGATGATGCCTTGTCCCTCTGCCCAGGTACCATCTCTACTTCCTGTTTGACCTCATGCCTGGAGGAGATTTGATGGACGTGCTGGTGGCTGAGGCGTCCGTCATCAAACACAGGGTTCCCCAGGGCGGCTGGCAAGTAGGCTGCCTAGCCCCCAAGGTCAAAATGCTGCAGGTGAGGCTTCTTAGCCGGCTTTGGTGATGGCGTGCATGTGCACAAGTTGGGCAAAGGGGCAGGCTGTGTTGGGGTGTGGGGGGTGCAAGGGAGCATTCCTCGTGTGGAACTTTGCTCGGCCATGGTCCGTCTCCTGCGCATCCTCGTTGCAAGGCAGGGATAGCTAAGTGAAACATGAATCCAGATGCTGAGCTAGCCCTGGAAGTCTGGGGGACCTGGAAGAGCTCCCAACACAATACCTGCAGGCTGCTTCGGCAGTGACCGTTGCAGATGCTTCCTGAAGAATCATGGTGCGAGGCTCCTCAGGCTGCTCTGTCTGAATGGGTAGGCTCTTGGCTGACTCGCAACTTCCTGGCTCTCACGTATTGACATCCTTGTGCAGGGCATGGCCGAGGACTTGGCGCGCTTCTACATTGCGTCCATTGTGCTCACCTTGGACTACCTTCATGCCAACCACATTGTGTACCGGGACTTGAAGCCAGAAAACGTGTTCATCGACAGCCAAGGGTGTGTGACCCGAGTGCAGCAAGCCCCGACTTTCTCTTTTTGCCTGCTGCATCTGAAGATCCTGGCACTTAATAGACAGATGACGTAATGGATGAAGGCAGTGAAAGGTCATGCAGGGGGGGGCAGCAGTGCATGCTGAAGGTTGCAAGCTAGCCAGCACCTCGTGTGGCACAGCACATGGGCGGCTGAACTTGTTGAGCACCTTCAGTTGGGTGGTCCTGTGCTGTGCCCTCAGTTGTGATGAGAACGCTGGCTTGGCAGATTAGGGGCTGCAGCAACAGGCCCTCAAGAGCCATGCACCGTGCTTTGCCGCTTCCAGGTTCACCAAGCTCGGGGACTTCGGGTTTGCCAAGGTGCTGGAGAACGGCAACCGCACTTACACCTTTTGCGGCACACCTGGCTACGTAGCACCAGAAAACGTGCTTGCCCATGGCTACAACTATTCTGTGGACTGGTGGGTGTCCCTCCCAAGCAGTGCTTCAGTTCTCATCCTTGAGGGTTGATAGGAGGCGAACAAGGTGAGGGAAGCTGTCATGTAGGCACAGCTTTCTGAACACTCCAAGGAGAGAGTCTAGAACGCGCACATGCCTTGAGCAGCCTGCGGGTGTCTAGCTGCTGTTGTGCATGTTTTTCTGACTGGATTGCCCATGCACACTTTATGCAGGTGGGGCTTGGGTGTGTTGATGTACGTGCTGCTGACGGGCCGACAGCCGTTTAGCACTCCCAAGACAGAGGACCCCATGGTGGTCATGCGCCGCATTGTGGACGAGAACTACCAGATTAAGTACCCACCTTACTTGTCACCCCAAGCCAAGGTAGGGTTGGAAGGGCTTCCCAGGACCCAGTGCTCAATTGCAAGCTTGACAGTGAAGCCTCCTTTGTCACTCTCCTCTGTATATCCTGCGAGCTAAAAGCAGCCTCAGAGCCTGTGAGGCCGAGCCACTTGTAAGCACGTGTTGACTTCATGCTTGTGGGCTGCAAGGTGTGAGGGGGAGGAGGGGAGGGGCTAAGCCGCCAGGAAGCTGCCGCTCAGCACACAACCAGGGCAGCCCAGGTGCGCGCTCTGTTGCTGGTCGCGTGGTGTGCTCAGTGTGCAAGGGCTGCTCCTGGTGATCACAGGACCTAATTGCCCGCCTGCTGGAGCGCAAGCCAGCCAAGCGAATTGGTATGCTCAACGGGCGCGCACGGGATGTCATGAACCACAAGTGGTTTGAGGGCCTGAACTGGGCGGAGCTGGAGGCACGCAGGGTGGTCCCCCCCCGCAAGCCTAAGGACAGCGACTCTGCCAAGAGGCTTAAGGTGGGTTTGGATTGTATTTGTAGGTGTTGGTGCGCAGGTGTAGGTAGGTGCTAGGAGGAGGATGTTGATCCCTCATCACATGGCAACATGGATCTGAGCGAGGTAGACCTGGGCCCTGTTGAACACAAAACGTACCCCCTTAGTCTCTTTCTAAGGAGTAGTTGCTTCTCTGCATCAACCTGTACATGGTTGTGCTCTTAACCTCCAGGCTGCCCATGCAGAGAGTGCATGCGTCATGCACATGTTTACCAGTACACATTCACACGTGCTTAGCGCATGACATGGTTGTTTGCAGGAGCTCGTGGACACTGAGAGGAAGACAGGGGGCAAAGTGCCGAAAGAGAGCCCCGAAGAGCTGCAGGACTGTGAAATGGTCTTTGCTGACTTCTAGGCTCTCTCCAGGCTTGGCAGGGCTGTACCGATAGGATGAGACAATGCACATGTGCGGTTGTTAGACATGTCATTTGCAACTTTGACCATGGCACAAAGGAAAGCCTGTGCTGTAAGTGTGTCATTGTTCATGGTTGTGAGATATGCACTGGCTGCGCAGGAATCTAATGGGCAATGCAGGACTTGAGTAACTGTTCACGCAGGCAACTTTTGCATGAAGCTGAATGCCTCCGTGACAGCTCAAGGTTCTGCTTGGGATGATATCTACATTCACTTGTGTATACCAAGCAGGCATGAGGTAAAATTGCAAAGTAGGTCATTTGACACTCATAAGAGCGAGTAACAGAATGTAGAGACATGTGGGACAGGGGTTGGCACACAGGCTTGGCATGTATGTTTCTGTGGAAGCCATACAAGGGCAGGGCATTCGTTACAAGCCTCCTATAGAGCTTGACTTTGTTTGATCCCCTGCGTCGTAGAATGCCTCTGGCAGCAGGTCAGTGTTGCGACTCTGAACTGGGTTTTTCCCGCAAGCACTTGCTACTCAATGACGATTGGAAACACAATGGCACTACTGTGATTGTCTGCGTGTACACATTGGCATGTATGTGATTATCTGCGTTGCCTCTGTGTGTATGTGCTTTTGTGGATATAAGTGTGGGCGTGGTGGACGCGCACGCGCACTGTGTGCATGTGCGCGGGGTGAACTTGCGTACATGTGAATTATGATGCCGCCTGTCAGCCATTGTTGAATAATTTCATTGCGAGTGTGATGTCCTGACAAAATGTTTGTAATGAATCCTCATCTACACCTTCGCTATCAACACAGCTGTCAATGCCTAATCACTGTGATTGGCTAATCATTAATCTGGCTTTGAGCCAACAAGTTATACACACACTATGCTGGGGCAAGGCCTTCCGCTCACACATCGCTTCTCGATAACTCACCCCTCTATACTTTGGGCTCACTAAAATATCTCCAACCAAGAAAACTGTCTAGTCTCAACTATCTGTCTATGCTGAATTGGTGTATGGGATTTTGTGTTTGAGAAAGCACAAAATCTCATAGACACCAATTCGGCATAGACATATACAAGGTGACACAGTGTGCCTGGTGCCAGCTTGGCTCATGGGCGGGTCAAAAGGCTCAGTTAAGCCTTGTGTGCCACTGCCCAAACCAGGAGCTGAGCAGACTCATTTGGCCGTTGTTGCCAACAAGGCATCCAGTGGATAGTTTACAAGTTTTAAGTTTGACCTTCAGCCAGGTAGTTTGACTGTTCAGGTTGCTGGTGAACACCAGCCATCAGAAAAACATCCACAAGCTCTGAAATAAAACGATAGGAATCATTAGTTGCTGGATAGATTTGATTGATGTGCGCCAGCTTGAAGATTACAAGATTAGGGTCACCCGCCAGCCAGGTCGTTAGGCTGATTGGTTTGTTGCTGGTCTTCGCCAGCCAAAAAATAGTCCATAAGGTCCGAAATGAAATGGCAGTCTATTGTGCCGTTGAGAAAGAAAATCAAAGACAGTCTGACTAGGCAAGGCATGTGGAATATAAGGGGCCTCCA
>LKMJ01003230.1_pt1 | contig 15152 bp, 15 predicted proteins | sample 643391 | NCBI WGS metagenome assembly LKMJ01 (sample SAMN04112250, study PRJNA286221) | soda lake metagenome | biome: soda lake; feature: Kulunda Steppe; material: water; isolation source: sample PL-Br10 brine of Picturesque Lake | place: Russia: Kulunda steppe | collected 2010-07
GAGCAGACCGCTGGCGACGACGCTCACGCGAACGAGTCGGCCGCCCTGCCAGCGGGCCTCTCGATCCGATTTTTTCGGGTTGTCGGCGTCGATGTCGGCGTCAAACACGTCGTTGACGCCGTACAACAGGACGTTTGCTGGCACGAGAAAGTACGCAAACAACACGATGCCCGCGAGGCCGAACAGCTCGGAGACGGTGGTCGCGGCGGCCGCCACACCGACGACGACCGGGCCGGCCAGATAGAACCAAAACCGCGGCCGCGAGAGCGTCACCAGATACCGAAGCTGCGCGGACAGATTGCCGCCGGCCGCCGTCGCTCCGTCGCGCCCCACGTGCATCATCACTCCCCGACGACTTCGGCCGTGTGTTGGCCGCTGATCAGACACATTGGAACGCCGATGCCGGGAGTCGTGTACGAGCCGGTGAAGTAGAGGCCGTCGACTTTTGCGGACTTTCGCGAGGGGCGAAAGAGCGCGGTCTGTCGGAGGGTGTGTGCCATGCCGAGCGCGGTTCCGTGCATCGAGTTGTAGCGCTCGGTGAAGTCGTCGACACAGAAGGATTTCTCGTAGACGATCCGGTCGCGCAGGTCGACGCCGGTGTTTGTGGCGATGTCGTCGAGCACGCGTTCGCGGAACGTCTCGCGTATTTCGGGCGTGTCTTGGAGGTTCGCCGCAATCGGGACGAGCGCGAACAGGTTGCTGTGGCCCTCGGGTGCAACGCTGTCGTCGGTTTGGGAGGGAACACAGAGGTAGTACGCCGGATCGTCGGGCCACGCCGGGTCGTCAAAAATCGTCTCGAAGTGGTCGCTCCAGTCGGTCGGCAACACGAGTGTGTGGTGTTCGAGCGGGTCGACGTTGCCCTCGACGCCCAGATACAACAGATACGCCGACGGTGCGTAGGTGCGGCTCTCCCAGTAGTTCTCGCTGTACTGGCGTTTCTCGGGCGGCAGCAGTTCCTGTTCGGTGTGGGCGTAGTCGGCGTTCGAGACGACGTAGTCGGCGAGATACTCCTCGCCGTGTTCGGTTCGCACCGCAAACGCGCCTTTGCGGCCGGCGATTTCGGTCACCGGCTGGTCGGTAACGTACTCGACGCCGAGTTCGGTGCCGAGGTCGACCATTCCCTCGACGAGCGCGCGGATGCCGCCGTCGGGGTAGTAGACGCCCATGTTGAAATCGACGTGGCTCATCAGGTTGTAGAGCGCGGGCGTGTTGGTCGGCGCGCCGCCCAAAAAGACGAGCGTGTACTGCATGATCTGCTGGAGTTTGGGGTGCTCGAAGTAGTCCTCGACGTGGCCCTGCATTGTTCCGATGAGCGACAGCCCCCACGAGTACCGCAGCACGTCGGTGTCGATGTAGTCGCGCAGTCGGGGGCGGTCCTCGTAGACGAAGTGTTCCATTCCCACGTTGTAGGTGTACTCGGATTTGTCGAGATACCGTCCGAGCGCGTCACCTGCGCCGGGTTCATACCCTTCGAAGGTTTCTTTGTTGGCTTCGAGGTCGGGAACCATGTCGACGCGGTCGCCGTCTTTGAAAAAAATGCGGTAGTGCGGGTCGAGTCGCGAGAGGGTGTAGTACTCCTCGGGACGCCGTCCGAAATGACCGAAAAACCGCTCGAACACGTCGGGCATGAGGTACCACGAGGGGCCCATGTCGAACGTGAATCCCTCAGCGGAGAGTTCGCTGGCGCGGCCGCCGAGCTGTTCGTTCTTTTCGACGACCGTGACGTTCGCACCGGCATCGGCGAGATAACACGCCGTCGAGAGCCCGCCGAAGCCGCTGCCGATGACGACAATATCGTCGCCATCGACGGGGATATCGCCCTCGTATCGGCCCTCGTTGCCACCATGGATTCCTGCGGAGTCTTCTGAGACGGTGACCATTCGTATGCGTAGTACGGTCGACACGGACATAAAAGAACGGACTTCGAAACCTTGAGACCGCAGGGTGGTCACCCAGCGCGGTTGGACACGAGTTGGGGTTGGATCCGTCTCGAATCGCGCTCGCCGACTGGTGATAGTGATGTTTGCCGACTGGTGACAGTGGTGCCGTACCAAGGGAGTGAGTAGACACGGCTCTATACCCCGGCGTCGAAAAAGAAACATGGTACATGTAGGCGAATCCGCGCCGGATTTCACGGTTCCACGTGCAGGGGGCGCAGCATACAATGACGTCGAACCGTTTACCCTGTCGGACGCATTCGGTGGGGGCCCCATCGTTCTTGCGTTCTTTCCGGCCGTCTTCACCAGCGGCTGTACCGAGGAAATGTGTACATTCCGCGACTCGATGGCCGCATTCAACGAGCTTGACACACAGGTGTTTGGGATCAGTGTCGACCTCCCGTTCGCGCAAAACGAGTGGATCCAGAAACATCGGCTTTCGTTCCCACTGCTTTCGGATTGGGACCATACGGTGATTCGACAGTATGGTGTCGTCTACGAGGACATGTATGGGCTGATTGAGGCAGCACAACGAAGCGTATTTGTTCTCGACAGTGCGGGAACGGTGACCGACAAATGGGTTCGCGAGGGCGACAACCCCGATTTCGACGAACTCGTTCGTGAGATTCAAACAGAAGTACAGAACGCGGTGTCGTCATAATCAGAGGGTCGGTTCTTCGAACTATCAACGACAACGCCGACGCGACTGACAGCGACCCCGACTCGGTCGGTCACGACGCCAAGTAAGTTGGTCACGACGCCGGCTCAGAGAACGTGCTCAACGCGGTCACCAACCGCGAGATCCGCAGCGACCGCGGGCGTTAGGTTCCAGACCGAATCGAGAAAGTTGATGCGGTAGCTTGCAGGGCCGTTGCGGTCGAGGTCGGCCGCGCGTTCGCCGACAACGCCGAACGCCAGCGTGCCGTGAAGCGCCGCCGTCAGCGGGTCGTCGACGCTCGCACAGAACGTCGTGAGCGTGCTGCCGAGCAGACAGCCGGTGCCGACGACCTCGCCCATCATTTCGTGGCCCGCGCTGACGCGGTAGGCCCCTTGGCCGTCGGCGACAACGTCGGTGACCCCCGAGGCGACAACGACGGTGTCGGCCGAGTCGGCAAGCGCCCGCGCAGTCGCCGCAATGTCGTCGTACTCGCCGACCGATTCGACGCCTTTGACCTCGGCTTCCGCCCCGGCGAGCGCGCTGATCTCGCCGTAGTTGCCTTTGATTGCCGCGAAGTCGACTTCGCGGAGGAGGCTCTCCATAACCTCGGTTCGGGTCGGTGTCGCGCCCATTCCGACCGGATCGAGCACGACGGGCACGCCGAGTTCGTTGGCTTTTCGCCCCGTGTTGTGCAGCGCTGCGATGTTCGACTCGCTCATGCGACCGGTGTTGAGCAGGACGCCGCCGGCGAGTTCGGCCATCTCGGGGGCCTCGTCGGGCGCATCCGACATCACCGGGAGCGCGCCCCAATGGAGCGTGATCTGGGCGAGATCGTTTTTTGTGACCTCGTTGGTGAGGTGTTGGACGAGCGGTTCGACCTCGCGGATGGCCGCGAGCGACGCAGACAGCGCGTCGGCCGAAACCGTCGGCCGGGCGTTACTCATCGGCGACGACCTCCCCGTCCACACCGACAGCAGCATTGCCGTCCGTGCCGTTCGCGTCATCCGCGCCGTCGTCACCGGATTCCGCCGCGTCGTGACCGACAACGGCCGCCCGAAGCGCCTTCGCGGCGGCCGTTGGGTCGTCCGCTGCCGTGATCGCGCTGATGACCGCAACCGACGTTGCACCCGCGTCGATCGCGTCGGCGGCGTTTTCGGGCGTGATGCCACCGATGGCGACGACCGGGATTTTCACCGACTCAACGATGTTGGCGAGTTGTTCGAGGCCGAGGCCGTCGGCAGCGGTGTCGGCGTCGGGTTTCGAGGTTGTCCCGTAGATTGCGCCGACGCCGAGGTAGTCCGCGCCGCTGATCGCGGCCAGCCGGGCCTCCGAAACCGTCGACACCGAGACGCCGATCGTCGCGTGGTCGCCAAGAATCTCGCGAGCGGCCGAAACCGGGAGATCCGACTGGCCGAGGTGGACGCCGTCGGCGTCGATCGCCACCGCGAGATCGACCCGGTCGTTGACGAGGAGGTCGACGCCGGCGTCGGCGGTCGCCTCGCGGAGCCGCTCGCCCAGCTCGTAGCGCTCGCGCGCCGATCGGTTCTTTTCGCGAAGCTGTACCACATCAATGTCGCCCCCAATGGCTGCATCGACGATTTCGTCGGTCGAGCGGCCCGCCGACAACGACGCTTGGGTGACGAGATAGGTTCGCCACTGGTCGGGATTCATGGGTTGTATTTTGTGGTGTTCCGTAAGCCGTTTGCGGTCGCGCTCGCCGTGCGTGGCGAGAGGATCGCTCTCGACCGAGTGCGAAGCCAACAACCTCGCTCCCGACGAGCGCAAAACCAACAGCCACTACACGCCCGGAACGCCGAGAAAGGGTATGGCCGGGCTCCTCGCAAAACTGTATGCCGCGTTGGCAACCCAGTTGGCCCGGCTGGGGATTATCGAGCGCAAGCGGCTGGACGCGACCGTCGACCTCGCGTGGCCCCGCGTGGTCACGGGGTTTGCGATCATGTCGAAACAGACCGCCGATCTGGCGATGGTCGGCATCGTTCTCGGCGCACCCGCGGTGGCCGGACTGGCGTTTGCGGGCGCGTACTGGACGGTCGGCAAGTTCGTCGCCATCGGGCTGGCCGGCGGCACGGTCAGTCTCGTCTCGCAGAACTACGGCGGCGGCGACGCCGACCGAGCGGCGCTCATCGTCAAACAGAGCGTCTGGGCCGCCCTCGCGCTCGCCCTGCCGGTCGTTCTCTTCTATGTCGCCTTCGCGGACACACTCATCGGGCTGTTGAGCAGCGACCCGGTCGCCATCGGCCACGGGACGGTGTATCTCGTTATCGTCGCGCCCGCACTGGGTTTTGAGTTTCTCAATATGATCGCCAGCCGAACCTACGCGGGCGTCGGCGACACGTTCACGCCAATGGTGATTCGTGCCGGCGGCGCGATCCTCAACGTCGTGATCAGCGCCACCCTGATTTTCGGTGCGGGCATGGGTGTCGCCGGCGCGGCAATCGGCACGACCGTCTCGATTATCGCGATCACGCTGGTGTTCTCGTGGGGAATGGTCGGCCGAAGTTATGCCGGTCGCGGCGCGAGTCCGGTCGCGATTTCGCGGCGTGGCCCACAGGTCGACCGCGAACTCATGGGCCAGCTCGTTTCGGTGTCGACGCCGCTGATCGCCCGCCGACTCGTCGAGGGGCTGGTGACGTTTCCGTTGTTGGCCATCGCCGACACCTTCGGGTCGGAGGCGGTCGCCGCGCTCGAAGTCGGCCGTCGCGTCCGGAATCTCGCCAACAGCACGAGTTGGGGGCTCTCGATAGCCTCCAGCACGCTCGTCGGCCAGGCGCTCGGCGCGGGCCAGGAGGCCGACGCGACGGCCTACGGCAGCCAGATTATCTCGCTCGCGCTCGTGGTTCACGTCGTCATCGCGGCGGGCGTTATCGCCGCGGCCGAGCCGATTGCGACGGTGTTCGTCGACGATCCCGCGGCGCTGGCGCTCGCCACCGCGTTCGTGACCGTTTCAGCGATTAGTCTCGTCGCGCTCGGCCTTGATGGCGCGACGACGGGTGCGCTGCGCGGCGCGGGCGACACGCGAGTTCCGTTTTACGCCTCGCTGGTCGGTCTCTACGTGTTTGCGCTGCCGGTGGCGTATCTGGGAACGCTGACGCCGCTTGGCATCTGGGGGCTGTATCTCGCGCTCATCGTCGAAACCGCGGTGCCCGCGAGCATCACGCTCTGGCGGTTCCGCAGCGGTCGCTGGCAGGCGATCAGCCGGAACTACCGACCACCGACAGCCGAGTAGCGTCCCGCATTCGTCGGTTACCACCACCGAGACGCAAACCGGCAGACCGAGTCGTTTTGTGCGAACCTGTAACAACGTTCAATACCCCCGGCGGTGTAGCACCACAATGGATTATGGATATTACTGATATTGTTGTCGAGGAGTTCGTCAGGGTCGATGTCGACGAACGGCTGGCCAAAGTTCGCGCGAAGTTCGAGCAGGCGAACCCGAAGGGTGTGATCGTCACCGACGACGGCGAGTTCGCGGGGGTGATCGGCGAATCCGAACTCGTCAAATCACGCATCAAGGACGATACGAAAGCCAGCGTGCTCATGACCGGCGCGCCGCGTATCGACCACCACGAAGACATCCGCGAGGTCGCCCGCCTCCTGGTCGAAGGCGACGTGAGTGTCGCCCCCGTCTTCCGTGGCGACGTGCTTGCGGGCATCATCACGACCGACGCAATTCTCGCCGCGGTTCTCGAACACCTCGACGCGCTCACCGTCGAGCAGATCTACAGCGACGATGTCATCCACCTCTCTACCGAGGCGACCGTGGGCCAGGCGATCAACAACCTTCGCGAACACGGCATTTCGCGACTCCCGATCGTCAACCCAAAAACGGATCGCCTCGCTGGCGTTATCACCACCCACGACATCGTCGATTTCGTTGTTCGCGACCACGAGCGTCAACACAAAGGCGACCGCAGTGGCGACCGCGACCGCATGCTTGACCTGCCGGTCGACAACCTGATGACGAGTCCGGTGTTGACCGTCCATCCCGAAGAAACCGTTCAGACGGCCGTCGAACGCATGTTCGACCGCGGCATTTCGGGGCTCATCGTCACCGAAGACGGTGCCGACGACACCGTTGTCGGCGTGCTCACCAAAACCGACGTGCTGCGGGCGCTGACGTTCACCGAGGAGGAGTCGATGGACGTTCAGATCACGAACGTTGCGCTCTTGGACACGATCGACCGCGCCGAAATCGTCGAATCGATCACGCAGGTCGTCGACAAATACCAGCGGATGAACGTGATCCACGCACACGTCCGATTCCACGAACACAAGGAGAAACTCCGGGGAACGCCACTGATCCAGAGCCAGATCCGTCTTCGAACCAGCCACGGCCAGCTAGCCGGCTCGGGCGAGGGCTACGGCGCGAATCACGCGTTCCACGTCGCACTCGACAAACTCGAACGCAACGTGCTCGAACTCAAAGGCATCAACGCCGACGAGGAGTACCGCGGCCAGCTGCTCCGTAAACTCAACGAGATGTGAGCAAGCGGCGTCGACTGACTCTCGACCCCTCTCTGCGTGATTTTTTGTAGCCCTGCCAGCGACAGCACCGCGATTACGGCTTCACGTACTGATAGCCGTCGGCCTGCAACTGCACCACGTGGCCGACACCCGAGGAAACGATCTCTGTGTCGTCGAGAAGCACCGATTCGTCGACACCGGCGGCACGGAGCGTGTTCCGACACTGTCTGAACGTCACGCCTCGCGCGGCCAACGCCGCGATACGTTCGGCCTGTGGCGACCCGGTTCTGAGCAATGTGAGTCCACCGCTGTTGGCGACGAGGACGACGTTTGCCACCGAAACCGTGTCGTCATCGAGCAGGTTTGCGATGTTGTTGCAGACCCGGTCGTGCATCGCCGGCTCGTCGGTCGTATGATGAAAAACGACGTTCATGCGTCGACAACGCGCCGGGCAATAAAATACGTCCGGGGCGCCGCACAAAACGGTGTGCCGACTGCTGCAGATCACCGACGCTTAGAACGCATCCGTGTCATCGACGCCGGCATCGGTGATCCGGAACGTCGCCGTCTCGCCGGCGGCTTTCGCGCGGTGTTTTTCGAGCGTTGCCCGACGGTTGCCGCCGCGAAACCGATCGAGTCGGACGACGACGCCGGTCCAGTGTTCGAGCGTATGGCCGCCGAGCGCCCGAACCCGCTCGCTGTCGGGGTCGGTGTACACCTGATTCGTGATGACGACCGCCAGATCGTGTTTGCGTGCCAACGAGAGCAGCTGGGTGATCTGTCGGGCGACCGCCCGCAGCGAGTCGCCGCCTTCGACGTCCTCGGTTCGGTTGAGTCGATAAAAACCGGTCGCGCTGTCAAGCACCATCAGATCGACGCGGTCAGCGAACTCGGCGGCATCGCGAACCGCCTCGTTCTGTTCGTCGAAATCCAGCGCGTCGGTGATGATGAGCCGCGAGGCGACGTCCTCGACCGGTTCGTCGGTTCGTGCGGTGATGAGTTGGCGAAAGCGGTCGATCGAGAGCCCTTCGGTGTCGATGTAGAGCGCATTGCCGCCGTCGATGGCGATCCCGACGGCTGCCGACAGCGCGATGTTGGTTTTGCCCGCCGCGGGCGGGCCGTACAGCTGCGAGACCGTCCCGCGCTCGAAGCCGCCGCCAAGGAGTGTATCGAGGCTGTCGCAGCCGGTCGGAACGGGGTCGCTCATACGTACTGCTACACCGGTTTCGGCAAAAGTACCTCGGTTGGTCGTGCTGCGCTGGCGGTGTTGTTCACCGTGGTGTCGATGACACCACGAGGGTTCACGCAGAGGTTCGTGAAACCGTCGCAAAAACGCCAGGAGAGGGATTTGAACCACGGTCACTCCGCTCGCTACACTCGCTTCGTTCCCTGATTCAAATCCTCTCAGTCACCGTTTTCGGATCAACAGTACTCGCAGCGCGATGAAACGCGCTGCTTGTGGATGTTGATCCTCAAAACGCCAGGAGAGGGATTTGAACCCCCGATCCCAAAGGGAACACGCTTTCCAGGCGTGCGCCTTACCACTCGGCCATCCTGGCTCAATTACGCCTACCCCGCTGCTGATTGTAAACGTGTTGGTCGGCGATGGCTCAAAACCCACTGACACCGATGAAAGCGGGTCGAGACCCCGAAATATTTGCCCGGTCGGCCCCACTGAACGGTATCAGCGACACCGACTCTCCAGCCGACGACAGCGAACCGAGCCGAGGACTGACCGACCGACTCACCCGGCGACGACTCCTCCTTGGAGCCGGCGGCGTCGTCGGGCTTCTCGCTGCAGGCGGGCTCTACGTGAGCCGCGAACTCGACGGCGATTTCGGCGGCTACACCGCACCAGACGACCAGCCAACGCTCTCGGTTCGCGGCCAGCTCGACGGCGACACGAAATCGCCACAGGCCGAACGCGAGGGCGACTGGTCGTTCGACGGCGACGAACTGTTCGTCTTCGTCCACGGTTTCGACACCGACGCGATCGGTGCGCGCGATCAGGCGGCCACCGCCCAAATCGGTCTTGCGGATCTGCGACCAACCCCCGTCGTCGCCTACAGTTGGGAGTCGGAACTCGACTGGGAGGACGCCAAACAGAACGCCGATAGAGCGGCCGAGCCGCTGGCCGACTGGCTCGTCGAGTGGGCCGATGAGGATGGCCGACCGGTTCATTTGCTCGGCTACTCGCTCGGCGCACGCGTCTGTCTCGAGGCGCTCGGCCAACTCACCGATGACGAGCGCAGTGACGTGGTCGCGTCTCTCTCGCTACTCGGCGGCGCGGTTCCCCACGACAGCGTCGTCAGCGACGGTCGCTACGGGCCGGTGATCGACGACGCCGACCCGGCGGTGACCAACTTCCATAGCCGAAACGACCGGGTGCTCGGCTGGGTGTACCGACTCTCTGATCGAACTCGCGCCGTGGGCCACGACGGCATCAGCGATCGCGACGCGGCCCCCGCCGGCTACCACGATGTCAACGTAACCGACGCCGTCGCGGATCACTACTCGTACTTTCAGCCCGGCGAAGGCTGTCTGCCACAGGTCGTCGACTCGCTCGACTAGTTCCGCTGCACGGGCTTCGGCGCGTCGTCACCGTCCGACGGCCGCCAACCGCGGCTCAACCGTGTACGACACCGTCGCGACGACGGCCGCGATGAGCAAACCGATCGCAGCCAGTCCAACCCATCCGATCGGGAGCGACCCGAAAAGAATCAGATACCCCTGCGCGAGGACGACGAACGTCATCCCGCCGACGATCCCCCAGAGCAGACTCGATTTCGTTCGACGGTTCACAGCGAGGGTGCGACGGCCGATTTGATAAATTTCGTGGTCGACGTCGCGACCGGTGTGGGGCGGAGCGGTTCGCGCGAATACAACTTACTCCAAGACGTCGACCGCGTAGCCCGCTTCGCGGAGCGTCGCCAGCAGTTCCTCAGCGTGGTCGCGACCGTGGGTTTCGAGATCGATTTCGACGGAGGTGTCGCTCATCCCGATTTTGCGGGAGGTTCGTTCGTGGTGAATCTCGTAAATGTTCGCCTGTTTCTCGGCAATGATTTCAATCAACCCCTCCAGCGCACCGGGATGATCCGGCAGCACGGTGCGGATTTTGAGATACCGGCCCAACTGCACCATCCCGCGGAGAATCACCGTGGTCAGCACGTTCATATCGATGTTGCCGCCGCAGAGCGCCGGCACGATCACCTCACCCTCGTCGTACGCGAACCCGTCTTCGAGCACCGCGGCGAGCGCGACCGCTCCTGCGCCTTCGACGAGCGTTTTGCTCCGTTCGAGCAACAGCGTCAGCGCGAGCGCAATCTCCTCGTCGGAGACGGTGACGACTTCGTCGACGCGTTGTTGAATCACCGCGAATGGGCGCTCGCCGACCGAGCGGGTGGCGATGCCGTCGGCGACGGTCTTGACGCTGTCGCGCGACTGAACCGTCCCCTGTTCGAGCGAGTCGATCACGCTGGCGGCCCCCTCGGCCTGGACGCCGATAACGCGCACATCGGGCCGTGTGGCCTTGATTGCAGTCGCGATGCCGGCGATGAGCCCACCACCACCGATCGGAACGACAACGGTGTCGACAGCGGGGCATTGTTCGAGGATTTCGAGGCCGATCGTCCCCTGGCCGGCCATCACCGCCTCGTCGTCAAAGGCGTGGACGTAGGTTCGATCCTCGTCGCGTTCGATCTCGTGCGCTCGCGTCTGGGCCTCCTCGTAGTCGACGCCGTGGAGGACGACGCGACCACCGTAGCTGCGGGTGGCTTTGACCTTCGAGATCGGCGCGTGTTCGGGCATAACGATTGTCGCGTCGACGCCGGCGCGGGTGGCCGCAAGCGCGACACCCTGTGCGTGGTTTCCCGCACTCGCGGTGACGACACCGGCGGCCTGTTCGGCGGCCGACAGCGTCATAATGCGGTTGAGCGCGCCGCGAATCTTGAACGACCCAGTCCGCTGGAAGTTCTCCAGTTTGAGCGAGACTTCCGCGCCGGTACGTGCCGAAAACGTGTGAGAGTACTCCATCGGCGTACATCGGACGACCTCCGAAAGGCGTGGGCGGGCGGCCTCAATGGCCGACAACGAGAGCATACACTGTTTCATTTCAGCGGCTGCTAATCGGTTTCGGTGCTCGAAAGAGACCTTCGGCTACGCAGGCGAAAACGTTGGAAAGGGGGAAAGGGGAATGCACGCGTGTAACGTGCAAGCGTTATTTTGCCCCCGGAGTATAAAAATATACGGCACACGGAGTGAAAGTGAAAATCGCAATCAAGCGTGGGGGTAGATGGGTTGTCAGACGGGTGTCGGTCACGGGTCATCTGGCTGTGACTTGGTGACGATTCGCACGTCAGCTGACCGACGGTACGTTTCGGCTCGGTCGGCAAACGAGTCGCCTGGGGGCCACAGCTGATTCGAGCCAGTCTGGTCGACAGTCGAAACTGCCGCCGAATCGATTCCGAGCCGTGAGGGCTCGCCGATGTAGACGGATGCGGTGTCGATACCATCCAGTTCGGTGGCGATGTGGTCGATCCCGTCGTCAACACCGTCCACGGTATCTCCGTCGCCGTCAACCGGAACCGACACCCGGACGTAGAGGCCGCGGTCGACACCCTCGTAGGCGTCAAGTCGATCGGTTTCGGGCGTTTCGAGCAGGCGGCCGGCGACCCGGTCGCCGGGGACGAGCGTTGGATACCGTCCGTCGATCCGCTGAAGCCCGAGACAGACCGCCGAACCGAGAAACCGATACGTATCAAGCAGATTCGCGACGTGCGCCTCATCGGTCAGCGTCCCGTACACGAAAACGACGTCGCTGGCGGCGGCCGACTCGCCGGATTGGATGGTTCGCCCCGCGAACTCGTCAGGAGAGTGGTCGGTCATGACTCGAATGTGTCGGCCGCTGACGACACGCTTGCATCGGCCGCTGTCGAGTCGGTTGCCTCCCACTCCTCCACCGCGTCGATCGCCTCACAGCCGATGGCGACCGTGTCAGAATCGAGGTCACTCTCGCGGAGATCCCGTCGCGTGTACCACTCCCACACCGACGGGTCGGCCTCGCCGTCGGCGGGATCGATCTCGCGGCTGTCGACGGCCCCAAAGTAGATGTGGTCGATATGTTGGTGGCCCACCCGACCGTCGGGATGGATGTTGATATCGTACAACAGCATGTGGGCGGGTTGCGGAAGCACCTCACCGGCCGGCGGGTCGATAGCGGCCGTTTCGCGGAGCAGCGTCGGCTCAAGGCCAGTCTCCTCGCGAACCTCGCGGCGGCCCGCACGGTGGGGCAGTTCGTCGCGGTCGACGTGGCCACCCGGCGGAATCCGGATCCCAAGTCGATCGTGGTGATGAAGCGCCGTCGCCCCGTCGTTGACGATGTAGACCGTCGCGGTGAAATGCCGTGTCGTCTCCATGGGCGACGCTCGATGGCGACGCTCTTGGTGGTTGCGGAACCGAAAAGATGGGTCGATCTCGACCCGGCAGATCGAAGTGAAAACGATGGAGAGCCGTTCAGATGGTCGACTGGGCGTCGTCGGCGTCGAGCAACTCGTGGTAGCGGTTGCGGATCGTCACCTCGGAGATGTTGGCGACCTCGCTGACGCGACTCTGGGTCACCTTCTGGTTGGTGAGCAGTGAGGCGGCGTAAATCGAGGCGGCCGCGAGGCCGACGGGCGACTTGCCGCTGTGGACGCCTTGGGCTTTTGCCGTCGACAACAGCTGTCGAGCCCGGCGTTCGGCCTCGTCGCTCAGCGAGAGATCCGAGGCGAACCGCGGCACGTACTGCTCGGGGTCGGCGGGCTTGATTTCGAGCGATAGCTCGCGGGCGACGTAGCGGTAGGTACGGGCGATCTCGTCTTTTTCGACCCGCGAGACGGTGGTGAGTTCGTCGAGGCTACGCGGCGTGCCGGCCTGTCGGGCCGCGGCGTACAGCGACGCGGTGGCGACACCCTCGATCGAGCGCCCCGGCAGCAGATCGTCGTCGAGCGCGCGGCGGTAGATGACCGATGCGGTTTCGCGAACCGTATCGGGCAGTCCAAGCGCGCTGGCCATGCGGTCGATTTCGCCGAGCGCCTGTTTGAGGTTGCGTTCTTTGCTGTCGCGCGTGCGGAACCGCTCGTTCCACGTGCGAAGCCGCTGCATCTTCTCGCGTTGCCGCGAGGACAACGACTTGCCGTAGGCGTCGCGATCCTGCCAGCCGATGTTGGTGCTCAGCCCCTTGTCGTGCATCATTTTCGTCGTCGGTGCGCCAACACGGGATTTGCGATCCTTCTCGTTGCTGTCGAAGGCGCGCCACTCGGGGCCGTGGTCTATCTCATCTTCTTGGACGACGAGCCCACACTCGCGACACACCGTTTCGCCGTGTTCGGTGTCGGTCGCGAGTTGGCCGCTACACTCCGGACAGCGGAGGTTTTCAGCTGGCCGGTCGGTCCGCTCGTCGGATCGGTCACGGCGTCGGGTGTGCTCGTCGGTAAACGTCCGGACGTTATCGCTCATGATGGGGGGGTGAAATCGTGCGAGAGACGGGACTCTCGCGGCAGTATCTCAGTGGAACACTAGACGGGTTGGAGTCTCTTAATAATACCCCATTATTTCAGATTATATATGGCCGAAAAATACGAGACGTGAACGGGGTGAAAAGTCGTCTCACGACCCCGATCCTGTCGGGTGGTTTTTACTGGTCCTGTCGCGCTGTTTCAACGGTCCGGATTCGGCAGTCGGACTGCCGGCACCGACGAGTGGCTGGATCGAAACGCTTACTCTCAGTCCGTGGTTCGACCCGTGTATGAGCGATTCGCCTGTCGATCCCGCGGCGGTCGAACACGTCGCCGAGCTCGCCCGGGTCGATCTCGATGAGGAGGAACTCACCGAGTTCGCCGCACAGTTCGCCGAGATCCTCAAGTACTTCGAAGCACTTGACGAGGTTCCCGCGGTCGACGCCGAGCCGGAACTGGTCAACGTCATGCGCACCGACGCGGTTCGAGACGGGCTCACCCAGGAGGAAGCCCTCCGCAACGCCCCCGAAACCGAGGACGGCTTTTTCAAAGGGCCGACCGTCTCATGAGCGGAACCAGTGACGGAATCGACGCCGATCCGTACAACATCTTTGTCACCGAAACACCCGACGCAGAGCTCGTTGGGAGCGACGGTGACACTCCCGCAGACGACGGTCTGTTGGCCGGCAAAACCATCGCAATCAAGGACAATATTTCGACGAAGGGAATTCCCACCACGTGTGGCTCGGCGATGCTCGCGGAGTACGTTTCGCCGTACAATGCGACCGTCGTCGACCGCATTGCCGACGCGGGCGCGACGCTCGTCGGCAAGGCCAACATGGATGAGTTCGGCATGGGCGGCACCACCGAAACCAGCGCCTTCGGCCCCGTCGTCAACCCGGTTGCCCCCGACCACGTTCCCGGTGGCTCCTCGGGTGGGTCGGCCGCGGCCGTTGCCGCCGGCGTCGCCGACCTCGCACTCGGCACCGACACGGGCGGCTCGGTGCGAAACCCCGCCGCGTTCTGTGGTGTTGTCGGCATCAAACCGACCTACGGGTTGGTCTCGCGGTACGGCATCGTCGCCTACGCCAACAGCCTCGAACAGGTCGGCCCGCTGGCACACACGGTCGAAGAGGCCGCCCTATTGCTCGACGTCATCGCGGGAGCCGACCCACGTGACGCGACAACCAACGACGCTGGCGACGCTTCGACCTACGCCGCCGCGGCCGACGGCGACGTCGACGGCCTCACCATCGGCGTTATCTCGAATCTGATCGACGGCGCGGACGACGCCGTCGTCGAACAGTTCGAAGCGACCATTTCCGACCTCGAATCACAGGGAGCCGAACTCACCGAGGTGTCGCTCGACTCGCTCGAACACGCCGTCCAGGCGTACTACGTGATCGCCATGTCCGAAGCCTCCTCGAACCTCGCACGGTTCGACGGCGTTCGCTACGGCCCGAAAACCGACGCCGAGGGCAACTGGAACGAGTCGTTCGCCGCCGTCCGCGAGGCGGGCTTCGGTCCGGAGGTAAAACGCCGAATCCTGCTCGGCACCTACGCACTCTCGGCGGGCTA
>LKMJ01003231.1_pt1 | contig 15151 bp, 18 predicted proteins | sample 643391 | NCBI WGS metagenome assembly LKMJ01 (sample SAMN04112250, study PRJNA286221) | soda lake metagenome | biome: soda lake; feature: Kulunda Steppe; material: water; isolation source: sample PL-Br10 brine of Picturesque Lake | place: Russia: Kulunda steppe | collected 2010-07
AGGTCAGTCGTCGCTTCTCAGTCCGAAGCGAGTGGCGTGTCGTTGACGTCCGTCGGAGCCGGGCTCTCGCCGTCGTCGAACGGGTACCAAGACTGCTTGCCGTCGGTGAGACACGGATCCTCGTAGCCTTCGACCTCTTCGGGCTCGGCGAGTTCGACGATCGTCTCGTGACCAGTCGCCTCGACCCACTCGTGGAACGTCTGGCCCTCCTCACGCAGAGCTGCATACGCCTCTACGAGGTTCTTGATTAGTCCAGGTACCTCGTCGGCGGGAACGCGCTGGCGGACCCACTCGATGAACGACGGATCTTCGCCGATGCTACCGCCGACACCAACGTCGAGTGCCTCGACCATCTCACCGTCTTTGCGAGCTCGCATCCCCTGGAGACCGATATCTGCAGTCATCGCCTGCCCACAGTCGGCCGTACAGCCCGAGTAATGCATCTTGAGTTGTTCGACGTCGTCAGGCACCTCGACGTTGTCCTCGAGCCAGTGGATCATCCGGTGCATCCGGGCTTTCGTCTCGGTGAGTGCGAGCGAACAGAACTCGGTCCCCGTACAGGCCATCGAACCCTGGACGAAGAGACTCGGCTCCGGGGAGTACGTCTCGAGCAGCGGCTCCTCAAGGAGGTCGTCGACCTCGTCTTCGGGGATGTCCATAATGAGTGGGTTCTGGCGGCGAGTGAGTCGCACCTCACCGGAGCCGTACTCATCGGCGAGGTCGGCGAGTGCAATGGCGTCCTCGGCTGGTAGCCGGCCGACAGGGACCGAGAGCCCGACGAATTTTTTGCCGTCGTTCTGGTCGTGAACGCCGGTGTAATCGAACGGGCCACGGTCGGTGGGTTTGCCCGCGTTGTACGTGTAGCTCCCACGGAAGTCCGTGCCGGCGGTCTCGAGTTCCCAGTCGAGACGCTCTTGCATCTGCTCGCGAATCCACTCGGTACCGTGTTCGTCGACGAAGAACCGACCGCGGTTTTTCGAGCGGTTTTGTCGGTTGCCTTCCTCGTGGTAGAGTTCGACGAACGCACGGACGGTCTCGACGGCCTGCTCCGGACGGACGAAGATGTCCAGTGAGCGTGCTGGCCGTGGTTCACGGCCACCGAGACCGCCACCGGCCCGCACGTTAAACCCTTTGACGTCCTCGCCGTCGATGAGCTTGTGGGCGGGATCGAGTCCGATGTCGTTGATCGAGTCCTGAGCAGAGCCGATCTTGTCCCCGCAGATGGAGATGTTGAACTTGCGGGGCATGTTACAGAGATCGTTGTCCTCACGGATCTCCTCTTGGAGAGCGTCGAGGATCGGCCGCGTGTCGATGAACTCCTCGGCTTTGCCCGCGACCGGTGACCCCGAGATGTTTCGCATCGTATCCCCACCAGCAGAGCGTGATGAGACCCCAACACCCTCGAGTTTCTCCCAGATTTCGGGGATCTCCTCGAGTTTGAGCCAGTGAAGCTGAATCGACTGACGCGTCGTCAGATCGATCCAGGCGTCACCGAATTCGGGGTTCTCGACTGGCCCCGTCGCGTAGTCGCGGGCGACCTCGCCGATAGCCCGCAGTTGACCCGGCTCGAGAACGCCGCCACAGTTCGTGAGTCGCATCATGAAATACGACTCCTGGCCACCGCGGTGGTGGAACACGCCCCAGAATTTGAAACGCGTAAACCACTCTTTGCGTTCGTCCTCAGGAATAGCCTCCCAGCCTTTCTCGGCGAACTCCTCGAGTTTCGCTCGGACCTCGTCGCCGTACAGTTCGTCTTTGATTTCTTCGCTTTTGTTGCCCATATGATAGCACCAGTGTTGATTCTGATTTGATCTCTATGATGAGGTGGCCGATTGTCCTCTATTTTCGGTACTTTGCGTTTCGTCTTGAGTAATATAGTAGTAATAATTTGAGAAACAGCAAATATCTGGGTAAAATTCTACACACAACTAATGTAGATATGGCCTTATACAATACTAGCTGTCGGGGCTAGCCTTCCCCATACATATATTGCCGCGAAGCCGTCGGATGTTGACCTGCAGATCGGTGCAGTGACGACGCCGACGCTGGTCGCGCGCACTCGTTCGAAAAGTAGGCGTTCGACTGCCCCGCTACCCGATATACCGCAGATCCTCGTCGGCCGGTACGTCCATCGACTGCTGGGTTTCCATCTCCTGGATCTTGTTGATCACGTCTTCCATCTCCTCGGCACGCTCATCGAGTGAGTCGTACTCGAGGTCGTACTCGAGGACTGTCTCGAGGACCTCGAGAACGGCGCGAGCACTCCGAGGATCGACCAGATAGCCACTCGTCTCGCCCATCAGGCAGGTGGCATCGAATCCGCGCCGTTCACCGAGCCCAAGTAAGAGTCCGGAGACACCAACGATCCCACCGGCTGGCTCGTTCTCACGGAACTCGACACCCGCGTCCTCGATTGGCGGCTTGAGAGATGGGTCACTGACGGCACCGACGACTGCGTACTCATCGATCAGCTCACCCGTCGGCACGCCGCCAAGTGCGTAGCACTCAGTTGCACCGAACGATTCAGCGATGTCGAGAACGGCCGAAGTCAACAAATAATGGCCAGCGTTTGACTGTGCCTGGTGGTCACCGGTCAATACCAGCGCGTCGCGGGCATCAGGTGTCGAAACGGCGTGTAGCTCACAACAGGTGAGCTGTGAGACCCCGTCGTCGATCGTCACCTGTGGCGGAAACTCCCGGGAGTAGAGCCGGCGGACAAGCGTTGCTTCTCCCTCTGTTTCCTCGAGTAAGTGATCGACGGCCAGCTTTCCGACGTGTCCGACCCCTGGAAGCCCCTCGATCAACACCGGCTCCTCGAGGTCGGCCTCCGCAACTGCATCGATCTCGAGTTCGTCCATACCGTATCAGCGCTGGCGATTCTTAAGAGCGCGTCGGTACTTGCCGTACGGATCGGCCGGATCGAACGGTGCTGGCGCGCTGTTTACTGCCGAGGCCCCACAGTCGGGACAGCACTCAGTAAGCGTATACACCGGGCGGTCGTGTTCGTCGCGCCACGCCGAACACACCCGGATGTCGGCTTTCATTCGTCGTCGGTTCGCCGGTCGCGGTGGTAGTCGCCACTTCCACCGTGGTCTTCGATCGCTGCAATCGCTCGATCAGCACTCTCCTCTAAGTGGGATTCGGCCGTCTTGTAGTTTGGAGCCTGCACCTCGATGCGGTACTCCGGTGCACCAACGTAGCTGACGGTCAGTTCGACCTCGTCGGAGATATCTCCGTTCCCTTCCGCGGCTTCCAGCGCCTCACGAATGCCGTCGACGCCAGTCGGCGACGGGTTCTCGAGGTCGACATACCCGGTGACGTTGACGTAGGGTACCGAGACGTTCTCACGAGCGGTGTCGACGATCGCCTCGATTGCCTCCTCCTCAAGATCGGTATGCTCGAGAGCCTCCTCACCGTGGATCGCAGCCTGCTTGAATCCCTCATAGAGACTGCCTTGGGCACCGATTAGTTCGTTCGCGATCTCGCCATAGCGCTCGTCATCGAGGTCATCAAAGGCCAGCTCCATCCAGTTGTCAGCCTTTTGTTCGTTTTTCCACTCCTGGATGCGCTCTGAGCGCTGGTGGTCGTTGACGTCTTTGAGCGAGAGGTCAATCTGTTCGTGCCCTTCGTCGACATCGAGGACTTTACAGACGACGATCTGTCCTTCGCGGACGTGATCGCGGACGTTTTTGATCCAGCCACTGGCGACCTCGGAGATGTGGATCAGGCCACGCTTGTCGGCGTACTCCTCTAGGTCGACGAAGACACCGAAGTCTTCGATCTCGTCGATCTTGCCGACGACGAGTTCGCCCGGGTCTGGCCAGCCGCTGTATTTCATCGTGATTCGACGGTCTCGACGATCTCGTGGTCGATCGCTGCGTTGCCGCCGGTCGGGGTCGCAAGCGTCGTCCCACAGACAGCACACGAGACGACCGTCGAGGCCTTGCCGAAGACGACCTGTTCGTTCTCACAATCGCTGCATTTGACGGTATAAAAGTTTCCTGCCATGGTAATCACTCCTGGAACTCGAGGCGGCCGGTTCGCCATCCTTCACGGAGGTGGGCTTTCCCACACTCGGTGCACCGGTACTTGAGATCAGTTTTCTTCGTTGGCTTCTCTCCGCTTGGCACCTTCGAGAACTTCCCGGAGTTCCCGATCGAGGAAGTCTGTCGTTTGCGCTGTCGGTCAGCGACCTTCTTCATTCCCGTCGAGGCACCGGTCCGGACCTTCTCGACTTCGTGTTCGTAGTGTTCGTGACAGTGTGGGCAATACGTGTTAAAGCGGCGTGGCATTTGCATCAGTGGATCACTTGGCGAGGCCTACGCGAGGCCCCGTTAAAACCCGTTTGGTTCGCACCGGCTGGCGATCACTACCCGTTGGTGGCAAAATCGGCGGCTCCGAAGCGTTTAACCAGTGGTCGCCTGAACACCGGGTATGAAGCGGCTCATTATCCACGGCGATCCCGGTATCCGGAAGGGGGCCAAAATCGTCGTCGACGGGGAGGAGATGGTCTGTTTCGGGATCAATCGGAACGGTGAGTGGCACGGCCCCGAAGAGGTGCAACTCTGGTGTACAGTTGGTGACGTCTCAGAGTTCGAAGATTTCGAGCGACGGAACTTTCTCCCACACTTCCTCGATGTACAGCGTGTCGACGCCGACGAGGTCGAGGTCGTTCGCCCGAACGGCGAGTTAGCAATCTAAGTCGTCGGCACCTGTCGGGCCCCAGAACGCTTGTACTCGGAGTAGCGCTGGTCGGTAGGGAGAACCTCCCATACGGCAGTCGAATCACAACCCTTAATTAGGCAACTCGGTTACGAGGAAGTAGCGGGATGGGATAGCCAGGAGATTCCGGCGGGCTCATAACCCGCAGATCGGTAGTTCAAATCTACCTCCCGCTATTTTTGAGACGACCAATACCTCCGTGCGTAGCGGGGCAGCCGTGAGTCTCAGAAATAGTTCAGCGGAGAGTTGAAATAGACCACGAGTGACCGCAGGGAGCGACGTGGGCGTCGTTCAATTCTACTACCTGCCCCGTTCTGTCACAAATCGCCGACACCAGTTCAGAACGGCCGTTATCCGTCGCCGTCTGCGTCGACAATAACGACCTCGCCATCAACGACATCGACGTTGATGAGCGTCTTGACGTCGTAGCCCGCGTCGGCAACCTTGTTCTCACCACCGACCTTCTTTATTACGGCGACGGTGTCGGCAACGTCGGCACCAATCTCCTCAAGGGCCTCAAGAACGGCGGCAAGCGTGCCACCGGTCGAGAGGACGTCGTCGAGGACGAGGACACGCTCGCCCTCGCGCACGTCGTTAATGTACATCTCGTTTTCAGCATAGCCAGTCTCCTGGGCGATCGCGACCTCGTCTTCGAGTCCGTACTCTCGTTTGCGGATGACTGAGATCGGCAGATCGGTCATCAATGAGACGGCCGTCGAGATGTGAATCCCCATCGCAGCAGGCGTAACGATCCGGTCAACATCCTCGAGGTCGGCTTTGCGGACGATCCCGACTGCGACCTCGCGTAAGAGCGCCGACTCGAGTTTCGGGACGCCATCACTGATCGGGTGGACGAAGTAGTGATAGCCGTTTTTTTCGACTATCGGGGCCTCGAGAAGCGACTGCTGCAATCGATCCATGTCGCAGGTCTGGCAGTGCCGGAGTAAAAGGTGACGATCCGGTGGACATCGGGCGGAGTCACTGGTCATAACGCAGTTCCGGTGGCCGATCGCCGTGGCCCAGCCGCATTCCCCGTTCGTGATAGGCGTGTGCAAGCGCGGTGATCGTCAGCGTCAGTGCGATGACGACTGCCCAGCCCAGTGTCGAAAGGAGTGTCAGTGGATAGACCTCGACCCACAGTGCTGCGACCAGCGCACAGCTGACAGCCCCGATCGCCAGGTACACCTCGTGCCAGGCGATCTCGTTGCCGGGAACGACCTCGAGGTAGACGTTCAGCTCGTGTGTCCGATCGGTCCCCCGGACGATGCCCGTCTCGTCGTCGAATTCGAGGATACCCGTCTCGTCCAGTTTCGGGAGATGGGTCTGTTGGAGGGTCGTGTAGACACGTTTTCGCTGTTCGGAGGTTACCTCTTCAGGCGTGGTCTCATACTCCCAGGCGGCAACGTGTTGGGCGAGCGTCCCGAGTTCGACGGGTTGGTCGTCCCGTTTGAGATAGTGTAAGACGTAGCGACGTCGCTGATTGCACAGCAACTCGAACGCCTCACCGCTCGAGAGGTCATCGACGTCGTGGTCTGCGGTCACAGTCATCACCATCTTTGGGTCAGGTGTCGCTTCGGTAGCTAATCCACACCCGCGTACACTCCCCGCGAAGAACGCGTCGTATATAATTCTCTTGCCCACCGGGCAGTCACTTGAGGATCATCGTCAGTGCGCTCGCAATTTCGAGTCCGAGTCCCGTCTTTGTCCCTTCGTAGCGAGCGACATCTGCGGCGTGGACCAGATAGGCAGCCGTTCGATCAGCCTGCATCACGCTGGCGTCGTTTGCGACGACGAACGCCAGGTCGGCCCGCTCGAGGGTCGTCCGTGCCTGCTCGATCATCGCGACCTCGTCGCTGCTGGTCTCGGTTTTGAAGCCGACGATCGGGAGCTCGGGAGTGGCCGCCCGAACCTCGTCGATCAGCTTCGGCGTCGGCTCGAGGTCGAGTGTTAGTTGGGCTCCGGAGCGGATCTTGTCTTCGCGTTGCTCGGTCGTGTAGTCACTGATCGCCGCCGCAGAGACGAGTGCGTCTGCTGACTCACAGGCCGTCTGTGTCGCCTCAAGCATTTCTGTGGCACTCTCGACCTGCTCGACGGATGCGTACGGGACGTCGGGGCCGTCGTGAACGAGCGTAACGTCTGCTCCATGTACGTAGCACGCCCGCGCGACGGCACGCCCCATCTTCCCCGAAGACCGGTTTGTCAGCACGCGAATCGGATCGATCGACTCGCTGGTTGCACCGCTGGTGACGACGATCGACTGGCCCTCGAGTGGGCGCTCACAGGCACCACGGGATGTGGCGGTGACGATAGCGTCCTCGGTCGCGATCTTTGCCTTGCCTTCCTCGAGTCGTGGATCGACGAAGTCGACGCCCCACGATTCGACCTGCTCGATTGCTTCGAGGACGCCCGGATGGTCGTACATCGGCTCGTGCATTGCGGGGGCGATCACGACGGGCGTCCCGGCACCCAGGGCGGTCGTCGCACAGGTCGTGACCGGGGTGTCGTCGACTGCGCTGGCGATCTTCCCGACGGTGTTTGCGGTGGCTGGGGCGATCAGAAAGACGTCGGCCCAGCCGTCGGTGCCACACCACTCGACGTGTTCGACGCGTCCGGTGAGTTCGGTGACGACGTCGTGGCCAGTCGCGAACTCGAGAGCCCACGGGTGGACGATCCCACGTGCGCCGTCGGTCATCACCGTCCGAACCGACGCCCCCTCTCGGCGCAACTCGTGTGCCAGCTCGACGGTTTTGACGGCCGCAATCGAGCCAGTAACTCCAAGTGCGACGGACACCCCCTCGAGCAGCCCCGCAGACTCGCACATGACCACCGGTTCGGAGAGCCGCCTCCTAAGCGTTGCGAGCCGCCGCTTACTCTCCAAGCGTCGGGTGTGGTGTCGGCTCCTCCTCGAGTGGCTCGGAAAAGGCATCGAGCAATCGCTCCCGTGCCCGCTCGTCCCGGCGACGGCGTTCCGCGTCGTCGATCTCTGCACAGCCAGGTGGAACGTCCCGGCCACGGTCGGTGAAATACCCCACTGGCGTGACCCAGTCGTGATAGAAGTTCACCTCGGCGTCGTGGATCACCGCCAGGCCGACCTTCGCGCCGTGGCCTGCGGCAACGATTGCCTGGTGTGGCTCGCCAGCGATGCGCCCGGCGGCGTACACCCCGTCGACAGCAGTCCGCCCCGCCTCGTCGCTCGCGAGAACATACTTTGAGCCGCGCTGGGTTCGTCCCACGTCAAGAGAACGGAGATACTCACTGTCCGGCCAGGAGGCTGCAATCAGTCGCCGCGTCTCGAGTGGCTCCCCGACCTCGGTCTCGAGACAGAACCCGGCAGTCGGATCGTCGGCGTCGAGTCGCGTCACACGGCTCACGCGTCCCAGTTCGAAGGACCCACCGGCTGTCTCGGCCTGGTCGCGAACGAGCCTGAGATACTGTCGCGCGTCGACGCCGTCCGGAAAACCCGGATAGTTCTCGAGGCTCGCGTTGCGAGCGAGGATCGACTCGCCACCGTCGATCACGAGTGTGTCCAGCCCGGCTCTCGCAGTGAAAATTGCCGCCGAGAGCCCCGCGACACCGCCGCCGACGATACAGACGTCACGCATGTGTCGTCGTAGACTCGAGGCAGGCTTGAACCTTGAGAAATGAACGACCGGCCAGCCGTCGGGGAAAGTCACAATTCTTAGGAGCAGGCCCTGAGAACCACCCCGTGTGGACCGAATCCTCCTCAGTACGATCGTCCACCGGCCGCCGGAGGAGGTCTTTCCGTACGTGCGGTCATTTACCGAGTATCCCCGGTACACCGAACACCTCCAGTCGGTCACGGTCGATGGCGACGGTGACGTAGGCTCTGTCTACGACCTCCGGCTCTCGTGGTGGAAACTCAGCTACGTCGCTCGCTCGCAAGTAACGGCCATCGACGCCCCGAATGCACTCTCCTGGGAGTTAGTGAAAGATATCAATGCACAGGGCGAGTGGCGCGTCGAGCCGGAACCGGAGGCGGCACCGAACGATGGTGAGACGGCGAGTCGAATCTACTTCGACGCCACCTACGACCCACACTCGGCGGACAAAAACGCCATTTCGCTCCCACGGTTCGTCTCGATCGACTGGGTCGTCCGGAAAGTCCGGCCACGACTGCTCAGTGAGGCCGAGCAGGTGGTCGAACGCCTCGTCGCCGACATCGAGGGCGAGCCACGACCAGTCGATCTGGTCGTCCACGAGGCCCCGTGAGAAGCGACTATAATCGATAGGAGTGAGTTCCGTCCTCGGTCTCGAGGACAGCCGTCAAGAGATCGATCGTCGCTTCGATATCCGCCAGGTGGGCCGTCTCGGTGACGGTGTGGAGATACCGCGTCGGGACCGAGATGGCACCGACGGGTTTCGCACCCGCAGACTGCTGGAAGCCGGCGGTATCGGTCCCGCCACGGGGCAGGATCTCGAGCTGGTAGGGAATCTCCCGCTCGTCGGCGACCGCCTGCATACGCCGGTGGAGTCTGGGATTCGTGATGACACTCGAGTCCTTGAGTTTGATCGCCGTCCCCTCACCGAGCCGGGTGACCTGCTCACCCTCGTCGAAGCCAGGAACGTCGTTTGCAACAGTGACGTCGAGGGCGATCGCGAGATCGGGATCGAGGTCGACGCCGAGTGCGTGGGCCCCGCGTAACCCAACCTCTTCCTGGGTCGTCGCACAGAAGTGAATCGTCACGTCGGGATCGGTCAGACGACGCGCGACCTCGAGCATTGCGAACAGACAAACCCGGTCATCGAGTGCCTTGCCGGTGATCGTCTCGCCGACGCGTTCGGTCGTCTGGCTCATCGTGACGAGGTCGCCGGGTGAGATACGTTCGGTGGCCTGCTCGTAGGGGAGCCCCACGTCGACGACGATGTCCTCGATTGTTGGGTCGTCGGTGTCGTCGTCCTGGGTGTGTGGCGGTGGCGAGCCGATGACGCCGGGGAGATCGCCATCGTTGGTGTGGATCGTCACGCGCTGGGCTTTGAGGACCCGCGGGTCCCAGCCGCCGAGGGCGTCGAGTTCGACGAAGCCGTGGCCGTCCTCGCTGCCGGCGACGTGGCGAACCATGAACCCGATCTCGTCCATGTGGGCGGCGACCGCCACCGAGTACTCGGTGTCGCCCTCGAGGGTGCCGACGACGTTGCCCATCGCGTCGGTTTCGATGTGGTCGACGTGGGCTTCGAGTTCCTCGAGCACGCGGTCACGAACGCGGTCTTCATAGCCGGGGACGCCACTGGTTTCGGTCAGTTCGGTAAGGAGTGGAAGCGACACCGATGGGTCGGTCATACCCTCACTGATCAGGCGGCGGTAATAAACGCGCCGCCGGTGGTAGCCACAACCTACGCTGAACCGTCAGGGCTGCAGAGTTGACCGGGCGTGACGTATGGTTTGACCCAGCAATCTCCGCTCGTGTGCTTCGCAGCCACCCGTATGCCCCCGCTATCTCTGGGGAAAGACCACCGTACAGTCCCGACATGTGGCGTACGGTTCGGTTAAACTGAGGATTGTTTCTCCGGTGGGTGCCCCGCTCCAAGGAGATCGAATTACGGGTCGAGAGTCCGTATGAGAGACGGTACGTAGAGATTGGTATGGTGAGACTATGAAACGAACGGGCTCGTTTATCAGATCGGTCGGCAAACCGCTTCCCTGCCCACACCGGGCACTGAGAGATATGAGCCAGGAATCACCGAACGGAGAATCACGGAGAGACGTTATGAAAAAGGGGGCGGTCGCAGCGACTGCGCTGGCTGTGGGTACTGGTGCCACCGCTGGATCGGCAACCGCCCAGGAGAACGACGAAGGAGAGGTCGTCATCAGCGGTCGCGATTACTACCCAAACGTCGAGTTTCGCGTCCTTTCAGAGGTTACCACGGCGACTCGTGACGAGATCTTAGAAGACTACGAAGACGAGTTCGACGACATCGGCGACTGGGAAGCGTACGCTGTGCGCTTGGAGCTCGGGACTGGCGAACCGATTGCGACCGTCTTCGTCGACGAGGACGAAGTCGAGTTGAGTCCCGGTGACAGCGCGATGATGACCGAGACTGCTGCGGTCCGGAACGCCGAACTCAACTTACTCGAGGTCGACGTCACCGCCGAAGAAGCACCCGAAAACGACGACAACGATATCGAGCCGGAAGATGATGACGACGAAAATGACGAGGAAGACGAAGAAGACGACGAGAACGACGAGGTCATCAGCTAACGGCGTTCCGTCGGGGAAGAGTACACTCGATTTTTTGTTTTTGATCGACAGCCCATGTGAAACCGATGAGTGGTGAGGCGATCAGTTCGCGGCCCGACCGTCGTGTGGCTATTTGATGGCATCCGCTCGAGAGCACGCCCGACACAGAGCGCAATTCAAGTACCCAAGTGGCCGTTTGTCGACGCTCTGGGGGATTTGCTGGCATTCTTCTACTTTTCGTACCATGAAAAGGAGTTCGCTGCCAGATCTTCAACAACCCACATGGTAACCGCCGGGTATTAACGGGTCCACCGTCTACCACTCTCTATGGGTGACGTACGCGTTGCCGGAACCGGGGTAACCCCGTTCGGGGCCGACCCCGAACGGACCAGTCGCGATCTCTTCGCCGCGGCTTGTATCGAGGCCTTCGCCGACAGCGATGTCCCACGGGAGGACGTCGAGGCAGTCTTTTATGGAAATTTCATGGGCGAGGTCGCCGAAAACCAGGGCCACTACGGTCCGTTGATGGCCGAGGCAGCGGGCGTCGACGCACCAGCTACCCGGTATGAGGCCGCCTGTGCCTCAAGCGGGGCTGCAATCCGGGATGCGGTCTACCGTATCCGTGCCGGCGCAGCCGACGTCGTGCTGGTCGGTGGCTCCGAACGCATGACCAATCTCGGGACCGCCGGTGCCACCGAGGCGCTGGCGATCGCCGCCGACGACCTCTGGGAAGTGCGAGCCGGGATGACCTTCCCCGGTGCGTACGCGCTGATGGCCCAGGCGTACTTCGAGGAGTACGGCGGCGACCACGAGGACTTAGCTCACATCGCGGTGAAAAATCACAAACACGCCGTCCCGAACGAGAAGGCCCAGTACCAAAGCGAAATCGAGATCAGCGACGTGCTCGAGGCCCCGCCAGTCTCCTCGCCGCTTGGCCTCTATGACTCCTGTCCGATCTCCGATGGTGCGGCTGCAATGATCCTCACAAGTGAGGCCTACGCCGACGAACACGATCTCGAGGCCCCAGTCGCGATTACCGGCAGCGGGCAGGGTGGTGACCGACTCGCACTCCACGACCGTGAGTATCTCGCCCGGTCACCCGCCGCCCGCGAGGCCGGCGTAGAAGCCTACGCGGAGGCTGGCATCGACGCCAACGACGTCGACCTCGCAGAGGTTCATGACTGCTTTACCATCGCCGAAGTCCTCGCGATCGAAGCCCTCGACCTCGAGCCCGTTGGTGAGGGAATTACAGCGGCCCGCGACGGCCGGACGACTGCCGACGGCGACGTTCCAGTCAATCTCTCCGGTGGGCTGAAAGCCAAAGGCCACCCCGTCGGCGCGACCGGCGTCTCGCAGGTCGCCGAGATTGCCAAGCTCCTCGAAGGCGAGCATCCAAACAGCGAGTACGTCACAGACGCGACAACTGGCGTCGCCCACAACGCAGGTGGAACGGTTGCGAGTGCAACGGTCCATGTTGTGGAGGTGGTCGAATGAGCGAGCGGCAGCGAGTGCGTTCGATGACGCCAGAACAGCGATCTGGCGGTGGTCGAATGAGCGAGTGCCAACGAGTGAGTTCGAGTACGCCGGAGCTTCGCTCCGGAGGTGGTCGAATGAGCGAGCGTAGCGAGCGACTTCGAATACGCCGGGGCTTTGCCCCGGAGGTGGTCGAATGAGCGACGAACCGGTCCGTGACGAGGGCTTCAGCGACTGGATCGACGCCGCAGAAGCGGGTGCGGCCTCCTATCTCGAGTGTCCTGCAGGCCACGGCTCGCTCCCACCCCGGCGGGTCTGTCCGGTCTGTGGTGCGACCGAGCTAACCGAAGCGTCTCTGCCACAGACTGGCGAGGTCGAGACGTTCACGGTCACGCACGTCCCGATGCCGGCTTTCGCCGAGGACGCACCGTATGCAACTGCCGTCGCGCGGTTCGGTCCCGTTCGACTGACTGGCCAGATCGTCGACAGCGACCTCGGAGCGATCGAAAACGGGCTGGCGGTCGAGCTCGCGATCACCGTCTCCGAGACGACTGGTGAGCGCGTGATCGGCTTCCGGCCGGTCTAGCGGTTGCCCCGGAACGAACCTTCTTAGAACTCGCTGGGCAACGAGCCAGTATGGAACCGCCACTTGCCGACCAGGAGTGTGACACCGAGACGGCTGACGAGCCACTCGAGCCCGCAGAATACGAGTCGCTTCTCCCAGCACTCGATACCGACGTCTGGGACGTCGTCGACGAGCACCATCTCGAGGCAAGCTATCAGTTCCCCGATTTCAGGAACGCCCTCGAGTTCACTTACGAGGTCGGTGACCTCGCTGAAGAAGTGTGGCACCACCCGGATATCCACCTGTCGTGGGGCGAGGTCGGGATCGAACTCTGGACCCACGAGATCGACGGGCTGCAACGGGCCGATTTCGTGATGGCTGCCCGGATGGATCGACTCTACGACGAGTATCCGCTCGAAGACGATTCCTGAGACCGGTTAGCTGCCGACCTCGTTGGTGGCGTCGCCCACTGCGAGGAGTTCTGCAGTGAGATACTCGACGAACTCGTCTGGATGTTCGGCATGGGGAAGTTGGGTCGCATAGTCGATGACCACGAGTTCGCGGTTGGCGGCTGCAGCGAGCTGTCGACCTCGGTCGAGTGGGACGAGGTCGGCGTCCCGGCCCCAGACGAGCGTCGTTGGCGTCTCGAGGGCAGCGAGTTCGGTCTGGAGGTCGAACGCTGGATCGAGTGTCCCAGAGATGAACGAGGCAGTCGCGTAGCGAGCGCCAGGTTGGTGGGCAGCCGTCCAGGCCTGTGTGACGGTTTCATCGTCGATGCGATCGGGGTCGTAGTAGCCATCACGATCGTAGAAGTGTCTGATCGCTGGCTTGCTCGCTAACAGGTTTGTGAGTGTCGAGCCGACCACCGGTGTCCGGAGCACGGTTCGCAGCCACGGTCGTTCGGTCAGTGTCTCTCCGGTTGGACAGATCAACACGAGGTGTGTAAACCGGTCGTCGGTGGCGACGTTGACGGCGAACGCGCCAGTCAGCGAGGAGGCGATACAGATCGGGCGGTCGGTGACCGCGTCGGTAAAGTCCCTGATGAAATCGGCGTACAGTGACGGAGAGTAGACGATCGGCGGTCGGTCAGAGCGAGCAAATCCCGGGAGGTCGACCGCGACAACGTGATACTGTTCGGCGAGTCGGTCGACGATCGGTGCGAACTCGTGACTGCTCGCACCCGTGTGGATGCCATGGAGCAACAGGAGGTCCTGGTCGGCCGGATCGCCGGCGACAGTGTACGCGATCTCCATGCCACGCCATGGGTAGGTTCGCTCGACACCCGGGAGAGGATTCTCGAGTGTTCCAGCGGTGGCCTGGAGAAGGCGGTTTCCGAGGACGGCGGTGCCGACGGCACCCAGGGCTCCAAGGAGGGGACGACCTTTCATGGCCAGTGGTACGCCACCGATAGTCTTGAACTTGCTGCGGGGCCACAGGCGTCGATGGGCCGGCTACTCAGCCGCCTCACGCTCTTCCAGACAGCGCTCGACCGGCTCGAGGAGGTCGGTTGCGATCGTGTACGGATCGGTCTCGCCGGTCCGGACTGCCTCTGCGAGGGTCTCGAGGCCGCCGGCACGCTCGAGTTCGGCTGCGAGGAGGCCGTGTACGTCCTCTCGGAGGAGCGTTTGAATCTCTTCTGCGTACCGCGTGCGCTCACGTTCAGCACGCATATTGGAGTCGGACAGATAGCGCCGGTGAGCCGCCAGCGCTGTGAGTAGCTCTGTAACGCCCGTGCCAGTGGTCGCAACGGTCTCGACGATCGACGGCTGCCACTCCCCATCAGTCGTCGACGCGCTGGTACTCGCGTCGTCGACGCCGTGGTGGCCTGCGTGGCCGAAGCCACCGTTCCCGAGTTGAATCATCTCCTGGAGTTCCTGGACAGTTCGGTCACTGCCCTCTCGGTCGGCCTTGTTGACGACGAAGATGTCGGCGATCTCGAGGATGCCAGCTTTGAGCGTCTGGACCTCATCACCAGAGCCCGGCGGGACGAGAACGACCACGCTATCGGCGGTTCGGACGACATCGATCTCGTTTTGGCCGGCACCGACGGTTTCGATGATGATCTTGTCTTTGCCGAAGGCGTCCATCGCCCGGACGGCGTCGGCGGTCGCCGTCGAGAGGCCACCGAGTGTTCCTCGGGCGCTCATCGACCGCACGAAGACATCCATATCCCCGACGGTCGATGCCATCCGGA
>LKMJ01003232.1_pt1 | contig 15146 bp, 20 predicted proteins | sample 643391 | NCBI WGS metagenome assembly LKMJ01 (sample SAMN04112250, study PRJNA286221) | soda lake metagenome | biome: soda lake; feature: Kulunda Steppe; material: water; isolation source: sample PL-Br10 brine of Picturesque Lake | place: Russia: Kulunda steppe | collected 2010-07
ACAAACTAATGATTCCTATCGTTTTATTTCAAAGCTTATGGATGTTTATCTGATGGCTGGTGTTCACCAGCAACCTGATCAGTCAAACTACCTGGCTGAAGGTCAAACTTAAACTTGTAAACTTGAATCAGGTCACTAACACGAAATTGCCACTTGGCAAGGGCAGAATATCATCATGTCGACAAGAATTATGGCACTCATGCGCAATTCAGTGTCTGATTGGTTGACGAACTCTTTCAGCGTATTAGTTAGTCGAAAATGTGAACACACCTCTTACCTGTGGCGGAAGACATGACAAAGTGCCTTTTTCCTTTTTTTTGTAGGTGCAGCAAACAACTACTTTTCTTATGTGTTTTGGACATGCAGCCTTGCAGTCGCACTTTTAGACTGTTGGCTCATCCTTTAAATCTGAAAATCTGTAAACCCTTAGCACAAAGCTAAAGATCGTACAGGATTGGGGCTTGGTGCGCAGCTCTGCCAGATCTAAGGTCAGGCAGATTAGGACGACATGCTTTTCTTTTTTCTTTTCTCTTATCTTTATCCTGCAGACAGTGCCAGTTTGCGTTTGGTTCATATCATATGCATTAGGATGATCCTAATCTGCCAAGGATCCTGAAGGCAAGGGAGTCCAGACTGTGTCATTCAGCAAGTTGCCGCAACTTGCTCTGTCAGCGGCCCACAACTTGCGGCGGTTGAACGGGCCGCTGACAGAGCACTCGACATTGAGGCTGTGACCGGAGAGCCTGAGTTTAGAAAGGGAGCGGGAGAGATAGGGGTGGGGATACCCTGTCCTAGGCATGAAGGAAGACCTGGTTAAGTTGCACGTTCTTGATTATCCCACCAGCTGGCTTGACTCCCTCAGGCTGCAGGGACACCAAAGTGAGTGTGGTATGCTCCCTTCACTCTGCTGGCCCCAAGGAACATGTGGACCTCTGCCTGTTCACAATATAGGCAAGGCTGTTGCTTACGCTCACCTCCGTACAGAGCCTCAGGCTTCTCAGGAAGGCTTATTGAGGAAGGAAGGAGACCTAAGTCGGCAGGGATGGTGGGACTGTCTGCCAGCGGAGGCAAGCAGTATCTGTTCAACCATCAAGGTGAGCTACATGTATAAGCTACAATCTGAATTCCAAAAGACAGGTGCATGTGGCAACAGGCTGACAAACGTTCCCGACCAGCCGCCAACTGCCAGCCAGATCTACAGCCAGCTGCCAAGACCAGCTTTCTGCCAGCAGTCACAAGTACGCAAGGCAGCTGCTTTTGGACTGCAGCAATGCCACCTTGGATGTGCAGCAGCTCAACCAACAATCAGCTTTCAGACGCCGGCCAGGACACACAGGCAGCTGTCCTCAAAGCCGACAGCAACGTCAACGCGGACGCCAGCCCCACCCTGCCCCAAGCCTGTTGCAAGAGTGGGCACAACCGTGGCGCAGCTGACGGCGCTGCCCGCAGCGCCGCCGCCCTGGGCGCCTGTGTGTGCCCCTCCAGAGCCTTGCTGCAACAGCCCTCCTTGCCTAGGGATTTGGCTGGGCCCTTGGTCGACGCCGTGGGGGTGCAGGCAGGTGGGCGGCTGCCACGGTGGGTACAGGCCATCCAGGGAGGGCCTGCTGCTCCAATCTGTGTCACTGTCAGCCTCTTGGGCTGGCCAATTAGGGGGATGGGGGAAGTGTGCAATCGGCCCACCTGCAGCTGCAGATGCATCCACCTGGGCGGGGGAGCTGCCGCGAGCAGCGTGCTCCACATCCCACATGTACACCAGGCCAGACTCGCAGCCTGCCAGTGCAAGCTGCCCGTCAGTGCAGCAGCACCTGCGTGCACCACAGCCACGAGACAGGAGGCGGCAGCCTGGAACAGGAAAGAAGAGAGAAAGAACGGACTGCGCCAGCGGGGATAACCCACCCGGTGGTCTGTGCTAAGGAAGGGGTATCCTCTGGTGCAAAAGCACCAAGCACAGCCCTACCAGCGGCCCAGTTGATCTGGCACTGAGCACAAGCCACAAGAGGCAGATGATGGGCGGCTCATCAATCTCCATTGTCAGCAGGCATCCGACAATGGAAGATGCCTGCTGCGCAGAGACGCACACAGCTTGCATGGAAGCACAGCATGCGGTAGGTGTGGAATGTTGTAGGTCAGGGAGCCGTTCAAGCAACAAGCCACACGTGACAGCATGCAGGGCGCGAGGACCAATTGCCACACGCAGGCATGTAGTTTGCACTGACGCCTTGTGTTTGTACTGATGCCTTGTTGGGGGTACCTTGTCCGCATCCTGTCGGCATCGAATGGTGCCCCCCACGGCACACCGCGCCCCACGTTGCGTGCGACAGGCACCCCAGTCAGCATAAGTGTGTGGGGGAGGGGGCAGGGCAGCGATGCAGGCGGGTAAGGGCGTGGACAAGGCTGTGTGCATGCGCTTGTATATGCAAGCACGCGGTCTGGCAATGGGCCATACTTGCAACTCGTGATGGGAGGGTGGTCTGTACCCCTTTCCCTCCTCCCTTTCCCCCTCCCGCAAGCACATGTGCTGCATGCACACCTGCCTCCGTGCTCGGCTGGGGCAGTAACTGTAGGCCGTCACGTGTGCTGCATGTAGGCGTTCACAGCACGCAAGCCTGCCTCCGAGCCAGGCTGGGCCCCTTCCAACCAAGCTTGCATGCGTACAAAAGCACCAAACGAATGAGTCCAGGCACGCCCTTGCGACAGTGCGCCCAACTCCTCTAACGGGGCTGGCATGTACACACGGGAACGCACCGCACGGGGGAATCCAGGTACGCCTTTGCGACTGTGCGCCCAGCCCGCCTGGTGTCCAGGAGGGTGAGGCCTCCATCTGCTGCCCCAGCCACTGCAAAGGATCCGCAGGGGGTCAGCGCCAAGCCACCCACATAGTCCTGCAGGGCACAGTCAGTGCAAGACACAGGTGCGCAAGGCACGTGCGCGGAGGGCGCGCGTGCAAAGGGCGAGCGCCGAGCCCCTTGTGCAGCCCTGCTGCAAACATGCACTGGAGCGGGCAGTAGGCCATGGGCATGCATGGCCCGCCAACTGCACAGCAGCAGGCACGTGCACACACGCACACACGCGCATGTACACGCACACACATGCATACAGTGCATCAGGCTGCAGCTACGTCCGCTTGCGCAATTCATGAGCCGCTGCAGGAGGGGCAGGGCCTTCAGGAGGCCAGCACAGCACGGAGGTCCACCACGCACCTGCGCAACGCAGCAGCGCCACAGCATGGAGGGTGGGTGGGGCCCCAGGTCCCAGCATACCACGTCCCCTTCCTCAGACCCCGCCAGCAGCAGGAACGCCTCCATGGCCCCTCCACCCGCCCCGCACCCTACTCCTGTCTCCTGCCCTCCTGCAGGAGCAGCATCAGGGGCGCAGGCGCCCACCCCAGCAGGACCTCTTCCAGCCGCACCAGCGGCGGTGGCGGCAGTGGGGAGAGTGGCAGCGCTGGGTGAGCCGTCGCCGTGCCTAGGCCCGCAGCACAGCGCCCACACGCCAGCATCAAACGCGTCTAGCTCTAGCAGGGGCAGGGGCGCCACGCCTGTGCGTGCCCAGGGCTCTCTGCCCTCTTGGAGATCCCATACCTGCGCATGTGAGTATGCGTGCAGGCATGCGTGTGCGTGTGCAGGTGTGTGCGCACATCTCGTATGAGCGCCCACTTTTGCCTATGGCTCATGGGCCCTTGAGAGTCCAGCATGCTGCGGAGGGATAGAGGGATGCTGCAGCCCCAGGGCGAGGGACACAGGCAAACTCTGGCTCCCCCTGGGCGTGCAGCTGAGGCATGCTGCCGCCAAACACAGGGCACAGGCACAGACAGGCGCAGCTCGCCCAGGGCGTGCAGCTGAGGCATGCTGCAGCCAAACACAGGGCACAGGCACAGACAGGCGCAGCTCGCCTTGACGGTCCCATCCCAGGATGCTGTCACCAGGCGGCGTGGTGGCGGCGGGCTGTGAGGCAGCGAGCCGGGGTCGCAGGTGGCGGGGAGCGCTGCGGGCGCAGCCCCCTGTTGAGTGGCGTCCCCGACAACAGCCATCGCGCTCACACCATCCTCGTGCGCATCCCACGCGCCCACCACGCTTGCGCTCTCCACACTGTACGCGCGCACCTGCGCCGGGCATGCAACAAACAGTGCTGGTGTGGCTGCAGCATGTGCACGATGCGTACAACGCTTCCAGGCAGGCGTTAAAGTGTGGCCACATGTGCTCTCGTGCAGGCGGGTTAAGCCTGCAAGCAATGGCAACAAGGTCTGCCTCAGCCGATCTGCCAGCAGGTGCGTGGTGCGTGGCAGGAGGCTGCCCACTATCACGGGCAACACAAAGGTGGATGGCACCAGCCTCACCCACACTGCTACGCCTTAGAGCATATGGACCCTTCTGCGCTTGCTTGTGTCTGTGTGGTGCATGTGTGCATCTGCGTGTGTATGTGCATGTGTGCGTGTGTGCTGAAGTATGGCGCTCCCGATCCGCTAACCTCTTTGCAAAACATGATACAAGCCCTTCAGCCCCTCTGCATGTGCTCAACTCCGCGCCTTGCAGCATGCCTGTGTCAACCCCTTTGGAGCGGCTCAGGACAAAGCTTGCAGACAGACTCCCCATCCCCATATGCAGTGCGCGCCCACCCCTGCCCCCCGCCCACCTGCTTGAAGTGCGTGCCCGCCAGGAGCAGCGGGTGCCGCCACCCCCCACCTGCCTCGTGCGCGCCCTCGGCCCGCGCGTGCAGCGCCACAAGGCTCAGCAAGGGCGACCCCAGGTCCGCTGTCCGGACCGCCTGCATGCAGCAGCCGCTGGCTACACCCACGCCCCCCAGGGCCTCCCTAGCCGCCCCGACGGAAGCAAGGCCCTGCCCCCCTGTATCTCCCGGCCCCTCCCCAGGCCCACAGCGCGTACGCCCTGCCGCAGCATCAGGCGCGAGCTGCACCATCTGCAGCACCCGCAGGGTGCCTGCCTGGCCAGCGGTGTACGCATACAGCACCACCTCTGCCGGCGGCGGCCGCTGCTGTGTGGGTGGCGCTGGGGGCGCCCCAGGGGTGCCTGGGGTGTGTGCTGGAGTGGACAAGGGCCTTTGGGGCAAAGGGTGTCCTCCACGCTGCACTGGCAGGCGCCACAGCACGACTGCGGACAGCGCCTCCTGTGCACGATCCCTTGTGCAGGCAAATGCAGGCAGGAGGGGGGCAGCGTGGCAGCTGCTGCCTGGCGGGCTGCACGGGGTGCTAGCGGCAGTCGCCGCGCCAGCAATGCGGCTGCAGCTGTGCAGCCGGCCAGGTAGGTTGAAGCCCCAGGGAGGGATCGGTGAGGGCTGCTGCTGCTGCTGCAAAGGGGGCTGCGAGGGAGCTGCCCTGCGAGCTGGGACAGGGTCTGCGCTGTGGATGGCGGCAGTGGGCGCAGCAGGAGGGTGGGGGGGCTGCTCGGGCAAGGCGGGGTGGAGCTGGCTTGCGGGGGGGGCATGTGTGGGAGGGGCTGTATGTGCGGCTGCAGGCCTAGAAGCCAGGGTGGGTGGGTGCGCCTGCGCCTGCTGGTCTGGCAGCAGCAGGGCTGATTGAGGTTGTGCGTGCACAGGGGCTACAGTGGTGTGCGCGGCTAGGGGTGTGTGTGCCGGTGGGTGGAGCGGGCCCTGAGCACCTGGGGCTTTGGAAGGTAGCAAAGGAAGCTGTGCCTGCTGCTGCTGCTGAAGCACAGCCGGAGCCTGCTGCGTCTGAGCCTGCACCTGCGTCTGCATCTGCGTCTGCGCCTGCTGCTGCGCCCCTGCCTGCGAAAGCGAGCGGTCATAGCGCCCCAGCTTCAGCAGCCCCCCAAACAAGCTGCTGCCTGCAGACGCAAGCATGCTGGCGGCCCCTCCGCTCCCAGGCCCCCACCCAGTGTCAGAAGCAGCAGCAGCAGGAGTGGCGGCAGGAGCAGCAGCGGCAGCTGCTGATGGCTGCTGATCGGGGCCAGTTGATGGCCCAAGTGCAGGAACTGCAGCCTCCGCAGGCAAGCCCGCCCTTGCCGCGGACGCTGCTGCGGCGCCTGTGGGCTCGGGGCCGGGTGCTGCCAGCGGGACAGACGGCAGGTTTGTGGACCCAGCAAGCTGCGCCCCAGCTGCCCCAGTTGGCCGCTCTGGGGCTGCGATTTGCGCTGCCGAGCGCGCCAAGGCTGCACTGTCCACCGTGGATGCGGCCTCTACACTGGAAATGAGGGCAAGGGCCAGGGCGCTATAGCGGCCTGTACCGCTGCCGCCGCTGCTTGCCCCTCTGGGCGCGCTGCCTGCTCGGAGGTGCGTGTGAGTGTTCCACGTGTGTGTGTGTGTGTGTGAGGACGTGTGCATGCATGGCCTGTGTGGTCTGTTTGCACGCGTGCATGTGCATGTGCATGTGCATGCAAAAAAAAAGAAAGACAACGTAGGTAGGAAAAGCACTCCCTACATCAGTCAAGGAAAAGGAGGCACACAGGGCCAAGGCATGGTGTGACCCTCTACCAGCATATGTATGTGCGCTGCTTCGTGTGGGCATGAGGATGCGCTCAAGGGCCTGCTGCTTGGGCTGCCCAACGCCTGGTGTGCAACATCCTTGTTCAGGCATGTTCACACACACACACACACGCACACGGAAATGCAGATACCCTGCATGCCTAAGATCTGTCACAGATCTGCACACAGCTGTTTGAAGGGGAAAGCGCAGATGCATGCACACGTACACACACCTGTTGCCGTGATATCTGAAGCATCTGGCAAGGGTGGGCACACCAGGCGCGGGGGATGAGGGTGCCTGGTAGGCAGTGTGCAGATAAGGGCAGGCCGTGCACAGATAAGGGCAGGTCCTCGCACGTGTAAACAAACATGAATGCAGGTCCATATCAGCAGAGGATGTTAGTCACCGCTTGACACACACACATCAAAGGAAGACACACGCTTGGACCGCATTGGACCAGCCTGATCCGGTCTTTAATCTGGACCAGCGTGTAGGCAGACTTCCATGGCCATGACTCCAAAGGGTGTGTGCAGTTCCGCTGGTCAGGGCATGCTCCTCTGGCACACCTGTGTGTTCCTCTAATGCGTGCATGCTCCGCTGATCAGCGTACGTTCCTCCAGTACACCAAGAGGAATGGGAGCCTCAGACCAAAATGACAAAATGCACAAGCAAATAGGGATCTACTGGGATGCTGGCTACCCACGGCCCTTCCAAGATGCAAGGCTTTGTCGTGAAGACCAGGGACCACCTGACACACACATACACGTGCCACAGCAGGCCGCTTGCTGATTCGCAACAGCATGCAAGCCACAGACCTCCCAGTGCACACACTGCAGGCCGCCTGTATCTCTGCTGTAGCATAACGGGGTTGTTGGAATGGAAGGGATTCCCATGGGGCCCTCGTTCGCATGGGAGGCTGATGCAGCAGTGACCAGGGACACAGCAGTGATGTGATGTGGGGCACAGCGGAGATGTGGTGTGGGGCACAGCAGTGATGTGAGGCGCAGCATGCGCACCAATACTGACATGTATGCCCTTAGCACGCACTTAGTAAAGCAAGCGGCCTTGGTGCCTGTTCTTCACAGCAATAGATACGCTCTTGGTGCTCATCTTTTACCCTGAAGGCCGCGCCTGGCGCAAGTGCCCTGCTCTCCAACACCGACAGCATGCGGCAAGAACCCGTGCATCCTTTCCCCTAGGGCGCACACCCACCGGAACAACTGTGCAGGTGTCTGGCCAAACTCATTGATTTGGCACTCGAGCGCACGCAGCTCGATGGGGTCATTGACCTGCGTGGCCCAGCAGCAGGAAGCGAGCAAGCGGCCCTTCACAAGCTGTGGCTGCAAGGACCAGTCTTTGACTGTGTACACGATGAAGGGGGATTCAGCCTGTTGCTGTGTGAATATAAAGAGGGCTTAGTGAGCTGTGGTGGCCTTACGAGTGTACCGTGCAAGCAATACGCGGTCAGTGTGATTGACAGCAGCAACACAGGGTCAGTCAGATGTCATGTACACAAGGGGCGCATGCAAAGAGCGTAATGCAAACAGCGCGTGACGTTTGCTCGTGCTCAACTGAAGACGGTGCACGCAGATGGTGCGCATGCAAAGGGTGCCTTTGAGGCAGCTCTCTGCCTCTGGCTCACAGGAATACAGGATCCGTAAAAACACTGGCACAAATGTGCAAGGGGTACACATGTGCGAGGGGTACACATGTGCAAGGGGTACACATGTGCAAGGGGTACACATGTGCAAGGGGTACACATGTGCAAGGGGCACACATGTGCAAGGGGTACACATGTGCAAGGGGTACACATGTGCAAGGGGTACACATGTGCAAGGGGCACACATGTGCAAGGGGTACACATGTGCAAGGGGCACCAGCACTCACCTTTGAGACGTCCACTGCACCCTCGTAGGTGAGATGGAAAAAGACGTTGTCGGCGGCCTCTGCACAGAGAGTTGAGGAGGTGAGAGGCAGCTGCTTCGCACGCGGCATGATGCAAAAGCCCTTGGCCAATGCAAAACGCAGAAGCGCCAAGCACGATGTCCCCACATAGGTGCAGGTAGTTGGATTCTCCAAAAAGGAATGGAGCAAGCCAACCCCTAGAAGCCCATGCTGCACAAGGTGCTTTTTCCACCCCCAAAAACCAAGCCGGCAGCTGCGCGCTCCCACCTGCTGCTCGTCCCCTTTGCTTGGCGCCAAAAACCAGGTCGATCCAGTGGTGCAGGTTGTGAGACACGTGGGGGCTCTCCAGGGCCTGGCGGTGCTTGACCAAAAAGTCCTCTGGGTCTGCACGCACATATGCGTATGCCCACATGCATGCCCACAGGTAATGCCTGAAGGTGACAAGCGTACACACCCTGGAGAGGTCCTTCTAAGGCAGCGCAGCAGGCTTGACAGCTCTGTGCTGGCTTGCTGTGCACTTAACATGCTCACACCCATACTTGCACACGCACATTCGCGCACACATATGCACACATGCACACACGCACAGAGACGCAAGCATGTGCACAAACACGCAAACCAGATGTCTGCACACTCTCCAAATGGGCTCTTCTCCGCACACACTGGCAGGGCTAGGGGGTTTCAGGGAAGCCTGCTGCAAGGATGGATGGAGCGCCCCAAGAGCAGCACCTTCACTAGGCTGTAAGGCTCTGCTCTTTCACACTACCACATCCAGGCGCCACGAGAGCGACCTGGCCTGGCTGATGTGCATATGACTGCGCTCACTGAATGCCACATGGCCGCGATGCAAGCTGCGAGCCGTGGCCCATGGCATGTGTCAAGACTCTAACAGCACGCCTCTGCATGCGCTTCTATGCGCTTCTAATACGGTGTGCCTGCAACGCTTGGTTGCAGCTGCTCTGGACTTGCACGGTGTGCAGACCTCAAGAAAGGATGGAGTGCAAGTCCCCCTGTTCTTCTATGCAGGAACAAGGTGACATTGTAGCATACCCGGTCACCGGGAACGGCTGGTCCTTCGGTCTGCCTTTGGCGCAACGTTACAGAGCCAAATGGCAGTGACAGTCTTGATCAGGCCCTGGACAGGTTCCCCAAGAAGCATGCCCATTGATTAAGTTTCCCTCCCCCTTAATGACCTTTTCAGCCCCTCACCCACTTGCCATTCCACCCCCAACCCCCCACACACGTACGCACACAAACACACGCACGTACGCACACGTTTTCAGCATGCCCACCAGCACACCCTCACCATGCGCCCACGGCGGCAGCTCCACATCATCCACTGCGGCCCCGCTCTGCCGCACCCCCAGCGGCAGCCGCAGCCCGTTGACGAGCCAGTCGCCGCCAGGCAAGAAGAACTCGGGGATGAGCTCCTGGGGGTGCAAGTGGGGGCATTCCAAGCAACGCAGATGATTGGCAAAGCCTCCCAATCGCTGCTGCCCTGTTTGGTTTGCATGCCCCACATCACGCTCCCGGGAGAAGAGGAATTGAGGCGGGGATGGACGGTGGGAGAAGGAGGAGTCAAGGAAGGTAGACCAGAGGCTGGCTGCGTATGCAGTGAGGGTGCCTAGACTGGTGCGACCACATGGCTACCCAAGGGGCCCCACTCCTGAACTTAGATAAGGAGTAGGGGAGAGGGCAGGGGCGGGTCATGTCAGGCAGGGCAGCACATCCGTCAGCAAGAGGGAGTGCCAACCAGTTGCGTTGTGCAGTGAAGTACACGATCGAGGTGATGCGTACCCATCTAAGATTTCCGCTGTGATGGCCAGCCCAGGGACATTCCCTGGGCAGCTCAATATCAGGCAGTCCCTACTTTGGTCTGACCAGGCAGCCTCCACTCCAGTCTGACCAGGCAATAAGGGGAGCAAAACATTATCGCGGACAAGGATGGGGGGGTGAGGGTAGCAGGTGCAGGCACAGATCAGGTAGGCCTGCTGCGTGTGGGGGAAGCAAGCAGCCAGTAATCGCCAAGCTGTATCCTGGCCGTGCAGTATGCATGATTATTCATGGAAACACTCTCATGCAAAATTGCAGGCTGCACTATCAGGGAGAGCAGAGGATGCTTTGCCTGGCGCAGAGGGGCGCGTGCATATTGGCAGCCGCGGACCGCCATGCAAGCACAGGCTAGCATCAAGCACCATGGTGTGGGGATGCCGGATCTGAGAACAGTGGTCTGCGCACGACGCGTCCTGGCCACACACCCGCACTTGCTGCCATGTGACATGACTCACGTTGCACTTCTAAGTGAGTGCCATGTGCCACATTGTGTCGCGGCGCATCAAATTAGATCACATCGTGCCACGGTGTATCACGGTGTATCACAGTGCATCAAGTTGTGTCACAGTGCTTCAGTGTGTCACGGTGCTTCAGTGTGTCACGGTGCTTCAGTGTGTCACGGTGCATCACGGTGCTTCAGTGTGTGACAGAGTGTCACGGTGCTTCAGTGTGTGACAGAGTGTCACGGTGCTTCAGTGTGTCACGGTGCTTCAGTGTGTCCTGTTGTTCAACGCTGTGCCGCGCTGCATCACGTTGCTTTAAGCCTGTGGCATGCTTTGTTGTCGTGTGTCAGGCTGTGTCACGCTGTGTTACGCTGTGTCAAGCTGTGTCACATCGCGCCACAGGCCAAGAACCATGCGGCCCCTCCAAGCAAACCTGCTTGTTGCGTGCCACACAAGGCTTGGGCAGCAGGACCTGACCCGATTGGATGAGGCAGTGGAGTCACCGGTGCAATGCACGTTATGCTTTGGCAGCAGGCTAAGGCCTCGCTGGATCGTCATCCCAGTCACTGCTGCATTAGATCAGTGATTGGGTGACACACACCCACTAGATCACGCACGATCTGTGCCAAGCTCACTAGGTGCGGCATCCCAGGTCCTGTTGCAATACACCGGCCACAAGGACATCGGGCACCTTGACATCTGTGGAGCTTGTGTTCACGCTCTGCCAGGACTCCCGGATCGAAGCAAACAGGCGGTCTGGTGCATCAAAGCGACCGTTCTGCAAATGGGAAGAGGCACAGCGATGATCAACAAGGTGCAGTGCGTTAGAGCAACTGTCCTTCAAAATGTGTTGAGGCCTGTGCACGGTGGTGGCGCATGCCGGCTTTGCACGCGAATCTCGAGCCTGCGCTTTGCAGTGTCAGGGAACGACCTGCAGGCAAGCCTACGCAACAGCCATCTGGCCGAAAAGGAGATTGCAGCATAAATGGGAGCCAGGTGGGAGGCGGATAAAAAAAAGGTGGGAGACGGCTTACACTAGGGTTCTTGCAACAGGAATAATGCTCCCAACAGCTCCCCTGCATGCTGGCTGTGCAGCTGCCCCACCCACAAAAGCGAAAGCCCTAGCTTGATCCACACGCCCAGCACAAGCCCAGGTGCTGCCCCTGCCAACCTTTGTGCATGTTAGCAACCCAGCGCACCTTGCACACCTCACAACACAGTCAGCAAGCATCACAACCATTCAAAAGTGCTCCAGCGCATCCAACACACCTCCCACAACCCCCTGCAACTCCTGCACCTGCTCAAGGCACCTTGCCCAAGGCGCTTGCTCAAGGCACTGGTGCATCCAACGCGCTCAGTGCACCGCCCAGCAGCCTGTGCATATGCACCCATAAGAGCAAGCGCTGCCGACCCCAACTCCTGCAAAGCACGCGGGCCACACCTGCAGGCGCAGCATGTGCGCGGGTGCCGCCCTCAGCAGCCAGTACATGACGTAGCCAGGTGTGGAATAGTGGGTGCCATACATGAAGGGCCGGATGCCGCCCTCCTCAGCGAAGGCGTCGGCGGGCATGTCCCGAAACCTGCATGCACCACACTGAGGCTCGGGCGTGTGTCCAAGTGGCCCTCCGAACTAAGATGGCTGTTCAAATGTGTGTGTGCATGCCACAAGGACGCTTGTGAGTGCACACGTGTGTGCACAAGCGCATGCATGTGTGCATTCATATGTGTCTATGCGTGCGTGCATGTGTGTGCGTGTGCATGCGTGCTTGCGTGCGTGCATGTGTGCGAGTGTGCGCACGCATTTATCCAGGAACCTGCGGATGCTAAGTAAGACATCACCACATGCCTAGACATGCATTACAAGACCCAGAGGGTGCTCAGACATGGGTTGATGTGTGGGCACATGCTGGCGCGCCTCCGTGCATACGCACACTTCCGATCACCGAAACAACACCAAGAGCAGCCAGCTGTCAATTTGAGACAAATGGGTGAACAGCTGTGTGCACACCTGGGTGTGGCATGGGCTTCATTCATGAGCAAGAGGCGCGAGGGCCGCGGCCCTAGGGCAGCAGTGGGAATCCAAAACATGGAACCCCAGGACCAGCAAGCAAGGGCCGCGTGCATGCCTGAGGCAGCAGCCAGGCGGCTGGTGCACATTGCAGGTGCATGGCCGCCTAAGCCGCAGACTCCTTGTCAACACATCAACACGTATCCGCGTTATGCAGCTACTGCCAACACACTGCAGATCCCTCCAGCAAGCAGCTCAGACCCCCCTATCTTCCTCCTCCCCCCTCTGCTTGCGTGCTTTGCCCATGTCTTGCCTCTTACGGAACTCCTCGAGGCGTACAGGGTTCAGGGCTCCCACTGGCTTGCTCAGGTCCCTGCGTGCAGGTTCCAAAGGAGGGACACAGCCCTCACCACCAAAGCCCAAAAGATATCATGCACCTTGGGAGTGCGTGCTGTGCTGTGTCCCTGCTGTGAAGACCCCGTGCAGAGCCTCAGCGTTTAGGCCACCAGAGGCACCATGACTCCATGGCGCGTGGGCCACCAGAGGCTCCATGACACCAAAGGCGAGTCAGCCACCAGATGCACCGTGACAGCAGCGCAGCAGGGAGGACGGGCGGTAGGAGTCAAAGCAAGCTCTCCAGCCTTGGAGGCTATTGGCGCAATTGGCAGGCTTGCCCACACACCGCCGGCCACCTGAATGTGGCGGGGTTGCCCAGGTCCAGGGTGCTGCTAGTGTAGTCGGTCAGGATCCAAGGGAACACTGGCCACTGCGCCAGGTCATTGAAGGAGCGGCCTGCACAGCAGGTGTGCACCACACAGGTGTCATTGTAGGAGCGGCTTGCACAGCAGGTGTGCACCGCACAGGTGTCATTGTAGAAGCGGCTTGCACAGCAGGTGTGCACCGCACAGGTGTCGTTGAAGGAGCGGCCTGCACAGAAGGTGTGCACCGCACAGGTGTGCCAGGGCTCTGGCTGGCATAAGGAGATGAGGGTGGGGGCTGAAATAAGGGGACGGAGTTCTAAGAGGGGAAGGGGCGGAGGGGGCCCCGGGGCTGAGGAGGGCCTGCGGCCCAGGCAACGAAAAGGAGCGGCCTGCAAAGCAGGTGCACAGCGCGGTTCATTGGCCACCGCGGTTCAACGGCCAGGTCCCTCCACGCCAGCGACTGCCTGTGAGCTTTTGGCCTTGTGGGCACTGCTCCGCCAGCAGGGCACTGGCGGCGGATGCCAAGGGGACACAGCCCCTGAGGCACTGGCGGCGGATGCCAAGGGGACACAGACCCTGAGGCACTGGCGGCGGATGCCAAGGGGACACAGCCCCTGAGGCTCCCTTTTCACCGCAATCAGGCCTGTGGCCTGCACTCCAGACTCACACAGACTCACAGCTGGGATACCCAAATTGCCTGCGACACACCTGGGGGGCTGCTGGCCGCTCTCCCACACCAACCACGGCCAAATGCAGCGACGGATTGGACCCACACCCAGCAGCACACAGCACAGCCAGTGGCTTTCAAATGCCATGACCCCTCCAAACCAACGTGAAGCCCTTGTGCAGGCGGCACAGCCACTGAGGCCCCCACCCATTGCAAGCTTCTGGTGCAGCAGGCGGCACAGCCACTGAGGCCCTCATCCACAGCAAATCTTGGGTTCGTCAGGCAGCGCAGCCCCTAGAGCCCCTCACCCGCCGCAAGGTTCAGGTACAGCAGGTAGTCAAAGTTGGAAACGCGCCCGCACTGCCATGCAGCCGTCACCCTGGGCAGCCATCCTCCCTGAGGGCAGCACCAGGATGAACAACAAACACATTGTGAGAATACTCAAAGTATGTAAAACACACTTTCTTGCTAGGACTCTTGAAACGCCATCTGGCTGGGCTGTCAGCCAAGCTGAGGATGGCAGCAACGTGCAGCAGCGCAGATCAGCACTAGAGGTGAAGGGGTGGGAAAGTAGGCAAAGCAGCTTTCAAGGCGCAGGAGCTGTCAGGTATGCCAACTGCAGCAACTGCAGTGCTACGATTGTGGGCAAGATGGAGGGCCGGGAGCGCAACCAGAGGCTTGTACAAGGCATCAATGTGTGCCTGCGTGTGCAAATGCACCGCCACACATGCTCTCATCCAACAAGTCCACTCATATGCTCTCATCCTAGAAGTCCACTCAAATGCTCTCGTCCAACAAGTCCACTCAAATATTCTCGTCCAAGAAATCCGCGCACATGCTCTCATCCAAGAAGTCCATTCACGTGCTTTCATCCAAGAAGTCCACTCACATGCTCTTGTCCAAGAAGTCCACTCACATGCTCTCATCAAAGAAGTTCACTCACATGCTCATCCAAGAAGTCTACTCAAATGCTCTCATCCAAGAAGGCCACTCACATGCTAAGTTAAGAAGTCCACTCACGTGCAAAAGATTTCCCAACACATGCACACATTCCCGCATGCACACACGTACATTCACACACACACACACACACACACACACACACACACACACACACACACACACACACACACACACACACACACACACA
>LKMJ01003233.1_pt1 | contig 15146 bp, 12 predicted proteins | sample 643391 | NCBI WGS metagenome assembly LKMJ01 (sample SAMN04112250, study PRJNA286221) | soda lake metagenome | biome: soda lake; feature: Kulunda Steppe; material: water; isolation source: sample PL-Br10 brine of Picturesque Lake | place: Russia: Kulunda steppe | collected 2010-07
AGGGTGTGACCTGGACCGTGATTGGCTCGTCACTGCTGGTCACCATCTCGAAGTGTTCGGGGAGCTCGACGGTCGCTTTGCCGTCTTCCATCTCGGCGACATCGCTGACCTCGGTGTGTGCTTTGCCAGCTTCGACTGCGTTGTACGCGACGGTCTTTTCGCCACCAGTCGTCTCGACGGCCTGGACGAAGTGTTTCGTGCCGCTGACTTCAAGATCGCCACCGACTTCGAGCGTGCCGCCGATATCGACGTTTTCTGGCGTTTTGAATCCGTAACCGCCGTCTGCGTTCGGGACGACCGCCTCAAACGCCACCGCATCGTCATCGTTCGCGGTATTTTGGGCTCGTACCCCGTTCCCTTCCGCCGAGTTCGTTCTGCCGCGCAGGCCGGCGTTCTCTCCCTCATCAGCACTCGCGACACCGAGTAGGCCGGTCCCTTCCGGCGAGTCCGCACGTCCCTGTATACCTCGGGTGTCACCGCTTTCGGCGGTTGCGAGGCCATACATACCTCGTCCCATTGGACCAGCTTCGTCACTTTCTCCCCAGAGTGCGATACTTTCGTCTGACTCCGCTTTGATTCCCTCCCCGTTGACTTCGATTGTCAGTCCGGGATCAGCGGGGTCACCAGACCACGTTTCTCCCAGATGGTCGTGGTCTTCGCTCGCGGACACAGAGCCGGCTCCGGCTCCTAGACCGAGAACACCCAAGCTGCCCAGCGTCGCTAACACACCACGTCGCTGCCACTGGCCGGCGATCGGCTCGGTTTCAGTGCTAGCCGTAATCTCCGTTTCTGATCTGTCGATCTGTGATTCAGACTCCGTATCAGATACTGTGGATTCGGTCTCAGCGTCTGTAGTGACAAGCGATTCGAGTCTATCTATTCGCTGGTGTAGCTCTTCGTTTTCTTGTTCCAGCGATTGAATCCGGTTCTGCTCGTCGTTTGGTCCGGCTGATTCCGGCCCTTCAGTGTTAGACTTTTTCATGCGTGAAAGACCCATCCGAGTAATAAGAGGGAACATACATAAATGCTTTGAACACTCAAAATATACTGACTGTGTGTAAGCTGTCGACCTGTCTCTCTATTTTTTAACTACGACAAAATTATTTAAATTCGTTATATATATTGCAATATTTATTAGACATTTTTTCCGAATCGTATGTACTAACTGCCCGACTTCGTGCACCGTCGGATGCGGACCGATAATTGATTGCCAGCAGTTCATTGAACATGGTCGCGGCGGCTTCCGGATCTGTGCCATCAAACAGAACGCCATACTCCGAAGCGTCAGTGATGATTTCCTCGTGAGGTCCAATGTTTGAAAGGCCAACTGGCCTACCAGTCGCAAGTGCTTCAAGAACAGCCGTTGGAAGCCCTTCGTACTTCGATGCTGAGACGTAGAAATCAGCAGCGTGCAAGTACGTAATAACATCGGTCTGATAGCCGTGTAGTACAATTTGGTTATTTGATGAAAAACGTTTTTTGTACGTTTCGTACTGATCGCCGTCCCCGACAACGTGAAATTCACACTCCTGTTCAGTGTCTGCCAGTTCATAGCCGTCGAGAACTGTGCTCGTCCGCTTGAGATCGCTAACCTGACCCACGTACAAAAACACCGCCCGATCGTGAGGGATGCCAACAGTGTTTCGAGCCTGATACTGTTCGCTGGATGTCGGCGGCTGATAGGCAGTTGTATCTACTGCGTTTGGGACCGCCACTGTCGACACTCCGTGTTCAGCCAGTTTCTCTTTGACGAACGTTGAACAGCTAACCACAGTATCGATAGATGGGAGTTGTCGAAGATGAACATAACACATCAAATACCCAAACAGACGCGCGTACCGAATCGGATAATCGTGAAACGGATAATTATGCATTGTTGAGACTGTAGGAAGAGCGGAGATTCGTGAGCTGATGAGATCTGATCTGAACCCATGGGAGTGGATGATATCAATATCGTGTGTTTTGATACAGCTTCGGACGTGGGCTGTCCCAGATAGCAACCACCGAACGGTATCTAGATCTAACGTGATGACTTCTGCTCCGACAGCTTCAAACCGCTGTCTCTCAGCCGATGTAGCACGATCGGACAGCTCAATCACGATCGGCTGGTGGTCTAGATGGCGAACAATATTGTACAGTTGATTTACTGGACCACCACTCCGAAGCGATGAGACGAGATACCCGATCTTCATACGTGAGGCACCTGTGTTGTGTTCGGTCTTTTCGTCTTTCGCGTGTATTTGGCCATTGGCTGCACTCTGAACTCACCCCGTGGCCAGTGGCCACGCCACGGGGCAGTCGCCTTGGTCGCCTGTACACCGCAGCAACGAGTCTGTAGGCGAGACTTATCTAGATTAGTTTTATACGCACTCTTGGACCGCATCGATCTGGCGCTGTTTGAGTCGATCCAACTGCTGTTGGTCCAGTTGGATTGGTTCCCCACGCTGGTACTCGTCGACGACGTTGTCGAACAGTCCCTGCCGAGGCGTTTGGTAATAGAACGTCGCCTCGTTCCCATACGCCAACGTCGGCACACAGGCGTGTATTCGGTCTGAATACGTATGGTCGGTGTTTGCGTATACGAATAGATAGTCCTCTAGCAGATCGGAAATAAGTGCGTTTGGCTTGTCTAAGAACGCTCGTTTCGATTTATATTCGGCCAACCGTCGTACGATACTCAAAAACGGCTGTGAGTAGCCAAACGGTTCATGATCAAGTCGAATGACTTCTGTATCGACCAGCACTGATGGTTCTGGAAGCGTATCAAAGGTAACAGAGATAAACTGCGTAGTTGCCTCCGGTGGTGTGTACCAGTCGTCAATAAAGAACGCACAGTCGATGCCGTTTGTAACGTTTGGAACGTGAGGAGAGTACAGATCGTATGCTGTCGAATCCCGGGTTATCATTCCTACAATATTCAACTCCTCGAGCATTCGGAGGACGGTTTGCTGAGTGGCATCATCGTACGACCCGCCTCCTGCACCCAGTAGTAAGATCGGCACACCATCGTCACTGAGTTGTTTGAGTGTCTGGTACCGGGTTCGAAGCCCGTTTTCGTGAAGAATGCAGCCGGAAAACACCGCCAGATCAAGATCAACGGCATCAGCAACAGTAAACACATCGTTGTCGTCTTCGGTCGAAACAGACGTGGCTCCACCGATCGTTGATTTCAGCGATTGGAACTGTGAGATGCCGGGGACATCTTCTAGAAGCGTTCCAACCCCGGAGAAGATTCCGTCTGAAACACGTTCGTATGCCAACTCGTTGTAGCCGCCAATTTCGTAGATATCCGCGGTGGGAAACGATTGTTCGAGAATTGCTCTTGCACCCTTATCAATAAATCCGTTTCCAATATTCGTTCGCCAAGTGGTGAGAAGACCAATCTGCATTACGCGGTAGAACGCTGTCGGTTTATTTATATACTTCGAATTGAGAACTCGTTCAAGCCGATAATGGATACAGGCGCTAGCAGCGTTACGAAGGCCGGCGTTCTCGTGTTGATCGCGTCAGCGTTCAGTTTAGGACTGGATTTTGCGTTCCGGCTTCTCCTTGCTCAGTTTCTTTCTGCCGAGACGTTTGGGATAATATTTCTATCTATATCAATAATAAATATTTGTACGATAGTTGTTGTGATGGGGCTCAATCAAGGAGTGACAAAATATATTGCGGAGGGTGAACTGTCTGAGGGGTCGATCGTCGGCACTGCTGTGCTCGCTATTGGACTAGCAAGTACTGCTCCGATACTCATTGCCGTTATCCAGTCCGACTTTCTAATCAGCCAATTTTATAATGGCGGCACTGATCAGATGGCGATACTCCTTTTTGCAGCGATTATTCCGTTCTATGCACTGAACCAGCTAATTGAGGGAATCCTCCGTGGCAGAGGAGAGACCGAAACGTACGTGCTTTTTAGACGCGTGTTTTTTCCACTCTCCCTCCTTGGGTTCGGATTTGCCGGTACGTACGTCGTTGGTACGGTGATGGGTATTGCTGGTGGGTTACTGGTTGCATACCTTTCTACGACGCTGTTTGGTGTGTACTGTCTCAGTCGGGTGAACGTGTCCGTTGCAGTTCCGACCACCGAGTCACGAGCTGTCATCACGTTCAGTCTCCCGCTTGTGCTCTCTGCATCGACGTATACGCTCCTCATGTACTTTGACCGTATTGCACTCGGTTGGTTTTCGGTCCCAGAAACTGTCGGTCAGTACGAGGTCGCAGTCACAATTGCACTACTGGTTGGGATATTCCAGTCGGCGTTCAATTTTCTGATACTGCCGGATTTGTCGAAAAAGGCTAGTTCCGATGACCTTGCTGGGTTTCAACAAACGTACTCACACACAACCAAGTGGACGGTAATTTTCACCGCTCCGGCAGTTGCGCTCCTGTTGGTTCGTCCATCGTTTTTTATTGATCTGTTCGGTGATTCATTCGATAGCTCAACGATCGTACTGCCGCTTGCGATACTGTGTATTGGGTTCTTCCTTGATACGGCTACCGGTCCAAATGGAGATGCACTTCTTGGGTTCGGAAAATCACGTCACGTAATGGTCTACAATGTAATTGCGGTTATCGGGAACGTCGGTCTCAATATCGTCCTCGTTCCGCTGTATGGTGTTGGTGGAGCAGCAGTTGCAACGGCTGTTAGCTTTACGATAATGAACGGACTCAAAATTGCTGATCTCCACTTCAATCACGGAATCACCCCTCCGAAATCCGTGTTCAAATACACAATACTTTGGCTTGCGTTTCCTGCAGCGGTCTTACTTATGCTCCCCAACAGTGTACACCTCGTTGTTGAATTCGCTCTACTTTCGGCCGTCAGCCTAGTTTCGATCGGCTTTTCAGTTTTGACACTCTCGGTGACAAACAACATCACAAAAGAGGACAGAGCGTTGTTAGCATCGATCGTTCCGTTCTCGTCTACAGTTCGGCTGTTAGTGAACCGGTGAACAACGCTGACTTTGATACTAGACGGAACGAGGAAGGGAGTCGATGCGTATTAACGAACCGAGGGTCGCGAGATTTGCCGTCAGGGTTCGCGCCACTCGTGGCGACACTCACTGCAAGTCAACAGCCAAACCTCGGAGGAACCGCCCGGCTTCGGCATCATCTCAGAGGAGGCCCGATCGCTGTCGCAGCCGTCCGCTGGACAGGGCTGTTGAATTGATCTGATGCGATCTTATAAGAACCAATATATTTGCTCGAGTTCGCATCAGAGGATTATTTATTTACCGGTGCTGAGTCCAACTGAACAGTGGACAGATGGAATCAGCGTAGAGGGCGAATCCAATGAGCAGTATCTCCGTTTTACTCCCAGTAGCCGCGACGACCGACCCAGACGGTTTGCGTCGAGCACATCAAAGTATTGTTGATCAAACAACGCCACCGGCAGAGATCCTGTTAGTAACCAACCAAGAGCTTCCGGGAACTATCGACGCAGCAATCGACGAACTAGTCGAGACACACGCAGTCAGCCGGCACGAACACGTTCCTGACGCTCACGGATTGGGTGAGACACTCCAGTTTGGTCTCGAAACGTGTTCAGAGCCCTTTGTGGCACGGATGGATGCTGATGATATTGCCACCCCCGATCGGTTCACTGCTCAGTTGCCTGTCCTTACAGAAACCAACGTAGAGATCGTTGGCTCACATCTTGCAGAGTTTCGTGACGATCCCGACACTATACAACGAGTACGCGAGGTGCCACTTTCTCATGACGATATCGCCGAGTGGATGCCATGGCGGTGTCCAGTAAACCATCCGACCGTACTGTTCGATCGGAAAGCGGTGCTCGACCTCGGGGGATATCGTGAGTTCCCGATGATGGAAGACTGGGATTTATGGGCACGGTGTCTCGCTGCTGGACTTCGCTTCCGAAATCTTGATCAACCGCTCGTTCGCGCCGAAGTTGCCGACCTTGTTGGTCGGCGGGGGGGAGTAGCGTATGCGGAGGCTGAGATTCGAATGGTGCGAGAACTCCGGCGACTTGGCATCGCTTCCCGGCGTGATGCGGTTCAGAATCTGTGTCTTCGTGTGCCTCCACGAGTGCTACCGCCACGTGCACGGAAACGAGTTTACGATATATTCGCACGCTAACTGAAAACGGCATGTCAGGTTTTGTGCTACTACGAGGGCGTCTGTTTGTGCTATGAGTGGGTGGCATACCGTTTGAGCAGCGGATGATACTCACGTTCCCGGTGACTTTATGATCTCAAAACGCAACAGGTACGGTGGAACAGAGCTAATACATATATGACGAATATGGACTTGGAAACTATTAAGAAAGGGCTAACAGATCCCACAGGGTTGTTAAGAGAGGTCAACAAGCTGTATTATACGAGAGCTCGTCAACGTTCCTACTATCCGCACGGGACAGATGTTTTTGCACACGAGGATTGGGATAATCTGATTATCCTTGATGCGTGTCGGTACGACGTGTTCGAGGAGTATATATCCATACAGGGTGAGTTAGAAAAGAGGCAGTCTAGAGGGGGCATGTCGCCAGAGTTTGTACGTGGTAATTTCTCGAATAAGAAACTATACGATACTGTCTATGTCTCAGCTAATGAATGGTTTGCGAAACTTCGAGAGGAGATCGATTCGGACGTACACCAGTTCGTTAATTTACAGTCGAATCATCTCGATCTGGCTGGAATGTCTGTTCGCCCGGAAACAGTAACAGAACAGGCAGTACAAACTGCTTCGGAGTTTCCGGACAAACGGCTTATTGTTCATTATATGCAACCACACCAGCCCTATATTGGCCCAACTGGTGAAAAACACTTTACGCGAAGCCCGGGGCTGATCGAGACATTACGAAAAAGTGAGAACGTTTCGGATGAACTGCTTTGGCAGGCCTACTGTGAAAACTTGGAAATAGTGCTTGACCACGTTGAGCAGTTGGTTGGTGAGCTAACGGGGAAAACAGTGATTACGTCTGACCATGGAGAGCTTCTGGGGGAACGAGTGTTTCCTATTCCCTTGAAAACGTATGGTCATTTCGATGGGATATATGTCGACGAGCTAATTGATGTGCCCTGGTTCGTGTGTGATCATACAGAACGAAAACAGATCAAGAGTGAACGACCGACTGAGAGAGACCAAACGGGAACGGACGACGCAGTTGACGATCGACTGCGGCAGCTGGGGTATAAAACATAACCTCCGACTGTCATTTGGACGTTACTGACTCATCAGCAAAACTGCTTGTTTCACCAGCCGCAATCAGTATTCCGTACAACAGTATAAAATACATATTTGATGATGTCGTCATTGTAAGTGACGAGAAAAGAGATACCAAAACAAGAACCGCACCGAGGCGCCGCAGCCGTGTATCTGACTGTTGTACCCCACGAAGCCAGCACGCCACAAGTGGAAGTTTGAACGCCAGATACCCGACAAAACCGAACTGGAGGGTCCGAAGTACTAGTTCTGAATCGTAGGCGAACGTATGGAATTCAGTAGACACTAATCCACCAGTAACAATGTATTCCGGGTTGTTGATCAAGTAACTGTAGGACTGTGACCGGTGTTGGATACTGTGTGTCGACAGAATCGTTTGAACGAGGTCACCAGAGACTGCTGCATCAATAAACCGACCCAGAAACGGATGGTACGCAGCCAGTACGAGACCAACCACTGCCGTTGGCAGCGCCATGAGAATCAGTGTTCGGACGTGTATCTCTGCCTCTCGGGACCGAAGGATTGGGAGTCCGAGTACAATTATTTCGGTGATAACGATTGTAATGAGTGCCATCCGTGATGAGGATGCTAATGCTAAGAGACCTGCCAGAACGACATAGCGGTAGCGATTCGTGTAAATTGTCAAGAACCGTCCAAAGAGATACGCAACAAAACCGACTCGAGTCGACATTCCAGTAGTTCCGCTAGGTCGCCGTTGGAGCACCTCCGCTGATCCGTGTGCAGTTGTGGCACCGAGATTCACAGAGAGTGTTTGAAAATAGACTTCTAATTGGTGGACGATTCCAAGCGGATTAACTAGTTGGACAGAGATCGCTACTACTTGAACAACCAAGAACAGTTTCAACGCGATATGTGATCGTCGGTATCCGTCTCCGCTGAAAATCGCGATTCCGATAGCGATAAAAATGACGTAAAATAAGGGCATTATCCAGTAAAACATATCTTCTGCAGCGACAACATCCGCGATGTAGACGTTGCTAATTGTTACTACACCAACAATAGCGCTCCCAAGAACTCCCGCATAAATATACATTGTGGGAACATCATATCTGAATATAAGGAAGGCAACCAACAGCGGCAACACGAGTGGAAACCCACCGATATTTACCAGCGGGAAAAAAATAACCAAACCCACAACCACCCATCGAATAAGAGTCATTGTCGGAAAGTATGTACTTTTGTTGACCGATGCCATTGTTCATCTTCGTGAATACGCGTTCTTAAGACATTCGAATGACCAAATCACCCTATTCGGAAGTTTTCGGCGTAATTAGCCCAGTATAGGCTACTCTGACGATGTACGAATATCTCTAGCCGATGCTGAGACTGAAAACGGCTACTCTTGAAGGGGTACATTTATTCCGTTTTGATACTATACCCAGATCAATGTACACTGTCGATGATCTGGTACGTGGGTTTAATAATCCAAAGAGGCTCCTTACGGAGCTGAATAGGTACTATCACTCTCGCCTGTACACCAAAAATAGTGTTGATGGGATCAGCGTATTTGATGAGGATTGGGATTTTTTGATAATCCTCGATGCGTGTCGGTATGACATCTTTGAAGACGTTGCAGAACTTCCGCGAGATACTCTTACTAGTGTAACATCAAGCGGGGCTCATAGCACCGAGTGGGTTTCTGCAAATTTCGGTGGAGAGACACTACACGATCTTGTCTACGTTACCTCAAACCCATGGCTTTCGAGACTGAGCGCAGAGATAGACGCATCCATCCACCATCACGAGTATGTAGCTGATGGCGTGACGAATCCGGATGTACTCACTGCCAAGGCGATTGAGGCTGCATCGGAGTTTCCGAACAAACGAATCTGTGTACATTACGTCCAACCTCATTTCCCATATTTGGAGTACGATTTCCCCGAAGATGGTGACCTTATGACAAGTGTCAAACGGTCAGGTGCCTCGCAAAAAACGGTTAACGAAGCCTATCGTTCGAACCTAGAAATCGTGTTGCCGGAGGTCGAGACGCTGTTTGAAGAACTAAGCGGGAAGTTCGTTGTGAGTGCTGACCACGGGGAGATGCTTGGGGAACGCCAACGTCCGATCCCAATCCGGTGGTTTGGCCATCCGCGACGCATCTGGATTGAGGAGCTCATTGAGGTTCCGTGGCTCGAGTATGTCTCCGGAGAGCGCCGTGATATTATCGCTGAACGACCGAAAACAGAACCGACGATCGATGAGCACGAAACGACGGAGTCGCTAAAGGCACTTGGATACTTGGAGTGACACAAGACTACCGGAAGCCCACGACGTCAGCCCTGAGAGGATCACAGGCCGCTAGTCGCACCACGGAGTATACCGTTCACCCGTCGTCACCGATCGCCGTCTCCGTAGCAAACGATTCGATTCCATCATGAAGTGACACTGATGGGGTAAAGCCCAACACCGATTTGGCCTGAGAGATGTCAGCTCGACTCCGGGCAATGTCACCCGGCCGTTCGTCAACGTGAACGATTTCCGAATCAGAGCCGACAACATCCCGAATCGTTTCGGCTAATTCGAGAATGGAGACGCTTTCGCTCGTTCCAATATTAAATACACCAGTTACACCGGAACTCGCTGCCAACAGGTTTGCGTTCACCACGTCGTCGATATGAACGAAATCGCGTGTCTGTGACCCGTCTCCCTCAACAGTAATCGGATCTCCACTCAGCGCTTGCTCAACAAAGATGCTGATAACAGCACTGTATGGTCCGGACAGCTGGCCGGCTCCGTATACATTAAAATACCGAAGCGAAACGGTGGTAATATCGTACAACTCTCCGTATAAGTTGACATACTGCTCGGCAGCGAGTTTTGAGAGGCCGTACGGTGATGTCGGTTCCATCGATGCATCTTCGGCGATCGGAACTGATGACGGATGGCCATAGACGGCCGCACTTGAGGCGAATACGACCGTTGCTGATTCCTTCCGGGCCTGTTCAAGCAGGGTTACAGTACCGGTGACGTTGATTTCGTGTGTCAATGCCGGACGGCGTACTGATCGTTCGACATCAATTAGTGCTGCGTGGTGAAAGATGATATCAACGCCGTCAGTCGCCTGCTCGACAGCTTTTTCGTTCCGAAGATCTCCCTGAATCAGCGTCACATCGTTAGGAACGTTCGACCGAGAGCCGTTCGAGAGGTTATCAAGAACACGGACATCGTTGTCGGATGCAAGTGCAGTTACAAGACGGCTTCCAATGAAGCCGGCACCACCTGTTATGAGGACTCGATTGCCCGAGATAGACGAGGGGGTAGTTTCGTCGTTCATGAATTTGTAATGAAGTTTATCGTGTCAGAGACAACTTTCCACACTTGTCGAATAACGATCGCGATATCTAACCAGATCGATTGGCGGCGAATATACTCAAGATCGTATCTGAGCTTTGTTTCCGGGTCCGTACTTTTTGCATCGTTTATCTGTGCGAGTCCGGTTAGTCCGGGTTTTACGAACCAACGCTTGCGCCATGCTGGTGCATCGTCTTCGAGCAACACCTCTTCTTCTGTCCATACGGCTCGCGGACCGACGACGCTCATATTACCGACAAGGATCGACCACAACTGGGGTAGTTCGTCTAAATGCGTCTTCCGCAGTATTCGCCCAACCCGTGTAATTCGATCGTTCTCTTTGTCCTCTGTCGGTATGGCTGATTCCCCTTCCGGAACCATCGATCGGAACTTGTACACAGAGAAAGTTTCCCCAAAGCCGGCGGTTCGATCCTGACTGTAAAACACCGGGCCCGGGCTGTCGAGTTTGATCATCGCAGCGATCACGATCATCACTGGTGCAAACAGTAACAACCCACTCATCGCGAACACGGTGTCGAAGATGCGTTTGAACAGGTGGTCCAACGGGTCCCACGGCTCGATGTCAACAGTGACTAGCTCTCCGACATCGCCCTCAGAGACGAGCACACTATCGGCATACTCGCGGTGTACTTTTACGTTTACTCCGTGTTCGTGGCAGATGTCCAATGCCCCAAAGAACTCTGCCCGATCGGCCTGTCGAAATGCAAGCACAACCGTGTCCACGTCATGCTTGAAAAGAACGTCTTCTAGCCGGGATAGTCCGCCGAGCCGATCGAGCATCCCGAGGCGGCCTTGGGGTTTGATTTCTTCTGGTGGCTCGTCGAGCTGTTGTGATGCTGTCTGTTGATCATCATGTCTGATTGTGACACCGCCGTCGGAGACCACCTCATCCGGAGTCTGCATCCGCGTCAGCGCACCTGTTGGACACAAATAGCCGAGTACTGGTCCGTCTACGGCGGGTGCAATCCGTTCCAACTGTACGAGGTCATCGCCGACAAGCAGCGTTCGATCGGATTGGCTCTGTGGACGGCGAATCCAGACGAACCAAGCAGGGATCGTCACACAAAGCAGCCCGATCGTCATCGTAAGCGTTGCACGCGGCAGTCGATGCGACCACTTGAAATAGCCAAGCGTTGCCAGAGCCAGCCCGCCAATAAGGACTCGTTTTTGAGCGAGAAAGATTGTCGCGAGAATCCGCCGTGGCCGTGGTTTGTACAGTGGAAACAGACTTGCACCGATCATGATCACGCTCAGTGCAATAGCCCATCCAAGCGATGTCCCAGAGAGTGTCGTTACGTGGAGACGGTTAAACAGTGGGACATACGTTGTGAAAACAAACTGAGAGAGCGGGTGATTCGAAACAAGCACCGCAGCCGTGATCAGACCGATCGCACCGAGAGCGCTACCGATTCTATACCGCCACCCAGTTTCCATCGTACGTGGTAGTCGACTCTATATTTATAAATTCTATGATATACAGTAGAAAGGGCGTAACGGCAGTACTGGCGTCTCACGCCTGTACTGATGTGTCGAACCAGTCGAGGCGACTCAGTAGCCGACGGTTGGGTCGGCAACCTTGTGGTTTTAATGTGGGCGGAGTGGACGCAGGCTCTCCGTGAACACAGCCAAACAAGAAACGGTTATAATCACAGAGTCTCCCGAATGTAGATAATGAGCTATGGAAGTGGTCTCCCGTTATGTCACTGATCGACGAAGACGGCAATCTCTTCGGTGTGGTCAATATCATCGATGCGCTTGCAGTCAGTCTGGTTCTGGTAGCCCTCGTTGCGGGTATCGCGTTTATCGGCGTTCTCGGAGCCGATACCGAATCCGAGACGCGGTATGCGACTGTTGATCTTGGTTCTCAGCCCGACCACGTGATCGATCGGCTTGCTGTCGGTGACAACGCGACAATTGGAGGAAACTCCCTTACTGTCACCGACGTGTACGTCACTCCACCTCCAGATGATGACTCAGACGACAGCTCACACGCAATCGTCCGAGTCGCTATCGACGGCGAGCGTATTGAGGCCGGAGACCGGACTGCGTTTGAGGTTGCCGGTACTCGACTCTATGTCGGAAGTGAATTGGAGTTCGAGACCCAAGAGTACAGTGTTGATGGTGATGTTACGAGTCTCGACCGCGAGGGCGAGTCACTTCCGGTCTCAGAAACCGACATCCTCATCGATACAACAGTCTCGGCGACGACCGCAAACGAAATTCAGACTGGAGACACAGTCGATGTTGGTACCCACACCGTTGCAACCGTCACTGATGTACAGCTGTATCCGACTGAAACTGATGAGTACCGGGCGTTTGTCGGTGCCGAGCTCGCTACCATCGACCGTGGGTCGACTCCGCAGTTCAGCAGACAGGCCATTAGTGTCGACAGAACGATTTACCTGAGTCCGGACAACTACGATATCGAAGGCGACATCGTTCGCAGAGGAGCGACGACTGAACCCGGCGTCTCACAGACGACAACTGCCGAAGTCACTCTTGAGGACGTTCCTCCATCGGTTGCAAACGGGGTCGAGGAGGGAATGACCGAGAACATCCGTGATGAGACGATCGCAACAGTGAGATCGGTCGATCAACAGCCGTCAGATGTCGTCACCGAAAGTGACGATGGCAATATATTCCTTCGAGAACACCCGAAAAACAAAGATGTGACGCTGACGGCCGATCTCCAGACCCGAGAGACGGAAACCGGTCTTCGGTTTCACGGAGACTCATTAAAGGAAAATAGGACAGTTGTCCTCGATTTCGGCACGAAAGAGGTTGAAGGAACTGTTACTGAAATACGGTGAGAGCTGATGCTCGGAAACGCATACGATCAGTCGAGTCTTTCCAAGCTCGTCACTGCTAGTCGGAACCGACTCCGGCGAACGGTCGATCGGTCGACACTGGCTCGCGGTTGGAACGACGATCGTCTAGATCCGGTTCGGTCCCGACTCTCGATGCGAAGACGCCCACAAGACAGTATCGGTACCGGTTCGACTGTCGTGAACGCGTTTCGGTCGGCAACACTGACTGCGATGGTCGGTGTGGCTCTCACCATGGGGAGGGAGTATGCAGACTCCTCGGTCGTACACCGGTGGTTCACCGCTGTTCCCGAGCCGGATACAGTTACGATTGATCTGTCGCAAACGACCGTTCTTGGGCCTGTGATTGTGCGTCTCGATCGAACGTTGCAGACACTCGCTGCTGTTGCACCGACAGCAGTCGTGACTGCTGTTGTGAGCCGTCTCCGATCGGCTGGTTACGAGCGATCGGTTCGAGCCGTCAGCCTTGCTCTCTTCCCGGTCATTGTCGGTTCCCTCTACCTAAGTTTCCGGTCCGGTTTCCTCTCTGTGCCGGTACTGCTCGTTCACACACTGTTCGCTATGATGGCCACAGTTGGCCTCCGGTCTACAATCGGGTTCCGGGAACTCTGTGAAACGCGGCTGTATACCGTGTTGCTACTACTGCTTGGGCCACCAAAGCGATCCAACGACGAGCCAACCGATTCCGTTCACGCATCTCCTGACAGCAAAACAGACGCTGGTGTCGACAGTGACACCTGATGTCGATCAAAACGTGGGGTATCGAGCCCGTACCGTGTCGACAACTGTAACAAGGAGGGTAGAAACGAACGGACGCTCTATGACCCACCAGCCAACGCCAGCACCGACTGTTCCCACGAGTGCCAGCAGCGATCGACTGCTGGCACCGCTTGCTAGTACCGCACCTCCAGCGATTACAACCGCGACAGCAAACGCTCGGCTGGGACGGCTCCCAGTGGCCTGTTCGAATGCAACGAGATACAGCGACCCGAACGCGACTGAGGCAAGAACGTCGACAGCAAAGTGGACACCGAGAGCGAGCCGCGAGAGGGCAACGAGCGAAACGACTGCCACAGCAATCCAGAGCCGAACGCGTTGTCGGCCGATCGTCGTCCACAGCGCGATCGCTCCCCAAAACACCGTTGCAGCCATCGTGTGACCGCTTGGAAACCCGTACTCACTGGGCGAGACAGCGTGAAGCGCCGCGGGTGGACGTGGCATCCCAAACACCGGTTTGAGAAGGACAACGAGTGCGAGACCACCGAACACGGCAGCAATAATAAACGCCGTCCGATCGGGACACAGCGGGTGTTCCGTGGGTGTGTGACGCAGTGAGTTGATGACGGCACCGACGTACAACAGCGCCAGTGTGGGAACGATCAGGAGCAGATCGCCACCGAGTGAGAGCAGTTCAAAAAGCGGGATGCTCCCGTCTGGGAGAGTGTTTCGGAGCGTCTCTGTCACCCCAATCCCGCGGTCCATAGGGGGAGAGGCGAACTGGAGTAACTAAACACTCTCGTTTACCGGTCTGAGAAGTATAACCGGTAACTACGGGCACGAATCCGTATCAGAACGGGAACAGCGAGTCCGCGTCCGGATCGCGTTCGAGCAGTTCGATCTCGTGGCCGTCCTGATCTTTCGTAAACGCGTACATGTTGTCGTTGCTTTCGGGGTCACGGTAGTCGGGGGCGTCCCGAACCATGAGCTGGTCCCAGTCGTCGGCCAGCTCGTCGACGCGGACACAGAGGTGGCCCCACGCATCACCCATGTCGTAGCTGCGGCCGTCGTAGTTGTAGGTGAGTTCGA
>LKMJ01003234.1_pt1 | contig 15142 bp, 13 predicted proteins | sample 643391 | NCBI WGS metagenome assembly LKMJ01 (sample SAMN04112250, study PRJNA286221) | soda lake metagenome | biome: soda lake; feature: Kulunda Steppe; material: water; isolation source: sample PL-Br10 brine of Picturesque Lake | place: Russia: Kulunda steppe | collected 2010-07
ACACACACACACACACACACACACATACACACACGCGCACGCACGCACGCACGCACGCACGCGCGCACACACACACATACACACACGCGCACGCACGCATGCACGCACGCAGACATACACATGCATGCACGCACGCACGTACGCTAACAAACAAACATGGCACATACATATCCGCTTAAGAACTCGCACACATGCTCATGTACATGTTAGCATGCGCATGCTCACAGTAAGCACATGACTTGCACCTAGAAAAGTTTATGCCAATGATGTATCTACCAGGATGTGCTACTTAAAAAGAACGCGAGAAAGCTAGGTGTTTGCATGTTGTAATGTTGCATGTTCCATATTTACAGAAGTAGATGCTCAACGTATCCCCCTTTTGCAGACTGTGGTTATCAATGGTCCAAAGCCTGAGAAGTCTGTGGCCAAAGCAAGTAGCGGCCCTCAGTACCAGGTGTGCTGCTTAGCTGGCCATGGTGGTTTCACAGAATGACGAGTCACAAAACCTCCTCCTGCGCAGTATTAACCTCACCTCAATGGGGTCCTCAGGTCTCAATCAAGCATTGATCCTGGAGGAAAGTTAATGTTTGCATCATTTGCACCATTCGTTATCTTCTAGCATCAAGATTTGTATGCCATGCAGCATCAGAATTTGGACTTGGGGCGTCTTGCATGGCAGAAAATGTCTCTTGTGTGTGTGATTGTCTCTTCATTCATGTATACAGAAACCAGCTGCCTTCATTCATGAATACAAAGACCAGTTGCCTTCATTCATGTATACAAAAATTGGTTGCCTTATTGCCGAGTTTGAGGTATCAAAGGAATTTTGCTGTCTGCCTGACACGGCTTTTGGGAAACCTGCCATGCATGGCCTTGCAGTTCAAGTTTGATTCAGTGTTGCAGTCGGCGACCCAAGAAGAAGTGTATCAGGTGGGGCGCAGTGTACCAGGTTTGGTGCTGTGTACCAGGTGTGGTGCAATTTACAGTTGTGGTAGATTTAGTGCGGCAAACCAGGCATGGTGCTGTGTGCTGCATTGTTTACGCCTCAGGTAGGCGGGGGGCATGCAGCTCTTCATGCTTTAGCATTCATGTACTCTACTTGGGTGCCTGGTGGCACAGATAACAAAAAATGACTTTTCTCCTGTGATATTGATGAATGCTCAGGCAGCCGCTGCTGATGTCCTTAAGTCTGCTCTCCAAGGCTACAATGGGACTATCATGTGTTATGGCCAGACAGGTACTTGAAAACACAAGCCTTTTGCTAAACAACATTTTTTCCTCGGCAAGCGACATATGTAGTACATGCCGGTTGGCCTGAGCAACCAGCTTCCTACTCGTCATCTCTTATGCACTCAACTTAATTGGCTTTCTGATAACACTTGTGCACTGTGCGGCAAATATTGTGCGAGGAGCACTTGAAATGGCTGAACAGGTCTGTTGATGCCTGCTGCGTGTTTGTCTGCAAGGGGCTGGAAAGACATTCACAATGTCAGGGGGAAGGAGGCAATCTTTTGCTCAGGCAAGTTGCTGCATAACACATTAACAATGACTTGTATTTATAGCAGCAATTGTGGTGTGCACATAGTTGGGAGAAAGTCCATTGCCTTTCCCACTCACACGCTTTGCTTAAGTCAGCAGTTTCAATGTTGCTGGTGTATAGTATGATGCACGCAATCACCTCCTCATGCCGTCTCCTGTAGTATTATTTTTGACTTGTTTCGTCGAAGACGATTTGGCCATTATCGACTGTGGAATGTGTTTCTGCGCTGGTTGCCCTGAAATTTCCTTTAGTTTGCTCTCTTTACCTGCTGCGACTCCGAGTTCCATACGTCATGTCAATTGGTGCTTACCTTATACCAGATTGCTAAGACTCATGCCTTGAACTTGCGCCTCTTGCAAGTTGTTGCTGCTGATGCTGTGCTCTAAGAAAGGGAACCTGACCTCATGTCATGCAGCGTGGAATCATTCCCCTTTCCTGACCTTATGTCATGCAGCGTGGAATCATCCCCCTTTTACTGACCTCATATTATGCAGCGTGGAATCATCCTTCTTTCCTGACCTTATGTCATGCAGCGTGCGATTATCCCCTTTCCTGGCCTCATGTCATGCGGCATGAAATCATCCCCTTTCCTGACCTTATGTCATGCAGCGTGGAATCATCCCCCGTGTGATCACCCAGTTGTATGAGGAGTTGAGGTCCACCCCGAGCCAAGAGTGCAAGGTAGGAAGATATGGGACGCTTGAAGTGGGATGAATATCAGGCGCAGGTCCTCGTTCTCCTTGTTGTGCTCTCCCTGCCTCAGCGCAGCAGTTTGTGTCCAATTAAGGGCAGTCACTCAACAGAGGCATGCACAGCTGATCAAGCAGATCCGGACATGAAACCTCAATGCAATGTCAGCTTTGTGCAGGCCCACAAGTGAGAAGTTGCGAAAAGTGTAGCCTAAACCAAGAAAGGTGTCAATCCTTGTATGCTTGTCATGGGGGACGTCACAGGGCAGGCATTTATCCCAGCCATGCAACCTGAAATGTTCATCCCAGCCATGCAACCTGAAATGTTAATGTTTAATTTCATGTTTAATTTAAAGTTTAATTTATCCCAGCCATGCAACCTGAAATGTACACATGTTGGATTTTGAGATAAGAAGGGATGTACTCCGCACTTGGGACTCCTTAACTCTGCACAGCATGTTCCCACTTGCCTCCCAGGTGAGCATATCCTACTTGGAAATCTACAACGACAGCCTGTACGATCTCTTGGACATCACCACAGCGCCGCATGAAATTAATGTGTTTGAAGACAGGACTTCAAGAGTGAATATTGTGGGCTTGCGCACTGCAAATGTGGCATCAGAAAGGGAGGCCCTGGCCCTGCTCTTTGAGGTGAGGCCTGCGAGGGCATTTCGTGATTTTAATGAAGCACATGCAATGAGCCAGGCTTTGAGTGATGAAATTGAAGGATAGGCTCTTGCTTCCTGGTTGTCTTGCCTGAGCGCCTCATATGCTCGTACCCATGTATCATTGATATGCTTCGTTTAAGTAGGGTAAGGATGATATAGCTGTTTTGTTGAACGAGGGCAATTAAGCTGCGTTTAAGGCATATACCATAACTTTTCATTTTGGCATGTACACTCACATCAGGGGGAGGCGAATCGTGTGATCTCAGAGCATCAATTGAATCGGGAGTCTTCGCGGAGTCATGCCATATTTACCATAGCCCTGGAAATGCGGCCTTCAAACGAGCTCTCTAGCACAGTAGTGGTAGGTCAAACTAGCTGCACTTCCATCTTGTTAGCATGAAGTTGCATACTTTCTATTGAAATATCATTGTCCATCATGCTGTGCTAATCAGGGATCTAAGTAACAGTCTGGAAGGTCCACAGCAACAAACAAAGTGCTGAATTTGCTATTCAATGTATAAAACCTCGAATTGACCTGGCAAAAACATGAGCTTTGCCAGGGGATCTGGGGAAGTCCAACTACCCCTCCAACTGACCTCCAACTGACCAATACGGCAATACAAGATAAATGCTCCCATTGAAGGGCCCAGGTTACCATTCTATTGACTGAGTAGACAAAGGGGACCAGGACTAAGGGAAGTGCTAAGTGCAGTGCAAGCACTGCTTGCGTGAGTTCTTTGGAGGTGCTTCCCGCGTCAGGGACCACTCTATACAATCCGCCCCCTCCTGTGGTGTTGTCAAGATCTTCAGCTTGTCAGCAACAACTCCTGGGTGTGAGCAAAACTGGAGCAGCTTTGAGCTGCGTGCACAGCAGCAGCTGCAACCGCCTGACCACCAAGCATGCCACTTAGTGTGGCTGTACAGCAGCCTGCGCTTGGCCAAGCAAACTAAGTCCCTAGAGCAGCAGAACATGGCCCAGCCCTGGGTGGCGCTCTCACAGGAGGTGGAGGAGGAGGAGGAGGAGTGGTCCAGCAGTGGGGGGACTTCAGTGATGAGGATAAGAATTTAAAACCGCATTGAAAAATATGAATTCCTTTTTTGATTGATGCCAAAACGCAGCGAAACAGAGCAGGAGGGTGTCCCTGAGCAGGGCTGTGGCTACCAGCCCCCCGACCCTGTACTCCTAAATTTGATAGTACTTGTCACGGCAAAAGTCCGAAACCCAAATTTTACCCATTTTGTCCACGGCCAAAAAAATGCCATAAAAAATTGCTGTTTGTGTTCCTGGTGCTAATCATGTGCAGTCCAGCAAACTTAACCTGGTGGATCTTGCGGGCAGTGAGCGTGTGAGCAAAACAAAGAGTGAGGGCATGGTGCTCAAGGAGGCAGCTCACATCAATAAATCCTTGTCCATCCTTGAGCAGGTGAGTGAAGAGATGTGTTAAATTGACTCCTACAGGCTCTTTTACGCTAGAACCAGAATTGAAGTCAAACATGAAAACATCAAAATAATGTGTTGGGCATACTAGCAATCATAAATGATCACCAGGGGGTCAGCAGACCTGCTGTTTGGCTTAGTTCATCAAACAAGTCTACCCTGTGCCCTTGCTTGATTTGCAGGTAGTTCTTGCTCTTGGGGAGGGATCAGATCATGTGCCTTTCAGGTCAAGCAAACTCACGCACGTGTTGAAAGATGCAGTTGGAGGCAACTGCAAGACAGTCATGGTCGCAAATGTGTGAGTACCTTGCTACAACTCTTTGTGCCAACACTGCATAATTGCATTACTTACCAATTTTCATGTGTGGCAATGAGGCAGCCAGTACTCCTGGACAAGATCTGCTGGTTGTGCTGGCCAAGACAAGCTTTTTGTAATAACAACTTCCTTATTTCCTTTTTTAAGACAAAAGGTAGACTTTGGACAAACTCGCGAAGAATGCACACAATGTTCGCTTTTGGTCAGCAGCGATACTGAAATAGACTAGCACATGTGCGCTCACACATGCATACACCAGTGCATGTCTACGCATGCGCACACACCACACACACTCTCAAACACACACAAAGCCAGATGTTCAAACACGGAGAAAGCTACGGGCTAATGCTGTTGTGCCCTTTGATAGAAAAGGATTTATCTGCTCACTCCTGGCTACCCTCCTTACCTTTGCAGCTATGTATCTTTGCTAGAATACAGGCAAACTTCTCATCAATATGGCTGCGGCTGTGGACCTACATTTGTCTTTTCACAACTGCTTATGTCTCCAATCCTGCTTTGCCTGGCTGTGCAGATGGGGCGAAGGAAGCCAGATTAATGAGACCCTAAGCACTTGTCGGTTTGCCATGAGACTCCTGCGGCTCAAGTGCCGTATAACCCCGAATGTGGTTGAAGATGCTGGCACACAGATACGTGCCCTACAGAGGTAGGAATATCGATCCCTAAAAGCATTCATATTTCTTTCCAATCTTGCTGACCACATTTTTGATTATATGCCAATGCCCTACCAAATTGTGTCCGCAAACACTTTCAATGTTTGGCAGGTACAAAATGTCCATGGACAGCCAAACCCTCTGGGAAAAGTCTCTCCAGAGACTTTGATTGGCTGTTTCAGTGTGCAATATCCTGTCACATACTGTGTATGCATAAGATCATGCGCAATGCATGCGCCTAGCGCATAGCTAAGCCCAGCAGCTCGGGCCGCTGTTGCAAAGCTTATTCAGGAGTTTTGGATACTATTACAGTACCAACAATACTCACGGTGCCCAGCACACATGTACATAATTGCATACATCAAAACACACTGCTTTGTGCAGCCAAGTCAGGGACCTGCAGCAGCAGCTTGGAGGACAGGCGGGTGTGGCCCTGCCTTTACCTGGAGCCAACAATTGTAATGCTACCTTGAGCGAGCGTCAGAGAGCGACGTTAAGGCACCAGGTGGGACAATGGAAAGGAGTAGCTCACACTTTAAATCAACAACAGTAAGTTCTTGAAGTGGACAGCAGCACTCCCTATGCTCATTTTGCACTCCATGTGGGCAGTCTTGCATGTGTGCCTCCAGGTGTCTCACTTTCTTGCCGCGCCCTGCACCTCCAGCTCCCTCGCCCCCCTAGACCTGACCAGTGCAGCTGCTGTGCACGAAGCCTTCTTGCAGCTTCGCCAGCTGTATCAGCAGCACACACAAGCCCCAGGTGCGCCACTGGCAGCTCACATTGCAAGCCACAGAGAGAGTCAGGCGCTGAATTTACGGGCGGCGGCAGCTGCGGCACAGCAGCAGCATGATGGCAAGACGTGCAAAACGTCCGAGGGCAAAGCTGGCGGGAAGGCTGCAGGGACAGAGCAGATCAGCAGCCTAGTGCCCTGCCAGCAGCAGCTGCCGCAGCAGCAAAAGCAGCAGACGCACCATATTCTCCTGCCACCGCCGCCATCGCCGCCATTGCAACAGCAGCCCTGGGAAGGAGCGGGTGTGGGTGAGGTGGAGGACGAGGCCAGTAGCCACCAGGCGGGGGGCGTGGGTGTAGCCCCAGAGCCCTCACCTGTTCCCCTGCAAGGGGCTGGGCTAAATCCGTCAGGACTCCACCACTTGCAACAAAACAGCCTGCGCGGTAGCAATGGCAGCTGCGCCATGCCTGGTGACCCTGAGTCGCTGCGCGGTGCGCAGCACAGGGGTTTGGGTAGCCTGAACATGGATGCGTGCAGCACAAGCAGTGATGGACGTAGGGGGGGCAAGGAGCTTAAGGGGGTGCATGGGGGAAGCAGCATGAGCCGCGAAACTGCAGCTGAGGAGTACAAGCAGGGGCCGGGTGCAGCCAAAGCCGACCTGCTGCTTGAGAACCGGGCAAGACTGAAGGAGCTGAAGAGGAGGGCCAAGGTAGGCTGAGCATGTGCTCGCCTGCATGAATTGCCGATACATTTGTCCAGCTGGCTGGGTGCGCCGCCTGGTATTCCCAATCTTGATGAGGTGCAAAATGAGGCTGCTGTGGCGTGTACAGAGCTAAGCTGCATGGCTTGGCCTGAAGCATGCACACTGGCTGAGTGGGTGCCCGTGCTCAGCAATGCCGCTTACAGCCAGGTACGGAAACTGCATTGCAGACATAACCAAAAAGGTGTGATAGGTAGGAAGTGCCACCAACTGTGTTGAGCTCTAGCGAAGCATATGCAGACACAGGGTGAGCTACTTCATAGGCCTTGTTTGCGCTAAGCAGCAGTGCTGTACTTATCTGTCACAGGATCTGGGCCTGGGCATAAATACAGCCAAAGTCGAGCTGGACTCCCTTAAGGCTCAAGCAGACACGATGAAGGAGGCGAGGCAAGCTCAGGGCATGGAACAGGCATGTATGCTTTGGCGGAGCAGCCCAACTTGCCCTTTGAGTCTCAAGTGACTTGCATGAGATATTTTAAGACCAGGAGAAGGCTTGGGTTAGCACCAGTGCAAATGACCAAAGGAACTAGAATATTCATTGAATTGGAACCAAGCAAGCAGCGGATTGCTGGCTTTTTGTGATGTATCACCATACATCCACAGAGTAGCTAAGGCCAAGTTTTGTGTTCAAAGCACATATGATAATTTACTATGCAGATTGTGATGGCTCAAAGTTCTGACATTTCTTTAATTTCACAATTGCAGGTTCTCAGCAACGAAGAATTGAATGTGCTTACGCGCATCAAAGACTTAAAATCTCAATACAAGGATCAATTTACTGAGCTTCAGGTGTGCTCCAGCTTTTGGTGATGCATACTTCAATTCTGCATGCACGTAGCATGCATGACAATCACAGCACCTTAACAAATGATCCAGCATGGCAGTGGCTCATTTCCATGCAGATTTTGAAGAGCTGCATTGGCTTAGTCAAGTGTACAAGTTCAAAGCCAGTAAATTCATATGGTAATTTCACCTATACCTGGGGGTCGGCGTTGGCCTATAGCGCTAAAGATTTTATTGGATATTACCAGGGGATATTTCTCGTGTGACTGTGGCCATATCAATTGGTTTCAATTGGCTGCCAACTGAATGGGGCCCTCGGGCCCTGTCCTTGGTTGTCCAATTGTCTTATCAATATAATTATGGGGGTAAACACTCGAATTCGAGTTATGGATGATAAGTCGGACGATGATGGCAACCCTGCATCTAGGGTTGCTGCACCCCTGCTGAATTGCTAGAGAAGAACGTCTTGTTGGCAATAGAAATGGAAGAACAAGTTCCTGCAGTCATCAAGGAAGAATGTGGGGGATCAGTGGTGCTAGTTTGCTAAGGGTCGAGATGAAGCTCAGCCCAGCAAACCCGTCGATGACCCTAACACGCCACACGTGCCTCTCGGCAGCCTAAGCAGCAAGGCAAGCAAGTAATGCAGACCCCAGTGAGCAGCTGCAGCAGCAGCAGCAGCAGCAGCAGGAGGAGGAGGAGGAGGAGGAGGTGCAGCTTGGAAGAAGGTCTCCAAGGGCAGCCGGAATGCAGGTGCGTGCATAAGTCATGCATGCCAAAGGAATTAGCATTGCGGAGTTGTGAAAGAGGGCAGTGAATGTTGTTCATTCTTTGTACAAACACGCGCGCGTATTTGCGCGCACATACACACTGACATACCCACGGTGGCATGCATATGCAGACTATCTGGACTTCTGCAAGAAGGTTAAGTGTGGAGGAAGCTCAAGGCCGCGCACAGCTTGCTGGAGCCTTCCAGGGCTGCCATCCACACCTTGGAGGCTGACAAGGGTTCGCTCAGCCAGGTGTGGAAAATTTGTCTGGAATGTAGCGCAGATTGCAGTTGTTTGAATAATGAGAGATTAATTGCTTCATTGAATGTGTTGCTGCTTACATCTCTACTTCTCTTGCTTGCATCCTTGCATTTGTTTTTGTCCAGTTGTCTCTGACCAGGTGTACCCAACCCTCAATGCCTTGGAAGCCCACACTGCAGCATGGGCAGGCAGTGCAGAGTAGCCTGCAACGTAGAGGAAGGATGTTTACAACATGTTCAGGGCGAGGCGCGAGAAACGCTACCACCCAGCCCAGCCCGCAGCCTTCATGCTGGACCCTGTCAACTTTGAGATGCAGGGTGAGTTGGAGTGCTAGTCGTAGAACAGTGCTCAATTTTGAAAATGTAGGTGAGCTGCCTATTTCTTCCTATACGCAGAAATAAGCACTTGCCTCCTTTTTCCCTTAAATGTAGGCACTGAGGTGCGCTAACCCATCAGCCGCCTTAAACCTGAGCTGCGGGAGGATGTTCTCCAGTCGGTTGTGCGCTTGAATGGAGGCAGGAGCAACATGAGAGTGTCAGAAGCAGCCAGCAAGGAGCTGAAGGAGCTGGATCTGCGGGAGTGGGAGCCTGATGTAGTAGATGCAGCCACCATCCCCAAGAAGCGGGACTACGCACACGGCTCAGCGCAGTTGGAGATCATTGAGCCTATAAGCCAAACTTTGTGTGCAGTTTATGGTTGTACAAGGCAGCAAAGCAGTTCCCATTGCTCTCCGTGGCAGCAAACAAGCTTCTATAAGCATACGCAACATCAGCTGCAGTGGAGCGGAACTGGTCAGCTTGGGGGTGCATCCACACACCACTCCACAACAGCCTCAGCATTGAGACAGCTGAGAAGATGGTTTATGTCAGGGCAAATATGCCTGCATCTAGGTACAACTAGGTACCTGGCGGGTTTCCTTTTGGCATGGAACATATTACATGGATAGATCTGATCTGACCTGGCAAGGCCCCATTCTAATATTTTTAGTGATCTTAATCTTTTGGACACTATGACATGTCCCTTAAAAGAATTGGAGGTGATTTAAGCCAACAAGAGCAAAGCAAAACGCACCATGACTGCATAGCCAGGGACGGCTTTATCAGATAGGTATGCGTCTAATATAATGTTATGTCTTGGCCTTATGGCCAGGCAAAGCACTACTGAATTATTTCTTCATATTATATTTTAAAGGGTTCCCTATCATCCCCCAAAATTTGATGACAAAATTTCAGTCGCATGCATGTGGGCGTTCTGGCACGTATAGCGCTATATAGCGCTATGTATTTTTCCTGTAGCGCTAGACGCCGAACTCTACCTATTTCGTAGACAGGCTCAAACCCAGCCAAACATAAGCAAGCTAACTATGATTTTGCCTGGTCAATGCAGATGGTGAAGAGTGAGACAGACTACACACAGCAGCTGTGTGATACTTGCACACAAGAATTTATGGAAGACTTCAAAGCATGGTGGGTTCTGGCAAGCCCTGAAATAGCAATCATAACAGGTTGCTGCTGCCTCATTTTTGTGCGTGCGTGCGCTGACATATTTGCAAACCAAGTTAGTGTAGCTTTACCTGTCTCACTGCAAAATGCAAAATGATGCCTGCCTAAAGAGCCAGGTCAAAGCACTGGGCATTTGAAGCATCCTCTACGAGCCTTGTGCGCCTTCTTGCTTTTTGCACAATAGGCCTGAGCATGCGCCTTTTACCAGCATGAGAAGCTTCATGCTCTAGTAATTTCAGATGGTTCAATCCCGTTCCAGGTACACCTCTCAATATGGAGGGGATGGTATACCTGATGCAGCCCAGAGAGACATTGGCTGCATAGGTCAAGCCTGTAGTAGCGTGAGTGCCTGTGAGACCTTTCTGCAAGCCCTCTCTTCTATCCAAAGTTAGGAAATAGTGGTTGGCCAGCCTGCTTCTATAAAAGCAATTTGTCTTGGCATGATGAGGCAGGTAAAGCAATTTCAACTGAAAGCTTCTGTATCCATGTCTGTATAAGTCTGCCACTGGATATAAGCTAAACGTAATGTGTCTTCTTCAGGCTGCGCCACTGATTGAGGAACCAGGATATTTCATTCTTTTTCAAATCAAAACAGTCCATTTGATATGGATTATCCCATTTGATATCGGATTATCCGCAGATCCTCTGCACCTGATAAGCACACTGATGCCCGAAAGCACACTAATGCCTGATCGCATACTGATGCCTGACGAGCACATCGGTGCCTGGATACACTTGAAAAGCCTGACAAGCACACTGATGCCTGATCTTGGTCTTTTGCACACAGCCTGCTACAGACTTGCTTAAGGGTTAAGAAGCACGCATATCTTACTTCAAGCATTGTGGCGTTTGTTGCTGATGAACAACACTTCGGAGCAAATGCGCCCTTACATTTCAATCCCTAGCCTGCTACCAGATAAGTATGCATGGCCTGCTACCAAGTAAGCATGCATGCTGCACCTCGATTGCTCTCAGGCTCCACCTTCAAACGGGTCAACACAATTCTTAATTGCCTCTGCGTCACAAGCATCGAATAGATCTACAACTGCAGCAGCAAATCACTCTGCTGTGGGATCATGCCCATCAGGGACAGGCAAAGGTGAGGACTTACAAGAGGGCTGTGCAATATGCTGCCATGGAATCCAATGGCAGGTTTCTTGTTAAGCTAATTTGGTCTGCACCATGCACAGGCCAGGCACTTATTCCATAACCCTTTAGCCGAGCTGGTCTGTACTGGGAGAAAACTGCATGAAATTGTTGCACGTAACCGCAGACGCAGCTACCCAACATCCGGTAGGCACGAAGGTGCACGGTCCGTCCAAAGTTGATGCAGCAGCGTTGAAGGCCTCTGGGGGCAGGCCACTTGCACACAAGGTGCAGCATCAGCCTCGGCAGCCAGCGTCTCATGAGGTGCGCAGCCAGCCCAGTAAGCCATTGTGTAGCAGGAACAAATAGCAATCAATGCAACAGGCACCTAGAGGTGTGTTGAAATGCACTTAGTGACAGTGATTTGCTCAGTCAGTTTCTGGAAAAAATGTCTTACTCTGATTCACACTTGCAGATCAGTGAGCCTGGGGCAGCCGCATTCTATGCTGCCCAGAACATGTCAGCGGGAAGCGGCCAACGTCCTGGGCATATAAAGAAGCGAGCCGGGGCCCCACCTGCGTTTTAATTTGATGACAGTGCATGGTGTCAGGTTTTCAAGTGGACCTGTCTTGGCTTTTTTTTTATCCTGTTCTAGGAAAATCTCAGCACTGAGCAATGACCAAACAAGAGACAGAGCTTTATAAATCCATGCTCAAGACTTATGGTTTTATCATGCTAGGTGAGACTGCTCAGCTATGGTGTTTTGCTTTAGAAATGGCCATCGTGCTCCTGTCAGAACACATGCCATACTATGATAAAAATCACCTGCACTGATGCGTTTTCCTAGAAGTGTTGGAGGCAAAGCATACTGTTGAAGGAAAACCATTGAGCTAATCTTGTGGAGTGCATTTCTCTGTCTTGAAAGGGGCTGGCCTGTCAAAATGGAAGCAAGTGCGTCTCTTCCCCCCATGTATATACTTTATCTATATTCATGGTTTATCTTTGTACTTTCTCTGTACAGGCGCTTCCATACATGTATGCATGCATCCATGTATTCTGGCAGAAGCATTTCATAGAGTACAACTATGGGAAATTTGCATGAATGTTTTCAAGTGTACATAGTTTGATCTGAGTTGGAGCTGATCAGGCATGTTCATAAACTCTCATGCTGTAAGTTGATCAGATTCGGGTCCAGATATGTCAGTAAAGTAAGTTGTGTGGATTGTTTGAGATATTTCGGCCAGAATGCCATGGCCCACAGAGATAGGAAGTGACAGGGGCAGGCACATGCCATCCTGCTACCTCTACTGTCAGCTTTGTCGAACCAAATGGTGTAGTAAAATAACATGGTAATATAATCACCATCAATTGAGCTAAACTGGCTGCCATCGCACCTGCCATTCTTCATGGCCACTCATACATTGCCACCGACGGCCTCTGGTCTCCTCCAAATCAGGAGGCACTTGCTGTACCCTGAGCTTCACCGCCACCATGTTCAAGGGGATATCTCGAAGCTGCTTGTTCAACCTGTCCACAAGTCACCAAATCCTGTGTACCTTTTTAAGGTCAAACCCCATGCTGGTATTGCTGGTAATGCCATAACCACTCAGTGAGTGCGCAGACGCCGTGGCCGTAAGTTTAAGGCAACACAAGTTGATATGAGCCATGCAGACACACGGATGCCATGTCACACGGTGTTAACCTGGCTTTCATAATCTGGCTTTGAAAAGGCCCCCCTTGAAGCAAAAAATTAGATCTTCAGATCCTCCCACCGTAAGGCTCCAGTACTTCGAATCTTCACGATGCTCTGAAGGCTTTCATGCACTCTAAACAGGTTTTACTACCGTACAGGTACATTTTTAAATCAAATTCAGACATGCAATCCGCTTTAAGGCCTCGACCAGTCTTCAATACCTCCTCTGTCATCATTCGGAAAGTGTCTTGCACATCAGGTTGTCAAAGCCAAACCATCTCCGGTATGATTACTAAACGCCACAACATCGCTTGTAGACTTATCATGAAAGCTATTGAAGCATGATCTCTAGGGGGCTATTTTGTCCAAATAAATATTGGCAGCGAAGACTGCCTGGCATTACAAGACTTAAAGATCCCTGAAAGACATACCAACAGAACCATCCCTGAATGGCTTTTGCATAGCCGCTTACCTGCTAAACAAAGGCTCACGGCCAGTCGTCAACGCTACTAGTTGCAGAAATACCTAACAAAAGACAATGTACCAGATGCCACCCCTAGGTATTCATTAAGAAGTGGGGCAGAATGTAGAGGGGACGGAGGGCTCTCAGCAACAGCAACGGTCTACAAGCCTTTGTCCAGGGTCTGGAACTCTAGTCAGCTCACACCTAACCAGCGGCATATCCATCTCGCAGAAGTCAAGTATTGCCAAGATACCAGGCCTTGGAGCCAGCTCGAGGCCGCCAACAAACAGCATAGCGCACTTTGTCAACATCTCCGCCGAGCTGCCGCCAACCATAGCCTCCACACTATCTTTCTGGGAGTGGGTGGCACCGATTACAGCCCCTATAGCATAGAGCTCCTTAAGAACCTTGGTATTGATCCTCAGAAAACTACCAGGCTTGCTGCGATGCTTCATGCTCATTCAGCTCAATTTGCTTGAAGAACTCTTTCCTTTTCTTCCCTTTCTGCCAATCCTTTTCTATGGAGGCCCCTTATATTCCACATGCCTTGCCTAGTCAGACTGTCTTTGGTTTTCTCTCTCAACGGCACAACAGACTCTGCCGTTTCATTTCGGACACTATGGACTATTTTATGGCTGGCGAAGACCAGCAACAAACCAATCAGCCTAACGACCTGGCTGGCGGTTTACCCCCTTAACTTGTAACTTGTAATGACTTGCAAACTTGTTAGTACCAGATGCACTCTTGAGAAAACTGTGTGACCTCTCATCGCCAAGGCCTTAGATCAGACCTTGGTCAGGAATGGGGTACTGCTACTCACCTCCTGGTCCCCATCACCTTCTCTGTTTCTGTTTTGCTTTCTCTGTTTCGCTGTTTGAGGAGGGGTACATACAGCGCTTTGGCCATAGTTGACGCCTTTTTCTTCATTGATCTAGGGAGTGTACACATGATGAAAACATGTTTTCATTTGTAACATAGTTTTCCCTTTCTCTTTTCTTATTAGCCTGGGCACTCATGTGTCCATATCCATGCTGACTGGGTTTACGCTCTATCTTCCCATCAATCTGTGGGTGCTGCGCACAGCTTTCTCAGCAAACCGGTCAACTTACCTGACCTCTTCCCTTGAGGGACCTCTGTCTGACAGAGTCTGGCAACAAACTACAAATGAACTAATGAAGCAATGAAGCACTGGCAGCATGCACACGTCCACGATCGCGAATTGCCTCTCAGCTGTCACCGACTGTCTCTCAAAATGTCTCAATAAGCCTCAACCAAGCAGTGGCGAATCAAATATGAAAATGACACAATAAACACGCGTTATCAAGCCTGCAATACATGGCGTTCAGTATCCGTATCTCCAAATGGCACGGGGTCGCTGCCTGGACATGGAATGCGGGTGATGATGTGTGTGGCATTTGCCGTGGCCCTTTCGACGGCTGTCCGCCTGATGGGAAATACCCAGGGGATGACAGCCCCGTCATTTGGGGCGTGTGTGAGCACGCCTTCCACATCCAGTGCATCAATAAATGGCTGACAAGTAGCTCCGAGCAGCGCTGCCCGATGTGCAGGAGGGCCTGGGAATACAAATCTGGGCTTGAGGGTGACCAGCCAGGGCCTGAGCGAGAGGTGAGATGAGATAGATAATGCGCAGCCTGTACATGTCTGCGCAGGCCGATTAAGGTCACGACTGATGCAAAGGCCTCTATTGAGGCATATATTTACTTCATAGCTATAATTGGTAGTGCACGCACGTGCACACGAGCGCGCGCGTGCAC
>LKMJ01003235.1_pt1 | contig 15137 bp, 13 predicted proteins | sample 643391 | NCBI WGS metagenome assembly LKMJ01 (sample SAMN04112250, study PRJNA286221) | soda lake metagenome | biome: soda lake; feature: Kulunda Steppe; material: water; isolation source: sample PL-Br10 brine of Picturesque Lake | place: Russia: Kulunda steppe | collected 2010-07
CGACTGGGACGCCCTCGCCGCAACCGGTGGCACCATCGTGGTCCTGATGGGCGTCGGTCGACTCCCCGGATACACCCAGGCGCTGCTCGAGGCCGGCATGGCCCCCGAGACGCCCGTCGCCCTGATCGAGCGGGGCACCTGGCCCGGCCAGCAGGTGGCGACGGGAACTCTCGAGACCATCGTCGAGGCTCGCGACGAGGCCGACATCTCCCCGCCGGCGGTGACCGTTATCGGCGACGTCGCGGCCTCGAGAGCCCGTGTGCTGGGGTTCCTGCAGAACGCCTACGAGGGCGAGGGCGATATCGACATGGAGGGCTGAATCGTGCGAGATCTGTCCGTCGCGGTGTTCCGACCGGACGACGACCGACTCCTCGAGGCCGTCGACCTGATCGATTCCCTCGGGGCGACAGCAGTGGCGGATCCGATGCTCGCCATCGAGGCCACCGGCGCGGTTCCCCGTGAGGACGCCGATTTCGTGGTGTTGACGAGCAAGACCGGGGCGGAACTCGTCGCGAACGCCGGCTGGAAGCCCGGGGGGGCGACCGTCTGTGCCATCGGGCCGAAAACCGCCGACGCGCTCCGCGAGGTCGGCTACGCGGTCGACGTCGTCCCCGAGACGTACACCTCGAGCGGGCTCGTCGCCGAAGTCGAGACCAAAGTCGACGGGGCTCGCGTCGAGGTGGCCCGGAGCGACCACGGCTCTCCCGTGCTGCTCGAGGGGCTCGAGGCCGCCGGGGCCTACCTCCACGAAACCGTCTGCTACCGACTCGTGCGACCGCCCGAGAGCGGCGCGTCGGTGAGACTGGCCGCCGCGGGTGACCTGGACGCGGCCTGCTTTACCTCTTCGCTCACCGTCGAGCACTGGCTCGAGGCCGCCAAAGCGCAGGGCATCCGGGAGGAGGCGATGGCCGGCCTCGCCGAGGCCACCGTTGGCGTCATCGGGGAGCCGACGGCCGAAACGGCTCGGGCGGCCGGTCTCGAGGTGGATCTGGTCGCGAGCGAGGCCACCTTCGAGACGCTGGCGTGTGAGACGGTGGAGGCGGCGGCCCCGACCTACCACGAGTAGTCGCGAGTTTCGCCCCGGTGGCACGCGTGGTGGACGGGGTGGGCAGTCGAGCCGGCGGTGACTGGCCTCGAGTGACACCCCAGCACCCACGCCGAGCCGCAGGTTTATACCGTAAGCCGACCCAACCACCGACAGCATGGCAGGCCCGATCCCGGCCCTCGAGGAACGCGCAACCGCCTGTGCAGAGTACCTCCACGACCAGGAGCGCGTCCTCCTCGCGTCCCACATCGACGCCGACGGGCTCACGAGCGCCGCAATCGCGGCCTGTGCCCTGGAGCGCGCCGGCCTCGAGTTCGAGACGGTCTTCGAGAAGCAACTCGACGAGGCCGCCATCGCGGCCATCGCCAACACCGACTACGACACGGTGGTGTTCACCGACTTCGGCAGCGGGCAACTGGACGTCATCGCCGACCACGAGGACGCGGGCGACTTCACCCCAGTCATCGCCGACCACCACCAGCCCGCCGACCGCGAGACGACCCATCATCTGAACCCGCTGCTGTTCGGGATCAACGGAGCCTCGGAACTCTCGGGGGCCGGCGCGAGTTACGTCCTCGCGCGGGCACTCGCCGAAACCGGTGGCGACATCGAGATCCAGCGTGCTGACGCCGACGATTCCGCGGGCGGCGATCACGCGACAACCGACGGCGGAACGACGACCGACGCCGAACCGTCCGGACGTCACTCGCCTCGAGCGGGAGCCCCCGACCCCACGGCACCCCTGAGCCGACCCACCGGCAACTCCCCGCGGGCGGACAACCGCGACCTCGCCGCCCTCGCCGTCGTCGGGGCCGTCGGCGACATGCAGGCCTCGAGCGGCGAACTCCACGGCGCGAACGGGGAGATCGTGGCCGAGGGCGTCGAGGCCGGCGTCCTCGAGACCGCCACCGACCTCGCGCTCTACGGGAAACAGACCCGTCCGCTGCCCAAACTGCTCGAGTACGCCAGCGACGTGCAGATTCCGGGCATCTCCAACGACGCCAACGGCTCGCTGCGATTTCTCGACGGGCTCGACCTCGAGTTGCGTCGCGACGGGGAGTGGCGCTGCTGGGCCGACCTCACCGGCGAGGAGCAACAGGTCGTCGCCAGCGCCCTGGTACAGCGGGCCGTCACGAGCGGCGTCCCGCCGCACAAGATCGACGACCTGGTGGGGACGAGTTACGTGCTCGCGACCGAAGCGGTGGGAACCGAACTCCGGGACGCGAGCGAGTTCTCGACGCTCCTGAACGCCACCGCCCGCTACGAACGCGCCGACGTCGGTCTCGGGGTCTGCCTGGGGAACCGGGGTGACGCACTCGAGCGGGCCCGCCAACTGCTCCGGGAGCACCGCCGCAATCTCTCGAGCGGTATCGACCTCGTGACCGAGGAGGGCGTGACGAGCGAAGATCACATCCAGTGGTTCCACGCGGAAGACCGCATCCGCGAGACCATCGTCGGCATCGTCGCCGGGATGGCCCTCGGCAACGCCGGCATCGCCCGCTCGAAGCCGATCATCGCCTTCGCGACCAAGGACGACGAGGCGGTGAAAGCCTCCGCCAGGGGGACGCACAGTCTGGTTCGTCAGGGGCTCGACCTCTCGGTCGTCATGGGTGAGGCCTCGAGGGCGGTCGACGGCGACGGCGGCGGTCACGACGTGGCCGCGGGGGCGACGGTCCCGGCCGGTCGTGAGATGGACTTTCTCGAGCGCGCTGACGACATCGTCGGCGACCAACTGTCCTGATTCGGTCCCCGCCCCAGAGCCGGTTTCTCGTCCCACGGGGCGACCATTTCCCGAGTCGCTCGCTCGAGGCGTGGTCCTCAGACAGTTTGTTACACCTGTGTACCCGTGATTGCCGACACGGTATGGGGAGTCGTCGGGAAGAGACGACAGAGGAGTCAAAGGTCATGTCACGTGGCCAACTGTGCTGAGAACGTGCTCCGTTACAGCGTCTCCCAAAGTCCCTCAGTGGCGGCGACGCCATCCTCGAGGCCGGATCCCACGACGAGTCCAGTATTCGTATAGCCACATTTGATATATGGATTCGGAACTGAGCGAACGAACCGAAACCAGTCGGATATCGAGCCAACGGCCACCCGCACAGTGTGCCCACTCCGACAGGCCCAGGCCGGGGAATGGCGACAACCGGCTCAGTCCACGGGGAACGACCGATCCCGCCCACAGGTGAACACCACCAGTCATGAACTGGTCCACTCGCGCGACCCAACCAAGTGGCGCACTCCCACGAGCTCCCGGCAGACGGTGAATGGATCCCTGACCGACGCTCGAGTTTCAGGTCCTCGAGGGCAACACCCCCATGTCGACAGTTCGCATACCCCTGTCGTTCCGCGCAGTCTGCGTTTTCCCGACACGGTCTCCAAATCGGCGGGCCACCGCAGCGTGAGTTCGCTCATCGCATCCATCGAGTTGCCAGTGCGAATCACCGATTGAAGCGGGTTGGCGGCCAACAATAAATCCTCAGCCGCTATATGAAGTCCTCGGCGAGACCACAACCGAACGGACTGTTACCATAGGCCAATTCTGCGTCTGACACAGCGAAACCCAGACACCGTCCCAACGCGGCTACAGCGGTTGACACACGTCAGAAATGATTCCGTCGACACCCGTCTCCGCAACCTCGTCGACTGCTTCAGCAGAGGTCGTCGTCCACGGCTCCACGAGCAACCCTGCCTCGTGGGCGCGTTCGACCAGAGCTGTCCGAAGACACAGTTCCAATCGCGGGTGAATCGCGGTGCACTCGAGTTCGCTCGCACGCGAAACGAACTGGTCGACGGGCTGTCGGGGATACACCGGAATCGTGCGGGCGAGGGTTCCACGAAAGCGTCGGGCCGCCCAGGACTCCCGCACAATCAATGCCGTATCGAGTCCAGTCTCGCTAGCGTTGGCGACGACGGACGGAAGAAACGACGACAGCAACAGCGAGTGATCGTACTCGGCAGCCAGTTCGAGGACGTCTCCGACCAACCCGCGTTCTTTGAGATCCAGGACCAGCGGAACCGACGGGGGTACCGCCTCGAACACGGCCTCGAGGGTCGGGACGGGTTCGGCAGTGCCAACCAGTGTGAATTCCTGGAGTTCATCGAGGGAGAGTTCATCGACGGGGCCACGACCGTCCGTCACCCGGTCGACTCGCTCATCGTGAATAACGACCAGTTCGTCGCTCCCGACCCGGCGGACGTCGACTTCGACCGCGTCAGCCGTCTCAGCGGCGTGTTCGACCGCACTGAGGGAGTTTTCGACCGCCTCGAGCGCACACCCACGGTGACCGATCACACGGGGAGCGGTATCCGCTCCCGTCGGTCGCCGATATATCGTCGTTCGCACCCCGACGAGCGCGGCGGCACACCCGATGCCGAAGTTTCGAAGGAGTCGACGACGGGGGTGATCGACGCTCATCCACGGCACGTTAGTGACCAGCACCTATAGTTTTCGAGGGAGTCGCGAGGTGAGAGTATATAGATCTATATAGCAAGATATAGTAGTACCGAGCACACAGGAGTGTACTCGTGAGTGGAACGTGGTCGTGAAATATAACAGACGTGTTGTTGAATCAGCGCGTGATCGCTCGCAATGAGTGAGCACCCATACGAGGGCGCAATCGTCGACCTGGACGGGACCGTCTACCGTGGTGACCGATTGATCGATGGCGCCAGAGACGGGATCGCGGCACTTCGAGCCGCCGGTGTCGATCTCGTCTTTCTCACCAACAACCCGATCAAACGCCGCCGAATCTATCGAGATCGGTTGACGGCGTTCGGTATCGACGCCCCGCTCGATCGAATTCTCACCTCGGCGACGATAACAGCCGAGTTCCTCGCGGAAGGACATCCGACCGATCGAACGTTCGTCATCGGCGAGCAACCACTGGTGGATGAGCTTCTCGCCGCCGGGGCGCTGGTCACTGAGGACCCGTCTCGAGCGGATATCGTGCTCGTGTCCATGGACCGAACGTTCGCGTACGCCGATCTGGAGGCTGCACTCGAGGCCTTCGAAAACGATCCGTGGTTCTACGCGACCAATCCCGACCGGACGTGTCCGGTCACCGACGGCGAAATACCCGATGCAGCAGCGATGATCGGGGCCGTCGAGGGAGTCACGGGTCGGTCGCTCGATCGCGTCCTCGGCAAACCCGCTCCGACGGCTGTCGACATGGCTGCAACCCGTCTGGACGTGCCCGCTGATCGCTGTCTGGTCATCGGAGACCGCGTGGAAACGGACGTGAAGATGGGACAGGATGCCGGGATGGAAACCGCGCTGGTTCTATCGGGTGTGACCGAGCGGGCTGCCGTCGAACGCGCCTCTGAAGCACCGACGTTCGTGCTGGACACGCTGGGTGACGTCACGGAGCTGATCGAGTCGTGATCGAATTCGAGCCGGCCGTCCACCTCGAGGAAGAGGTCCTCAAACTCGTCATTGCCACCCTGCTGGGAATGTTCCTCGGCCTCGAGCGCGAGTGGTCACAGAAGTCCGCCGGAATCCGCACGTTCGCGCTGATCAGCCTGCTTGCTGCGGTGTTTACCATCCTCGAGGAGCCGGGACTCTTGCTCATCGGCGGCGTGTTGATCATCGCCCATGCCGTCCTGCTCGCGGTCCAGAGTTTCATCGAGGAGGAGGTCGAGGGACTCTCGCTGACGACCTCGGTATCCATGCTCGTGGCCTACAGCATCGGCGCGCTGGTCGCCAACGGCTTCTTCATCGAGTCGGTGACCGTCGCCGTCCTCTCTTCGATGTTGCTCGTGTTGAAACGGGAACTCCACGAGTTCGCGTGGGGACTCTCTCGAGAGGAGATGCGCAGCGCCGTCGAGTTCGTCATCCTGGCGTTCGTCATCTTCCCGCTGCTTCCGGAGGGAACGATCGACCCCTGGGGAGCGATTCCACCCAGACTGATCTGGTCGCTCGTCATCGCCATCAGCGCCATCGGCTTCGTGAACTACGTGCTGGTCAAGCAGTATCAGGGCCGAGGCATCGCCGTGACCGGGTTCTTCGGCGGGCTGGTCAACTCGACGGCGGTCGTGGCCGAGATGGGCAAGCGAGCGACGACACAGGAGGGAATGCTCGGACTGGCTGTCGGTGCGATCTTGCTCGCAAACGCCGCGATGGCGTTCCGGAACGCCGTTCTGGTCATCGTCTTCGTGCCGGAAGCCGCGCTCGTGATCGGCGCACCGCTCGGAGCGATCACGGTCGCCGGCATCGTCGCCGCCATCTGGCAAAGTGACTGGCGGGCGAACTTCGAGGCGGATCTCCAGTCGCCGTTCAGCCTGCGAAACGCCCTGACGTTCGGTGGGCTCTTTCTGGTCGTGCTCGTCGTGTCCGTCGGGGCCGAGGAGATGTTCGGTACCACCGGCTTCCTGGCGACGACGTTCTTTGCGGGGCTGGTCTCGAGCGGATCGGCGACAACGACAGCCGTCACGCTCGCGAGCACGGGTCAAATTACGACCGAGGCGGCGGTGGCCGGCGTGATCACCGGGACGGCCGCAAGCATCCTCGTAAAGACGGTGTTTGCCGCCGCCATCTCCCGTGAGCTCGTGCGGCCGGTACTGTTCTGGAACCTCCTGCTCATCGCTGTCGGCGCCGCGGTCAGTGTCCCGCTATTGCTCCTGTAACAGTCCACATATAAAGCCGGTGATAATTTATTACGGGTTCAAGAGAAGAGTCAGTAAATAATTGCGCTCTATTGTGGTTTAATGAGCCATAATTACCCAACATAATACCATACCCGATACCTTTATATCCATGTAATCTACAATGGTTGTTTATGACCGAAAAACAGTCACGACGGTCAGTGCTTGCGGGGGCATCGGCAGCAACAGCACTCGGACTCGCCGGTTGTATCGGCGGCGACGACGAGGAAGGAGAGGACGTGGACGTCGACGACGACGTCTTGAACTTCTGGCACGCCATGGGTGGTGGCTCCGGTGACCTCCTCGACGACATGGTCGAGGGCTTCGATGGGGCCGACAGTGAGTCGGAGTATCAGGGGAGCTACGAAGACATTCTGAACAGTTTGTTCGGTGCGATCGAAGCCGACCAGATGCCGGACGTGGTGATGATCGACAGCCTGCACAACCAGCAGGTCCTCGACACGGAAGCGACCCAGCCAGTCTCCGCACTGCTCGGCGACGATTACCCAACCGACGACCTCGTGAGCTCCGTGCAGGACTTCTTCGTCGTCGACGGCGAACTGAACTCGATGCCGTTCAACAATTCGAACGCCATCCTCTATTACAACAAAGACGCGTTCGAGGAGGCCGACCTGGACCCCGAACAGCCGCCCGAGACCCTCGAGGAAGTCAGGGAGTACTCGGAGGCGATCGTCGACGCCGGGGCGGCTGATTACGGGATCAGCTGGCCAAACCACGTCTGGTTCGTCGAAACGTGGTACTCACTGGCAGACGAGTTGATCCTCGACGAGGAGAACGGTCACACTGGCTCGCCAACCACGATGTACGCGGATACGGACTTCGCCCACGACCTCTGGACCTGGTGGCGAGAGATGTACGAGGACGACCTGTACCTGAACCCCGGTATCGAAGCCTGGGACGAGACCCGCACCGCGTTCCTCACCGGCGATGTCGCCATGAAACTCGACTCGACGGCCGCCGTCGAATCGACCCTCTCGGGTGCCGAAGGCGACGTCGAGGACGAAGAGGTGGAAGACGACGTCGACGGGTTCGAACTCGGGACCGGCTTTTACCCCTCCCCAACCGAAGACTGGACGGGCGTCGTTATCGGCGGAGCGTCCCTCTGGGTCAGCGACGACATGTCCGACAACCGTGAGGAGGAAGTCGGCGATCTCCTCGAGTACATGACCAGCGTCGACCAGCAGATCAGGTGGCATCAGGGCAGCGGGTACTACGCCATCCGCGAGGAGGCCATCGACGAGCTCGAAGCGGACGACTGGTTCGAGGACAACCCCCACTTCGCGACCGCGTTCGACCAGCTACTCGAGTCAGAGACGACGCCCGCGACGCTGCGCATGCTTGTCGGTCCGGCCCGCGAGGTGCAGTTGACGATTCAGGAGGAGTCACAGGAAATCTTCTCCGGGGCAGTGAGCGTCGAAGAGGGGCTCGAAAACATGAAAGCGGACGTCGAAGAGGAACTCGAGCGCTACGACCGCGTCGCAGGCGAGTAAGGCGGCCCTCGAATTCGTTCAATAATGGCACGAGAAATTTACAAACGCTCCTGGGTGGCGTACCTCCTGTTACTGCCAACTGTCGTCGTCTCCATCGTCTTTCTGTACTACCCGGCGATAGAGGCGTTCCATCTGAGTCTGTACGAGACCTTACAGTTCGGGACGATTCGAAGCTGGACGGGACTCGGTAACTACGAGTATCTGCTCACCTCGGGAGATTATCACAGTAGTATCGGCGTGACGATCCTCTTTTCGCTGATCGTTATCATCGGCGTCCTGGTCATTTCGCTGTTCATTTCGTATCTCATTTACGAGGTGAGTACCGGAAAATCGACCTACCTGATCGCAGCGATCTGGCCGTACGCACTTCCACCGGCAGTGGCTGGTATCGTCTTCTTTTACATCATCCACCCGAGTCTGGGGGTCCTCACCCAACCAATTGAGGCGATTTTCGGGTTCAACGTCGACTGGTTCACGAACAGCAGACAGGCGTTTATCATCGTCACGGTCGCCGTCATCTGGAAACAGATCGGCTACAACGTGATCTTCATGATCGCGGCACTGAACAACGTTCCCGACGCCCTGGGTGAGGTCGCCGACCTCGACGGCGTCGGAATGTTTCGACGACTGGTCAAGGTGTACGTACCGCTCATTTCGCCGACGCTCATCTTCCTGATCGTGATGAATACGATCTACGCGTTCTTTCACACGTTCGCGTTCATCGACATCCTCACTCAGGGTGGGCCCGGCGGCGCGACGAACATCATGATCTACGATCTGTATCGAAACGCCTTCGAGTTCAACAACCACGGGTTGGCCTCTGCCCAGTCGGTGATCCTGTTCTTGGTCGTCGGGGTCCTGATGTACGCACAGTTGCGCCTCTCCGACCGCTATGCACACTACGGGTGATCGCTCATGAGCACGGACACACCAACACAGTCGACAGCGCAACCACGGACCATCACGATCTCTGATCGTGAGGTCAACGTCAGACGAGTCATTCGACGCCTCGGCATTCACGGTGCCCTCGGGATGCTGGTCTTCCTGATGGCGTTCCCAATTATCATCGCTGCGATCGTCAGTACGCAGGACACCGGCATCGTGACCAGTTTTAGCGATCTTCTGCCCGGTTCCCATTTGGTCGATAACTACCACTCGGTGATGACCGACTACAACTTCGGCGTCTACCTGCTGAACTCGTTTATCATGTCGATCATCATCGTCGTCGGGAAGATGGTTATCTCGTTGCTGGCCGCCCTGGCGATCGTCTACTACGATTTCAAGTTCAAGAACTTCATGTTCTTGCTGATCCTGTTCACGCTGATGTTACCGGTTCCCGTCCGATTCGTCCCGCTGTTCAACATCGTGACGGATCTGGGCTGGTACAACAGCATGCTCGCGCTCACGATTCCGTATCTCGCGAGCGCGACGACCGTCTTCCTCTTGCGTCAGCATTTCTACTCGATTCCGGAGTCGATCGTCGAACAGGCGAAACTCGACGGCATCGGCCCGTTCAAATTCCTCATCTACGTCCTGATCCCGATGTCGAAGGGGATGCTCGCCGGCGTCTCCGTCATCATGTTCATCTACGCCTGGAACCAGTACCTCTGGCCGCTGGTCATCATCGACTCCCAGAGCCAGCAGGTCACCCAGGTCGGGATCACCCTGCTTCAGGGGGACGTCCAGGGCGGTGACCTGCAGTGGGCCCTCGTCATGGCCGGCGCGATCATCACCCTGATCCCCCCACTGCTCGCACTGATCCTGTTCAAGAAGCCACTCCTCGAGACCTTCGGGGTACAACAGAAATAACGATGACAGAAATTACACTCACTAACGTCACGAAGGAGTTCGACGACGTAACGGCAGTCGATTCGATCGATCTTGCGGTACACGATGGCGAGTTTCTCATTCTCGTGGGCCCCTCCGGGTGTGGGAAATCGACCACCCTCCGGTTGCTCTCGGGTCTGGAAACCGTCACCGAGGGCGAGATCCACGCCGGGGATCGGGACCTCACGCACGTCCAACCGAAAAACCGCCACGTCGCGATGGTCTTCCAGAACTACGCGCTCTACCCACACATGTCCGCAAAGCGGAACATGTCGTTCGGCATGAAATCCGCGGGCGATTTCACCGACGAGGAGATCGAAGAACGCGTGACCGAAGCCGCTGCGATTCTCGACATCGAGGACCTGCTCGACCGGAAGCCCAAGGCGCTTTCGGGCGGGGAACGACAGCGCGTCGCCATCGGGCGTGCACTGGTTCGAGATCCCGATTATCTGTTGATGGACGAGCCACTCTCGAACCTCGACGCCAAACTCCGTATCCAGATGCGGGCGGAGTTGAGCCAGCTCCACAACAACCTCGGAACGACGACCATCTACGTCACCCACGACCAGACGGAGGCCATGACCCTCGGGGACCGCGTCGCCGTCATGAACGCAGGAGAGATTCAACAGGTTGCGGAACCACAGGAGCTCTACGACTATCCGGCAAATCGGTTCGTCGCCGAATTCATCGGTAGCCCGGCGATGAACACCCTCCCAGTGACGATCACGAACGACGGCGACCAGTACGTCGCCACCTCCTCAACCGGCGACCTCCGTATCGCCCTTCCCGAGAGTCCCGACCTCGAGGGGCTCGATGGCGAAACCATGCATCTCGGTGTACGCCCGGAGGACGTCTCGGAAGCGACAGCCGCTCCGGACAACCGCATCGAAACGTCCGTCTCCGTCACGGAGCCACTCGGCGATTCGGTGCTGTTGCACGGCCACGTTGAGAGCCAACTGCTGAAGTTCCAGATCGAGGCCCGACGGCATCTCCAGCCCGGCGAAACGATCGAGTTCAGCGTCGATCGGGACCGAATCCACCTGTTCGACCCCGAAAGCGGGGAGACACGGTATCACTCCGATCAATCGGTCGACGCAACCGAGCGACCGCCAGCCCAGTGAGGGGCACCCGAGATTCGAATGGAACGATTCACCCATCAAACAGCGGTGACACAGCCAGCCACCACCCCCAGCAGATCGATGAGAACGATCAAGGATCGCGTCGAGCGCCGGATCAGAACAGCCTCGAGCAAAAGCGTCATCGTCGACCGGTCGATGCTCGAGCCGACGAACTATCGCGTCGACGTCCAGGGTCGCGGGCCAACGGTGGAACAACTGCTGGACGCACTGATGCCCGTGCTGTCGAGCACAGCCGCTCCAGGAGTGTATCTCTGGGGACCCAAGGGAACGGGGAAATCAACCGTCTGTATCGGCCTCGTCACGGCGTTCCGACGCGCCGGTGGACACGGCGGTGACAGCCTGTTTACCACGACCCGAACCGACGGACGCACCGTCCCAATCATCGCGTACGTCGACCTCCGGACGGTCTCGAGTGAGTTTGCGTTTTACCGAGGGGTGCTGACGTCGCTGGTCGGCCCGGAAACCGTCCCGACAAACGGGGTCCCGACCGACGAGCTCCGGTCACGGGTCGAACGAACCCTGCAAACCGGGGTTGCACCGATAATCGTGACCGACCACCTCGAGGATCCACTCGGCCCAGCAACGAACGACGTTCGAACCTGGCTCGACACGCTCGACCTCGATGTCGGTTGGCTTGCCGTCGGCAGAGACCCACCGGGCACCATTGGGCACAGCTTCGATCACCGTCTGGAACTCGAGCCGTACCGACACCACACGCTCGTCGACATCCTCTCCAACCGGGCGGACATTGGGCTCGCAAGTGGCTCGATCACCCACGCTCAATTGAGCGCCATCGCGGACTGGGCGGCCGGTGATGCTCACGACGCGTTGACGGCACTGTTCGAGGCGGCGACGGCCACGGCGAAAGCCGAAGAGCGACAGATCGATGGGGATGCCAGAAGAGCGGCCATCGCAACCATTCCCGAGGAGACGGTTTCGCTCCACCGCCTGTTCGCCCTTCCGGACGACCGACAGACCCTGCTCAGCGGGTTTGGCCCCCTCTCGGCGAGCGGGACTGCCACGGTCAGATCGACGGCGGAGGCGCTTTCGAACCAACCCACGGTCGAGTTCCGGACGTCGACCGTCAAGCGAATTCTGTACGAACTCGCCGACGTTGGCTTCCTTCGACGACGGGATGACGCCGCTACCGGAAGCGGTCGCGGACGCCCGCCGAGTACACTCGAGCCACAGTTTCCGACCCCGGCGTTTCGGAAACTCCATAACTGCTGAGTGGTGCCCAGACTCCACGACGGCATCGTGACGTCATGAGATGGCCTCGTGGACCGACTGCGACTGGAGGAGTCGTCGAACGTCGTCGGGCTCCAGTTTACGACTGAGCGGCCGAAACGTCATATTTCGGTCGGCTGGCGTGATCGGTAGCGACATCGTATCACTGACCACCACATCCCCGTCAGTCGAGATCACGCCCCCTGTTTGTGGACGAGCGAATCGGCCCGGACGAACCCCTCGAGGGCAGTTCTCCATCGAGAGGCACGTCCGCAAGGGCCGCCTGCACGCTGAGCGGGTCCGCTGGCTCCTCGGCGCGTTCGTGTATCCGGTGCATACACTCGAGTAGCCCCTCGATAGCAGCGCGTCGTGTCGGGAGGTGTCCGACCGTCTCCCGGATCGGCAGTTCCCCGATGTAGTGGTGGTACTGGAGTTCCCAGCACCATCCAATGCCGAGAGTCGGATGAGCCTGATCGGGGTCGGTCTGCTCGGCGACGAGCTCGAGCGTCGGATGGTGGCGGCGGTACACGAGACGATCGGATCTGGTGACGGCCGGACCCCAACCCGGGGGAAGCGCTTCGTTCGGGATGAGGTGGTGGTCGGCCTGCATAGGCGATTGCTGACCACTCGCGGACAACACCCTTCACCCTGCGCTCGCAGCGTCCCTATTAGGGTAGGCATACTGGATCACTGCAACTGAATGTCACGCACGCCATCGGCGTCGATCGGCCGATTTTTACCCGGTTGCATCGACCACTCTGGTATGACCGGTTTCGATCCCGAGAAGTTCGAGGACAAGTACGCCAACTACTTTCCCGAACTCCAGCAGGCCTACAAGAACGCGTTCAGCCGGATCAACGAACAGTACGATTCCACGCTGGTCCACGGTATCGACCAGCAGGTCCTCAACGAGAGTGAGCCCTTCTACGACGAGGACGACGGGTTCTGGATCGAACTCCCCGACGACCCGTATGACCGACTGACCGGCGTTCCCGTCGACCGAGAACGGTTCGAGGTCGTGCTCGAGGCACACGTCGAGGCGATCGAAGCGGAACTCGAGCGCGTATTCGACGTCTGAGAGGGACTGGTGTCGTCACGTCTCGCCGAGTACTCACCCGTGTCGGCCGTCGGCGAAGCACAGGACCGTGGCCGCAGACACTCACACACGACCGTCTCGACGCGCCCCGATCGACGGTCCATGTGCCTCGAGCAACTGCCCGAACGCCGCTGCCGCTCGTCGTTCCTGCGCGCGAGAGTTCTCGGTGTCTCGCAGTCGCGTTTTCAGCACCTCGAGAGTATCTGGGGGGTGCTCGGCGATCGTCTCGGCGACGGTGCGTGGCTCGGTGGTAACCTGTGAGACCAAGCCCATCCGCAGGGCCGTCTCAGCGTCGATCACCCGACCGGTACACGACAGATCCAGCGCGTTGCCCTGGCCGACGATACGTGGAAGCCGGTGGGTCCCTCCCCACGCACCGAACAGCCCGAACGTGACGCCCGGTTCTCCGAACGTCGCCGACGGCGTCGCCACCCGCAGGTCACAGGCCAGCGCCAGCTCGAGCCCACCACCTCGCGCCGCGCCGTCGATACCGGCGACAGTGATCGCTGGGAGTGACTCGAGGGCGCTCGCGATACGCTGTCCCAGTTCGGCGAACGCGACGGCCCCCTCGCGGTCCAGGTCGGCGACGGTGTCGAGGTCCGCGCCAGCACAGAACGCCGAGCCCGCCCCCTCGAGATACACGACCGACGGTGGCTGGGCGTCCGTCGGTTGGGCCCGGGAATCACCGTCCGTGGTGACGTCGGCATCCTCGAGTTCGTGGAGCGTCCGTTCCAGGGACTCGAGCCCATCGGTCGTGAGGGCGTTTCTCGAAGTCGGCCGATTTAACGTGATCATCAGGACGTCACCCATTCGATTCCGGTCGATCATCCCGTCACGGACACCTCCACTGCAGACCGGTCGATGCGTCCTGCCCAACCCCGACAGCGGGCCTCGGTCTGTCCATGACCGTCGTCGGTGACGCCTTTCCAAAGGTCTTTGCCTACTCCGCCGTAATCACCCCATGATGTATCGGGTCGACACCTGTCGAACCGCCGCCCGGGACGCCGTCGCAGACGTCGAACCGACGGCACTCCACGAACTCATTACCGACCGGCTCGAGGCTGCATCGATGGCACCGGGGGTCTTCACCCTCGCGTGTGCCGCCGCCCTCGATGCGGCTCGGACCGGAGCCCAGAACGGGAGCGGTAATCGTAACGACGACGGGGCGAAAAACGGGACCGCCGACGGGACGCCCACCGATCGCCGAACCGTCGACGACACCGACAGGCAACCCGATACCGAATTCGACCTCGACGCCATCGCCCACCACGCCGCCGGCGTGCAACTCATCTATGAGGGGCTCAGACTCACCCGCACCCTCGCCCACGAGGAGCCCTGGGCCACCACCGCCGGCGACGGACGCGCCGACCTCGAGATCCTGGCCGCCGACATCATGGTTGCCCGCGGGTTCTACCTCCTCGCGCGGACCGAGGCCGCCGATAGCGCCGTCCGCACCGTCCGTCGCTTCGGTCGCGACCAGACACTCCGAGCCGCCGACGGCATCGACCCCGAGTCCCAGGCCGCCCTCGACGACAACCTCGAGCGTGACGTCCTCGTTCTCGCGGTTCACACTGGCGCGACAGCGGTCGATGCCCACAGTCCTGCCGCGCTCCTCGGCGTCGCGAGCGACGTCGCCGACGAGGCGGCAATCG